>Ga0209415_10008180_pt1 | contig 18168 bp, 13 predicted proteins | sample PeaSoiSIISIP2007_FD_187696 | JGI IMG/M metagenome (GOLD analysis project Ga0209415, IMG submission 187696) | Peat soil microbial communities from Weissenstadt, Germany - SII-SIP-2007 (SPAdes) (version 2) | ecosystem: Environmental > Terrestrial > Soil > Wetlands > Peat | place: Germany... | reverse complement strand
ACGTGCCCACGCTCTTCGATCCCCTGACCCTCGGCGACCTGGAGCTTCCCAACCGCATCTTCATGGCGCCGCTCACCAGGTGCCGCGCCGACGCCGGGCGCATTCCCAGCGCGTCGATGGCCAAGTACTACGCGCAGCGGGCCTCCGCAGGACTGATCCTGAGCGAGGCCACCTCGGTCAGCGCCCAGGGAGTGGGATATCCGGACACCCCGGGCATCTGGTCCCAGGAACAGGTGGTGGGGTGGAAGGCGGCAACGAAAAGCGTCCACGAAGCCGGAGGCCGCATCTTCCTGCAGTTGTGGCACGTGGGCCGGATCTCGGATCCCTTCTTCCTGGAAGGTCAGCTTCCGGTGGCGCCCAGCGCCATCGCGGCCACCGGGCACCTCAATCTGCTCCGTCCGCCCAAGCCGTATGTGACCCCTCGGGCGCTGGACCTCTTCGAGATGCCGGGGATCGTCGAAGCCTATCGACAAGGGGCCAGGAACGCGAAGGAAGCCGGGTTCGACGGCGTGGAGATCCACGCGGCCAACGGGTACCTGCTGGACCAGTTCCTCCAGGATGGATCCAACCACCGCACCGACGGCTACGGGGGCTCCTTGGAAAATCGCGCCCGGCTTCTCCTGGAGGTGGCCGACGCGGTGGCGGAGGTCTGGGGTCCCGGTCGGGTGGGAGTGCATCTTGCGCCGCGAGGCGGTTCCGGCGGCATCTCCGATTCCAACCCCCGGGAAACCTTCTCGCACGTGGCCCGGGAACTGGGAGCGCGCGGGCTCGCCTTCCTGTGCTTGCGAGAATCCGCGGGACCGGACAGCCTGGCGCCGACATTGAAATCGATCTTCGGGGGAGTCCTGGTGGCCAACGAAGGCTTCACCAAGGCCTCGGCGACGCAATGGCTGGACTCCGGCAAGGCGGACGCCTTCGCCTTCGGGGTCCCTTTCCTGGCCAATCCCGATCTGCCCGCACGGCTTCGCGACGACAGGCCGTTCAACGAGCCGCGTCGGGATCTCTTCTACGGCAAGGGAGAAGAAGGGTACACGGACTACCCGACGCTTTGATCTTCCCTTGAAATTGGGGTTCTCCCAATGGCGTAATCTCGGTATGGGGGCATGTCGCGCCTCGAGCCTGGGAGGTTCCATGCAGGGAAGTTTCTTCGCCGTCCTGTCGATCGCCGGGATTCCCCTGCTCGCCGAGGCCGCCGTGCCCTCGATCTTCGAGGCTCGCGGACCTGGTGGCGGGGGTGCGCTCTTTTCCCCGAGCTTCTCGCCGAACGGGGCCGAACTCACGGTCTCCTGCGACATGAGCGGGCAGTACCACTCCTTGGACCAGGGGCGTTCGTGGACCTTGGAACCCTTCGGACAGATCCAGGCCGGGCGGTCCTCCAAGGTCTTCCGATCGGGCAACACGAGCTATTCCATCGACAACTCCTCCGGTACGGGGGCCATCGTGCGCAGCCTGGACGACGGAGGCACCTGGACCCCGACCGGCGCCGATCCTACCTCCGGCAACGGCGTCTACGACCTTTCGGCGGATCCGAACGATCCGAATCGGCTTCTGGCCACGGGGTGGGATTCCCTCTACGTCTCCCGGGACGGTGGAGCCACCTGGAAGGAAATCGAAGGCGAGCCGGACGCGGGCGCCGGGGTGCTCCTGGGTGGTGTCTTCTGGAACGGGGCGGACGTGTATCTGGGGACCAACGGCGGACTCTTCGTCTCCCACGACAGCGGTTGGACCTTCGCACCCGCCTCCGTCTCCGGCATCCCCGCCGGCCAGAGGCTGATCGCCTTGACCGGCGGAAGCAAAGGATCCAAGGTCGAGCTGTTCGCGGCCACCGCCGCCTTGGCCGACGTCTACAACGGAGTGGCGGTGGAGGATTTCCACTCCTCGACCACCGCGCTCTGGACCTGGACCACCGGCGACGCGTCCTGGACGTCGCGCACCAGCGGGATCGATCCCACCCACCGGCTGTACCTGCTGGGCCAGGCCGCCACCACCACCGACACCCTCTTCGCCGCGGGGGGCATCTACCAGACCGACTGGCCCGAGATCTACCGCTCCGCGGACGGCGGCGCGAGCTGGACGGAGATCCTGGGTGCGACGGGAAATGTCAACGTGTCCACGGGATGGGCGGGCAGCGGCGGAGATCGGGACTGGAGCTACGGAGGATCCGCCTGCGGGTTCGGCGTGGCGTCGGACAACGGATCCGAAATCGCCTACACCGACTACGGATTCGTCCACGTCTCGGACGACGGGGGCGCCACCTGGAGGCAGGCCTACCTGGATCCCACCGACCAGAACCCATCGGGCGCCGCGACGCCCAAGGGCCGGGCCTACCGGTCCGCGGGGTTGGAGAACACCTCCGCCTGGACCGTGGCCTGGGGAGATTCCCTGCACGTGTTCGCGGGGTATTCCGACATCAAGGGAGTCCTATCCTCGGACGGGGGGACATCCTGGGGATTCGGGTATTCGGGCGACGCCGACAATTCCATGTACGCGATCGCGAAGGCGTCGGACGGGAAGCTCTACGCCGCCACGTCCACGGTGCACGACCTCTACCAGAGCACGCACCTGAAGGACGCGACGATGGCTTCGGGATCCGGCCACGTGCTGGTGTCGGCCGACAAGGGGGCGACCTGGACCACCTTGTGGAGCCCGGGGCACGTCGTGGCCTGGGTCGCGCTGGACCCGTCGGATCCCAAGACCCTCTACGCCAGCGTGGTCGATTCCGCGACCGGAGGGATCTACGGAACCCACGACCTCGACCAGGGCGGCCAGGCGACGTGGACCCGCCTGCCGGTTCCTCCTCGCACCCAGGGTCACCCCTACGACATCGTGGTGCTCTCCGACGGATCCGTGCTCGCGACCTACTCGGGCAGGATCGGCGGCAGCGGCGCCTTCACGGCCAGCTCCGGGGTGTTCCTCCTCGCCAAGGGCGCCTCGGGTTGGCAGGATCTGTCCGATCCGGGGATGATGTACTGGACCAAGGACGTGGTCGTGGATCCGGCCGACGCCACCCGGAAGACATGGTGGGTGGGCGTCTTCTCGGGATGGGGCGGAGCGCCCAACGGCCTGGGGGGACTGTACCGCACCGTGGACGCGGGGGCGCATTGGACCAGGGTCTGGAACCAGGACCGGGTGGAGTCGGTGGGCGTCCCCCCCGACGGCGGGACGGAGATCTACGCCACCACGGAGACCGGAGGACTCTGGCATTCCGACGACCGGACCGCGAGCTCGCCGGTCTTCGCCGCGGTGGCGGCCTATCCCTTCCGCCAGCCGGTGCGGGTCCTCTTCGACCCCTTCGATCCCGCCGAAATGTGGGTGACAAGTTTCGGAAACGGGTTGCGGGTCGGGCGCCGCGACGGGAATTCGGCGGTGCGACCGAGCGTCCAACGGGCGCGGTTGGAGGTGGTGGACCTGGGCTCGGGACTCCTCGTGGAAGGGCTGCCCGCCTCGCGCGCCCTGGATTGCCGGTTGCGTGCGATGGATGGAAGGCTCCTCTGGGAGGGCCGGGCGACATCCGACGCCGGCGGGAAGATGTCCCTCCCGATGTCTCCCCACGGCATCTTCCGACTGGAAATCTCGGGGATCGGAGCCCGGATGGTGCTGAGGCCCTAGAGGGGGGAGTGCACGAACCGGATCAGGGGTCCGATGGATCCGGCGCTCGCAATCCGAGCCCGCTCCCGCCGGCCCCCAACCGCCCGCTGGGGTCGCGGTCCAAGGGAGAAGACGCGCCGTCGGGACCCGTCAGTTGGATCCGTCGTGTCCAGGCCTTGGTGGACTCGTTCTTCGCCGAAACAGGGCCCAGTCCGGATCCTCCAGCGGGAACGAACACCGCCGTCACCGTGTCGTTCGCGGCGACCACCTCGGTGTCCGGGTCTTGGGAACCGCCGTTCCCGCCCACCCAGTGGTCGAAACGCCATCCGGACGCCGGAGTCGCGAGCAGCGCGACGCGGGAAAATGTCTGGTAGGAGGCTTGGTCGGGGGTCTTCGCGACGGATCCCTGTCCTTGCACCTGTGCCACCACGGAATAGGGAGCCGTGCCCTGGGCGAATTTCCAGACCCGGACGTAGTCCACCAGAAAATCCTTCTGCCCGAAATTCGCCGTGTCCACCGCTCCGGGCCAGGAACCCCCCACCGCGAAATTCAGGATCAGGTAGAAGCGCTGGTCGTAAGGCCATTGCTGCCAATTGCCGGTGTTGGCGTACTTGAGGATGGTCGCGTCGTCGAACTGGAGGAACAGGCTGTCGGGCCGCCACACCAGGGAATAGAGGTGGAATGCGCTGGACAGGGTGGAGCTGGTGGCCGTGCCCTGCGCCTGTCCATTGCCGTGGAAATGCAGGGTGGCGTAGTCCTTGGTGGGGGTGGACCCGATGTTCTCCATGATGTCCATCTCTCCTTCGTCGGGCCACCCCCCGTACGGGCTGCTCGTGGGCAGCATCCAGATGGCCGGCCACACCCCCTCGCCGGACGGGAGTTGTGCGCTCACGTCGACCCGTCCGTACAACCAGTCGGCCTTGCCCTTGGTCAGAAGACGCGCCGAAGTGAACCGACAGGGACCATACCAGCAGGTTCCGGTGTCTTCCCGGATGGCGGAGATCACCAAGTGGCTCCCGTCGCAGTGGGCGTTCTTCGAACGGGCGTTGGTGTAGTACTCGGCTTCGTCGTTGCCCTCGCCGCTGCCGCCCGTGTCGTAGCCCCACTTGGTGGAATCGGGCAGGCCCGTCCGCTCGAATTCATCGGACCAGACCAGAAGACTGTCCAAAGCCCGCGACGAGACCGCCATCAAGGCCACCATCCCCCATGTCCTTACCATCCATCCCATTCCATTCCCTCCGGATCCCACCTTGGCAGTCTAACTCGGAGATGGATCCGCCGCCGGGCGGTCCCGCCGGATCGTCGAGCATCCCCAGCCTTTCTACCGTTCACCGCGGATGAGCCGCACGGGAACCGTCGACGTCGTCGTGGTCGACGACGAGAAGGAAATGGCGCTGGTCCTGAGGGACCTGCTGGAAGCCGAGGGCCTGCGCGCCGAGGCCACGGTGGATCCGCGCCAGGCGCTCCTGCGGGTGCGCGAGGGCAAGGCCCGGGTGATCCTCTCCGACGTCAACATGCCGGGAATGACGGGCATGGATCTGGTGCGCGAGACCCGTCGGGTGGACAATTCCGTGCCCGTGCTCCTCATCACGGCCTTCGCCACCATGGAGGCGGCGATGGAGGCGGTGCGCGCGGGCGCGTACCACTACCTGACAAAACCCGTCCAAGCCGACGACCTGCTCCTGTGGGTGCGGCGGGCCCTGGAGGACGTCCGTCTCCGGACGGAGCTGGCGGGGTTGAAGGGCGCCGACGAATCCCTGCACAGCCTGAACCCCTCCATGCAACGGATCCTGTCGCAGGTGCCCAGGTTGGCCCAGCTTTCCGGCACGGCGATGGTGACCGGGGAATCGGGCACGGGCAAGGAGCGCATCGCGCGGGCTCTCCATTTCCTGAGCCACCGCGCGGAAAGGCCGTTCGTTCCCCTCAACTGCGGGGCGATCCCGGAAAGCCTGATCGAATCGGAGCTGTTCGGACACGAGGAAGGCGCCTTCACCGGCGCCGTTCGCGCCCAGGAGGGACTGTTCGAGGTGGCCGGGGAAGGAACCCTGTTCCTGGACGAGATCGGCGAGCTGCCGCTCCTGATGCAGGCCAAGCTCCTGCGCGTCCTGCAGGAGGGCAGATTCCGTCGGATCGGGTCGCGCAAGGAACTCGAGTTCAAGGCCCGCGTGGTGGTGGCCACCAACCGCGACCTCGCAGAGGAGGTCCGCTCGGGCCGGTTCCGCGAGGACCTGTTCTACCGCATGAACGTCATCCCCATCCACCTGCCCCCGCTGCGGGAACGCGCGGAGGACGTGATGCCGCTGGTGCAGAGGTTCCTTGAGCGCCATTGCCAGCGGGCGGGCCTGCCGGTCCGCCGGTTGTCCAAGGAGGCCCAGAACCTTCTGCTCGCCCACCACTGGCCGGGCAACATCCGGGAGCTGGGCAACGCCATCGAAAGGGTCGTCGCCTTCACGGACGCCGAAATCGTGCAGGCCGAAGACTTCTCCTTCCTGCGCGACGAGAGCGCCAGGCTCGGAGGCGACGACCCGTTGGAAGCCGAATGGCCCTCCTTGGAGGAATTGGAACGCCGCTACCTGGAGAAGGTGCTCCGCCGCACGGGCGGCCACCGCGGCCGTGCCTGCGAAATCCTCGGCATCGACCCCAAGACGTTGTACCGGAAGCTGCGGGAAGGCTGAGACGGGCAAGGGCCCGATCAGGCTCGCTTCGATTCCAGGTTCACTCTCCCCTGGCCGGTCGTGGCGACGGGGATCAGTTGCAAGCAGACCTCCAGGACGCGGTCCGGGGACCGGGTGGACTCCGCCAGGGCCTGCACTTGGCGGCGCAGATCGGAGATCCACGCGCCCACCAGGGGGAGGTCCTTCGAAGACAAGGCGACGGTCAAGGTGGAGATGTCCCGTTGGGAGGGATCGCACCGATCCACGCTTTGGGCGGCCAGCGAAAGGACCTGGGCATGCCAATGCCGCAGCACCTCCCTGGGAACCCCCAGGCCGGGTGCGACATGGGCTTCGGCGGGAGCGGGGCGACCGAGTTCGTCCCGCACCAGGAGTCCCAGCGTCTCCAGGAGCCGCACCGATTCCGATGCTTCCGAGGCGCTCTGTTCCGGCAGGCACAGGCGTCCGAGCTCCCCCCCGTCGACGGTCCGCGCGATGCCCGCCAGGGCGCGGACGACGGCGTGCCTCCAATGCCGGTAGAACGCGGACTGTCCCTGTTCGAGTTCCCTGGGCACGACCGCGCGCAGCGCATCCAGGCGATCCCTGCTGCGAGCGGCTTCCGCGTCGTTGCGGCTCCTTCCCAACCGGACCAGTTCCTCGAAGAACGCGGCTTCGCGCGGCGTGAACTTGCAGAGCCGCAGCGTGGCCGCCAGCGCCCGTTGGGGCAGGTGCAGGCGGCCTTGCAGGATGCGGACGAGCTGTCCCGGATCGATCTCCAACCGGGTCGCCATGAACCGGTAGGAGAAGCTGGTCTGTTGGGCGCGGCGGAACTCGTAGTAGGTGCGCAGGAATTGGCGGTAGTCGGCGAAGGAGAAGAGGTCCGGGGCCTGTCCTCCTACCAGCGCAGCCATGGGACGCCTGTCTGTGTCTGCCGCTCGAGTTGGCTCCATTGCACCGCGCGACCCGTGTCGGAAAGGCGGATCTCGTCGAAGGCTCCCGCCAGGCCGCTCCCCCCCTGGATGGGTTGGCGCGAGGCCGTCGGGAAGGTGACGGTCTTGCGCGGATAGCTCGTGGTGTCGATCACCAGCCCGATCCGGTTGGAGGGGGCATCGAACGTCGCCACCAGATGCGTCCAAGTGGACGATTTCAAGGCGCTGTCGCTCACGAGGTCGTCCGAGCTGTTCGCGCCGGACCATACGCGGATGTGGTCGTCCGAGCCGCGCAGGGAGATCCCCCAATCGGAGGAATCCTGTCCGCCCCCGAAGCCGGCGAGCACGACCGAAGCCGCAGGCTTGGCGTCCATCCGGACCCACAGGGAAACCGTCCAGGAATTGGGTCCGCCCAAGTTCACGGAGTCCGTCGACCAGTTTCCCGATCCCGTCAGGACCTGCGCGCCACCAACGGGCCCCGGCCCCTTCGTGGCACCGGTCCACCGCAGGGCGATTCCCGACGACGTCTCCGTGCTCGAATCGCAGTGCCAGGCACCGAGGAAGTGGGCCGAGGAAGAAAAGACCTGCGGCATGTCCTTGGGGAGGGCCACATGCCTGCCCCACAATACGCGCAGAAGGTGCTTGGCCGAGTTTCCGTTGGCGGTGTCCAGACGGACCCAGGCCAGGGCGTGGCCCCCCGACGAGTCCCAAGCGAGGGTGTACGGGTAGGGAACACCCTCCCCGTCGTCGAAACGGAGGCTCACGGGATCCGTCGAGCGGACATCGAGCACCGAGTCGAGCAGGACGGGCACGGGGAACAGGGGCTGGTCTCCCTGCACGTTGGCTCCGGTGGAGGAGAGGTCGACGACCGCGGTGCGCGCCGATGGCCAAAGGTCGTAATCCTCCTGGCCCCAGAGAGCGGAAAGCCAAGTGCCGGTGGAGACGACCTGCCCGGGACTGGCGTGGACGGCACCGTCCAGGCTGGTGGAATCCGCGCGCAGGTGCAGGCGCAGGCGCCCGGAGGGAAGGGGACCCAGGAAGAACGCCCCGGTGCTGTCCGCGGTGGCGGACAGGTTCGTGCCGCGGAGCCAGACCTGGGTGCGGCCGAACCCGGCGCCCACGCTGCCGGTCACCCAGACCGGGGAGCGGAGCGTATCCGTGTACAGGACTCCGTCCGGGACTCCGCCGCGCATGGACCACCCCGCGGGGGCTTGGGCCACGACGGTCCAATCGCCGGAGGGTACGGAGAGGAACCACCGGCCCGCGCTGTCGGTGCGCGCCGAGTCCAGGACGAGTCCGCTGTCGGCGAAGGCCTGGGAAGGCACCACCTGCACGGCGGCGTTCGCCACCGGTCGTCCCTGGTCGTCGACCACACGCCCGTTCAGCGCGTTGGGAACCTCGGAGGAGGTGCCTCCCGCGACGTGTTCCGGCTGTCCGCAACCCAGGAGGGCGGCGGTCAGCGCCATGACGGTCCATGTCCAGGCGCGTCTCATGGCAACCCCCGGGTGGAAAGGGACCCGACCGGGAACAGTTGGATGTTCAACTGGAAGACGCGATCGGGGTCTCGTGTCCCATGGGACAGGGTCTGGACCTTCTGCCGGAGTTCGCTGGCGAGTTCGCGAAGCGTTGCCAGTCCGCCGGCATCGAGGGATGCCGTGACCGCGGAGATGTCCCGCTCGGAGGCGGGGATGGTCTCCAACGCCGATCGGGCCAGGTCGATCGCCTGGCGGTGGAAGGCCCGCACCACGGGAGCGGGGACGTCGGGACCGGTGGTGAGGTGGGATTCGGAGAGACGGAGCTTCCCGTCCCCGTCGCGCTCGGCCAAACCCAGTTCCAGGAGCAGGTCCACCGATTGGCGGGCTTCGTCCGGGGATACGGGGGGCATGCACAGGGAGCCCAAGGCGGCCCCATCTCCTTTCACCCCCCCCAATCCCACCAACGACCGGATGACCGAGTGTCGCCAGTGTCCGTAGTATTCCGCCTTGCTTCCCTCCACGGGACGTGCGGCCACGCCACGCAAAGCCGAGAGCCGTTCCCGGCTGCGGGTCTTCTCTTCCTTGGACTTGGCCCGATCGCAGCGGAGCAATTCTTCGAAGTAGGCGGCTGCGCGGCGATCCATCTGGAAGATTTCGGCGATGGCGGGCACGTAGCGAAAAGGTAGCGGCGTCCTGCCCTGGACGATGCGGTGGAGCTGTGCGGGATCCATCTCGAGACGGACGGCCACTGCGCGCGAAGTCAATTCCTCCTGGGCGCCGCGACGCCCCTCCAGTTCATCCCGGAAGTAGGCCCGCCAATCCTCGTGGGAGTAGACCCGATGCATCTCCCTCCAAGGGTACCTCTCCGGCACTTCGGCGACCCGTCGTCGCCCAGCCTCGCCGTTGAAGGATGGTCAACGGGACCCGTCGGGTCAGGCGGCCACGGAGAGGGCGCGCTCCACGGCCTCCAGCACCGAGGTGTCGTCCGGCTTCGTTTGAGGCGAGAAACGCGCGAAGATGTTCCCATCCCGCCCGATCAGGAACTTCTCGAAATTCCACGAGACGGGACCCGGTCCCACCGGGGCGCTGTGGTGTTCGGTGAGCCAGGAATAGAGAGGAGAAATGCCCTCTCCAAGAACCACGCTCTTGGAGAACAACGGGAAGGTGACTCCGTAGTTCAGGCTGCAGAAGGACTGGATTTCCGCATCGGTTCCCGGCTCCTGACCCTTGAATTCGTTGGCGGGAAAGCCCAGGACCACGAGGCCGCGGGCGGCGTTCGTCTCCCACAACTTCTGGAGGGCGGTGTACTGGGGTGTGAGGCCGCATTTGCTGGCCACGTTCACGAGGAGGACCACCTTGCCGCGCCATCCGGAGAGGTCCTCATCCTTTCCGTCCAAGCCGGTGGCCGTGAAATCCAGGGCATTCTTGGGGGGTGTCGAGTTCGCCGTGATCGCCATGGTGCCTCCGTTGTTTGGGGAAGGGTTGAAATACAAACCCCCACCGTTCTCGCGGCGTGGGGGAGTCTACCCGGGAACGACCGCGCATTCCCGCTTTCCGAAAAAGCGGACCCGACGCGACCGGGCGACCAACCTGTAGATGGAATCGCGCCAAGGTCGAGGGAGGGACCTGAGCGAGGTGGCCATGCGCCATGGCATCCGGCAGCGCCCGAGCAGTGCGATCACGGCATCGGATCGGACATGGGCCACGGGTCCCTCCACGAAAACCACGGAATCCGCGGCTCGTCCAAGTCCCAGCGCGTCCAGGATCCTCCGTCCCGCAGGAGAATCGCGAGGCACGAACGAAACCGACGCCCCCGTCAAGCGGCGGGAGGCCCAACCGATGCAACTCCTGCAGAAGCCGCACTCGCCATCGAACAGCACGATTCCCATGCCCAGCAAGCTACCCGTATCGAGATTCGGCGACCGCGCAGCCGAAAATCGAGAGGCGACAGAGGAGTCGGTGGCCCATGCAGGCGATTTCAGGGGGCGGTCAGCGACCAGGTCGCGTTGGTGGTCACGACGCTGTCGCAGTCGGTCCAGGTTCCTGTTCCGGAGAGGGACCGCAACGAGGAATACTGGGGGAAGCCGGCAACCTCCGAAGGGCAGCCGACGATGGCCTCTCCAACGATGGAGACCGAGGTGGGACTGCCGAAGCAGGTGGCCTGGACGACGGTATCCACGGCCAAGGTCAATTCGTAGCGGCTGTCGTAAGGCGCTGCCGCGCCGGTTCCGGTCGGGCCCCAGACTTGGAGGATGGTGGTGCTGGTATCGACCGGAGAGGTGAAAGAAATGGAGTGGTCGCAACCGGGAGAGCTCACCGTCAGGTTGGCGGTCCCCTTGCCGTAGTATTGCGCGTCGCTACCCGTCACCGCCTGCCTTCGGATGTAGGTCAGGGCGGGAACCGTGACTTGGTAGGTGTAGATGGCGAAGTTCCCTGAAGCGCTCAAGGAACCGGAGTAGAACGCGGGGTATTGCGAGGTGTCCGTCGTGCCGCCCCCGGTTCCGAGTGCCGAGTCGGAGAAGATCCAGACCAGGCCGGTGGTGTCGTAGGTGGAGAGGAGTTGGGTTCCCAGGCGGATGCCCGCGATGGAATACACCAGCGTGTCCAAGGTGCCGGCCAAAGCGCGCGCGGCCGATGGCGTGCCGCCCGATGGAAGAGCCGAGGGAACCGGGCGTCCCAGGAGATCCGTCCCCCCCAAGACGACCTGCAGCCGACCGTCGCGAAGGACCAGGTGGCGAACCGGGAGGATGCCGAGCGTTCGCGTCCGTGGAGCTTCGATCCCCGAGGCCGCGTCCATGGCCCAGTGTCCTCCGGTGTCCGTGGTGGCGGAAAGTCCGGCGACGGCCAGGCCCACCGTCAATCCCGGGACCCCCGTGCCTTGCGGGCTTCGCACCTGCCCGGAGAGGTGCACCGTCGCCGCCAGAGCGGACGAAACCAGAACGCCCGCCCAAACTCCGACGGAAAATGTCCTTCCGGCCATGCAACTCCCCCTTCGCGGTAACGAGATTGAATCTAAGCCTCGATTCGGCCAAAACCAAATCCTGAATCCCGGAGTGTGCGATCGACGGCGCGGCGGCATGGCTTCGGGCCCGACTCCATCCCAGGCGGCGACAGGTTCTAGACTTCCACGCGGTGGCTCGCCGATGTGGTGCGCCATCGCGGACAACCGCCTCCACGAAGGAATCCATGGCAGACAAGACCCCCGAAAAGTTCGTCTTCTACATGAACGGCATGACCAAGGAGTACACGCCGCAGAAGGCGGTGCTCAAGGACATCTACCTGTCGTTCTACTACGGGGCCAAGATCGGGATCATCGGCTCCAACGGGTCGGGCAAGTCCACCCTGCTGCGCATCATGGCCGGCATCGACAAGGATTTTTCCGGCGAGGCCTGGATCGAGCCGGGTCGCACCGCCGGCTACCTGCCCCAGGAGCCCCAACTGGAGACGGGCCTCACCGTGAAGGAGAACGTCATGAAGGGCGTGGCCAAGAGCCAGGCCGTCATGGACCGCTACAACGAGATCTCCCTGGCGTTCGCGGAACCCATGGACGACGACAAGATGAACAAGCTCCTGGAAGAACAGGCGAGGCTCCAAGACGTCATCGACGCCCAGGACCTCTGGAGCCTGGACCGCACCGTGGAGATCGCCATGGACGCGCTGCGCTGTCCTCCCGGCGACTGGCCCGTCACCAACCTTTCCGGCGGCGAAAAGCGCCGCGTGGCACTGTGCAGGCTGCTGCTGGAACAACCCGACCTTCTCCTGTTGGACGAACCCACCAACCACCTGGACGCCGAATCCGTGGCCTGGTTGGAGAGGCATCTCAAGGAGTACAAGGGCTCGGTGATCCTGGTCACCCACGACCGGTATTTCCTGGACAATGTGACGGGATGGATCCTGGAGCTGGACCACGGCAAGGGCATTCCCTGGAAGGGGAACTACGCCGAGTGGCTGGACCAGAAACTGGACAAGATGAAGAACGAGGAGAAGGGAGAGACCGACCGGCAGAAGCGGCTCGCCCGCGAACAGGAATGGGTGAAGGCTTCGCCCAAGGCTCGGCAGGCCAAGTCCAAGGCACGGCTCAAGGCCTACGACGAACTCCTCGCCCAGGAGAAGAAGGACACCATGAAGTCCGCGCAGATCCAGATCGCGAACGGAAAGCGGCTGGGCGACGTGGTCATCGAGGCGCAGGGCATCGCCAAGGCCTACGGCGAGAAGGTCCTCTACGAGAACCTGTCCTTCCAACTCCCGCGGTCGGGGATCGTGGGCATCATCGGACCCAACGGGGCGGGCAAGACCACGCTGTTCCGCATGATCCTGGGGCAGGAGACCCCGGACGCCGGTTCGTTCAAGCTGGGGGAGACCGTGGAGATCATCTCCATGGAGCAGGGACGGGAATCCCTGGACGATTCCAAGACCGTCTTCGAGGCCATCACGGGCGGAAGCGAAGAGGTCAAGGTGGGCGAGCGCAAGATGAATGCCCGCGCCTACTGCGGCCTGTTCAACTTCATGGGTCCCGACCAGCAGAAGCTCCTGAGCCAACTCTCCGGTGGCATGCGCAACCGGGTCCTGATGGCCAAGAACCTCCAGCACGCCGGGAACCTGCTTTTGCTGGACGAGCCCACCAACGACCTCGACATCGAGACCTTGCAGGCCTTGGAACAGGCGGTACTGGGGTTTGCCGGTTGCGCCGTGGTGATCTCCCACGACCGGTGGTTCCTGGATCGCATCGCCACCCACATCCTGGCCTTCGAGAACGAATCCAACGTGGTGTGGTTCGAGGGCAACTGGTCCGACTACGAGGCCGATTACCGAAAGCGCGTCGGCATCGACGCCGACAACCCGAAGCCGATCCGGTACAAGACGCTCAAGCGGTGAAATCCGGCTGCGCGTCCGTGATCCTTCGTCAACGCATCCCTCGGCGTAGCTGGCTACGCCGTCGGGCGCGTTTCCTCGGCTGACGAACGCTCGCCTGGGATTGTGCCCGCCAAGTCCGGTTCAGTTTCCCAGCGTCGAATTGGCGATGGTCAGCTTGGTGTCGGGGAACGCCGAGATGCCCGGCTGCAGGTACCAGGATCCACCGGTGTTCCCGCTGATCCGGGAATCTTCGATGCTCATGGTTCCGTTGTGGTCGTCGGCGACGAAGAAGATGGCCGAACCGAAGGCGTTCACCTGGTTTTCGGAGAGGATGGAGCCGCAGAGGGAGAGCGACAAGGTGTTCCCGTCGTTGTAGATGGCGCCCCCGCTTCCACCGCCGGGGGTTCCGCTGTCGGCGGGATTGCCACCGTTTCCCGTCGCCACGTTGTCCTGGAGCAGGCTGTTCCAGATGGACCAGTTCACGGAGATGCTGCTCAGGGCGCCTCCGTTGGATCCGATGTTCCCTTCTCCCGGCGCACCGAACGTGCAGTTCACCACCTGGACCGGCAGCTGCTGCGATTGGGAAAATGCCCGGATGGCCGCACCGCCCACGTCCGGTCCCGTCTTGGCGCAGAGGTTCCGGAAAAACCGGCAGTTGACGACCTTGAAACGGCCTCCCCGGACCCAGATGGCGCCACCCCCGTCCCGGTTGTCCGGACCCGCAGCCACCCCCTGGGAGTTCCCGTCCACGAAGGACAGATTCTGTACCGTCAGGCGGGGGCTGTCCTGGTCCTGGCAGTGGCTGGTGGTCCAGTGCAGCGCCGAGTCGCAGGTGTTCATGTAGAGGATCCGCGTGGCGCCACCGCCGCTCAGCGTCACCTTCGCCCCTCCGTCGATCACGATGTCCGGCAGGGAATCGTTGAAGACCATCGCCGGCCGGGTCAGGACGATGGTCGCGGTGTCCGGTCCGCAATCGAAGGTGATCCGACCCCCGTGGGCCACCGCGGCGATGAAGGCGTCGGCGGTGCAGCTCGCAGGCGTCCCGGTCCCGACGATCCGATCGGAGGGGGTGGACGCCTCCGGCAGCGCATCGGAGGGGATGCCGCATGGACCGGCGGGATTTCCCGCGGGAGCGCCGTCGGAAAAGGAAGGAAACAGGGGATGGTTGGTGGCGGGATCGGACGGCGCCGTGGAACCCTTCCCACAGGCGATCAGGAAAATCGGAAAAAAGGCGCCGATCAGGATCCGCGACATCTGGAGAAGCTACGGGCGGAAGGCTCCTTTGGAAGGGCCGTTTGCGGACCACCCCGCTTTGGGCCGGGAAATGGATCTTTCAGATCTCCACGGATCCGTCCTGCGACGATCCGGGGAAAACCTTTTCCACGGCGGCCCTGTCCATCCGGAAGTGCCGTCCCAGCACGGATCCGAGGACCGAGCGGTATTCGTTCAGGATCGGGAAGTCCCGGTTCTGGAACAGCGTCCCTTCCGCCACGCGCTGTTGCCGTCCGTGGATCCGACCGCCTTGGATGGAACCGCCCAGGAACCACATCACCGACCCGTGGCCGTGGTCGGTGCCCCTGTTGCCGTTCTCGCGGAAGGTCCTGCCGAATTCCGTCAAGACCACCACCAGGGTGCGGGGCCAGGCGTCGTCCAGTTCCGCCCGCAGGGCGGAGAGCCCCCTGCCCAGATTGCCGAGAAGGTTGGCGAGCTGGCCCTGGGCGGCTCCCTGGTTCACGTGCGTGTCCCAGCCCCCCACGTCCACGAACCCCACGCGGTACCTCTTGCGCAGGAGACTTCCCATGCGCCGCGCCTCCTGCTCGAATCCCGCGCTGCTGATCGCCCGGCCGCTGGCCGCCTGCATCTCGTCCACGAACATCTTCGCGATGTCGTCCCGTGTCTTCAGACCGGACTTCACCACGCCTTCCAAGGGGTCCCCCTTGTAGAGGCTGGCAAGCAGGTCGCTTTGGCGGGGGTCGAAGGGGTCCTTGGGCACTTCGTGCAAAGGCAGGTTGGGAATGTCCGCCCCCCCGGAGCAGATGGTGGGGAGATCGGCCGTGAAGGAAATCCCGGAGGTTGGATCGAGGAGCCCGACCAACCGCGAGAGCCATCCGTTCGCTCCGCCCAGTTCGATGTCCGGTCCGATGCCTTCCTCGATCCGTTCCTGGGTCTCGAAGTGGCTGCGGCTGAGATCGTCGGTTCCCGCGAAGGGCACGAAGGCAAGTTCCTTTCGCCTCCACAGCGGCAGCATGGATTCCCGGAGCGCGGGATGGAGGGACCAGGAATCGTCCAGCAGGTCCGACGCCTTGGGATCCGCGGGGTCGGGCCGGGCGATGGCGGTGTTCGGGCGCAGACGATGGTAGTCGTCGCTGGACCAGGGAACCAAAATGCTCGCTCCGTCGCAGGCGCCGCGCTGGAACACGACCAGGAGCCGCGGGGCGTCGGGACTCTTCGGGTCGAGGGGAACGGCGGCCCGGAGCGATCGGGGCAGAAGCAGGGCACCCCCGCCCGCCGCCAGAAGCTTGAGGAAGGATCTTCGATTCCGGTCGAGGTCCGAGGGATCAATCACGCATCGCCTCCGGTGAAGACATCCAGAGAAGGTTCCACTCCTGGGGGCTCTTCGCCTGGTCCAGGACCGAACGGGTGTTCGCGCCCAGGAGGGGCTCGCGCCATTTCCAGAAGAACGGGCGTTGGAACAGGGGGAAGCCCCCGCCGGAGGGCACGCCCGGGTCGCGGTCGAACAGCGCCCCCGGACCGGATCCGATGGCGCGCGCCACCTCGAAGCGCTTGACCATCTGGCCTTCGCTCGACCATCCCTCTCCGTCCAACGGATACCCGTCCGGGGTGAGGCGGCCATACAGGGGCTCGCCCAACTGGTTGAGCCAATACGCCACGGGTCTGAGATTCGAGAGGATTCTCCCTTCGTAGGCCTGGCGCAAGGCGCCCACCACGAACCGGTGCGGATCCTTCAGCGCCCCCGGGGAATGGCTTTCCGGAGAAAGGAAGAAGGTCCGCAGCACCGCGGAGATGTCGCCGTCCGTCTTTCGGAAGGTGGTCGCCATGCGGTCCACCAGCCCGGCGGGCGCAGGCGCGCCCAGGAAGTATTCCGCCAGACGTCGGCTCAGGTGCTTGGCGGTGGCGGGGTGTCGACAGAGAATGTCCACGGCCGTCTGCACCTCCTCGAACCCACCTCCGCGGAGTCTGGTTCCCAGAAGGACCACCGACGACGTGTCGTGGCGGCGGAGATTGAATTCGAAGGCTCCGTCGCGGATCGTGCCCGGGGGCGGAGGGCGGTTGGCGTTCGGGCCGCGTCGCCAGTTCACGCCGACACCCGTGAGGACCACGGCCAGGGACTGGACATCCTGCTGGGAATATCCGCCGTTTACTCCCAGGGTGTGGAGCTCCAGAAGCTCGCGGGCGTAGTTCTCGTTGATGTGGCCCACCGCGTTCTGGGCGTTGTCCAGGTAGGTCAGCATCGCGGGGTGCGTCAGGGTGGCCAACACGAGATCGCGGAACCGACCCAGGGCGTGGGGGCGCAGCGCTCGATCCTCGTAGTCGGCGAGCAGGAGTTGTTCCTCGTCCTTTCCGGAAAAGACCGAGAAATGGTTGCCCCAGAACCACGCCATCCGTTCCCGAAGACCATCGGGGGAATAAAGGTCGCGCAGAAGATGCCTTTGCACCGTCTCGAACAGTACCCCATTCCTCCAATCTCCCAACGCCCGGTGGGCGCGGGCCTTGGCCGAATCGTCCGAGGCGGAATCGACGAGCTTGGACAAGCTGTCGCGGTGGCGCATCAGGACCAGAGGGTCTTCGGATTGGATTTCCATGGACTCGATCCGCGATCGCACATCCTCGGGGAGCTCGTGCTCCGGGCCGAGTTGCCGATCCAGGAATTTCCCTTCTCCCAAGCTCTCCAACTCCGTTGCCGATGTCCCGTCCGCGCCCATTCCGATGCGGTCGAGCCAAACCAGGTCCACGGCAGGCTTCGCCGCGAAAGACGGCGAGGCCATCGCAAGCCCCAGGGCCGAACAGCAAATGAAAGCAGAATCCGACATCGGAATGGTCACTGCCTCAAATTCCGTTCCACGCGCACAAAGAACCTGCGTTTCCGCGGGAAGCCGAGGAAATCCCGGGAGGTTCGGGTTGGGGCGGAACCCCCGGTTCCGATTCCGAAGGGGCATCGGTTCACCTCGCCATCCCTGGAGGGAAGGTCCCTATTTTCGGCGTTCCATCTCGGCGGAAGAGGACGTGGCGGTGGTGGAGGGGTGGAAGGCGCGCAGCCTGTGACCGTCGGGGTCGGTGGCGACGAAGGTGAACCCGAAGTCCAGGTGGGTGGGCTCCTGGATCACCGGGGCTCCCATGGCCCGCCAAGCATCGCGCAGGGCCAAGACCTCCTCGTCCGAGGCCACCGGGAACCCGATCTCCGCACCGCCGCCGGTGAAGGGCGCGTCGGGCTGGACGTCCGTGCGCGCCCAGAGCCCCAGGAGCATCCCCTCCCGCAGCGGGAACATGGCGAAGCTCGGGGAGGATTCCACCGGGGGGCGCCCCAACAGCTTCTGGTAGAACGCGGCGCTGTTGGCGGGTGAATCGACGTAGAGGAGGATGAAGTTGGGATCGAGCATGGTCATCGGGTCCTTTCGAACGGTGTGGAGTCGCGCCGCGCCAAAGGCGGAG
>Ga0209415_10008179_pt1 | contig 18168 bp, 13 predicted proteins | sample PeaSoiSIISIP2007_FD_187696 | JGI IMG/M metagenome (GOLD analysis project Ga0209415, IMG submission 187696) | Peat soil microbial communities from Weissenstadt, Germany - SII-SIP-2007 (SPAdes) (version 2) | ecosystem: Environmental > Terrestrial > Soil > Wetlands > Peat | place: Germany... | reverse complement strand
TAGTAGGCCCAGCGGTATTGCCGCCACTTCGCGACGTCAAAGTGGCCCACCGGAAACACCCAGGAGGACTGATACGATTGGCGGACATAGTTCATCGTGTCGGATTCGCCGGCGGTCGGCGCGAGGTTGGCGGGTGGCGGCGGACAATCCTCGGGCGGCGGCGGCGTCCCGATCTCGCCGTCGGGCAGGCGCTGGCCGCGCGACCACTCGGCGATATTGTGGGGGTTGACGAACGAGGCGACCAGGAGGAACGGGCCGTCGCGCCTGCGGCCGAGGAATTCGGCGACGGCGGCCGGCGTGCGGGCGTCGCCGCCGTTGTTCTGGATGTTGGCGGCGAAGTTGAAGCCGCTCAGGGCGGGATTCTCGACGGGAACCAGCAGGTGCCATTTGCCGACGTAGCCGGTGTCGTAGCCGGCCTGCCGGAAATAGGTGCCCATGGTGGGGAAGGCGTGGGCATCGAACGGCACGGGGTCATTGCTCTGGACGCCGGTCTCGCACGGATAGCGGCCGGTGAACATCGCCGTGCGCGACGGCACGCAGAGCGGATTGGCCGAGTACGCGCGCGTGAAGAAGGCGCCGTGGGCAGCCAGGCTGTCCATGTGCGGCGTCTTGATATAGCGGTCGCCGATCCGGCAGCTCATGGCATCGGCGGACTGCTGGTCGGTTATGATAACGAGGATGTTCGGGCGGGCGGGCGCCTCTGCGGCGGCCGTTATCGCATGCGCCAGCGTTGCCAGGATCGCGGCGATTCCCGCGAGCCTTTGGGCCGGGGAGGGCGGGGTGCGTGGGCTCATGGGGGGTGTGGGACAGGGCGGCGGGCGAGCGAGTTTGTACGCCAAGGCCCATCGCGCGGCCAGCAGTTCCGGGCTGTTCTCACCGTCCGCATGACTCGTCCACGGCGACAGGGGCTTTTTGCGCGAACCGCACCGGCGCCAGGCGTCAGCGGCCCAGACGCTCGTCAAAAAACCGGGCGATGTGGGAATACAATTCCGCGCCTTCCGGCGCATCCATGGTGGCCGCAACGAGATAGCTCATGTGGGACTGGCCCTCTTCGACCTCGAGCTCAGTCGGCACACCGGCCTGCAGGAGCCTTTGCTGCACCCGCACTGTGCAGGACAGCAACAGATCGCGGGTGCCGGTCACAAGGTACGTAGGGGGAAAGCCGTGAAAATCACCATAGACTGGCGACACCAGCGGGTCCTTTAGGTCCCGTCCGTCGGCGTAGAGTTTCGCCACGGCTTCCCAGAAACCGTCATAGGCCAAGTCGCCGTCGACGCCATCGTTCGTGTAATAGCTGTCGCCCGTCTTGCTCAGGTCCGACCAGGGAGAGCCGGACATGACCGCTCCCGGCAGCGGCAGACCTTCCCTCTTGGCGCGCTGCACGAGCGAGAGAACCATGCTGCCCCCAACGGAGCTTCCAAAGACACCGATGTTCTCGGGCCTGGCCAACTTGCTGACCTCTCTCCAAACCGCCATCGCGTCATCCATCGCCGCCGGAAACGGATGGTCCGGCAGCAGACGGTAATCGACCGCGATAACCTTGTACCCGATCAGTCCCGCGATCACAACGGCCTCGGTCAGGCCGGACTCGCCGGCTGCGCCCACCCATCCCCCGTGGTGCAGCCCGACAAGAAGGCGGCCGCGGTTGCCGGCCTTGACGACTCTTGGCGTGACCACGTAGCAGCGGACGCCGCCGAAGACCTGCGGGGCGACGGCGACGCCGAATTTGTCGCAGAACTCGGCGAACCGCTGCGCAAAATCCGGCGGGGGCGGCCGGTTCACCAGCGCCTTCCACTCTTCGGGCGTCTTCGGGATTGCTGGAGGCAGGCTTGGAGGTTGGCCGATCAGCTTCTGGAGCGCGGGACTGACGGAATCGGGCACGGGCAGGATGCGGCTGGGGACCGTGCGCGCCGCCTCCCCTTGTGCCGATGCCGCGCCGTTCCATGCGCTCGCGGTCAATGCGAGCGCGAGGGCTGGCAGGATTCGACTCAAAGATCCCGGCGGCCTACTGGTGCGATCGGTGTGTTGTGAGGTGGCGTTCATATGCGTGGCGTCCCGCGCGGCTATTTGATTGATGGCGCTTGGGGGTTTCCAAGCTCTTTAGGATGAGATCGATTGCGTCACAATGCAGCTGTGATCGATCTGGTGGCATGGGATGCCGCCTGGCTCCGTGATCATTGGAGGAAAGCGATTGGCAACTGCGCCGGAGGCGTCCGATTCGAGAACCGGCCTGGTGGCGCACGGGGCCGGGGTGACCTCCGCGCCCGGCTACGAGCCCGGGCGCGCCATCACTTGGTCCCCTGCGGCTTCGAGGGCGCGGCGCTCCTTCAGGGCGGACGCGATTTGCGACAATCTCGCCTCGTTCAGCGGATAGAAGAGCACGGATATGACCGACAGGGCGCTGAGCGACGCCGGAAACACGCTCATCAGCAGCACCAGGCCGTGCAGCGAACGCGGGGTCTGGGCGGTGTTGGCGACGAAGCCCACCCTCTGCATGAGGGCGAGGGCCACCCAGGCCCCGATCGCCCAACCCTGCTTTTGGGAAAAGATGGACGCGGAGAAGATGAGGCCCGTGGCGCGGCGGCCCCGCTTCCATTCCGCATAATCCGCCGTGTCGGCGTACATGGCCCAGAGCAGGGCAACCAGTGGACCGTTGGTGACAGAGGCGAACAGATTGATCCCGTAGATCAGCGCGACCTGGTCGGGCCTGAGGAAATAGAAGGAGGCGGTCGAGGCGATCGCGACGATGAACAGGGCGACGACCGCCGCCTTTCGGCCGGCGATCCTGGCGAAAAACGGGATCATTATGACGCCGACCAGGGACGCGATCTGATTGCTGGTGTTGAACACAGAGACCAGGCTCTCCCAGCCCCAGGTCTGCGTGCCGGCGGCGGACCTGGGCAGGAACGAGGGCAGGGTCAGCGTCTGAGAGCCGACGTAGTACTTGAAATAGTGCGCGGACACGCTGCTCCTGATCGCCCCGGAAAGGATGAAGGTGATCGTCGCCGCGAGCACGATGAGCCACGGCCCGTTGGTTACCAGGTCCCCGAGATCGCGCAGCACCGACGTCTCCTGGGCCCTTGGGGGGCTGACGCGCTCGCGGGTGTTAAGGAACGTGGTGAGGAAGAAGATCACCGCGGCGATGCCATAGATGACGAATGACATCTGCCATCCGCGCTCCACGGTCCTGGCGCCCAGCCATCCGCCCACCTTGGACATGGGCAGCAGCGTTGCCGATACGATGGTGCCCCCGACAAATGCGCCCACGAGCTGAATCGACACGAGCGTGGTCCGCTCATTCGGGTCGGGCGAGATGACGCCAAGCAACGCCGTGTAGGGGATGTTGATGGCAGTGTAGAGCAGCATGAGCGCGTTGTAGGTGACGTAGGCCCAGACGAGCTTTCCGGAGGCGCCGAGGTTCGGCACCGTGAAGGTGAGCACGCCCATGACGGCCAGCGGCACGCAGAACCAGAGCAGGAAAGGCCGGAATTTGCCCCAGCGCGTCCTGGTGCGGTCGGCCAGCATGCCCATGACGGGGTCCAGGAACCCGTCAATGCTCCGGCTCAGGCCGATCATCGTGCCCGCCGCGGCGGCCCCTATCCCGAATACGTCGGTGTAGAAGATCGCCAGGTATGCCATGAACGTCTGCCAGTAGAGGCAGGACGCCAGGTTGCCGAAGCCGAACGAGGATTTCTCGCGAAACCCCAACTGTCCGGGGCTGGGCCCCTGCGGTGCTTGGATCAGAGTGGCGGACAATTAGGTCGGACTGCAGGCGGGAAAGGCCGCTTGGGGATTGCAGGCCCCCCAGGCTTCTAGACGGACAGTTGTAAAATTGAAACCATGCACTCCGCAACAACGGTCCTCGGGGGCGAAAATTGCCCGGGTCATTCCATCATTTCCCGGATTGCCTTGCAGGCTTGGGTTTCGTACTGGGCCAGGCCATTGGGAGGCAGCGGCGTCCGGGCGCTTTCGTAGCCCCCTGCGAGACAGTCAAACGAACCGGTTAGGTAGCCGATCCAACCGTTGACCATGGAGACCGTCCACAGCCTGTCGCCGAGCGTGTTGGCGCGCAGGCGGATCGAGCTCCCAACGCAAGGTTCACTCGGAATTCCAGCAAGGATGATGTCGCCAAGTTGCAGGAGCCCCATTTCCAGAGTCACCTGCCTCGACCGGAGCGCGCCTGGCGGGAGGCAGCGAATATCGAGCGCCTCGAGGCCGAGCTGCTGCACCCGGTCCGCAAGCGACCGAAACTCCCATGGCGCCGTTCGGTCCGCCCCCTCACTCCGCTGGAGTTCGAGCAGGCGCTTGGTTTCGGCGTCCTGAGCGGACGTCGCTGCAGCCGATGATGCTGCGTAGTTCTCCCTGATCGGCACAGTCAGCCTGACGGTCCTCGCGCGGACCAACGACGGCTGCCACGGTGCGGTGGCCCAGGAACGGGATTTTGTGGACGCCCGAGCCGCCAGCGGCTGCCGATGGGCGTCCCCCTTTAGGCGTGCCAATACAGCTGATGCGAGGTCCTCCCCGATGCCTTGCGCCACGCGCAGGGCATCGCCAGGCACGACCTCCTTATGCCAGTAGCTGGGCCCGAAATTTCCCTCCGTTTCGGCCGGGCGTTCAGCCGCCGGCGGCATTCTGAACTGCATCTCCTCCTTGGGGACAATGTCGCCGCACGGACCGGTCAGATAGATGCACATTCCACCGAGCTCGCGTTCCACGGCGTTCCTGGCGAAACCCGGGAAATCGGGATGATACCGCAGCTTCTGAACATGCGAGGTGGTATGCGGGTGCGCGGAAAAACGGATCAGGGTTCCGATGGGCTTGCTGTTGCTGCCCACGAAGACGAGTCCCTGCACCAGCGGATCGACCGGATCATCAAACCAGATCGGGCCTGCGAACCCCGGGATTTGGGCATGGCACCGCCCAAACATCCGCTCTGCTTGTTCCCTGATGAGAGGAGCCCCGTCCGGACGTCCATTCTCAAGGCGATAGCCATACCACACGGTGAAAGTGCCGATTCCGGGCAGGAACTTGCGCCGCAGTATGCTGAAACGATTTCCAACATCTGCCGTGGCCTCGACCAGCCTGAATGGCCGCATCCTAGCCTTGGCCTCGCGCGAGGCGGCGACAGCCTGCCCTGCCAGTACCTCCACGGGAAATGCGAGGAAGAAATCGGGGACTGAGTGGGTATGGGTGCAATGCACGACAACCGCATCCTGCCCGCATCCAAGTGCCGCCGCGACTGCCGTGCGGATCGCCGCGGCCTGTTCGAGGAACATGCAGGTGAGGTCATACACGACCCAGCAGGCCAGGCCGGAGTCGGTCTCCACAACGAAACTCCGCACCTCCAAGGGCGCCAGGAATGCCTCTGCGGGCAGGATCTTGCCCTCATTCAGTTCGCGCCGGGCAAAGCCGGCTCGGTATGATCGTTTCATGGCCGAGATCCGTTCAGGCGACGACTATGTGATCCTGTCCACGAAGAACAGCGGATCCCCTTTCATTGCCTGGTGTGCCTTCCGCCAGAAGGCCGGCGCCTCCAGGAGAAAGCAGTCCGCGGAAAGGACCTTGCCCGCGCTGATGCCTTCCCCGGCCATCACGGTCTCGATCCTGTCGTACCTTTGCCGCCAGCCCTTGAAACCGTGGCTCCTGACCCTCAATGCTGTCTCGCTGCCGTCAGCCAGCCTGATTTTGTAATCTACCCAACCGTCGTACAAGTAGGGGGGCTCGATGAGTTCTTCCACGGCGTGCATCGACGTGTTGGGCTTCAGGCCGCAGCCGAGGAACAGAAGCTGGCCTGCCTCTTCCTTGAGCTTGAAATAGGGCGAATTCTCCCCGCAGGGTGTTGCATCCCGGGAGTGCCCGCCGAGCATGCGCCCGGCGCGGGGTCCGATACCGCATACCGAATGGGTGGGGTGGACGCTCCGCATCGTCCCGTTTCTTTTCCTGAAGAACTCGGGCAGCGCGCCGATGCAGGACGGCGTGCTTAAGACGTCGAATACCGGGTTCTCCGCCTTGACCGTCTCGTAGGAGAGCGCGGGCAATAGGAGAGTTCCCTTGCCCCCAAGCGCTTCGAGCAGGCCCTCAACCGCCGTTTCGGGTCCGTCGAGCAGCCTTCCGAGTGACTTGAGGGACGAATGGACGAGCAGAGTTCCTGCCGTCCTCACGCCCAAACCAGACAAGTCGCGGGCCATTCGGCAGACAACATCGCTCATGGCCTCGATACGTTCCGCGTCACCGCCCCCGGAGCATCCGGATTGCTAGTGAAAACCGCTGAAGGAGTGTGTTCGGATCGCCGAGGTGCCAAGGGGTTTTGCACGACTGAGCGGATGGCCATTTTCGAACCGGCCCCAGGTTCGGCCTGGTTGGTCAGTCGAAGTTGATACGACTGACGCTGGTTGTCTATCACTGGAGAGGGGAAGGCCCGGTTTGGCAGGCCTGACTACAGCCAAGGATTCATGTGGATTCGCCGTGTAGTATAACGGGCCGGGCTTTGGCAGCCCAGCTTGCTTTGCGGCGGTCGGGTTGAGTTACGCATGGAGTTACACGATGAGCGATCATTCTGGTATGTCCTTGGATGTTATCCCTGAACAAAGAGCGCCTTCCGTTCGCGCAAAAACATAGATGGGGCTCGAATCCGCTTAGGCACCAACAATTTGTGTAATTTCCTCGCGGATTGCGATGAGCAATTCATTGCTCGTTGGAATATTGGCGCCGTCCCCGGATAGCTGGGAGAGTTGGCCACGCAGATACGATCCCGGCCGGTTCACAAGAAACGCCGCCGGGATGGGTGAGGCTGTAAGTAAAAGTACTGCCTTCGCGCTTTCAGCCCCCTCATTTCGTCTCATCGCCATGAATATCAATCTCTTGCGCCTCGGGCAGTGGCGTCTCGAGGCCCGTCTCAAGAGAATCGCGATGGCAGATCGGACTGGCGCGCGTTCGCCATACACGCAACGTAACGGGACACATCGCCAATCGGGCCATCGCTATTGTATCGGCCAAACGCCGGACAAGAGAAGATGTCCAATCCCAAGCCAAAGCAACCAAAGTCCCGCCAAAGCCGATTCTTACTCTGAATCGGAATTTCCATCAACTGCTCGGTCCCATCAACATTCGCTCCCTTTAAAGCAATGACAGACGACGATAAGAGACATGCAATAGAGGTTTGGGCTAAAATCATCGACACGCAACGGCGTTTCAGCGAATTGCTTCTGCAGGTTAGAATTCGCTCATTGACCATGGTAGCCGCTATAATTGGCGCCGCAGCATGGACTCTTGAAAAGGGAACCACTGTAACAATCCTCTCGCGCCAAATCAATATGTCGAGCCTGCTCTTCTTGGCGGGAATCGTGATTACTGTCGCATTTTATATTACGGAGAAGGGATACATCCAGCTTCTTATTGGAGCCATCAAGCATGGCGATGATCTGGAGAAACAACTGGAGCTGCACTTTATAGGCATCGGATTGACTGGCAGGATTTCGCAAGAGAGCAATAAGGGCGCTCTTCTGTGGAGTATAACGAGTAAGAATCGCCTGCGCAGATTATATTTCATGATTTGCCTTCTGTTTTTGATCGCCGCGATCGGCACAAGCGGGAGCGTTTTGCGCGATGTGGCCTCGAATATTCTCGGCGGCAAGGCGTCATTCTCAACAATCTCAGGAGGGAGTTTGCGCGACGTGTCGTCTGCCAAGGGAAAAGAACTCACGCAGGTACAAAGGCCCTAGGAAGACGGCGCCGTTCCGGCGCCTTTGGCTGCCTCTGTGAGGAGATGGAGGCGGTGCGCCCTGGTCATCCAATGCCAAGAGGGGACGGAAGCGGGTGGGGTCAGGCGATAGGCCAGCGCGACGGGCGGCTCGGGGCGAATGCGTTCTGACGCGCGCAAATCGTTGATTGGCTGCCAGGCCTTGTCCGATGACGGCCGTCGGCGGCCTTCCTGGGCGACGGGCGAACTGCTACTTTAGGATGTCCTGTATCAGGGAATCCCTCTCCGCCACAGCCAGCGGCATCCGAAACTCAGCCCTGCCCCGTATCCTCTCTATAAGGAACAGCGCGTAGTCGCAAACGCGGTATTTGTAGCGCAGGAATTCCATGTGCATCTTGCTGCCGAATACGGGCGCAGGGCGCGTATCGGATAGCATCTGCCTCAGGGCGGGATATGCACTCCTGCCGCAATCGATCAAGGCGTCCGAGGCCTCTTCGACGTAGAAATTGGGCAGGCCCCAGGTGTTGAAGGTCTTGGACGTCCGCAGCGCGCCGGTGAGTATTGCGACCTTCAGCTCGACCGGTAGGTCCTTGTATGCATTCGCGTCCAGTCTTCTGAGCAGCAGAAGCGGCAGCAGGGCGTCGGCGTCGCCCTTTTCCTTGATCATCGACGCCAGGGATTCACTGCTCACATCCTTTCTCCCCTGCAGCTCCCTGTAGGCGAGCGAATTGAAGGGCTCTTTCTGCTTGGCGCTTTGCTCCGCCAGCCTCTTCAGCAGGGTGGGGTTGTCCATGGCATGGTAGGTTTGCGCCGTTTGCGCCACGATCCTTCTGACGGTGTCCAGATTGGCGGCCGCGGCCTGCTGCGCCTGGGCGGTGTCCGATCCTCCCTGCCTCTGGCTGCACCCGGCCGACAAGAAGCAGAATGCCGCGCAGGCGCAGAAGGCTGTCCTTAGGGTATTCATAGGGGAACTCCTCGTCTACAGGTCCGTTAGGGTGGGCAGGGGAACCGCGCTGGGCAGCGTGGCGGTGCCGTCGTTTATGGTAATCGTGGTCGAGAACGGCACCCATTTGGTGTTCCAGACCGTCACCGTGTCTTGAAACTCGGATTCAATGCTTGTCCATCCGGCGACATTCGCGAAGCCGGAGACCTTGCCGCTTGCGTCGACGGCAAAGCTCCAGAAGTAGGAGCCTAGGATCTTGTTCTTGCAGGTCTTGGAATTGTAGCAGACCGCGACGTCAACCGCGTAGAAATAGGTGTTCTTGGAGTATCCGCCGGGTGTGTCATATAGCGTGGTGGCGACGCCATTGCTCCCGGACCCGTTATACGAGGGATCGAAGACCCCGTTGTTCTGGAGGCCATAATAGGCATAGCCCCAGGAATCCCATTGGTCGATTTCCCAGTTGTCGGTCGTCGCCTTCACCGAGCCATTGCTCTCCTCTTTGTGGTCCAGGATATACGTGCCGTTTTCGGCATCATACACCCAGGTCATTTGGATGATGCAGTCCACGCCGCAATCGCAGCTTTTCCCGCAGTTCGCAGGGTTGAAGGTGAATGCGTCGTTTATCTGGTAGTTATCACCGACCGGAGTGCCGCCAAAGGCCCATGTGCCGCACTCGATCGCGGGCTGGCAGCCAGAGACAAGGGCTGCGAGTGCCATGCCTACACCGAGCATCACTGGGCGGCTGGCGACCGGACGGCATTGTTGTGGAGTCATAGGGTTGGTGTGTTGATGAAGCGGGTGCAGGCCGGGGTGCCCTTGGGTGGCTCCCAAGGGGCCGCGGGCGTTCGCGTTTGGGCTGTGGCCGGTGTGGAGCATCCAATGTCAGGTCGCGTATCCTTGGGGTTCGCCGGATACGGGGAGGTCCCCTTGCCTCCGCGTCAGGTACGCCAGTGCGAGATACAGGTTTGCCAGCAGCAGAGTTACGTAGAACACGGCGGAGATCAGCGGAACATTCGCGTTCAGGGCGGGCCATCGCGAGAGCCCATTTCCCAGGCAAGGGCATGTCAGGAACCTGGTCCCGCCGACGACCCTGACCAATCTATAGGACGTGATGCCGAGCGAAAACGCCGTGATCAGCAGCAGCTTCATGTTCGCGTTGCCCGGGCGCGCCACCACGAATGCCAGCGATATCTCGAGGAGGCCCGCCGCCAGGAAGAGGTGGCCCGTCTGGAGGGAGAGGACCGGGTCCGGGACCGCGAGCAGGGCGTCGTTCTGAAACGAGCTGACAAGCTTCAGGGCGCCCGAGCAGATAAGGATGGACGCGACCAGGATCTCCGCGGGGCGCGCCCACCGATCGGTGAGACGCCCTACTTTGGATGCCGACTCGAGCTTCATCTTAGCCGAATGTCATAATATCCAGTGCGCAACCGCTCGGGACCGGGCAACGGATATTGCGGGTCGTGCTTGGGACAACGGCCATGATTACATGAAATCGCGTAGGGAGACGGCGGGGCCGCGTCAGTCGGTCGCGTGAACCCAATCCGCAGCCGGACAGCCCAGGTGTCCCTTCGCCATGCAAAGGTTGCCGTTTCTTCGAGACGCTCTTCAGATTCCCTCTCGCGCGGATTTCCGCCTCCGAATTCTTGGGGGCGGCTATTCTGGGCAGTCTCGGGAAGCCTAAGCAATGAAACCATCGGCAGCGTCTCTATTGATAGGAGCGTTTCTCGCTGGATCCATATCGGCGCAACCGGCCGCCGAGGCTGCGAGCCAGGATCATCCCGTGAATTATGCGCGGCGGTGCGAACCGCCGTTCGGGACGGCGTTCCTTCCGCTGCCGCCCGGGGCCGTTGAGCCGGCCGGCTGGCTGCGTGATTGGGCGGAGTCCGCCCGGAACGGGATCACGGGACATCTGGACGAGTGGCATCCGACCTTTGCCGACGGGTGGAAGGGCATTCCCATCCAGGCAAAAGGCGCCAAGGCCGACGGCACCGGCTGGCCCCTTGAGCAGAGCGCCTATTGGCTCGATGGTGCAATCCGCCTCGGCCTTGTTCTTCACGACGGGGCGCTGGTCAGCAAGATCCGCCTGCGCCTGGATCCATTGGTGGAGGGTGTGAACAGGGCCGACTTCGGCACCACATTCATCTATTGGAAGCGCGGATACCAGCCGGAGGATTTCGACAGCTGGGCGCACTCGCAGATGGGCCGGGCCCTGGTGGCACTGTACCAGGGCACGGGTGACCAACGCGTCCTCGATGCGCTTTCCAAGGTATATTCCGCCTACCCGGCAAAGATGGGCAACATCGACCTTGGGGGCGGCCAGATCAGCGGCCTGTGCAACCTCGATCCGATGTTGGAAACATATTCCTACAGCGGCGACCGGCGGATTCTGGAGCGCGCGCTCCAGGCCATCGGGCAGCCCGAGGTCGCCCGCGAAATCCAGGAATGGCCCGCCGGCCATTTCGCCCCCGGCCACATGGTGATCTTTTACGAGAAGATCCGTCTTCCCGCCGTCGTGTACCCCTGGTCCGGCGATCCCCGTCACCTCCTCGCGACAGTCAGCGCGTTCAAGTGGCTGGATGAGAATCACATGCTTCCCTACGGCGTGGCCTCCGGCGAGGAATTCGCGTCCGGCATCGGCGCCTTCCGAAAGACCGAGACGTGCGACGTGACTGCCATGCTTCTATCTGCATCCTGGATGTACCGCATCCAGGGGAGCAGCGAATGGGGCGACCGCATGGAGCGCGCCTTCTTCAACGCCGGCGCCGCGCCGGCTGCGCGCGATTTCCAGTCCATGTGCTACTACCAGTCCCCGAACCGACTTCGGAGCGACAGCCTGCCGTGCGAGCAGCCGATGTGCCCCGGGCCGGAAGGCATCCGATTCCACAGACTGGGCTGTCCCACGGTACTATGCTGTGTCGGGGCCATTAACCGCATCATCCCCAATTTCATCATCCACATGTGGATGGCCACCAGGGACAACGGGCTGGCCGCGACCCTCTATGGACCTTCGACGGTCTCGGCGCGCGCTGGCGCCGGAGTGCCCGTGAGGGTGACCTCCACCACAGACTATCCATTCGGCGACACAATCCGGCTTACGGTCGTTCCGCGGGAGGACACCGCGTTTCCACTTTACCTGCGCATTCCCGGATGGTGCAAGGAGGCCAGGATTGCGTTGAACGGGGCGCGGATTTCCGCGGCGCCGAGCGCCGGGGGCTTTGTCAAGATCGCACGGACATGGGCCAAGGGTGACGTTGTCGAGCTAAGGCTCCCGATGCAGCCGGAGGTGATCCGGGGATTCGAGACGGAGTTTCCCTCCGCAAACCGGGCCTACTTCGCCTTCGAGCCGGCGGAGGTCTTTCAACACCGGAGATTGCCCTATGCCAGCGTCCTCTGCGGCCCGCTCCTATTTGCGCTGCCGATTCGGGACGCGGACCCGAACACGCCGGCCCAGGATGCAAAATGGAAGTATGCCCTCGATACGGATTCCGGGAGGAGCGATGGCAACATCGTGGTCATGCGTAAGCCAATGCCGGCTCACTGGGACTGGTCGCTGGATGCCCCCGTTGTTCTCGAGGCGCCCGTCCGTGCCTTCGATTGGAATCCGACCGACGCCAATGCGTTGCCGGACAACCCCGTTGAAGGAACGGCGTCAGAGACCGTGCGCCTTGTGCCCTACGGCTGCACCAAATTTCGAATCTCCATGTTTCCGGTGACGGCGGCCGCCTGGGGGTCGGTCCAGCAGTGAATATGGGCGACTGGGGCTGGCGCCCGGCCGTCGTACCATGGATGATTCGGCGTGCGTTGATGCTTCTTCCCGAAGTCGAGCTGCTTTGTGAGTGGGTCTGGGCGGAAAGCAGGGGACCCGGGCTGAAGATGGGCGGCACTTTCCGACGCAAGGCTTGCCGCGCGCGAATCTGTCATGTGGCTTGCGGGCCGATTGGCTGAAACAATCCATCAGCGGCGCCGACAGGCATCATCACCGCCTTTGCCTCCCCGAGCCCCTATTTACTGGTGGGTGGTGTGCCCAGGGCCTGTCCATTCAGGCGAGGCTACTCGCCCTTGATGCGCTCCAAGAAGGCTGGGACGGCGTTGGAGGCCGGACTGTTGACCCTCTCCTGGAAGAGAGGGCTGGCCGCCGTCTTTTCGACATTCATCTCGACGGTCCGGGCTCCTGCCTGACGGGCGATCTCCACGAAGCCGGCCGCCGGGTAGACTTGGCCCGATGTTCCGATCGCGATGAACAGGTCGCACCGGCCCAATGCGGTGGAGATCTCGTCCATGAACAGGGGCATCTCTCCAAACCAGACGACCGCGGGCCGAAGGCGTCCGGCACGGCCACAGGCCGGGCAGGAGTCCGCGGTCGAAATGTCCGCCGCCGAGGCGAACTCGTGACCACAACCCGCGCAGCGGGTGCGCAGCAGTTCGCCGTGCATATGGCGCAATTTCCGCGAGCCTGCCCTTTCGTGAAGGTCGTCAACATTTTGGGTCACCAGCAGAAACTCGCCGCGGAAGCGGCGCTCGAATGCCGCCAGGGCATTGTGGGCCGCATTCGGGGCGACAGCAGGGGCGAGAAGAGCCCGGCGCCTGGCGGTGTAGAAAGCCAGCACCTCCTGGGGGCGCCTGGCGAATGCCTCTGGCGTCGCAAGATCCTCCGGGCGGACGTTTTCCCAGAGGCCCGACGTGCCGCGAAATGTGGCGAGCCCGGATTCGGCCGAGACGCCGGCGCCCGTCAGGACAACAATCCGCGAGGAATGGAAAGGATCATGCATGGATGCGCCTCCCGATTATCGCCCGGGTTTCATAGAAGCCATGGGCCGTTCCTGCGATAGGCATTTCATGCGTCGAAAGGACTCAAGATGCGGGGAAGAAACGCCAATGCCGGGCAACGCATTCGATGCAGCCGGGGAAACGTGGATCTGGCATCATGGTCCGCCAAGAGCTGCGTTGGGAAAGTTCTGCGCTCTTGCCAGCTGCATCGATCGGACAATTGCGCCTGGGGCTCGGATGCCTGTGCCTTGGCAGCATGGGGTTCAAGATCCCGATTGGCGTAAGAAATTAAAAGATAGGAGCTTAAGATTTTCCCGCTTCAAGACGGAGCACGATTGCGCGGAACATGTTGAAACGGGGCCCCGGTTCTAGTGCCCTTTGGCCGGCAGGGACAACCGCCGTCCGATGAGTCGAAACCAACGAAACAGATCGTCCTGGTGCAACCTTGGCTCAGGACGGCGACGGCACGTCACCTCTCCCACGAGTTTCCCATGCTGATCATTCACATCCATGTCCGGGTAAAGCCCGAGTATGTCAACGCCTTCAAGGCCGCCACGCTGGTCAATGCGCGCGCCAGCGCGCAGGAGGCGGGGATCGCCCGTTTCGACTTCTGCCAGCAGGCCGACGACCCGGCGAGCTTCGTCCTGGTCGAGGCCTACCGCACCGAGGACGCCACGGCCGCGCACAAGGCGACAGCCCACTATGCCGCCTGGCGCGATGCCGTCGCCCCGATGATGGCCGCGCCGCGCACGAGCGTCAGATTCTCGAACGTATTTCCCGACGACCAGGGCTGGTGAACGGCGGCGCGGCCCCCCCATGCGCTTCGAGTTCGCCACCGCCACGCAGATCGTCTTTGGCGCCGGGACGCTCGCGGAGGCCGGGAGGCTTGCGCGGCCCTGGGGCCGGCGCGCCCTACTTGTCACGGGCCGGACGCCGCGGCGGGCGGAGCGGCTCCAGCGCTGCCTGGCCGAAGCCGGGATCGAGGCGAGGGTGTTTTCCGTCGATGGCGAGCCCACGCTCGCCGCGGTGGGCTCGGCGGTTTCCGCCGCCCGGGAGGCGGGAGCGGAGATGGTGATCGGGTTCGGCGGCGGCAGCGCCATCGACGCCGCGAAGGCCGCGGCCGGCCTCCTCGCCAACCCGGGCGATCCGCTCGACTACCTGGAGGTCGTCGGCCGGGGCCGGCCGCTCCCCCATCCGGCCGTGCCGTGGATGGCGATTCCGACGACCGCGGGCACGGGGGCCGAGGTGACGCGCAACGCCGTCCTGGGCGTCCCGGAACGGGGCGTGAAGGTGAGCTGGCGCAGCCCCCATCTTCTCGCCCGGGTCGCGCTGGTCGATCCGGAGGTGACGCTCGAGCTGCCGCCGGCAGCCACGGCCTCGTCGGGCATGGATGCCTTGGCCCAGCTGGTTGAGGCCTACGTCTGCAACCGCGCCAATCCCATGACCGATGCCCTCGGCGCAGCGGGCCTGCCCCGCATCGCGCGGGCGTTCCCCGCGGTGTGGCGCGATCCCCGGGACCTGGCGGCGCGCACGGATCTTGCGCTCGCAAGCCTGTGGAGCGGCCTCGCGCTGGCCAACGCCGGGCTCGGCGCGGTGCACGGCTTTGCGGCGCCGGTCGGAGGGCTTTTCCCGGCCCCGCACGGCGCCGTGTGCGCCGTCCTGCTCGCCCCGGTGATGTCGGCGAACCTGGCCGCCCTGCGCGCCCGTGCCAGCGGCAGCCCCGCCCTGGGCCGTTATGAGGAGATCGGCCGCTGGCTGACCGGCCGTCCCGGCGCCAAGGCCGAAGACGGGATCGCCTGGGTGCAAGGCTGGGTGGCCGAGCTGGGGCTTCCCGCCTTGGCAGCCTATGGCGTGACCGCCGGAAGGGTCGCGGAGATTGTGGCGCGCGCGCAGTCGGCCAACAGCATGAAGGCCAATCCGATCGCTCTTACCGGCGATGAGCTCGCTGGCGCCCTGACCGCCGCACTGTGACCCCCCAAGGAGGTGCCGGGAAAAATTCATGCGCTCGGGGCCGCCATCGTCCCCGGCGATGGCGAATCAAGGCGGCTATCCGGGCCGGGGTAAAATGCTGCGCAAAGTCCCGCACTCGACCTCCCCAGCCTCGGTGCCTTAGTAATTTCGGCCCTGGCTTCCAACGACCGGCATGTCGCTCCTCTCGCTCTTCGATCCCTCGCTCATAGGTCGCGCCGATTCTCTCGCGCTGGAATGCGACCGCGCCGGAGCGCCCCGCGTTTCCTGCACCTTCGGCGAGCTCGAGGCGCGAAGCAATCGCCTCGCGCGCGCCCTCAGGGCGCGCGGCCTTGCTCCCGGAGATAGGCTTGCGTCTTTCCTCGCGAATCGAACCGAGATCATCGACCTCTGGCTCGCCTGCGTGAAGCTTGGGTTGATCGCCGTTCCGATCAACGTGCTCTACCGCGAGCGGGAGCTGGGCCACATCCTCGGTGACGCCGAGCCCGCAGCCGTCGTCACGACGCACGATCTTGCGGGGTACCTTCCCGCCGGTGTCGCGCGGTGGGATGTCGACCAACTCGCCGCCGATGCCGGCAGGCAGAGCTGTGAACGCGTCGCCAGCGCTTGCGCAGGCGAAACGCCGGTCGCGCTCATCTACACGTCCGGCACCACCGGAGCATCGAAAGGCGCCGTGCTCACCCACGCCAATTTCGAGGCCAATGCCTCATCGCTGGTCACAGCCTGGAAGATAACGCAAGCCGACCGGTACCTGGCGACCCTTCCGCTCTTCCACGTGCACGGGCTGGCGAACGGCGTGCACTGCTGGCTCGCCAGCGGCTGCCACATGCGGCTGACCGAACGCTTTGAGCACGCAAAGGCCGCGGCGTGGTTTGAGGACTACAGGCCGACGCTCTTCTTCGGCGTGCCGGCCATGTTCATCCGCCTCCTCGACCTGCCACCAGAGCGCGCGCAGGCGATCGGCCGGGTGCTGCGCCTTGCCGTTTCCGGGTCGGCGCCGCTCCCGGCGGAGATCCACGACAGGTTTCAGGAGCGATTCGGCTCCGTCATCCTGGAACGCTACGGCATGACCGAGACGCTGATGAACATCAGCAATCCCTATCTAGGCGAGCGCCGCGCGGGCACCGTCGGGCTGCCGCTCCAGCATGTCGAGGTGCGCCTGCTCAACGAGGACGGGTCGATGGCGCACGACGGGGGGCATGGCGAAATCTGGGTGCGGGGCCCAAACGTCTGCTCCGGCTACTGGCGACGCCCCGATGCCACCGCCGCGGCATGGCAAGACGGCTGGTTTCGCACCGGCGACATCGGTTCCCGGGCGCCCGACGGATACATCACGCTGCACGGACGCCGAAGCGACCTCGTCATCTCCGGCGGCTTTAACATTTACCCGCGGGAGATCGAGGAGATCCTTCTCGAGCAACCGGGTGTCCGCGAAGCCGCGGTCGTCGGCGCGCCGGACGTGGTGCGCGGTGAAGTGCCTGTTGCTTACATCGTTGCGGACAGCGGGTTTGACGAGGCCGCCGTCAGAGCCCGCCTCGGCACGCAGCTCGCATCCTTCAAGATACCGCGTGGATTCGTTCGCATCGACGCATTGCCGCGTACCGCGTTGGGCAAGATTCAGAAGCATCTCCTGCCACCCTGGAAGTCCGCCTGAGCTGCTCACGCCCGCCATTTTGCCGACGGCCAACATGCAATGAACCCTGTTCCCGAAAAGCCTGAACGCGCTCTCACCTGACTTTTCGCCGCGCGGTCATTCGGTCGCGGCAAGGTCTTGCTGGGGCGGCGGCCATGCTTCCTCCGCCCGATGCCGGCTTACGCTGGCGCCATCGCTGTGGCGGAGCTGAAGGAAGATGAAGGCAGATGCTACGGTCAGGGCGCCCAGAGCCACGAGAGCCTTGTGAATGCCTTCGACCATCTCGAGCGCGTTCGAATGCTGCCGGTCGCTGACGAACAGCGCCGTCGTCAGGAAGGACACCCCGATCCCGAAGCTCATCGACAGCTGCTGGAACGTGCTGGCGATGGTGATGCCCATGTTGGTGTCGCGATCGGGGAGGTCGGCGTAGACCAGCGTGTTCATGCTGGTGTACTGGAGGGACGAGAAGTAGCCGAAGCAGAACACCTGGATCACGATCATCCAGACGGGGGTCGAGGGACCGATGGTGGCGAAGAGCGCGATCATCAGCCCGAAGATCACCGTGTTGGAGAGGAGCACCTGCCGGTAGCCAAATCGGGCCAGGACCCAGGGCATCGTCATTTTCAGGGTCATGGCCGCCAGGGGCTTCGGCATGATCAGAAGCCCGGACTGCACCGGGGAGTAGCCGAGGCCGACCTGGTAGAGCAGGGGAAGCAGGAAGGGCATTCCTCCAACGCCAAGCCGGGTCATAAAGGCGCCCGCGACCGAGGTCCGGAAGGTGCGGATCTGGAGAAGATTCAGCCGCAGGAGGGGCGAGTCCGTGGTCAGGCTGTGCCGCCAATAGGCCAGGAGCAGCAGGGCCGCGATGGCGACCAGGCCCGCGACTTCCGGCCCGCTCAGCGTGTTCTCGCCGAATATCTCCAGGGCGTAGGAAAGAAGGGCGATGCTCGAGCTAAAGAGCACGAAGCCGATGAAATCGAGCGGGGCGATGCGTTCGGCCCGATAATCCGGCAGGTAGAGGTACACCAGGTAGAGCCCGAGGAGCCCTATCGGGAGGTTGAGCAGGAAGATGAACCTCCAGTGAAGATAGACGACGATCAGGCCGCCGGCCAGCGGGCCGATCAGGGGAGCGGCCATCGCCGGAATGGAGACGAAGGC
>Ga0209415_10008178_pt1 | contig 18169 bp, 12 predicted proteins | sample PeaSoiSIISIP2007_FD_187696 | JGI IMG/M metagenome (GOLD analysis project Ga0209415, IMG submission 187696) | Peat soil microbial communities from Weissenstadt, Germany - SII-SIP-2007 (SPAdes) (version 2) | ecosystem: Environmental > Terrestrial > Soil > Wetlands > Peat | place: Germany... | reverse complement strand
TCTCACGCTTCGGCTGCGAAGCGTCCCTCCGGTGAGTCTCAGGGTGCCCATCCGGTTGGACTTCTGTCTTCGTTACCGAGGGTGGCGAACCTGTATCCTCGCACGGCTCATGGCCGGGAACGCGCGGTTCGTTGCCGGAAAACGCGCACAAACCGCGACCGCCGAACGCCGCGCCGCCGTTGCCGACGACCAGCATCCGTTTGCCATGGTGCTGTGCTGTGCCGATTCGCGCGTGGCGCCGGAGCTGGTCTTCGATCAGAGCCTCGGCGACCTGTTCGTGTGCCGGGTCGGCGGGAACATCCTCGAAACGGGCGCGCTGGCGTCGTTCGAGTTCGCGCTCACCGGCGGTCGGAACGCCCGCGGTTCTCGCCATTCTGGGTCACCAGCGCTGCAGCGCGCTGACCGAAAGCGTCAACGCCGTGCGCAGCGGCGCGCTGCCCGACGGACACTTTCGGACGATCGTCGACGCGATCGCGCCGGCGGTCACGGCGGAGGCGAACATCGACGATATCGTGCGGGCCAACGCGAAGCTCGTGGGGCGGGCGGCCATCGTACGTAGCGACATCGTCCGGGAGGCGGTAACCGCCGGACGGCTGCGGGTCACGGCTGCACGCTATGCCATGGACAGCGGCCGGGTGACGCTGCTCGCGGACTAGGTATCCACAGGGGCGGCACAAAAGGCGTTCGGATGCTCGATCGCAACCTCGCTCGCGGCACGCTCTTGCGGGGTGCCGCCGGCTCCCTGGCTGCGCTGGCGCTTGCCGGTCGAACGCGGGCAGCGTCGGCGGCATACGGCGGCGCCCCGACGATGACGCCGGACCAAGCGCTGGCGCGGCTCATGGCCGGCAACGCGAAGTTCGTCGCTGGGAGCCTGGAGGCCACCCGCGCGCTGGCCGAACGCCGGGCCGACGTCGCCAACGCTCAGCGTCCGTTCGCGATGGTGCTGTGCTGTGCAGACTCGCGCGTCCCGCCCGAGCACGTCTTCGACCAAAGCGTCGGCGATCTGTTCGTCTGCCGGGTGGCGGGAAACGTGTTGGAGCCGGCCGCACTCGGCTCGTTCGAGTACGCGGTCGCGAACATCGGCTCACCGGCCGTCCTGCTGGTGCTCGGCCACCAGCGCTGCGGCGCCGTCACGGACACGATCAAGGTCGTGGAGAGCGGCGGAGCGGCACCGGGCAGCATCCAACACATCGTGGACGCCATCGCACCGGCGGTGAAAGCGACCGCTCGGGGCTCGTCAACGGAGGGCGACTACACCGAAGCGGTGGTGCGGACCAACGCACGGATGGTCGCCCACGCAGCGGTCGCGGGCAGCGAGATCCTCCGTAAGGCCATCGCCGAGCACCACCTCAAGGTCGTTTCCGCGCGCTATGCCCTCGACAGCGGAAAGGTGACGCTGCTCTCATGACGCTAACGCGGGCGATCGGCATGGTGGCGCTCGCCCTTGCCGTTCTCGTACCGTCGTTCGCCGGAGCCACCGGGAATTACGACGTTACGCGGGTGCTGACCGAGCTGCGGTCGCTCAACGATGCGGATTTCGGCCGCGTTGCGAGCTGGTCGCGGAGCGGCGCGACCCGACCGCCGTTCGTGTTCTCGAGTATCGAAGCGGCGGAAAACAACATCATCTGGCTGCACCCCGCCAACCGCGATCCGGTGCTCGCCTGGCTGCGCGGACACGGCCGTTCTGCACTCCACCGGCTGGGGCTCTCCGACGCCGAGATCGGACCGCGCCGGTCGGCGGTCGACGGTGGCGGGGTTCCGATAGCGGTCGGCCCGCCCAATCCGTGGCGCGCGCTCAAGCTCGCCTCTGCGTCGCTGCAGCCAGCTGCCTCGGGCGACATTCGCGTCCTGCGGGGATTCGCGGCCGCGAAGAACGATGGAACGGGCGCAGCGGCGTGCGTCAGCTTCCGCAACGTCGGGACGAAGGTCGCAAACCGGGTGCTCTTTCAGTTTCCGCTGGTAAACGACGAGGGTACGGAGCTCGGCGTCCTCACGCTGGACCGCAAAGGCACCTTCTCACCCAACGTGGACATCGTGGGGTACGACGACACCGGTGATCTTGCCGGAAACACCATCGGCCATGGTGGCCGCGCCGACAATTGCGCGATACTTTCGAGCGGGGTCGCCGCGATGCCGATCCTCGCGGCCCGCTTCGCGTCGTACCGCGTTACGCGGGTCGAATACACCGACGGGAGCAGCTGGACACCCTAGGCGCTCTCAGCGGCAACCGTAGGTAATGCTCTCTGACGATTGGGCGGGCGGGGACTTGCCGATGAACGCGTAGCCCAACGCGTCATAGGCCAGGACGCCGTGACAGCGTTTGGCGCCGCTGGCGATCAGGGCGATCCGGTACGTCGAGAACGTCCCGGCGGCGCAGTTCGGCGTGCACGAGTTCACGCTCACGCTGCCGATCGCCGTCGTGACCGGCTCGCTCCAGCTCGACCACGACAGGCGCTGCGCGCTGATGCCGGCGTCGGCGCACGTGAGGACGACGTCCACCGGCTCGGCGACCGGCTTGCCGCTGCAATCGATCAGGCGCTGCGGGTGCGTTTGGGCTGCGAGCGCGCCGGGCGGCAGCGTCATCACGCCGGACAGCTCGACGCGCTTGGTCTTTTTCTCGTAGACGCACACCACTGCCCGGCTACCCTTTGAGATGAGCGCGATGCCGTGCGCCTCCGTGCCGAACGGGTCGACCGTAACGGCAGGCTTGTCGAAAACGCCGGCGGCCCGCTGCGTGCACGCTTTCCCAACCGCCGTTCGAAATTCGGTCCACGCCTGATCCGACGACGCCGTCGCGGCCGGGGCTGCGAGCGCCCACATCGTGAGGGACCACGCGAGCGCGGACCGAACCACCATCACGTGCGCCGGCTGTTGCATGGGATGCTTCTCCTCACGATGGCTTTGATGACGGCAGCGGCCGATGCACCGACCTTTGACGTCACCGGGTGGCGCGTCGACTGCACTTCGAAGGATCCACGGGTCCTCGACTGCCAGGCGGTCGACCAGGTCGTGCTGCGCGGGACAAACCAGCAGCTCGTCACGATGACCGTTCGGATCCCGGCCGATACCAAGAAGCCGACACTGCTCGTCCAGCTGCCGCTCGGGATCGCGGTCTCCAATGGGATCACGATGACCGTCGGCGAGGCTCCGCCCGAGTCGTACGCCATCCAAACCTGCACCCAGGCCGGGTGCTTCGCCGGGACGACGCTGACCGATCGAACGGTCGATCTGATGCGGTCGAGCGCGCAGCTCCGCGTCGCCTTCTCGAGCCTCGAGAAGCAGACGACGACGGTGACGCTCCCGCTCAGCGGGTTCGCCGCGTGCTATGACAAGCTCAAGTAGCCACATCGATCAGAGCTTGAAGTCGAACTGGAGACCGCCCGACGAGCTGCGATAGCCGGCGCCGAAGCCCCCTTCGTACTCGATCCGTGCGTTGAGGTTCTTGCCGCGGATCTCGTCCCCGATCGTGACCTTCCCGATCGCATTCGGCAACTGCGTCGTGGTGGTGAACGGCGTCAGCCCGGCGGGTGCCCCGGCGAACTCGGACACGGTCGTCCACGTGTTGTTCGGCGACCAGCGCAAGCCGACCGCAAGGTAGGCGCGCGTGATGGTCCCGTTGCGCTGGAGGTGCGACTCGCCGTACTCGATGCTCGGCGTGAGGGCGCCGACGAACTTCGTCACGGCGTTGACGGTGAGGTTGAGGGCGCCGGCACCGGTTTCGGCGATCACTCCTTGGTTGACAAGAAGCGCGTCGAGGTCGACGGAGGGTTTGATGTAACGCGTCCCCGGCGAGACGTAGGCGAGCCGCAGCCGCGCATCCAGATCGAAGACGTTCGAACTCGCGCTCGCGATCGCACCCGGGGCCGGCGAGCGCGTCGTACGGTCGAACGTGTAGCCGGCGTCGAGCGCTTCGGCGGTCGTCACGTTGCCGCTCACGTGCTTCCAGCTCAGCCCCGCATCCAGCCGGTCGGCGAGGGTCGTCGCGTTGCCGCCCGAGCCCAGCGCGCCGTGCTGGTAGCCGAGGGCCACGCCGAAGAAGCCGTTGGCCCCACGGGCGATCTGGTGGCCGCCTTCGAGGCCGCCCCAGGTCTCGTTCGAGCCGATCGTCACCGTCGAGGCGGTGAGCAACTCGCCCCCGCCGGCGAGGCGCGCCCACGTGCACGGCTCCTCGCGCAGCGAAAGGTCGGATTCATCGTAGCGATGACAGCTCAACAGGCTGTCGGCGAAGGCGAAGCTCCTTGCCGCCGAACCCGAGCTCGTCGCGAGCGCGGGCGCCGGTACCAGCGCATCGAGGGCAGCCGGATAGGTGCCGTTCGGATCGAGGTTCACGAGCCGATAGAACGTCGGTTCCAGCGCACCGAGGTTACCGAGGTTCCACATCGCGTTGAAGTGCTGCGCGAGCGAGGTCTGGTTTCCGGTGAGGTTCAGCAGCGCGAAGTTAACGTTCTGTAGCGCGATCGTGACGGCGGTCGGCGCAATCGTCAGCCCGTACGTGATGAAAGGCGTGTTCGCGACCGCGAGGCCGGCGTTGGTGATGCCGCCGGTGGCGGTGAGAACGGTGACGGGTGGCGCTTTGGGGACGAGGTTGAGGGCGAACGGTGCGATCTTGCCGCTGAGGTTTGCCGTCCCGGCAACGGCGAGCAGGTCGGAGGGCGAACCGTCGAATGCGACGTCGAACCCAAGCGTTCCGGTCGCGGTCTGCGCGAGGTTTCCCGTCAGCGCGGTCGTCTGCAGCATCCCTTTGCCGCCGGGCTGCACGAGGCCGCCGTTGGTCAGCACGCCGCCCGCTTGCAAATTGACGATCCCGAGCGGGTTGAACGTGCCGCCGGCGTTGTTGTTGAACGCGTCGTTCGGACCGGCAAGCGTGACGTTACCGGTGATGACACCGGTGTTGCTCACCGTCGTGCTACTGCCGCCGCTGGTTGCGACCGCGGCGCCGGCTGCCGCGCTGATCAGCGTCCCGGTGTTCGTGATGCTGATGGCGCCTTGGCTGCCGGCGCTCACGCTCTGCGCGAAGATCGCGTCCGAGCCGGCCCCGATGGTGGCGATCGCTGCAGCATTGCTGACCGTGACGTTGCCGCTCGATCCGGTCCCGCCCGCGGAACCGATGAGCGCGATCGTCGTCCCGCCATTGCCGCCGACGCCGCCGCCGCCGCCGACCGACTGCGCGAAGACCCCGTCGGCGTTGACGCCGGTCGTCGCAATGGCGCCGCCGGTCGTCGCGACGGCCACGTTCCCGCCATTGCCGGCGCCGCCGCCGCTCCCCGAGACGCCGAACGAGAGCGTTTCGTTGGCGACGTTGCCGCCGACACCGCCACCGCCCCCGACGGATTGTGCGAAGATCGCGGCCGCACCGGCACCGGACGTTGCGATCGAGCCATTCACCGTAACGCCGACCGTGCCGCCGTTCCCCGCGCTTCCGCCGCTGCCGCCGACGGTGACGTCGAAGGTTCGATAGCCCGTTCCGGCGCCGCCGATCCCGCCGCCGCCGCCGACCGACTGCGCGAAGATGCCATACGACTGTGCACCGCCGGTCGCGATCGCCCCGGTTTGATTCACGTTGACGACGCCGCCGTTACCGGACGTCCCCGCTGCGCCGCCGACGGTGATCCCGAGCGTTGTGTTCCCGGTACCGGTCGCTGCACCGCCGGAGGCGTTGCCGCCGCCGCCGCCGACCGACTGCGCGAAGATCCCGGCCGAGAGGTCCCCGGAGGTCGTGATGTTGCCGGTGTTGGTGACGCCGGCGGTGCCGCCGTTCCCGGCGTTGCCGCCGCCGCCACCGATCGAGAGCGCAAGCCCGATCGATGACGTGGCGACCGAGCTCTGCGCATCGGTGCCGCTTCCGCCGCCGCCCCCGACCGACTGCACGAAGATCCCCGCCGCGTTGAATCCGGCGGTGGAGATTGATCCGCTGTTGGTGACGCTCGCGCTGCCGCCGTTACCGCTCGCGCCGCCGCTACCGCCGACGTTGAGCGCGAGGGCGAAGCTGGTCGCGGCGGTCGCTTCGGTGGTCGCGCTGCTGCCGTTTGCAATGCCGCCGATCCCGCCGCCCCCGCCGACCGACTGTGCGACGATCCCGGCTGCACCGGTGCCGCCGGTGACGATCTGCGCTTGGTTCGAAACGGTGACGCCGGCGCCGTTGCCGGCCGCACCACCGGTACCGCCGACACCCAGTGTTAGCGCGATCGCGCCACTCGATGAACCCTCGCTCGCGCCCCCGATCCCGCCGCCGCCGCCGACCGATTCGGCGAAGACCCCATACGCGTTCACGCCCGAGGTGCGGATCAGTCCCGCGCTCCCCGTGTTCGTCACGTTCACCGCGCCCGCGTTGCCGCCGGCACCGCCGCCGCCGCCGACGCCGATCGTGAGCGCGGCGGAAAGCGAGTTGCTCGCGCTTGAGGTGCTGTTGGCCGCGCCGGTGGCGGTGCCGCCGTCACCGCCGCCACCGCCAACCGACTGCGCAAAGACAGCGATCGCATTCGTGCCGCCGGTTTGGATCGAACCGCTGTTGGTGACGTTCACCGTTCCACCGATACCGCCGGCACCGCCGCGCCCGCCGATCGCAACGCCAACCGAAACGGTACCATTCGCCGCGGTCGCGGGGCCCGCGCCGCCCATACCGCCGCCGCCGCCCACGCTCTCGGCGACGATACCGTCGGCGCCCTCGCCGCTCGTCGCGATCGTCGACGTGTTAGCGACCGTCACGGTGCCGCCCGTGCCGGCGGCGGCGCCGTTGCCACCGATGGTGAGGTTGACGTTGTAGGTTTGTCCGTTCGCGTTGGGCGTGACGCCGACGGCGACCGTCGAAAGCCCGGCGACGCCGCCGCCGCCGCCGACCGACTGCGCGACGATCGCGTGCGCACTGTCGCCCGACGTCGCGAGCTGCGCGGCGTTGGTGACGTTCACCGCGCCGCCGTTGCCGCCGATGCCGCCGCCACCACCAATGCCGACCGTCGCGTTGAACTGCCCGCTCGACGTGCCCTCGGAAGCGCCGCCGTCGCCGCCGCCGCCGCCGACCGACTGCGCGAAGATCCCGTACGCACCCTGTCCCGCGGTCGCGAGTGTCGTTCCGCTGTTGGTGACGGTCACGACGTCGCCGTTGCCGCCGATGCCGCCGCTCCCCCCGACGCCGAGGTTCAGCGAAACCTTTCCGGTCGACGAACCGCCCGTGCCGCCGCCGATCCCACCGCCGCCGCCGACCGACTGCGCGAAGATCCCGATCGCGCTTCCTGCGCTCGTTTGAATCGCGCCGCTATTGGTGACCGTGACCGCGCCCGCGTTGCCGCCACCGCTCGCGTTACCGCCGACGCCCAACTGGAGCGAACCCGAGAGGGAGCTGCCGCCGGAGTCGACGCTCGACGTCGCGCCGCCGGTCGAACCGCCGTTCCCGCCGCCGCCGCCGACCGACTGCCCGAAGATCGCGTCGGACTGCACGCCCGTCGTGACGATGATCCCGTTGTTGGCGACGCTCACGATACCGCCCGTCCCCGCCGCACCACCACTGCCGCCGACGGAGAAATTCAGCGAGACGTTCGCGCCGCTCGACGACGATTGTCCGCCCCCGCCGGTGCCGCCGCCGCCGCCGACGCTCTCGGCGTAGACGCCGTCGGCGTTCTGACCGCTGGTCGTGATCGCCGCAGCGTTAGTAACGTTCACCGCCGCGCCGTTGCCGGCGGCACCGCCGCTGCCGCCCATGTTGAAGTTCAGCGTGTAGCTCTGACCGTTCGCACTTTGCACCCCGGCCGTCGAACCAGCCGCGAGTCCGCCCATCCCGCCGCCGCCGCCGACCGATTGCGCGACGATCCCCGTCGCGTTGTCACCGCTCGTCACGAGCTGCGCCGCGTTGGTGACGGTGACGGCCCCGCCGTTCCCCGCAACGCCGCCCATGCCGCCGAGCCCGAGCGTCGCGCTGAACTGTCCGCTCGTCGAGCCTTCGGTCGCACCACCGTCGCCGCCGCCGCCGCCGACCGATTGTGCGAACATCCCGACGGCACCCACACCGCTCGTCTGCAGTCCGCTGCCGGTGTTGCTGACCGTAACGGCCGCACCGTTGCCGCCGCCACCACCCGAACCGCCGAGCGTCAATGAAACCGCGATCTTGCCGGACGACGTACCTGCCGCAGCGCCCCCGATCCCACCACCGCCGCCAACGGACTGCGCGAACACGCCGAACGCGCCCTGACCTACCGTCGCGATCGAACCGGCATTGCTCACCGTGACCGCGCTCGCCGCGCCACCGGCGCCGCCGGATCCGCCCAAACCCAACGTCAGCGAGCCGGAGAGGGTGTTCCCCGCTCCGGCGACGCTCGACGTCGCATCGGCGGTCGAGCCGCCGTTGCCGCCGCCGCCGCCGACCGATTGTGCGTAGATCGCATCCGCTTGTGCGCCGAGCGTCGCGATCGTCCCGGTGTTCGTCACGCTGACGGCACCGCCGTTGCCGGCCGCGCCGCCGCTACCCCCCATCGAGAAGTTGAGCGCGACGTTCGCGCCGGCCGATGACGTTTGCCCGCCGCCCCCCGTACCGCCGCCGCCGCCGACCGACTGCGCGTAGATGCCGAACGACGTGCCCCCGCTCGTCGCGATCGTTCCGCCGTTGGTGACGCTGACGGCGCCGGCATTTCCGGCCGCGCCGCCGCTGCCGCCGAAGTTCAAGTTGACGCTGTAACTCTGCCCGTTCTGCGTTTGCATCCCGGTCGACGAGCTCGACACGAGTCCGCCGATCCCGCCGCCGCCGCCGACCGACTGCGCGACGATCCCCGCTGCGTCGTCGCCCCCGGTCGCGAGCTTCGCTTGATTCGCAACCGTGACCGCATCGCCGTTGCCCGCCGTGCCGCCGGAGCCGCCGAAGCCGAGCGTCGCGTTGTACTGTCCGCTCGTTTGCCCCGCGACGGCGCCGCCGTTGCCGCCACCGCCGCCGACCGATTGCGCGAAGATGCCCACGGCACCAGTGCCGCCGGTCTGCAGTCCCGTCCCGGTGTTCGTGACGGTCACGGCCGCACCGTTTCCGGCTGCGCCGCCCGAACCGCCGAAGTTGAGCGACACCGAAATCTTGCCGCTCGAGTTTCCTTGTACGGCACTCCCGGTGCCGCCGCCGCCGCCCACCGATTGCGCGTAGATGCCGTACGCATTGACGCCGCCGGTCGTGACAACTCCGCCGTTGGTCACGCTCACGGCGCCGCTCGCGCCACCCGTTCCACCTTGCGCACCGAAGCCAAAGGTGAGGCTGCCGGAGGCGGATTGCCCGGGCAGCGCCTGCGACGACGCGGTGCTGCCGACCGCACCGCCGGAGCCGCCACCGCCGCCCACCGATTGCGCAAAGACCGCGTCGGCGTAATCGCCTTTCGTTGCGATCGAACCGGTGTTGCCCACGGTAACGGTGCTGCCGGTTCCGCCACCGCCGCCCTTTCCGCCGAAATTCAATGCGGCCGTCACCACGCCGCCGGATGCGGTCGACTGCCCGCCGCCGCCTTGTCCGCCTCCACCGCCGACGCTCTGGGCGTCGATGCCGTACGCATTCTCTCCGCTGGTAACGATCGTGCCCGAATTGCTCACGCTGACCGCGGCACCGTTACCGGCGGCGCCGCCGCTGCCGCCGAACGTCAGCGTGATACCGAAACTCTTGCCTTTCGCCGTCGACGACGCGGCCGCGCTCCCCGCGGCCAAACCGCCGATGCCGCCGCCGCCGCCCACCGATTGCGCAACGATCGCGCTCGCATCGGCGCCGCTCGTCGCGATCTGCGCGGCGTTGCTCACGGTGACGACGTCGCTGTTGCCCGCCGCGCCGCCCTTCCCGCCAAACGTGAGGGTTCCGGAGAACGTACCGCTCGACTGGCCTTCACCGGCGCCAGCGAGTCCGCCGCCGCCGCCCACCGATTGCGCGTAAATCCCGTACCCGGCTTCGCCGCCGGTCACGATCGAGGACGATGGGTTGGTGTCGTTCACCGTGACCGTGCTGCCGTTACCGCCGGCACCTCCGCTGCCGCCAAATGCCAGCGCGAGGCCGATCGAACCGTTTACGGCGGCGGCGCTCGATGATGCGGTTCCGCCGCCGCCCGAACCGCCCCCGCCGCCCACGCTTTGCGCGAACAGACCGATCGATTCATCACCCTTGGTAGCGATCGATCCGGTGTTGCTGACGCTGACACTCGCGGCGTTGCCGGCCACACCACCCGAACCGCCGAAGCTGAGTCCCAGCGTGCCGGAGATGTTGCCGCTGTACGCTTCGGCCGACGCGTCCGCGGCGCCGCCGGAACCACCGCCGCCGCCGACCGACTGCGCTTGGATCCCGTACGACACGGCACCGCTGGTTGCGATTGCACCGCTATTGGTGACGCTCACGGCATTGGACGAACCGCCGCCGCCGCCCGTGCCGCCGAACGCGAACGCGAGCGCCACGGTCGGCGTCGACGACACCGCGGTTGCCGAGCTCACGGCAGCACCGCCCATCCCGCCACCGCCGCCGATCGACTGCGCGAAGATGCCTTGCGAGAAGTCGCCGCCGACCGCGATCGCGCCGCTGTTCGCAACCTTCACGACGCTGCTGTTTCCGCCGCCGCCGCCGGCACCGCCGAAGGTGAACGTGAGCGAGACCGGACCCGTCGATTGCGCGTCGGCACCGCCGCCCGTGCCGCCGCCGCCGCCGACCGATTGCGCGAGGATCCCGAACGAGCGCGCACCGGTCGCGGCGAGCGCGCCGCTGTTGGTCACGTCGACTTCGGCGCCGTTGCCGCCATTGCCGGCGGTGCCGCCGATCGCGAGCGAGAGGGCGGTGTTGTTCGACGCGGCGAAACCACCGTTGCCGCCGCCCCCGCCGACGCTTTGCACGAAAACCGCGTGCGCGTCGGGACCGCTCGTCGTAACGTTCCCGGTGTTGTTCAGCGCCGCGAGCGCGCCGTCGCCGCCGCCGGCACCTTGGCCGCCGATGGTGAGTGCACCGGTCGCACCGCCGCCGTTGCCGCCGCCGCCGCCGACGCTCTGCACGAAGATGCCGAACGCGTGATCGCCCTGCGTCGCGATCGCGCCGCCGTTCGTGACGTTGACGGCACCGGCGCTGCCGCCCGAATTCGCACCGCCGCCGACGGCAGCAAGCCCGGCCGCGAACCCGCCCGAACCACCGCCGCCGCCAATGCTCTCGGCGAACAACCCGATCGCGCTCGCGCCGCTCGTCGCGATCGCTCCGGAGTTCGTCACGGTCACGGCGCCGCCCGGGCTCGAACCGCCGCCCCAACCGCCGATCGCACCGATCGCCGTCGAGCTGCCGCCAACGCCGCCGCCGCCGCCGATCGATTGCGCGAGCAAGCCGTAGGCGTTGACACCCGACGTCGTTATTGCGCCGGTGTTTGCCGCGGTGACGCTCCCGCTCGCGCCACCCGTCGAACCGCTGCCGCCTTGTCCGACGATTCCGGCGAAGCCGTTGCCCGCACCGCCGCCGCCGCCGATGCTTTGCGCGACGAACGCGATCGCGCTGTCGCCGGACGTCTTGAGCGTCGCACCGCTCGTGACGCTCACCACAGCGCCCGTTCCGCCCGTACCGCCGGCTCCGCCCGAACCACCGATACCGCCCGCGCTTCCACCGGGTGCGCCGAGTCCGCCAACGCTCTCGCCGATCAGCGCGTACGCTCCGGCGCCGCTCGTCGTAATCGTCCCGCTCGCAGTCACGCTCACGGTGCCGGCGCCCCCACCGCTGCCGCCGCTGCCGCCGTTGCCGTCGCTGCCGTAGCCGCCGCCGCCCGTGCCGCCGTTACCACCCGTACTGGTCGCGTAGGCGCCGAATGCCGTGGCGCCGGTCGTCGCGATCGTCGTGTTCGTCAGCGCGATCGCGACCGCAGCGGATGCGCCGCCGCCGCCGCCGGCACCGCCGTTCCCCGAGCCCAAACTCGTGCCTTTGCCCGCGTTCCCGCCGTTGCCCCCGTTGCTGACGGCGGCGATGCCGTCCGAACTCGCGCCGCTCGTCGTGATCGTCCCGGAATCGCTCACCGAGACGCTGCCGCCCGCCGTACCGGAGCCGCCGGCACCACCGGTCGAGTAGAACGTCGAGAACTGGTCGATCCCGTTTCCGCCGCCGGTGCCGAACGATTGTGCGGCGATACCGTTCGCGAGGCTGCCGGCGGTGACGATTGCGCCGCTGTTGGTGACCGTGACGCTCCCGCCGGCACCGCCGCTTTGCCCCACGTAGGATCCCGACGTACCGCCGGCGCCGAAACTGCTCGCCAGGATCCCGTTCGCGCTCGCCTGCTGCGTCGTAATCGCCCCGTTGTTGGTGACGCTGACGGCAGCGCCGTTGCCGGCCGTCGGCGGCGCGCCGACGAGCGTCGCTCCGCTCGCGAACGCGCCGATGCTGTTCGCACGAATGCCGTCCGCGGACGCGCCGCTGGTGACGATCGCGCCACTGTTGGTGATGGTGATCGGTCCGCCATCTCCGCTGACACCCGGCGTCTTGAGCGCGAGTCCGGTCGCCAAGCCGCCCGTCGACTGTGCGTACAGGCCGACGGCGTTGCTCCCGTTCGTTGCAATCGTTGCCGCGCTGGCCACGCTGATGATGCTGCCGGTACCACCGTTGCCGGCGTCGATCGCGATCGGCACGCCGTTGCCGCCCGTCCCGAACACCATGATGCCGAACGCGTTCGTCCCTTGCGTTGCAATATTCACGGTCCCGTCGGCGTTCACCGTGAGCGCCGGTCCGTTGCTGCCGTTGAAGGTGCTGAACGTTCCGTCGGCGCCGGCACCTTGAAGCGAAACGGCGCCGGACGGGGCGGAGCAGGTAGTAACGACCCCGGCACTCGTGCACGTGACCCCGGCGGCGAGCGCGCCGACGCCCGACCAACAGAACAAGGCGAGGCCCGCGCACGCTGCGCGTGCCATTCGCGAAACGCTCCGGCGGCGGGTCGTCATGAACAAAGTCCGATCGGCGGGGGAGCGGTCCATTGCACCCCTCCGAGGGCTCCTCCTGCCCCACGGCTAAGCGACCGCGGTCAAATGCACGTTGATTCCGATCAAGTACGAGGACCGCGCTGGATCCCGATCGTCACCGCCGTGCTGGCCGTTCTCGCCAGCGTCGCCGGGTGGGCGAGTCACGATCGCAATACGCATTCCAACCTCAGCAAGAGCGATGCGATCATCGCGACCACGCTGGCCGGGCACACCTACAACGAGTACGAGAGCCAACACACCCGCGAGTCGGTCTACGAGGCACTCGGAAAAGTCGCCCCGCGCGACGCTGCCGGCGAAGCAGCGCTGCTTGCGGAAGCAAACGGGTATGAAAATGAGTCTCGCCGGGCGACCCAACGCTCGGACCGCTACCTCGTTTCCTACGAAATCCTCGAAGGCGCCACGACGCTCTTCGAGATCGCGATCGTGCTCGTCTCGGTGCGCGCGCTGGTCGAATCGCGGCTGCTCACCCTAGCGACGGCGGTGTTGAGCGCGGGCGGCGTCGCCGCCGCCGCAGTGGGGTTTCTCTATTAACGTGTGACGACGGTGAACGGGGTACCGTCGGCAAGCGTCACGTTGCGGGCTTGATGACCCACGCCCCCGAGCATGAAGACGCCGCCGATGAAGAGCGGGACCGGGACACCGGCGGCGCGACGCGTTTGATCGAGCGTCGCTTCGCTGGACGGCGCGGCGGCGACCGGGATCAGCTCGCCGTCCGGTAGCTGCAGCGAACGCGGTTCGAGATCGAGCGTGCTCGTCTTCACGCCGTGGCTGCCGGGCTGCGCGGCGGTCACAACACCCGTGCCCGGCGTCCCGGCGGGAATCGTCACGCTACCGACCGTAACGTCAGCGGTGGTCCGGAAGCGGAACGTGTCCCCGGCGTGCGCGTTTGCGGCGGAGATCGCGCCGACCAGCGCGACCGGCATGGGGACGCCGGCGGGCATCGGGCCCGTCGCGGCCAAGAGCACGGCTGCGAGGATTTTGGCTGCCATCATCCCTCCGTTTGCGTCGGTTGCCGTCCTCGTACCGCAAACGGATAGCTTCTAAAAGATAGACGAGCTCAGGGCTTGGCCTTCAGCCAGGCCGCGGTGAGCCACGCCACGCGAAACGGGTCAGCGCCGGCCTGCTCATCGAGCGCGTAGATCTCGTTGCCGCTCGCGTCGTCGGCAACGACGACCGAAACGGCACCCGGGTTTAGCTGCTCCACCCGGACGCGGTAGTCCCCGAACGCCAGCCCACTACGGTCCTGGGCAGCGATCTCCGGCCTGAGATGCTCGCGCAGGTGGCGGAAGAAATCGGTACTCCACCGATCCAGGTCGCTCATCATCCGGAAGCTAGGTACCCCATCCTCGCTCAACGGAAACTTCTTATCTACCAACGGAGCGTGTACGCTATCGCTCATCGCGCGCGGGGAGAATGGACGAGCGCGCCAATACTCGGTTACATGCGGTTCGGTATTCGCCCGCAAGTTTTGCTACTTACGGTCGTACCAGCAGTTTCGCTGCTCGTACTGGTCGCGTTGAGCAGTTTGCTCGTGAAGCAAACCGAACAGCGAAATGCCGCAACCGGTCAGCTGGTCGAGGCCATCGAGTTGTCGCAGACGCTGTGGAACGACATCACGTCGGCCACCCGCAGCGCGCAAGAATACCTTCAGAACAAGCGCGAGAGCGATCTCGCCCCCTACGTCGCGGCGCGGACCGCGGTGCCCAGCGACGTCCGGCGCTTCACGTCGACGATCCACGGCCTGCCCGGGCTGGAAAAGCCCGGAATCGCGTATGCGGGGAACATCGGGCGCGGCATGGAGCTCATCGCCTCCGTCCTCGATGCATACCGGCGCGGCGGGATGCCCGCCGCGCGGCGCGTCGCCGGTTCGCCGTATGCGCGTCGCTTCGGCAACGGACTGCAGGGCTCCAAGATTACCTTTGATCAGGCCGCGCAGCCGCAGGCGCTCCAGCGGCTCACGGCCTCCCGCGCGGCGCAGCGCAACCTCGAACGGTGGATCGTCGCGCTGGCACTGCTGGGCCTCGCGCTGACCCTTCTGTTGGCGCTCCTGTACGCGGTGCGAATCGTTCGGCGGCTGGATGCGCTCGGCGAAAACGCCCGACGGTTGGCGTTCGGCGTCCCGATCGTTCCCGTCCCCGGCAACGACGAGATCGCCGAGCTCGACCGGATCTACCGCGAGATGGCCGACCGCATCCGAACGACGCAGGTTCAGCTTCGACACGAACGCGAGACGACGACGATGCTGCAGCAGGCACTGCTCCCGGAGCTGCCGGCGATCTCGGGTTTACAGATCGACTCCGCGTACGCGACGCCGAGCGCAGGAACAGAAATCGGCGGCGACTGGTTCGACGCCTTCGAGCTTCCCGGAGGGTTCGTCGGGCTCAGCATCGGCGATGTCACCGGACACGGCCTGCGCGCGGCCGAAATGATGGCTTTCGTGCGGCGCTCGATCCGCATCGTCGCCTGGCGCGAAACAAACCCGCGCGCGGTGATGGAGCACATCAACGCTGCGCTCTGCCACTACGAGCCGGAAAGCCTGGTCACCGCGTTTTTCGCCGTTTTCGAGGGCGCCTCGGGCCGTCTGCAGTACACGCTCGCGGGGCACGTGCCGCCGCTGATCGCGGCGCCTGACGAAACCGTCTCGCTGCTGCCCGGCGAAGGCACGCTCCTCGGCCTCGACCCGGCGACGCGGTACACGACGTACGAGCGTCAGGTCGCCGCGGGGGATCGGCTGGTGCTCTATACCGACGGCATCGTGGAGCTCGAGCGCGACTATTTTGCGGGCCTGGCCGATCTCGAACGCGCCGTTCGGGACGAGTTTCGCGAGCCGTCGGACAACCTGGCCGAGGGGATCCAGCGCCGCATGCTTCGCGACCGGACGCCGCACGACGACGCCGCGCTGCTCGTGGTCACGTTCGCGGAGCGACCGGCGGCATCGGGTGGGCCGGCGAGAGGCTGGGACTTCGATGCGCGCCGGGAAGAAGCCGCACGTCAGGTCAAGAGCGAACTCCTGGTGGCGCTCGAGGCGCTCGGCCCCCTCGCACCGGATCCCACGGTCGCGGAGATCGTATTCGGCGAGTTGCTCAGCAACGCGGTGCAGCATACGCCGGGTCCGGTGCGCGTGCACTTCGACGTTCGCGACGGCCACGTCGTTCTCGCCGTCGAGGATCGCAATCCGTCCTTTCCCATCAACGGCGAGCTGACCGAACACCCGGGTCCGCCGCAATGGGACGCGGAGAACGGTCGCGGCCTCTTCTTGATCTCGTTGCTCTGCCGGCACGTCGCGGTCGAGCCGACCCGCGACGGCAAGTGCACGCGCGTCGTCTTGCCTTAGACGCGGGCGCCGCGCCCCGTCATCAAGTTGTAGACCACCAAGATGAGCGCGATGACCAACAAGAGGTGGATCAGGCCGCCGCCCACGTGGATGGCGAAGCCGAGGATCCAAAGCACCACCAGAACGCCGATAATCGTCCAAAGCATAGTTCGCTCCTTTTGAGAGCCGCGTTTCGCGAACGTTTTTGTTTCGAACTAGGTACCCCATTAACGTGCGGCGGAAACCCACGGCATCATGAGCAGAACGGCGATCGAGGCCGACGTTGCGGTCGTTGGAGCGGGTGCCGCCGGCCTGGCGGCGGCGCGACGTTTGGGATCTCTCGGCCGCCGCGTCGTCGTGCTCGAAGCGCGCGAACGGCCGGGCGGCCGGATCCTGACCCACGTCGACGCCGGGTCGCCGGTGCCGATCGAGTTGGGTGCCGAATTCATCCACGGCAACTCGGAGCTGACGCGCGAGCTCCTACGCCTCGCCCATACGACGGCGGTCGACGTCGGCGGCGAGCGGTGGTATCTCGCCGACGGGCGGCTGAACGCCGACGACGAGGACGACGCCGGCGACGACGCGACGAGCACGATCATCGCGCTGGGTCGCAACCTCGCGGAAGATACGAGCGTGGAAGCGGTGCTGCAAGTCGCCCTCGCCGACCCTGCGTTGCGCGAGGCCGTTCCACAAACGCGCATGATGGTCGAAGGCTTCGATGCGGCCGATCCGGCCATCGCGAGCGCGCGCGCGATCGCCGACGAATGGTTCTCCGAGGCGGGCTTGGGCGCCGGTTCGCAGGGGCGGCCGCGCGGTGGCTACGAACCGCTCCTGCGAACGCTTATCGGACTGCTCGATCCGGGACACGTGCGCATGCACTACAACACGACGGTGCGGCGGATTGCGTGGCAGCGCGGAACGGTCAACCTGAGCGCCGAGGAGCGCGGCGAACCGTGCGAGGTGCGGGCGCGCGCGGCGATCGTCTCGGTGCCGATCGGGGTCTTGCGGGCCGAGCCGGAGGCGACCGGCGCGATCGCGTTCGAGCCACCGCTGCCGCAGCGCACGCTCGATGCGTTGGCCCTCATCGAGATGGGAGCCGTCGTCAAGGTGGGCCTGCGGTTTGCGCGCGCGTTTTGGGAAGAGGTCGACGACGGCCGCTACCGCAACGGCGGCTTCTTCATCGCACCCGGGGCGCCGTTCCCGACCTGCTGGACGCAGCGCCCGCTCAGCGCCCCGTTTCTGATCGCGTGGGCCGGCGGCCCGCGCGCCGCGGCACTGCACGACTTCGGCGAACCGGCACTGATCGCGCGGGCGCTCGCCTCGGTGCAGCAACTCTTCCCGAACGCCGCGGCCGCGGAGCTGCTCGCGGCCGCGCACGTGCACGACTGGCAGCGCGACCCGTACGCGCGCGGCGCCTACAGCTACGTCCGCGTCGGCGGCGCAACTGCACGCGCCACACTCGCGGCGGCGATCGACGAGACGCTCTTCATCGCCGGTGAAGCGACCGCGACCGGCGGGTACGGCGGGACCGTGGCCGGCGCGCTCTTCGAAGGGACGCGGGCGGCGGACGCCGCAGCCGTCCTCCCGTGACGCCCACACTAAGCGCGGCATTTCTGCCGAACGACCGAACGCGGCCGCTGCTCAGCGGCGCGGTGCAGCCCGACGGGTTCTCGTTGGTCGCGACGCCGCTGTTCGCGCCCGAGATGTTCTGGCGCCAGCTCAAATTCGCCGACTTCGACGTCTCCGAGATGTCGATCGCCTCGCTTGCCATCGCGATCGCCGGCGGCTCGCGCGATTGGGTCGCCTTGCCGGTCTTCTCGATGCGCCGCTTCTTTCACAGCGAGATCATCGTGCGCAACGATGCGGCGATCGTTCGCCCGAGCGACCTGCACGGGAAGCGGGTCGGGGTGCCGGAGTACCAGCAGA
>Ga0209415_10008177_pt1 | contig 18169 bp, 16 predicted proteins | sample PeaSoiSIISIP2007_FD_187696 | JGI IMG/M metagenome (GOLD analysis project Ga0209415, IMG submission 187696) | Peat soil microbial communities from Weissenstadt, Germany - SII-SIP-2007 (SPAdes) (version 2) | ecosystem: Environmental > Terrestrial > Soil > Wetlands > Peat | place: Germany... | reverse complement strand
GCGATCCGCAAGGCGACGGAACGCGCCAAGCGCGGCATGATCCGCGTGCCGATGAAGGAAGGCCGCACGCTGCACCACGACGTGCAGGGCCGCTTCGGCGCGGGGAAGGTGATTCTGCGCACGGCGGTGGCCGGCACCGGCATCATCGCCGGCGGCCCGCTGCGCGCGTTGTTCGAGACGCTGGGCATCGGCGACGTGGTGGCGAAGTCGCTCGGCAGCCGCAATCCGCACAACATGGTCAAGGCCGCGTTCGACGCGCTCAATCACTGTGCGTCGCCGCGCTCGGTGGCGACGCGGCGGGGGAAGAAAGTGGCCGAGCTGTTCGCCCGCCGCGAAGTGGCCGCGGCCCCGGCAGCGCAGCCGGAGGAGGGCGCCAGTGCCTAAGGTGCGCGTGACGCAGACCGGCTCGTCGTTCGGCCACAAGCCGGGCCAGAAGGAGACGCTGATCGGCCTCGGCCTGAACAAGCAACGCCGGACGCGCGAGCTGGAAGACACCCCTTCCGTGCGCGGCATGATCCGCAAGGTCGCCCACCTGATCAAGGTGGAGGAGCAAGCCTGACATGAACCTGCATGAGTTGCGCGACAATCCGGGCGCGCGCCTGAAGTCGAAGCGGCTTGGCCGCGGCATCGGCTCCGGCAAGGGCAAGACGTCGGGCAAGGGCGTCAAAGGCCAGAAGGCGCGCGAGGGCGTGGCGCTGAACGGCTTCGAGGGCGGGCAGATGCCGATCTACCGCCGGCTGCCGAAGCGCGGCTTCTTCAATCTGTTCCGCAAGGAATACGCGCCGGTGAACCTGGGCGTGCTGGAGGCGGCGATCGTGGCGGGCAAGCTGGATGCCGGGCAGCCGATTACAGAAGAGAAACTGGCGGCGGCCGGGCTGGTCCGCGGCCGGCTGGATGGCGTGCGGCTGCTGGGCAGCGGCGAGCTGACCCGGGCAATCACCATCACCGTGTCGGGCGCTTCGGCGTCGGCGCGCGCGGCGGTGGAGAAGGCGGGCGGGACGATCACCACGACGGTGGCGCCGCGGGTCGAGGCGGGGTAGTACACCTCTCCCGCCTGCGGCGGGAGAGGTCGCAGAGCAATGCGACGCGGGTGAGGGGGCGAGCGCCGCGGTAGCTTTGTGCGGTTCGCACCTCACCCGGGGAGCTTTGCTCGCCGACCTCTCCGGCACGGGCGGGAGAGGTGTATGATGAGGGAACCCCTATGGCCTCTGCTGCCGAACAGCTCGCGTCGAACCTCAGCCTTGGCGTCTTCTCCAAGGCCACCGAGCTCAAGAACCGCATCTGGTTCACCCTCGGGGCGCTGATCGTCTATCGCATCGGCACCTACATCCCGGTGCCTGGCGTTGACGCGTCGGTGATGGGCGAGATGCTGTCGCAGCACGGCGGCGGCGGCATCCTGGGCATGTTCGACATGTTTACCGGCGGCGCGCTACGGCGCATGACGGTGTTCGCGCTGAACATCATGCCCTACATCAGCGCCAGCATCATCACGCAGTTGATGTCGGCGGCGATCCCCTCCTGGGAACAACTCAAGAAGGAGGGCGAGCAGGGGCGGAAGAAGCTCAACCAGTATACCAGATATCTGACGGTGTTCATTGCCATGATCCAGTCATACGGCATCGCCGTCGGGCTGGAGAGCATGCATGGCAGCTTCGGTCCCGCGGTGCCCAATCCCGGCATGTTCTTCATCTTCTCCGCGGTGGTCACGCTGGTCGGCGGCACGATGTTCCTGATGTGGGTGGGCGAGCAAATCACCGCGCGCGGGGTGGGCAACGGCACCAGCCTGATCATCATGGCCGGCATCGTCGCCAACCTGCCGAATGCGATGGCGTCGCTGCTGGAACTCGGCCGCACCGGCGCGCTGTCGCCGTTCTTCATCGTGGCGTTCATCGTGCTGGCGGTGGCGGTCGTCGCGTTCATCGTATTCATCGAACGGGCGCAGCGGCGCATCCACGTGCAATATCCGAAGCGGCAGGTCGGCAGCCGGATGTTCGGTGGCGATTCGACGCATATGCCGCTGAAGATCAACACCTCGGGCGTGATCCCGCCGATCTTCGCCAGCTCCATCCTGCTGATTCCGGCCACCGTCGCCGGGTTCTCGCAGGGCGGTGGGCCGGGCTGGCTGCAGTTCATCGGCAACCAGCTTTCGCACGGCCAGCCGCTGTTCATGGCGCTGTATGCGTTCATGATCATCTTTTTTTCGTATTTCTACACCGCGGTGGTGTTCAATCCGGAGGAGACGGCGGACAACCTGAAGAAATATGGCGGGTTCATCCCCGGCATCCGCCCGGGCAGCGCCACCGCCGAGTATTTCGACCGCGTGCTGACCCGGCTGACCACGGTGGGCGGTCTGTATCTCGTCGCGGTCTGCCTGCTGCCGGAAATCCTGATCAACGACTATGGGCTGCCATTCTATTTCGGCGGCACCTCGATCCTGATCGTGGTTTCGGTCACCATGGACACGGTGACGCAAATCCAGTCTCATCTGCTGGCGCACCAATACGAAGGACTGATCAAGAAGGCGCGCGTGCGGGGGAAACGGTGAAGTTGATCTTGTTGGGCCCGCCTGGCGCGGGCAAGGGCACGCAGGCCAAGCGGCTGGAGGATCGCTACGGGATCGCGCAGATCTCCACCGGCGACATGCTGCGCGCCGAAGTTGCCGCCGGCTCGGCTATAGGGCGGGAGGCGAAGGCGGTGATGGAGGCGGGGCAACTCGTTTCCGACGACATCCTGATCCGCATGCTGCGGAGCCGGATCGAGCAACCGGACTGCGCCAAGGGCTTCATCCTGGACGGATTTCCGCGCACCGTGCCGCAGGCGGAAGCGCTGGACCGGATGCTGGCGGAACAGGGCATGAAGCTGGATGCGGTTATCGAGCTGCAGGTCGATGACGCGGCGCTGGTGGATCGCATCGCCGGGCGCTTCACCTGCGCCAAGTGCGGCGCCGGCTACCACGACACGTTCCAGCCGCCGCGCCAGGCGGGGAAATGCGATGTCTGCGGGGCGACCACCTTCACCCGCCGCGCCGACGACAACCGCGAGACGGTGATGGCGCGGCTGGAGGCGTATCACCGGCAGACCGCGCCGATCTTGCCGCACTACGCTGCGCTGGGGGTGCTACGCACAGTGGACGGCATGGCGGACATCGACACGGTCACGCGGCAGATTCAGGCCGTGCTGGAGAAGCTTCCGGCGACGGCGTAATTGCTGCGCGCAATGACCGGGTTGCCGTTGCGATAGAAGCCGGACGATAGAGATCGCTCAGCTTCACCAGAGGCTCATGTCGATGGACCCAGCCAGCGAATTGCGCCACGCCGATGCGCTGCATCTTGACCGCAAGTACCCCGAGGCTATCGAGACATACCGCCGCGCTCTGGCGGGCGATGCGTCGCTGCACGAGGCGTGGTACGGCCTGGGCTGTGCCAGCCTCACGTTGAAGGCCTACGCCGACGCTGCCGCCGCTTTGCGCCAGGCCGTGGCACTGCGGCCGGACGCGGACCGCGCGCGCTGCAACCTGGCGGAGGCGTTGTTCCAACTCGGCGAGGTGGATGAAGCAATAGCGGAATACCAGCGCGCGGCGGACGGCGGCGATCCGGCGGTGCGGGCGGTCGCGCTTGCCGGCATCGCCTGCATCGCGCCGGGCGCGCCGTGCCAGGACAATGCCAGCGTCATGGCGGCGCGGCGGCGTTGGATCGACTGGCAGGCGCGGGGCGTCCGTCATGTTGCGCCGGCGCCGGCCGATGCGGGACGCAAGCTGCGGGTCGGCTATCTCAGCGCGTTCTTCGGTGAGCGCAATTGGATGAAACTGTATATGGGCGTCATCAACGCCCACGATCGCGACCGTTTCGAGATTCACCTCCTCTCCGACGGTACTGCTCCGTCCGCCGAATGTGGCTACACCGACCATGCGGAGGACCGCATCTGGGAACTCGGCGGCGTGTCGAATGCGGAACTGGCGCGTCACATCGCCGAGGCCGGGCTGGACGTGCTGGTGGACCTGAACGGCTACAGCTTTCAGCGCCGCCTGCCGGTGTTCCTGTATCGCCCGGCGCGGTTGCAGATCTGCTGGCTCGGCATGTATGGCACCACCGGCCTGCGTGAGATTGAGTGGCTGGTGGGTGATGCCGCCGCTATCCCTCCCGAGGAAGAGCAGTACTACACTGAGCCGATTGTCCGCGTGCCGGGCTGCTATCTGGCGTTCTGGGTGTTCTATCCGGTGCCGGATGTCGCGCCTCCGCCCTGCATGCAGGCGGGGTACCTGACGTTCGGCTGTCTCTCCTCGGCTTATAAGCTGACGGAGCCGACGATTGCCGCCTATGCCGGTATCCTGCGCGATGCGCCGACCAGCCGGCTGCTGCTGAGCAACCGCACGCTGTATGAGGCGTCGAACCGCGACGCGTTGCTGGGCCGCTTCGCGCGCCACGGCGTGGCCGCGGAACGGCTGACCCTGGAGGGCGGCGCCGAGCATTTCGACTTCCTGCGCAACTACGACCGGGTCGATGTGGCTCTGGACACGTTCCCCTATAACGGCGGCACCACGACGGCCGAGGCCCTGTGGCAGGGCGTGCCGATGCTGACCTGCAACGGCGACCGCTGGGCGGGTCGCACCAGCCGCTCGCTGCTGCTGGCGGCCGGGCTGTCGGAGTGGGTCGCGGCGGATGTGGCCGGGTTCCAGGATGCCGCCGCCGCCCTGGCAAACGCGCCCGATACGGCGGAGCAGCTGACCGCGCTGCGCAACGGGATGCGTGGGCGCCTGAGGGCGAGTGCGGCGTGCGATGTGGTTGGGCTATGCCGCTCGCTGGAGGCGCTGTACACCTCTCCCGCAAGCGGGCTTGGGCCGCGAATCGGACCAAGGCGAGACGCGTGAGCGTCGAGGGTGCGGGTCGACGTGCCGCTCGGTCGGCTCGCGAGTTATTGATATGGCCGCGTTGACTCCCGTCCGTCCGGGACTATAGTCCGCCGCTTCGGCGCACCCCCATTCGGGGGCGGTGTCGTTTGGTCAGTTTCTCGCCCTTTCCGGGGCTATCCAGTAAACGTCCGGCCTTCGCGCCGGTCCGACAGGAGTGGCAGGCGTGGCGCGTATTGCCGGCGTGAACATCCCGACCAACAAGCGTGTGACGATCGGGCTGCGGTATATCTACGGTATCGGCCCGACCAAGGCGGCGGAAATCTGCACCCGGCTCAGCATCCCCAACGAGCGGCGGGTCAACCAGCTCTCCGACGATGAGGTGTTGCGCATCCGCGAGCTGATCGACCGCGAATACCAGGTCGAGGGCGACCTGCGGCGTGAAGTGGCTATGAACATCAAGCGGCTGATGGACCTTGGCTGCTATCGGGGGCTTCGGCATCGAAGGGGGCTGCCGGTGCACGGCCAGCGCACCCACACCAATGCTCGCACGCGCAAAGGCAAGGCAGTGGCGATTGCCGGCAAGAAAAAAGTCACCAAATAAGCCGGTCTCGCTTCCCGGCACGCACACAACAGAAGACGGCAGCCGCCCCATCGCACGGGGCGGCGCGGAATTGGAACAGGATCACCACAAATGGCGAGACCGGCCACAGCCACCGCGCGCCCCCGCAGGAAGGAGCGCAAGAACATCACGTCCGGCGTCGCCCATGTGGCGGCGACGTTCAACAACACAGTGATCACCATCACCGACGCGCAGGGCAACGCGATCGCCTGGTCGTCGGCCGGCAGCCAGGGTTTTAAGGGCAGCCGCAAGTCCACGCCGTATGCGGCGCAGGTTGCCGCCGAGGACGCCGGTAAGAAGGCGCGCGAGCACGGCATGGAGACGCTAGAGATCGAAGTGAGCGGACCCGGCTCGGGTCGCGAGAGCGCCCTGCGGGCGCTGCAGGCGGTGGGCTTCTCGGTCACCGCGATCCGCGACATGACGCCGATTCCGCATAACGGCTGCCGGCCGCGTAAGCGCCGGCGCGTCTGATTTTTCGCCCAAGCGGGGCCGCACCCCGGGCGCGACGCAGTTGACAGCAGAGGAACCGTGCCGCGGCGCGGTCCGAAAGGTATCGAGGCCATGAGGCAAAGCGCAGTCATTCAGAGGAACTGGCAATCCCTGATCAAGCCCGAAAAGCTTGAAGTCGAGCCAGGCGCCGATCCGTCGCGCATGGCGACGGTGGTCGCCGAGCCGCTGGAGCGCGGCTTCGGCATGACCCTCGGCAACGCCATCCGCCGCATCCTGCTGTCGTCGCTGCAGGGGGCTGCGGTGACCGCAGTGCAGATCGACGGCGTGCTGCACGAGTTCAGCAGCATTCCCGGCGTGCGCGAGGACGTCACCGACATCGTGCTGAACATCAAGCAGCTCGCGCTGCGCATGCACGGCGAGGGGCCGAAGCGGATGACGCTGACCGCCACCGGGCCGGGCGAGGTGCGCGCCGGGCAGATCCAGGCCGGCCACGACATCGACATCATGAACCCTGAGCTGGTGATCTGCACGCTGGACGACGGCGTGAAGCTCGGCATGGAGTTCACCGTCAACCTGGGCAAGGGCTACGTGGCATCCGCCGCCAACCGGCCGGAGGATGCGCCGATCGGGCTGATCCCGGTGGATGCGATTTATTCCCCTGTCCGCCGCGTGTCGTATCGCGTCGAGCCGACCCGCGTGGGCCAGGTGACCGACTACGACAAGCTGCTGCTGACGGTGGAAACCAACGGCGCGGTGACGCCGGAGGATTCGGTGGCGCTGGCGTCGCGCATCCTGCAGGACCAATTGCAGCTCTTCATCAATTTCGAGGAGCCCCAGCAGCTTCGCGCGGAGGAGCCGCAGGACGACCTGCCGTTCAACCGCAACCTGCTGCGCAAGGTGGACGAGCTGGAGCTGTCGGTGCGTTCGGCCAACTGCCTGAAGAACGACAATATCGTGTATATCGGCGACCTGGTGCAGAAGTCCGAACAGGAGATGCTGCGCACGCCGAACTTCGGGCGGAAGTCGCTGAACGAGATCAAGGAGGTGCTGACCTCGATGGGGCTGTCGCTCGGCATGACGGTGCCGGGCTGGCCGCCGGAGAACATCGAGGACCTGGCCAAGCGGCTCGAAGAGCCTTTCTAGGTCGGCCGGAAGGGGGACTGAACCATGCGTCACGGGGTTGCCGGGCGGAAGCTCAACGTCACGTCCAGCCATCGCCAGGCCATGTTCCGCAACATGGCGGCGGCGCTGATCAAGCACGAACAGATCACCACGACGCTGCCGAAGGCGAAGGAGCTGCGGCCGGTGGCCGAAAAGCTGATCACGCTCGGCAAGAAAGGGGGCATGGCGAACCGGCGGCTCGCCTATGCGCGGCTGCGCGACGATGCGGTGGTGAACAAGCTGTTCGACACGCTGGCCACACGCTATCGCGGCCGCGCCGGCGGCTATACGCGGGTGCTGAAGGCCGGCATGCGCTACGGCGATGCGGCGGACATGGCGGTGATCGAGCTGGTGGATCGTGACCCGGCTGCGAAGGGGCTGGATAGCGGGCCGGTGCAGACGACGCCGGACGAGGAAGGGCCGGGCGCGGCGGCGGCTGCGTAAACCTCTCGCGCCTGCGGCGGGAGAGGTCGCCGAGCGAAGCAAGGCAGGTGAGGGTGCCGACCCGATCGTCCTCACCCTCGGTGCTGACGCACCTCGACCTCTGCCGCCAGGCGGGAGAGGTTTACGAATACGCCCCTACGTCCATCGGCGCCTCGTCGAACAAGCCGACTACCCGGCGCCGCCACGCATCAAGCATCGCCGCCCGTTCCGCGTCGTTCGCCCGCGCCGGACCCCAGGAAATCTGCGGCCGCAGCACGTCGAAGCCGACGAACTGGAAGATGCCGCGATGGATCGGCCGCAATACGCCGTTGATGTCGCCATGCGTGCCGCCGGCGGTGAACGCTGCCTCCGGCGCACCGGTGGTCAGTGACAGCATCGCCCGCCTGCCGCGAAACACCCCGGTTCCATAGACCCGCCCGCCGCCATAGGTGCGGCCGATGGCGAGCACCCGATCCACCCAGCCCTTCAGCATTGCCGGCAAGCCGAACCACGCAATGGGAAACTGGAAGATCAGCAGATCGCAGGCTTCCAGCTTACGGATTTCCGCCTCCAGGTCCGCGGCAAAGCCGGCATGCTCGGTGGCGTACTGCTCTTCGGCCTGCTGCTTGAAATAATCCGGGTCCTTCACCGTCAGGAAGCTCGAACGGTCGGAGAGCGGATTGAAACCCATCGCATGCAGGTCGGACACCAGCACCACGTGCCCCGCCTCCTGCAACGCGGCGACCGCGGTCCGGGTCAGGGCGCCGTTGAAGCTTTTCGGTTCGACGTGGGCGTGGACGATGAACACCTGCATGGTCGGGCTCCCCGAGGCGGGCCGCAGCATGGCAGGGATGGCGAACGCGGCAAGCCCGCACGTTGCAGGCTGTTACCCCCAAGTAGGAATGTCCCCTTTGCCCCAAGTTAAAATGTCCCCTTCCGCCCTTCGGCGGCGAGGGGGTCCGGATGGCGGCCGAGGGTCTTTGGATGAGCATCGAGGAGCGGGAACGCTCGCATCTGGTCCGCCAGACGCAAGCGAAGCAGCTGTCGCAGCGCCAGGCGTCAGAGCGGCTGGGGATCGGGGTGCGGCAGTTCAAACGGCTGGTGCGATCCTGGAAGCAGCAGGGGGACGCCGGGCTGGTGTCGCGCCAGCGCGGGCGTGCCTCGAACCACCGGCTGGCCCCGGATGAGCGCGAGCGGATCGCTCGGTTGCTGCGCGACAAATACCCTGACTTCGGTCCCACCCTGGCGGTGGAGAAGCTGCTGGAGCGCGACGGGATCGTGGTCTCGGCGGAGACGGTGCGCCAGATGCAGATCGCTATGGGCCTGTGGCGTCCGAAGCAGCGGCGGCGGCAGCGGGTGTTTCAGCTGCGCGAGCGGCGGCCTCGCTTCGGCGAGCTGATCCAGATCGACGGCAGCCCGCATGCCTGGCTGGAGGACCGCGGTCCCCGCTGCACGCTGATCGTGTTCATCGACGATGCGACGAGCCGGCTGACCGCGCTGCACTTCGCGCCGTCGGAGACGACCCGGGCGTATCTGACAGCATTGCGGCGCCATGTTCTGGCGCATGGCCGCCCGCTGGCGCTCTATTCGGACCGGCACGGCATCTTCCGGGTGAACGCGAAGGACGCCGCGAGCGGGGATGGCAAGACGGAGTTTGGCCGGGTGGCGGAGCGACTGGCGATCGAGCCGATCCATGCGCGGACCCCGCAGGCAAAAGGCCGGGTGGAGCGGTCGAATCAGACGATGCAGGACCGGCTGGTGAAGGAGATGCGGTTGCGGGGCATCGCGACAATGGCGGAGGCCGAGGCGTATCTGCCGGAGTTCATGGTGGCCTGGAACCGGAAGTTTGCGGTCGATCCGCGTGACGACGCTTCGGCGCACCGTCCCTGGACCGGTTCGGCGGCCGATCTGGACGCGGTACTGGCGCGGCGTGAGGAGCGGGTGCTGTCGAAGGCGCTGACGTTCCGGGCCGGCGGGGCGATGTACTGTGTGAAGACCTCAGGTCCCGGCACGGCGCTGCGTGGTGCCCGGGTGACGTTGCACCATTATATGGATGGCTCGATGCGGGTGCATTACAAGGAGCGGATCCTGACCTGCACGGCGTACAAGACGTTGCCGGTTGTGTCGGAAGCGGAGGACGAGAAGACGATCGATGCGCGGGTTGATCGGTTGGTCGCTGCGGCGGCAAAGGCTTCGGTTGCTACTATGGCGATGGCAACGACATAGCGGCGGCATCACGCTGCGCCAACGAAAGAACCGGCTTGATGGGGCGGCCAGGCATAGCGTTACGTAACGGAATACCAGGGGAGCCGCCGGTGGATTTGTGGACAACCCCCTTCGGGTCACGTGCAGCCTGGTTGCGTCAGGCGGGGGTTGCCCACAACCCCACCGGCGCATCATCAGCATCAAGAAGCGACCCTTCAGGTCAAGGATTCAGGGCAGCCGGCTCCAGATCCGGGCGACGCAGTGGCTGGCGCCGGCTCAAACGTCGGCATACGGCCTCCGTTCGGGCCAGCGCCAGCCACTGCGTCGCCTACCGAAAGGGGACATTCCTACTTGGGAGGATTAGGGGACATTTCTACTTTGGGTTGACAGCCCGCACGTTGCAGGCCATGCGCTTCAGCGTCGGTGCGGCGTGAGCAGTTCCGCTGTCGGGCGTGCGGCGGGAGCCTCGGCCTTTGCTGGTCAGCGCCGGCGGCGGTGCAGGCCGACCCAGCCGGCCAGCCCGGACAGGAACAGCGCCAGCGTGGACGGTTCGGGGACGCTCGGCGCGTAGCCGATGCCGACGACGTGATCGTAGTTTCCGTCGTCGTTGAGGAGCTGGTTCGCCGAGTCGTAACTGAACGTGGTGGTGTTCAGCGCAGGGTCCGTCTGCGACTGCAGCACGCCGCTCGAATTGTAACCGTAGGTCGTCACACGGCCGAGCGGGTCGGTGACGTTGGTCAGTTCGCCGCCGCTGTTGTAGCCGTAGGTGATCACCCGGCCCAAATGGTCTTCCTGCGTGATCCTGTCCCGGGCGTCGTAGCTGTACGTGGTGATCCTGCCGCCCGGGGCGGTCTCGGTCACCGTCCCGGCGTTGTACGTGAAGGTTATGGTGCGGCTGGGGAAGGTCTCGCTGGTCAGTTGGCCCCGCGAATCGTACTGGTAGGTGACCATCCTGCCGCTCGGCAGAGTCTCGCTTGTGAGCAGGTCGCTGGAGGCTTGATAGGTGTATGTCGTGGTGCGGCCGGCCGGGCCGGTTGACGAGGTCAGCGGGCCGCCATCGTATTGGTATGAAAACGTGGTGGTGCCGCGCGAATCTGTCACGCTGGGGAGTTGGCCCGAGCCATCGTAGGCGTATGTGGTGCTGCCGGTTGGCGCGCCGAGCGGCACCAGGGGTGTCACGTGGCCGGTGAGACTCAGGAGGGCATGCCCGCCCGGGAGGACGATGCAGCTTACCGCGCCGTCCGCGCTGATGGCGGTCTGGTCGTGGGGGCTTTCCACCATGACGCCGCTGCTGCACGGTCCGGCCAGGACCGGCGATTGCAGGGCGGCGAGCGACAGGACGCTGCCGCCGATTGACAGGCCAAGCCGGGTGACCCGGCCTTGGGTGGCACCGGTGGATCGCGGTGCCGCGGCGTCCTCGATCCGGCGTGGTGCGTCGATGTCGTTCTGCATGGCGCCTCGCGCTCCTGTGGCGCCCTGGCCGGGCGCCGTCTGTGGCTGTGACTCTCCCGGGTTCGTTGAAATCGGTTTAAGCAATTATCGTGCCGCAAGGGAGAACTGCGTCATGTCAATAGCTTGCGGCTACCCCGTCGCGGCACCTGTAAAGATACCCGACACGGCCCGTGATCGGAGGCGGGATGCCGCGGCCCACGCTTGCCTTTCGCTTGCTACCCTCTTGCCGGACCTGGCGGAGGCCGCCGACGCGGCGGTGGCCTCGGCAGAGTCGCCAGACGGCACTCCCCCGGCGTCAGCCCTTCGAGCGCCTGCAGAATGCGGTCCGCCGCCTGGCTGATGGTCGGCCATCGGTTGGTCGAGAGGATTACCGCCGCGATCCGACGGCCTTGCAGGCGGTTCTGGTGTGGCAAGTTCTGGTCGGCCGTGAGCATCGACTCGAATCCGGCTTGCTCAGCCGCATTGAGCTACTCGCCGTTGCCGAACCGATGCCAGCCAAGCTCGAAAGCGTGCGTGACATCATGCCCGGGCAGCAGATCGCGGAGGTATTCAGCGAGGTTCTGGTCGAGGAGGATTTTCAAGTTGTGTGGGCTGGCGCGCGCACGTTCTTATGGGCGTCGTAGAAGGCGAACACCTCCCGGATGGTGTCCGCCGGGATGCCGTGGCCGCGCGCTAGCCATTCCACGCCCTGGTCGCGGTTAGTCAGCAGGTCTTCCGGACGCACGCGGGTGCCGCAGATCACCGTCTGGCCGGACATCTTTCCCGGCACCGTCTCGACCGCCGCACACTCTTCCAAGTCGATCTTCATGTGCGTCATCATAGCATCCGGCTACCAAATCCGAAACCGGTTGCCTGCGGCGTCCGATCGCGCCGGGAAGCAACAACGCCCGATTCGGAAGCGCGTGCGCGCCGGCTGGTGTGGTTCGAGGAACCGGTGGAGGCTTCGTCCGATCCGGTCCGCCTTGTCGCCTTTGCGCTGGCGCGGGCGACGCATGAGGAGTTGAGGGTGCTGCACGCCTTCCTCACCAAAGACGATCCGCGCGAGGCGCTCGGTCACGCGCGCCGTGCATCGTCGCCCTGTGCTCAGATCGCCCCGCCCTCAGAGATCTCGCCTGCGGCGCCCGGGGGGGCTTTCCTATGCGAGTGGCACCTGTTATGCATGACAGCATTCAGCAGTGCGGCGTCAGTTCACGTGGCATACTGGATCACGGGAGGTAAAAGTGAAACTTAGCGCGGTCCGTGTTCAGAATTTTCGGAGCGTACAAGACGCTGGCGTCAACGACATCGGTGACTTTAATGTTCTAATAGGAAGGAATAACTCGGGAAAATCGAGCATTCTGTCGGCGATTAACGCGTTCTTTCATATCTTGTCCAACGAGTCCCTTGTTTCATCTCGGCCCATTATTGGCAATGCAGCCGACTTCTCGAAGTCGAGGCCTAGTGTCCCGATATCGCTCTGCGCCCGTTTCCTCCTCTCGCGTCAGGAGATCGAGCAACTGCTCAACGCAATGCGCAAGGAGCGACCGCAGATAAGTACCGCGCTAGATGCGCTGCCGCATGAACTATCGCTATCAGTGGAAATTCGCATACTTCCTCCCCCCCCAAGGGTATAGCTTTGTTGAGGAGATTGCGCTTAATAGTGTGTCTTCCGAGCCAAAAAGCTGGGCGCTCTTGAAAATAGGCCATGACAGCTCCGCCACCCTTTATAGGGCCTATGAGGACGATCAAACTGCACAGCGTTTTGCCCAAGGTATTACGCGAGGACTTTCCCGATTTGATGAAAATGACTGGAGGCGGTTGCGCCAAGGGCCGGGTAGCGAAACCTATTTATTCCGATCTTTTTTTGATCCGGGTACGTCTGACTCCGCATCGCCCGACTTAATGGCCACCGTGCGGCGGGTGTTAGAGGGATCTCAGTCGTTTGCCGAGTTTCAGACAAGTCTAAGAGAGCGCCTCGGAGCAATAGATGAGGAGCGCCGGAGAATAGCCGAGAGGCGCTTACAACCCCCCATTCAGACCTTCGCGGGCACCGAGGATCAGGTCCCACAGTACATCAACGGCATCGTCCGTTCTATTGTCGGTATGAAGGTCCTTTTCCTTCAGGAGAGAAGGAGGCCTATTGGTGGCGAAGAAGCGCAAAAGATCTTGAACCTAAAGATGAGGCGAGGGGGGAGTGACACTCTTACTCGAATTCAGAATATCGTAGCGCAGCTCCATGGTGTTCGAATCGACGCATTCAGCTCTGAGATGAGGGCTCGTCCCGGAGAGCGATTTGCCGCAGAGATGGACGTCGATGATTTTCTAGTGGAGCTAAACGGATCAGGCATACGGGAAGCCCTACGGCTTATATTGGATACGACTTTCGAGGATCCTGACATATTACTTGTTGAGGAGCCCGAGATTCACCTTCACCCAGGGCTAGAGACCGCGATGATGCGGTTCCTAAAGGAGATTAGCAAGCAGTGCCAGGTTTTTTTTACAACTCATTCCACTAACTTTTTGGATAGTGGAGATTATCAGAGGATATATTTGGTTACTAAGACGGGAACAACGTCGATAGAGCCACTTGCACTGAAGGAAGCCGAGGAGCGGATCCCGATCGAACTGGGTATCCGGCTAAGCTCTTTATTCATGTATGACCGCCTGGTTTTTGTCGAGGGGCCGAGCGACGAGTTGGTGATACGAGAGCTATGTAATACGCTGTCTGTCAATTTGAGCAGAGGTAGTGTCGGGTTCGTCACACTTCGGGGTATAGGTAATCTCTCCTATTATGCCGCGAAAGATACCCTGGATTTCCTCCAGGTCAGGAACGTGAAGATGGTCTTTCTCATTGACCGGGACGAACGGGCCGATGGCGAACTAAAAGCCATCGAGGAACGGCTAGGACTGAAGGTCGTATTTTTTCCGACGGAGTCCCGTGAGTTGGAGAACTACCTGCTAGTTCCGAATGCAATGGCGAGATATATAGCGGATAGAAAGGGCAACGGGGTCACGATCGATCCAAGGGATGTGCGAGATGGCCTGTTCGCGGGTGGCTGCCGCAATAACGCTATCCCCTCCCGCGAGTGTTATCGGGCGGCTCCCCCAAGCAGATGCGCCCGCAGAAACTCCCGCACCTGCTCAATCGTCCTCGCCTTCAGCTCCGGCGGCTCCCGCCAGGGAAACACGGTGGACTGCGCTCGCGGCGCCAGCGCCGCCACGTCCACCGACGCCTGCAACGGATGCGCCGGCGTAGCGTCCGGCATCACCAGCATCGGGGTCTGGCACCCGCGCACGAACTCCCGCGACACGCTGTAAACGAAGTCCGGCCGCACGCGATACAAAGCGTGCAGATACGCCTCGATCGTCGCCATCGTCAGCTCGGGCCGCCGCGCCATCAGTTCCGGCGCCCAGACGTCGCGGCCCGAGCGATACATGACGTCCGGATCGTCGTCCCAGTGTCCGACCGTCTGGCACAGCACGCCGGCCACCACGCGGTCCGGCGCCCGCTCCATCAGCTTCAGCGCAAAGCAGCCCCCGATGCAGTAGCCCATGAAGAAGAACTGCCTTATGCCCAGATGGTCCATCAGCCCGAGCTGATCATCGGCGAACGCGCCCCAAGGGTCATCGACGGCAATCGGCCCCGTCGACTCACCGCCGTTCGCGTTGCGCTGATCCATCGTGATGCAGCGGAAGTCGTCCTTGAACACCTCCATGGCGTTGAACACCGCGGTCGGCCAGTTGCTGACGCGGGAATTCAAGCCGCCGCCGGGAGTCACCAGCAGCGGGAAGCCGCGGCCGGTCTCCTCATAGCGGATGCGGACGTCGCCCTTTTGGTAGAATGGCATAGCGGTGGTCTCCTGGTCATAAGGTCATTGCGAGCCGCGAAGCACCGAAGCAACCTCCCGCCGGACGAGCGACCGTCGGCTCGACAGGCGGAAGCTTGCTTCGTCGCTGCGCTCCTCGCAATGACAGTGGTGGCGCACTGCGCGCGGCCTCGCCCATCAATCCGCCGCCGCCAGCTTGTCCTGCGTCTTGGTCGCGAAATCGCTGGCGTCATGGCGTTCGTGCAACTGGCCCGACGGGTCGCCCTGCAAACGATTGACCATACGCCCGCGCTGCACCGCCGGCCGAGCGTAGATCGCATCGGCCCACCGCACGACATTCTTGTACTCGTGCACCGACAGGAACTCGGTTGCCCCGTACTGCCCGAATTTCACCAAACCGCCATACCAGGGCCACGCCGCCATATCGGCGATCGTGTACGCGTCGCCCGCCAGATACTCGTTGTCCGCCAGCCGCCTATCGAGCACGTCGAGCAATCGCTTCGTCTCCATGGCAAACCGGTCGATGGCATATTCGATCTTGATTGGCGCATAAGCGTAGAAGTGGCCGAACCCGCCGCCGACGTATGGCGTGCTGCCCATCTGCCAGAACAGCCACGACAGGCATTCGGCGCGCAGGCTGGGCTCGGTCGGCAGGAACGCCCCGAACTTTTCCGCCAGATGCACCAGGATCGCGCCGGTTTCAAACACCCGGATAGGCTTCGGACCGCTGCGATCCACCAGCGCCGGAATCTTGGAGTTGGGATTGATCGCGACGAAGCCGCTGCTGAACTGATCGCCCTCGCCGATCCTGATCAGCCAAGCGTCGTATTCCGCCCCGCTATGGCCGAGTGCCAGCAGCTCCTCCAGCATCACGGTGACCTTCACGCCGTTCGGCGTGCCCAGCGAATAGAGCTGTAGCGGATGGCGGCCGACCGGCAGTTCCTTCTCGTGCGTGGCCCCTGAGACCGGCCGGTTGATGTTTTCGAACCGGCCGCCGCTTGGCTTGGTCCAGGTCCAAACCTTCGGCGGCGTGTACTCGGATGCATCGGACATGTTCAAAGCTCCAGTTGTTTGGCGGTGGTGACCCGTCACTCTCGCAGCATCGCCGCGACCTGGTCGAGGCGTCGGATGCGGGCGTACATTTTCATTGCCTTGTCAAGACTATGGGTGTGGGCAGCCGCGTCGCTGCCCCAGCAGCACTCGCGCACCACGACGGTCGCGAGGTCGAGGTTGAAGGCCTCGCGCACGCTCGTCTCGACGCCGCGATTGGTGGCGCCGCCGCCGATGATGATGATGGTGTCGCGCCGCAGCATGTGCAGCAGCTCGGCGACGCCGGTCCCGTAGAACGCGCTCGGCCGGCGCTTGAGGAAGACGTAATCGTCGGGCCGGGGTGCGATTTCCTCGGGGAAGCCGGCCTCTGCCGTTCCCTCGACAGCGTTGGTGAGTGGCAGCACGCCGGTTTCCGCCGAAAGGTCGGTCGGCAGCATCACGACGTCGGCGCCATCGGAGCGGCTGACGGGCGTCGTGTAGATCACCGGCACACCTGCGGCCCGCGCGAGCGCGATCATCTGCACCCAGGCATTGAGCACGGGGCGCATCGCAGTCCTCCGTGCGGGATCCGACGGAGCCAGCGCGCGCCGGCAGACGTCGTAGGCGATCAGTGCCGCGCGGCGCCGGTCGATGCGTTCGGGATCGGGCATCGCAGCCTCCTCAGGCGAGGGGGAGACGGCATTTCGGATTGGTGCCGTCCCGAATGTGATTGCAAGGGGCTGGCGGCGCTCACCAGCGGGCATGAGCGTAACCCAGCAGACGGTGAAATCAATCTGTTCGGTGAAGCAGAGCAGTCCAGTGCCATTGGTCTGGCACGAGCGGGGCAGGCCGAGCTTCGGAGCCTGGCGAGCATCCGGAGCGAGGTATTTGTCCCGGCGCTGCTGCGCGTCACACCGGACGACGCGCCGGCGTGGTTCAACCTGGCGGTCGCTCGCTTCCAGCGCGGCTGCTCTCCTGGCGCCATCGACGTGGTGCGCCGCTCGCTGGCGCCGCACCCGGGTGATCCCGATGCGGAACGGTTGCTGCCCGACGCCGAGCGGCGGTTAGCGGGGAGGCGGAGCGCTCAGACTTGTGCCAGCGGCGGCTGCGGTCTGGGCCAGCGCATCCTTGCACCTATTCTGCTCGACATGTGCGTGCGTGAATACCAACACGGTCCGATTGCTCGACGCGGGCCGCGGCATGGCAGGGATCGCGGACAGTTCTCTGACCGGCCTCTTCCCAACTCACGCATGACAACGTCCTTGAGATATCAAGAACGAGCTGTCTGGAATGCATGGCGTGGCGAGCCAGATTTTAGATAGTCTTGATCTCGAACACGTTGATCTGCCAGGCAGTCTGATCGATGTAGAGGCCGCGATCGATCAAGTCGCTGCCGTCACGGCGGTAAGTCTCGTTTCCGATCAGATCGCTGAGAAGCACCTGCATATCTCGAAGTTCGGGGAATGGCAGAAGCAGATAACATTGCCCTCGATTCCCGGTGTAATTTGTCACTGCGACGTAGCGGCCTCCGTCGTCGCCGGCCCAGGCGTAGGCAACGAAGCCCTCTGAGGTCCAGTTGCCCGGCCAGGCGGGCAATGGTTCAATCTGAGACCAATCGCCGTTCCGAAAGGCGTCTGTGTCTTTCAGCACCAGCAACAGCTTGGCGTAGAATGCGGCGATCTCTTCGTTGGTTGGTTCGACGGGGCCGCGACAGAGATGCGCTGGCACTCGCACCCGTGCGCCCTCGAATTGGCCCTGGTGGAAAAAGCGGAGGCCCGGCGACAGGAATGTAATAGCGGCCGCCGCCCGATACTGCGGCCATTGGAACACGGATGCGGCGCGAGGTTCGTCATGGTTCTCAAGAAAACGGGCAAGCTTGTCCTGATAGTCAAGACCGGCGTGCAGGTGCTCGCGGACGGATCGGACGCTACCAGATTGCAGGCGATCGTACAGCCTTTTGTCGTAGCAATAGTCGAAGCCCTGCTGCTGCAGCGTCCATTCCAGGTCCCAATAGACCTCGGCCATGAAGGTGAAGTCTGGATGTGCCTTGCGAACCGCGGTCGTTGCCTCCGGCCAGAACGGCTCGGGGGTGATGCCCCAGGTGCGCTGGAACACTTCGGGCAGCAGCAGCATCGCCATGTCGCAGCGGACACCGTCGCATTTGCCGGCCACGGC
>Ga0209415_10008176_pt1 | contig 18170 bp, 11 predicted proteins | sample PeaSoiSIISIP2007_FD_187696 | JGI IMG/M metagenome (GOLD analysis project Ga0209415, IMG submission 187696) | Peat soil microbial communities from Weissenstadt, Germany - SII-SIP-2007 (SPAdes) (version 2) | ecosystem: Environmental > Terrestrial > Soil > Wetlands > Peat | place: Germany... | reverse complement strand
CCGTGCCAGCCAGGACCGCCGTGCCAGCCAGGACCGCCGTGCCAGCCAGGACCGCCGTGCCAGCCAGGACCGCCGTGGGGACCGGATGCACCTGACCTGGACGCCCGAGCAGGACCGGCTCCGCCAGGAACTGCGCGAGTACTTCGCCGCCCTGATGACCCCGGACCGCCGTGAGGCACTGAACAGCTCCGGCGGCGACTTCGGCGACGGCCAGACCTACCGCGAGATCGTCCGTCAGCTTGGCCGGGACGGCTGGCTCACCCTGAGCTGGCCAGCAGAACACGGCGGCCGCGACGGCAGCACGCTCGATCAGCTGATCTTCACCGACGAGGCGTCGGTGGCTGGCGTCCCGATACCGTTCCTGACGATCAACACTGTCGGGCCGACGATCATGCGGTTCGGCACCGACCAGCAGAAGTCGTTCTACCTGCCCAGGATCGCCGCCGGGGAGCTGCACTTCTCGATCGGCTACTCCGAGCCGGAGGCAGGCACCGACCTGGCCGCACTGCGCACCCGCGCGGTCCGCGACGGTGACGAGTACGTAATCAACGGCCAGAAGATGTGGACGTCCCTGATCGCCTACGCCGACTACGTCTGGCTGGCCTGCCGGACCGATCCCGACGCTCCCCGGCACAAAGGCCTGTCGATCATCATCGTGCCGACCAGCGCTCCCGGCTTCTCCTGGACCCCGGTGCCCACGGTGGCCGGCATCGCCACGAGCGCGACCTACTACTCCGATGTGCGGGTCCCGGCCGCCAACCTGGTCGGCGCCGAGAACCAGGGCTGGCCGCTGATCACCAACCAGCTCAATCACGAGCGGGTGGCGCTCACCTCGGCCGCCCCGCTCCAGTCAGCCGTGCGCGAGGTCCGCGACTGGGCCGCGGCTACCAAGCTCGCCGACGGCCAGCGGGTGATCGACGCCGAGTGGGTCCAGATCGCCCTGGCCAGGGTGCACGCCAGGACGGAGCTGCTCAAGCTGCTGAACTGGCAGATCGCGGCACAGGCCGACAGCGCGGCCGGCAGCGGGCTCGGCCCGGCCGCGGCGTCGGCGACCAAGGTCTACGGCACCGAGCTGACGATCGAGGCCTGCCGGGCGCTGATGGAGGTGCTCGGCGCGAACGCGCCGGTCAGGCAGGGCTCCCCCGGTGCCGTGCTGGCCGGCCGGATCGAGCGGATGCAGCGGACCGGGCTGATCCTGACCTTCGGCGGCGGCACCAACGAGATCCAGCGCGACATGATCGCGATGACCGCGCTCGGCCTTCCGTACTCGCGCCGGTGAGCACGCCTCCCGCGGCCGGCCCGGCGGCCCGGCCGGCCAGTCAATCCGCGGCAGCCCGACAGAGCCGGCCGGGCTGGTGCATGAGCAGGCAGACATGACCGGAGCAGGACTGTGGATTTTTCTCTAACGCAAGCCCAGGACGAATTGTCGGCACTCAGCCGGCGCATTCTCACCGATCTGGTGACGCCGCGGCGGCTGGCCGAGCTCGAGGCCGCCGGTGACGCGTTCGATCGCGTGGCATGGTCGGCCCTGGCCGACGCCGGGATCCTGAGCGCGGCCCTGCCCGAGGCGGCCGGCGGCGCCGGCTACGGGCTGGCCGAGCAGTGCTCGATCCTGATCGAGCTCGGAAGGGCCGTGGCGCCGGTTCCGTACCTGGCGTCGATCGTGCTCGGGGCCGGAGCGATCGCCGAGTTCGGCACGGACGCGCAGATCGCCAGGTGGGCCGCGCCGGCCGCAGCCGGGAACCTTGTCCTGACCGCGGCGCTGGCCGAGCCCGATTCCGACGATCCCGGCGCCCCTTCGACCAGGGCGGACCGGACCGCTCAGGGCTGGCTGCTGACGGGGACGAAGACCATGGTCCCAGCCGGCGCGCACGCGCACCTGATCCTGGTGCCAGCGGCGACCGAGGATGGCGTCCGGGTGTTCGCGGTCGAACGGTCCGAGCCCGGGGTGACGCTGCGGCCGCAGCGTCTCGTGCACGGGGCCGACGCGGCCCAGCTGGACCTGGCCGGTGTCCGGCTAGGTGATGACCGCGTCCTCGGCGATCTAGACCTGGACAGAATCCAGCCAGGCAACGACCGCGTCGGCGGCGGCCTGGACCTGGACAGAATCCAGCCAGGCAACGACCGCGTCGGCGGCGGTCCAGGTGCCCGGGCGGGCGGCGTCAGTGACAGACGCGACAGCGACTTCGCCCGTGAGCCAGGTAGCGGCGCCGGTCCGCGGCCCGGCGCGGATCCCGTTCCTGCCCCCGGTCATGCCGGGGCGGACATCCTGAGCTGGCTGGTCGACCGGGCCACCGTCGGGCTGTGCGCGCTACAGCTGGGAGTGACCGAGCGGGCGCTGGAGCTGACGGCGGAATACGCGAAGAGCCGGGAGCAGTTCGGACGCCCGATCGGCGCCTTCCAGGCGGTCGCCCAGCGGCTCGCCGACGCCCACATCGACGTGGCGGGGATCCGGCTGACCATGTGGCAGGCGGCCTGGCGGCTGGCCACCGGGCTGCCAAGCGAGACCGAGATCGCGACCGCCAAGTTCTGGGCCGCCGACGCCGGGCACCGGGTGGCGCACACCGCGGTGCACATCCACGGCGGAGTCGGGATCGACAGCAGCTACCCGCTGCACCGCTACTTCACCGCCGCCAAGCAGCACGAGTTCACCCTCGGCGGCGCCACCACCCAGCTCCGCAGGATCGGCGCCGCCCTAGCGGCTGGCTGATCGCTCGCCCGCGCCGACGATCGGCTGCCGTGACAGACTCGCTTCGCCAGCCCGCCAGCCCTGCTGTTCGCGGTCGATTCTCAGTCAATGCGACGACCCATTGAACCCGGGCTGACAGACGACCACGATCATGGGGAAGAGCGCGACCCGACGGACTGGCCCTGCGACGCGGCTGACTTGCGCGGCCTGGCCGCGGCCGGCTTGCGCGACTCGGCCGCGGCCGTCGTGCCAGACCGGGAGGCTCCCTTCGCCTGCGGTGGCGCGACCAGGGATACCCGCATGTCGGGCGACGACCGGTCCTTCTTCACGTCCAGGTTCGGAAGCCGGGCGAGCAGCGCGCGGAAGCTCCTCGATCCGTAGTTGCGCTCATCGAAGGACGGATCGAGGGCCAGCATCTTGCTCTTCAGCCAGGATCCGGTCGCCGATGCCTCAGGCGACTCCTCCATCGCCTGGGCCACCAGCCGCTCCGCGTCGGCGATGTTGAACTTGGCGCCTACCTCGGCCCGCACCTCAGGATCGACGGCCGCGACGATCGTGCCCCAGTACTTGTACTCCGAGCAGACCGCGACAAGCCGCGCGCTGGCCGACGCCTTCGTCCCGACGCCGACCACGCGCTTGCCGAACTCACGCAGCCGCTGCACCAGCGGCGAGTAGTCCCCGTCGCCGGCGACGAGCATGAACGTCCCGACGTCCGGATGGGTGATCAGCACTTCCATCGCGTCGACCGCCATCAGGATGTCCGCCGCGTTCTTCTGCTGCGCGCCGAACCTGGTGACCTGGATCAGCGTGATGCCGTTCTGCGCGAGGTTCTGCTGGTGCTTGCCGAACTCCGGCCGCGACCAGTCGGCGTAGGCCCGCCGGATGGTCGCGTTGCCGTAGTCACGGCAGAGCATCTCGAGCGCCTTGTACGGGATCGGATCGGCCCGGCCGGGCAGGTTCTCCCCCGCGCCGAGCGCGAGGTTCTCCAGATCGATGAAGACCGCGACCTGATCGTCGGTGATTCTGTCAGTCACGGCATCTATCTTCCTCCCTGAACCTTCGGGCGCTGCTGCGCGACTCGCGCACAGGCCCGATCGGCCGCTGCTGCCTGGCGAGACCTTCACGGCAGCCGAGCTCGCGCACGTCGCTGACGCGGGCGCGCGCGTGTTCCTCGCCGCCTATCGCCCGGCCGGGCGGTGACCGGTCGCCGCCGACTGCCGCCCGCTCCCCGGTGGTACGGTCACCAGGTGCGCATAACGCGCGAGTTACCCCAGCGCGGCGCCACCCAGCCAGACGCCGCGCAGCCAGAAGGGATGGCGACATGACCGAGGGAATGCCCATCTCCTACGCGGGCGCGACCCGCGGCACCCCGGTGCTGAGCAGCTCAGGCAAGCAGATCGGCACGCTTGAGCACGTGCTTGAGGTATCTGATCTCGACATCTTCGAGGGCGTCGCGATCGCGACGCACCACGGGCTGCGCTTCATCGACGCCGACCACATCGCGCAGATCACGACGACCCGCATCCAGAGCAGCCTGACCGACGAGGATGCCGCCAGGCTGCCCGCCCCGTCCGGACCACCGGTCTACAGCGTCGACGCGCTGGCCAATTCGGGCCACAGCCTGCACGACGTCATCGGGCGCTTCTTCGGCCGGCCGCACTGGAACCGCAAGACCGACTGAACGCCTATTGGAATCCCGCATTCATAGCGGTTTTTCATGCCCGGCTGGAACCGCGTTTTCACTCGCCCTTGCCCGTGGGCACCCCCAGTGGAATCGCGCATTCACCAGGCGGGATCGCCACGCGAGATCACCATGTGATGTCGGGCCGGCGCTACTGGACCAGGCCCTCGTACCGGCGCTACTGGACCAGGCCCTCGCCGACGAAGCCGCCCGGTCTGGCGCCCGGCGGGCAGGCGAAGATGGCGCTGCCGATGTGGCTGACGAACTTGTTCAGCGCGTCGGATCCGGCTAGCTGGCGCTGGATCGGGATGAACTGCCGCCGCGGATCGCGCTGATAGCACAGGAACATCAGGCCGGCCGCCGGTGACCCGGTCGCCTGATCGATCCCGTCCAGGTAGGAGTAACCGCGCCGGAGTATCCGCTGCCCGCCGTTGAGCTGGGGCGACGACAGCAGGATGTGGGCATTGACCGGCAGGGCCGGCAGCACGGTGCCGGCCAGCTTGTCCCGCCCGATCGTCTGCTCCTGGCTGGTCAGCCCGGTCCCGTCCCACGTTCCGAGCAGGATCTGGATGCGCCGCACCACGAGGTACGACCCGCCGCGCATCCACGCCGGTGAGGCCGGCTCGCTGGCCCAGACAAACTCCTTCAGGGCCGAGGCGTTCTCGACCATGATGTTGGCCGTCCCGTCCTTGAAGCCCATCAGGTTCCTCGGTATCACCTGGCGACGGCTGGTGCCGGTGCGCCCGAACCCGGCGAGCAGCCATCGCGGCACCGCTATCGGCCTGGCGATCCTGATCAGGTCGTGCACCGCGTGAAAGGCCACCTGGGGATCGTTGGCGCAGACCTGGACGCCAAGATCCCCGCCGCCCAGCCGCTTGTCGAGAGCGTCCCCGGCGAACGGCGGCAGGTTCACGAGCGGCTTCGGGCGCCTGGCTGCCAGACCGAACGGGTCTTTGCCGCCGCTGGCGAACACCGTCGGACCGAATCCGAACGTCACGGTCAGCTCCGAGGGCAGCAGCCCCACGCCCTCGCCGGTGTCCGCCGGGGGCTTGCTGCCGGTGCTGAGCGGCCCGACCGGCCGTCCGCGCGACATCAGCGCAGCGGCGTCCGACCAGGCCTGCAGCAGGTGCCGCAGGTCGGCCAGCGAATTGCCGGTCAGGTCGAACGACGCGAACTGCAGGTACTCCTGGGCTGGCGTCGCGATGCCCGCCTGGTGGGCGCCGTAGAAGTCCACCACGCCGGTCCCGCCGGAAGCCGCGGCCGGACGGTTATCGCGAGCCAGCAGCTGGCCGGCGCCGACCCCTCCGGCGCCCAGGCTCACCGATTGCAGGAAATTGCGTCTCGTAGAATCCATCGGCCGAGTATCGCAGCGCCGCAAATGCGACGACAAGCATGCTTCGATGAGATTCTCGTCAGCATCCGCCGGGGCCTGCGGCTGCCGTGGAGGCTCGCGGCGATCCCCCGCCGCTGGCTCAGGGCGCCGCCGCGGCGCTGACCGCCAGGGCCGCCAGCCGGCTGATCGACTCGGTGAGCAGATCGCGCTGGGTCGGCAGCCGGTGGGCCTCGGCGTCCGGGATGCTCACCTGGACCTCGATGTCGGTCTCCTCGCCGGCCTCGCTCAGCTGCCACCGGAACTCAAGGTCGGAGACCAGGCAGGAGATCGTGACCCGGTTGCCCGCGCGCTCGGTCCGCAGCCGCTGCGCCATCGGGAAATCCGGGTAGCCGACCGGCCACATGGTGTACTGGTCGTCGCCTTGTGGACGCACGGTCTCGATGCCTGCCCACCACTGCGGGAAGCTGGCGGGATCGTGCAGCAGCTTCCACACCTCCTCGACCGGGGCCTGGGCGCGGGCGGTCAGAACGAAGCTGGGCATCTGCATCACCTCGGTGCGGTAGCGGCGCCGAGCGCGGCGCGCTCGCGCTCGATCCTGGTCAGCTCGCGGACCGGCTCGACAAGGCCGACGACCGGGGGCCTGCCAAGGTCGACCAGGTCGGCTAGGTAGCCCTCGGCGGTGTTCTCGGCCGCCGCCGCGGCCATCCGCCGCCACCCGTCGGCAGCCTCGTCATACCTCCTGCGGGCCAGCGGGAGGTCTCCCCGCACGGCCGCGATCAGCGCCTGGATCCCGGCCATCCGGGGAACCAGCGCCCACGGCTGGTCGGCCCGGCCGACCGGCTCGAGCGCCGCGGACCGCAGCTGGGCGGCCGCGGCCGTCGCATCGCCGACCCTGGCCAGCGCCTCGGCCCTGGCCAGGGCGGCGGCCGGTCGACTGACCTTGGCACCGGCCGACAGCGCCGCGCCGAGCAGGTCGGCGGCCTCGGCGTACCGGCCGGCCGCGAGCGCGACCAGGCCGGCGTCGTGCGCGGCGACCGCCGCGATGCCGGGGTCGTCAAGCCGGTCGGCGCACTCGCGCTGGCGCAGCACCGTCTGCCGCGCCTCGTCGTGTCTGCCCAGCCTGGCAAGCAGGTGCGCACGCGCGGCCAGGCAGCTCACCAGCAGGACCGGCACGTCCTTCGTCGCCTCGACCGCGCTGTCGGCCAGCGCCAGCGCGGCCGCCAGCTCCCCGGCGCAGGCGAGAGCGCAGGCGGCGTTGACCCAGACGGCGTAGGCCCGGCCCGGCAGCCTGGCCAGTGTCATCGTCGGCCCGGCCACCCGCGCTACCTCGGCGCACTCGGCGAACCTGCCCTGACGGACCAGCCCGAAGATCCGGATCTCGGCGATGTCAGCGATGGTCTCGGGGTCGGCCTCGGCCGGCAGGTACTCGCCAGCCGCGGCAAGCAGGCCCTCGACCGCGGCGGCGTCACCGGCCGTGGCCTGGCCCCAGGCCAGCCCGATGAGCGTGTCGGCCCGGACAGCATCGGGTGATCGCGGCGTGAGCAGCTTCGCGGCGGTGCCGTAGGCGGCGAGCGACGCCTCGGGGTGGCACACGACGCTGCGCAGCTGGCGACCGCGCCGGCACCATGCTCCGGGCAGCTCCGGCTCTGCCAGGAGCGACAGCGCTCGCTCCCAGGCGTGCTCCATGGCGTCCCGCCGGCCCAGCCACGCCCAGACCTCCCCCAGCTCGAGCCACGCCATCCCGTCGCCCGGTGCGCACTCGGTGGCACGGCTGAGAAACTCGGCCGCCTCGGTGAGCGCCCCGACCGACCGGGCGTACCGCGCGGCGGCGGCCCAGTGCGCGGCCGCCTCGGCGGCCCGCCCGGCGAGCGTCAGGTGGTGGGCGATCTCGGCCTGGTCGCCGGAGTCCAGGGCGGCGGCCAGCTGGTCGTGCAGCGACATGGGATCCGCGAGATCGGCGTACGCGGCCTCGCGCAGCAGGGCATGCCTGAAGCCAAGCCGGCCGGCCCGCCGCACCAGCAGGCCGCTCTCAGTGGCTGCCTCCTCCGCCTCGCGCAGGCCTGGCACGCCAAGCCCGCCGAGCTCGGCGCTGGTCAGCGGCCTGCCCGCGGCTGCGAGCAGCCCTGCCAGCGCGCGACCGGGCGCCGGCAGGGCGCCGACGACGGCCCGGACGGCGGCGCGGAGATTCGGCGGCGGCGAGCTCTTGCCGGCCGACAGCGCTCTGGCGCTCTCCACGGCGAGCAGCGGATTGCCCTCCGCCGCGGCGATGACCCGGCGCACCGTGTCGTCGTCCAGGCGCAGCAGCGACGACGCGAGCGCGGCGATGTCGCGATCCGGCAGCGGCGCGACATCCAGCTCGGTCACCGTCGCCGCATGGCCGTACAGATCAGCGAGCAGCGCATCAAGCTCGGGCCGCGACGGTCGGTCCCTGCGGGTCAGGACCAGCAGCAGCGGCAGCCCGGCCAGCCGGCGCCCGATGTGCGCGGTCAGCCGCAGGCTGGCCCGGTCCGCGCGGTGCGCGTCGTCAAGCGCGATCAGCGCCGGGCGGTCCGCGCAGGACCACTCGACCAGCCGCAGCACCGACTCGAACACGCGCAGCCGCTCGAGCTCGGGCGCGGCCATCGGGGCCGGCGGCTCGGCCCGGCCAAGGCGGGCGCTCAGCTCGGCCGACAGCCTGCCGAGCTCGGCGGGCCAGGACGCGCCAGCCGGCGCCGGGGGAACGGTCGCCACCAGCGCCCTGGCCAGCTCCAGCCAGGCGGCGAACGGCGTCTCGCCGCTGACGTCGATGCCTGCCCCGATCGCCGTCCGCGCCCCGGAGGCGCCGGCTCGCTGAGCCAGCTCGGCGAGCAGGCTGGTCTTGCCAATACCCGCCTCGCCGGTGAGCACCACGACCTGGCCCGCGCCATCCGCCGCCGCCTTCCACGCGGCGGTCAGCGCGGCCAGCTCGGCCGCCCGGCCGAACAGCCGGGCCCGGGGCGCCGCGGCTGCCGCGGATGCCGAGGCGCGGAGCTGTGAGGCCGCGGCGCGGGTGGCCGGCGAGGGTTCCACGCCAAGTTCCTCGCGCAGCCGCTGGGAAAACATTCGAGCGGCAACAACCGCTCCGGCCCGGTCACCAGCCGCCTGAAGCCGGCGCAGCAGATCGCGGTGCGCGGCCTCGTCCAGCGGCGCCAGCGCGCACCGCTGGCGGGACCAGGTCACCGCGTCGGCGGTCCGGCCGTCGTCGTCGGCGGCCGCCGCCAGTTCCTCGAGCGCCCGGAGCAGGCGTTTCCTGTGCTCTTCGCGGGCCGCGTGCACCCAGTCGTCGTCGACGCCGGGGAGCAGCTCGCCGGCGTCCGCGCCGCTGTCGGGATCGGCCGGCGTGCCAGCAAGCGCGTCGACCCACAGCTGGCCGCCGCGCAGCCCGATCGAGTTCCGCGAGCTGTCGAGCACCTGCTCGGCGGCCGGGCCCCAGGCCTGGCGCACCGACCAGATCGCCGTCCGCAGGCTGCCGCGAGCGCTCTCGTTGGGCACGTCGGGCCAGAGCTGGGCGGCCAGGTAGGCCCGCGGGTGCGTACCGGGGTGCAGCGCGAGCCAGCCGATCAGGGCGCGGGCGCGGTCGCCCGCTGGCATGGCGAGGGCGGCGCCATCGAGCTCGCCGGCCAGCCGGCCGCACAGCCACAACCGCAGCATGACGTCAGCCTAAACCGCGTATCGGCGCCGTTGACGATGCGTTGACGCTGGCCGAACGCTGCCGCGCCGAGCATGGCAGCACCGAACTCTTCCAGGAGGCGCATCGCAATGACCATCACCCACGACCAGCCCATCGCAGACCAGACCGCGCTCGGCGAGTTCATCGGCCGTGCCGTCGGTGACCTCGGCGCCACCCTCAGCGCCGCGCTTGTCGTGATCGGCGACCGGCTCGGCCTGTACCGCGCGATGGCGGACGGCAGCCCGGTGACGGCGCAGGAGCTGGCCAGCCGGACCGGCACCGCTCCGGCCTACATCCGGCCCTGGCTGGCCAATCAGGCAGCGGGCGGCTACGTCTGCTACGACCCGGCCAGCGGCGAGTACTCGATGACGCCCGAGCAGGCGCACGCGCTGGCGATCGAGGACTCCCCGGCCTTCTTCGCCGGCAGCATGCAGCTCGCCCTCGGCGTGCTGCGCGACATGCCGGCCATCGAGCAGCGATTCCGGACCGGCGCCGGATTCGGCTGGCACGAGCACGACGCGGACCTCTTCGAGGGGACCGAGCGGTTCTTCCGGCCCGGGTACGTCGCCAACCTGGTCTCGACCTGGCTGCCCTCGCTGGATGGCGTGGTCGGCAAGCTGACCGCCGGCGCGGCGGTCGCGGACATCGGCTGCGGGCACGGGGCGAGCACCGTGCTGATGGCCCAGGCCTTCCCGAGCTCCACGTTCACCGGCACCGACTACCACGAGGGATCGGTCCGGGTGGCCAGGCGCCGCGCCGAGGCGGCCGGCGTCGCCGACCGGGTCAGGTTCGACGCCGCCGACGGCGACGAGCTCCCTGGCTGCGCCTACGATCTGATCACGATGTTCGACTGCCTGCACGACATGGGCGATCCCGCCGCGGCGGCGCGCAGCGCCCGCCGGGCCCTGCGGCCCGACGGCACCCTGATGCTGGTCGAGCCGGCCGCCGGCGACAATATCGAGGACAACCTGCACCCGCTCGGCCGGGTCTTCTACGCGGCCTCGACCCTGATCTGCACGCCGTGCTCGCTGGCGCAGCCGGGCCAGGCGGCGCTCGGCCCGCAGGCCGGCCCGGCGAGGCTCACCGAGCTGCTCTCCGAGGCCGGCTTCGGCCGGGTCAGGCTCGCCGCCCAGTCCCCGGTCAACCTCGTCTTCGAGGCCAGGCCATGACGACGGCGGCTAGCCCAGTCATCCGCCCGCAACCCACCTTCAGGAGGCACGACATGACCACCATCGCCGACTGGCACGCCAGGGCGCTGGACGCCACTGGCCGCATCGTCGGGGCGATTCCGCCCGATCGCTGGCAGGCAGCCACCCCGTGCCCGGAGTGGGATGTCCGCGGGCTGGTCGGTCACCTGGTGGCCGGGAACCTGTGGGCAGCAGAGCTTGGCGGCGGCGCCACGATCGACGACGTCGGCGGCCGGCTCGATGGCGACCTGCTCGGCAGCGACCCGGCAGCCGCCTACACCGCGTCGGCGCAGGCCGCGGCGGAGGTGTTCAGCCGGCCGGGCGCCCTCGACCAGCCGTGCGCGGTGTCGTACGGGCCGGTGCCCGGCTCGGTCTACGCCGGGCACCGCTTCATGGACGTCCTGATCCACGGCTGGGACCTGGCGACTGCCACCGGGCAGGATCCGACCCTCGATGACGAGCTCGTCGATGCCTGCCGCCAGGTCGCCGAGCCGCAGCTAGACGGGCTGCGCTCGAGCGGCGCCTTCGGCCAGGGCGTGCCCGTCCCGCCCGATGCGAGCGCCCAGACCAGGCTGCTCGCCATGCTCGGCCGGGCCGGCTGAGCCTCGCGTTCCCCCGGCCGGCCGCGCACGGACCGGCCGGCCGGGGGATAACTAGCCAGTTCGTTCGACCGGCGGGAGAGATAACGTGGCGGCCATCGAGTCAGTAGCCGAGTTGCTAGCGGCAGCCTCATCGCGCACCGATGTGCGCCCGGGAGACGCCCGCGCCGGAGCGCGTTACGAGCGTGTCGTGATCGACGGCGAACGGTACTTCGCCAAGCACCTCAGCCCCTCGTCGGACTGGATCATGCGCGTCACTGGCGATCAGGTCCACCGGCCCTACCTGGTCTGGCGCGCGGGAATCATGGCGGCGGCGCCGGCCAGCATCGACCACGCGGTGGTGGCCATGCAGGTCAGCGGCACCGGCCCGGACGCCGTGCTGACCGTGCTGATGCGCGACGTCGGTTCCTGCCTCGTGCCCGAGGGCGACGACCTGGTTCCGGCCTGGCAGCACGATTCCTTCCTGCGGCACCTGGCCGATCTCAGCTGCGCCTTCTGGGGCTGGCAGGACACCATCGGGCTTACCACGATGGATCAGCGGATCCGATTTTTCGCGCCAGAAAATATCGCGCCCGAACTGCGGGCGGCGCACGTGCCAGGACCGATCGCGGCGGCCGAGCGGGGCTGGCGCGCCCTGCCGGCCCGGTCGCCCGCGCTGGCGAGCCTCGCGGCCCGCGTGCACGACAATCCGGGTCTGGTCAGCGGGCCGCTGACCGGTACGCCGAGCACGTTCCTGCACGGCGACTGGAAGATGGGGAACCTCGGCACGCACCCGGACGGCCGCACGATCCTGCTCGACTGGGCCTATCCGGGCGCCGGTCCGGCCTGCTGGGATCTGTGCTGGTACCTGGCGCTGAATCAGGCCCGGCTGCCGGAGCCCAAGGAGGCGGCGATCGCCCGGTTCCGCGCCGCCATCGAGGCACACGGAGTCGACACGGGCAGCTGGTGGGACACCCAGCTCGACCTCTGCATGATCGCCATCATGGCCACCTTCGGCTGGGAGAAGGCGCTCGGCAGCGACGAGGAGCTCTCCTGGTGGCAGGACCAGGTCGTGGGCGCGGCCGCCCGGCAGGGCATCGGAATCACCGGGCCGGCCGGGTGACCGCCGACCACTGCCCGGGCGCCTCCGAGCGGTGGGCCGCCAGAGCCGAGCCCGGCCACGGCCTAAGCGCCATGGCGTGCTGATTGCGTGAATGCTGTCAGCGCGGCGCGATCGACCTTCCCATTATCGTTAAGGGGCAGTTCCTCCATTATATGAATATGAGCGGGTATCATGTACCCTGGTAGGGTTTCGGCGCAGAAGGCACGCAGGTCGGTTCCTGAGGCCGAGCAGCCTGGCTGCATGACCACGAACGCGTTCAGCCCCAGCTCGCCGTCCGGCCGCGGCAGCGCCAGCATGGCCGCTTCCGCGACTCCGGGAAAATCCGCGATTCTGCGTTCCACCTCGCCGAGCTCGACCCGGTTGCCCCGGATCTGCACCTGCGAATCGGCCCGGCCGCAAAAGTACAGTTCGCCATGCTGCCCTCGATAGGCCAGATCACCTGAGCGGAATACGAGCTCACCGGAGCGCGGGTTGAGCGGGTCAGGCACCTGGGCGGCTCTCGTGCCCGCAGGATCATCCCAGTAGCCGGTAAACATCGCCGGGCTGCGGATGTATATCTCGCCGACCTCGCCGGGCTCCTCAACCGGCTGCCCGCCATCGCCCACGATCATCATCTCGGCGCCGGCATGCGCGAAGCCGATCGAAAGCCTCGTCACGTCGTCCGGGACGGGATCGGGTATCACCGTGACCGAGCAGGCCATCGTCTCGGTGGCCCCGTAGGCGTTCATCAGGTCGACCTTGCGCAGCCCGCACTGAAGGCGGCGCAGTTCGTGCAGCGGGAACTCTTCCCCGGCGAAGAGGATGAGACGCAGCCGATCCAGCACGGCCAGTCGGTCCGGTTCGTCCTTCAGCACGTTCCGCCAGATCGAGGGAACACCGTGGACTTGGGTGGCCTCGGTGTCATGCAAGAAGCTGATAAAGCGCTCCGGCCGGCCAATTCGGTCGGCCGGCACCAGCACTACCGTCGCTCCGCTGCCTAGCGCCGCCCCGATGCCAGCCAGCGAGAAATCAAACTGGAACGGCGCGGTGACAGCGACGCGGTCATCGGCCCGGACGATATCCTGGTGGAGAACGCCACGATAGAACGAGATGACCGCACGGTGGCTCATCACCACACCCTTGGGCACGCCCGTTGATCCTGAGGTGAAGATGATGTAGGCCGGATCGGTCGGAAGAACCTCTCGGCGGTGCCGGATCCGCGGCACCGGCGGACGATCCACGGTCAGGCCATGCTCGCAGAAGCGCGCGGCAGCGACGTGCGCCGGTATTGCGGCGCGGTGCCCCTCGACCGCCTGGAGGTGCAGCGCGGGATCCGCGATATCGATAATGGTCAGGATTCGCCTGTCCGCGGTCTCGGGGCTCGCCGGGATGAACGTTAGCCCGAGCCAGGAGCAAGCCAGGAGCATCGCTATGGCGCGGGCCGATGCGTTCGCCTCAAGGACGACACGGTCGCCGACGTCGAGGCCGAGTTCCTCAAGCGCCGCGGCGAAATCCCTGACCTGATTGTCGAGCTGGCCGTAGGATACGGTGCCGAGGTTGCCATTCGCATCGATTTCGATCACGGCTGCTTTATGCGGGTGCGCTTTAGCGCTCGCCATCATGAACCAGTAGAGATTGTCAGCCGAACCCTGGGCGCGTGCCGCATGCCCTCGATCAGCGCTCATGCCGTACTTTTATCACGGAGCGCTCGTAGTTAACAAGGACCCGAACCCCAGGGCAGGCAAAGTTAGGGGGCGAATAGGGGGATTACCGGGTTACCGCCGGGCGGGCGCTGCACGGGCTCGATTCGTGCACGAGGGAAATTCGAGCGCTCCGTGAAAATCTGCCGATAGTGCGGCCGGCCAGGCGCTGAGGAATGATATGAAAATCGAAACGCCTCACACCCGGTCCTGGCCAGTGTCGCCGGGGCTGCGGGCATTGTGGGTAGACGAGATGCTGCGCGGCGCTTCCGCCACCTACAATGTCCCTCACGCTTATCTCCTTAACGGCCGGGTCGAGCCGGCCGCGCTTCAGGATGCGCTCGACATAGTGCTGCTCCGGCACCCGGCGCTTTCCGGCCGCGTGCTGGCAGTACAGGACGAGCCCCGCCTGACGCGCTGCGAGCGCGCGCGCTGCGTGCTCGATGTCGTGGACATCACCGGCGTGGAAGCTGACCAGCGGGACGAGGCGATCGCCCAGTTCGCACGCTCCCCCCTTTCCCTGGCCGAACCGCCGTTGCTGCGGGCTGCCATCTTCCTGCTTGGCCCTGCTTCCTCGGTGCTTGTCCTGGTCGCCCATCAGGGGGTGTTCGACCGCCGGTCAGCAGATCTCCTTCGGACCGAGATATCCCGCGGCTACGCAGACGCGACCGGAACCCGGTCGCGAGCCGTTCCCGCGTCACGTCGCTACGGGCCGAGCGAGCCGACGGCCAGCCGGATGACGCCTGCCGACGAGGAACTGCTGCTGTCCTACTGGACCGCTCGCCTGGCCGGCGCGCCGGACGAAAGCAGCTGGCCGCATGACCGGCCCAGGCCGGAGCGCCCCGCTCGGGCTGGCGCGCACGCCAGCTTCCGCGTGCCCGGCAGGACGGCGGCCAGGCTCCGGCGGCTCGCACGCGACGCGGGCGCGACGCCGTTCACTGTCGCAGCGACCGCGTTGCAGGGACTGCTCGCGCGCGTCTGCGCCGACAACGACGGTGACGTGGTGATCGGCACCTCCGTGACGCTGCGCGCGGACCCGGCCGAGCGCGACCTGATCGGTGACCTGGCCAACATCGCCGCATTGCGAACGCGCATCGACCCGGCCGAGGCATTCGTCGACCTGCTCCACCGTGCCAGCGCTGACCTGCGCAAGGACCTGGCGCACGGACAGTACCCGTTTGCCTGGCTGGTGCAGCGGCTCGCGGGCAGCCGCTCGCTCGCCCGGCCGCCGCTCGTCCAGGTCATGCTGGAGATTGACGACCAGCCCGCGCCCGCGCTGCGGCTTGGCGGCATCACGGGCTCGCCTGTCGAGTTGCACAACGGCACGGCCAAATTTGACCTGGCACTCAGGCTGACACCCAGCGGCGACGGTTATGCGGGCGGGCTCGATTACGCTACCGAGCTGTATGACGGGCAGACCGCGGCGCTGTTCGCGAAGACGTTCGTGGACCTCCTTGAGGACGCTGTCTCGAACCCGGGCAAGCAGGTTGGCAATCTCGTCCTGGTCCGTCGGTCGCATCCGCCCCGGACCAGGACAGGAACCGCCAGGCCGGCCGGACCTCCCGCGCACGAGCGGTTCATGCGCCAGGCCGCGGCACGCCCCGACGCTGCCGCGTTGCGGTGGGACAGCGGGGAACTCAGCTACCGGGAGCTTGACTGCGCTTCAGCGCGACTGTCGGCCCGGCTGCGGGCGGCTGCCCCGCCCGGCGATCTTGCCGTGGCGGTCTGCGCGCGCCGGTCGCCAGCGCTCGCGGTCGCGCTGCTGGCGGCCCTCCGGATCGGCGCCGGGTACGTGCCCCTCGACCCCGCCTACCCCCGCGAGCGACTGGACTTCATGCTGCGAGACAGCCGCGCGGCGCTGCTGGTCTGCGACGACGATCTGGCTGGCGCGGTCATGCTCCCGCCAGGGGCGCGATTGCTGACCCTGGACGGCGCCCTCAGCGAAGACTCGCCGGCGACGGGCGCCCCGGCCGCGACCGCGAGTCCCGGCTCGCCGTGCTACGTCATCTACACCTCGGGCTCCACGGGGCAGCCCAGAGGCGTGGAGATGCCCCACGGCCCGCTCGCGAACCTGCTCGACTGGCAGGCAGGAAGGTCTGCGGCCGGACCGGGATGGCGCACGCTCCAGTTCGCCCCGTTCAGCTTCGATGTGGCGTTCCAGGAGCTGTTCAGCACGTGGGGCACGGGCGGGACGGTCGTCCTGATCAGCGAGGACGCACGGCGCGACCCGGCCCTGCTGCTTGATCACCTGGAGCGCCACGAGATTCACCGCCTCTTCCTTCCGTTTGTCGCGCTGCAGAACCTGGCCGAATCGGCGTGCGCGTTCGAGCGTTTCCCCCGGCACCTGCGCGAGGTGGTCACCGCCGGCGAGCAGCTTGTGGTCACCCCCGCGATCCGCCGATTCTTCAGCCAGACGGGCGCATCGCTGGAGAATCAGTACGGGCCGTCGGAGACGCATGTCGTCACGGCGGAGCGGCTGGCCGCCGATCCTTGGAGCTGGCCGGACATCCCGCCGATCGGCACGGCGATCACTGGCGCCGTGGTCGAGGTGCTCGATCCCCGCGGGCACCCGCTGCCATCCGGCGTGCCCGGCGAGATCTGGGTGTCCGGGCCGGTGCTCGCCAGTGGTTACCGCGGCCGGCCAGAGCTCACCGCTGAGCGCTTCGTGACCGGGCCGGGCGGCAAGCGCTACTACCGGACAGGGGACTTCGGGCGGATCGCTCCGGACGGGCGCCTTGACTACCTCGGCCGTCGCGACGGGCAGGTAAAGGTGCGGGGCCACCGGGTTGAACTCGGCGAGGTCGAGGCCCGGCTCAAGGCGCTGCCCGGCATCGCTGACGCTGTCGTTACGGCCCATCAGCGAGATGGCAGCGGCATGCGGCTTGTCGCACACTGCATTCCCGCGCAGGGCGCCGAGCTCTCCTCGCGTGACCTGCGCGACGGGCTGGCTACGGGGCTGCCGAGTTACATGATCCCCGCCACATTCGCGGTCGTCGGGGCCTTTCCGCTGACGCCAAGCGGCAAGGTTGACCGTCGCAAGCTCGCGCAGAGCCCGGTAGACGTCGGCGGGCGTACGCCGACTTTGGACCAGCCACGGGACGACGTCGAGATCCAGCTCTGCGACGTGTGGCGCGAGCTGCTCGCGCGGCCGTCGGTCGGCGTGCATGACGACTTCTTCGAGCTGGGCGGCGACTCGTTCATCGGCGTGCGGATGGTGGCCGCGGTCCGGCGGCTATTCGGTGTCGACCTCGCGCTCGCTGACATTTTCTCCGCATTCACCGTCGCCGCGCTGGCGGAACTCATCCGCTCAGGCACGGCCGGGCCCAGCCGGAGCCCTCTGGTCCGGTTGCAGGCTGGCGACGGCAGCAGTCCTGTCTATGCCTTTCACCCGCTGCCGGGAACCATCATGCGGTACGCGGCCTTCGCGCGCGCCCTCGGACCAGAACAGACGGTGTGGGGACTGCAATCGATGGGTCTTCAGCCCGGCGAGGCGCCGCTCTCGTCGGTGAGCGAGATGGCCGACCTTTATCTCGATCGGATGCGAGCCATTCGCCCTGCCGGTCCCTGGCACCTCGTTGGCTACTCGATGGGCGGGATCCTCGCGGTGGAGGTCGCCCGCCGGCTGCGCGAGGCTGGCGAGCAGGTACGCCTCGTCGGCCTCTTCGACACGAGCCCGAAATTTGACCTCGATGCCGGAACGGACTACGCGACCCGCATTCTGGTCCGCATGGGCCTCAAGATCAACATCGATATCGACCGCCTGCTCAAGCTCGACCCAGCCGAGCGCACATCCGAGCTGCTTGAGCGCAGCATCGCCGCAGGCTCGCTCCCCGCGGACTATGACACCGACCGGCTGCGGCGGATGCTTGACATGTACCAGCACAACGGGGTCGCGCTCGCCGCCCACCGGGTCACGCCCTACGACGGGCGGGTCGTGCTCTTCCGCGCGCGGCACCGGCCCCGTGAGCACGCTGACCTGGAGCACGACCTCGGCTGGGGTGATCTCGCGGGCGAGGTGGTCGTCCACGAGGTGCCGGGTGACCATTACCACATGATGGAAGCCACCCAGGTCGAGTCCCTCGCCGCCCTGGTCCTGAGGTACGTGCGGGGCGACGGGTAGTACGTGCTGGCGGCGGGCAATCGGTCAGTGCCCGATCAGTCAGTGCCCGATCAGTCAGTGCCCGATCAGTCAGTGCCCGATCAGTCAGTGCC
>Ga0209415_10008175_pt1 | contig 18170 bp, 15 predicted proteins | sample PeaSoiSIISIP2007_FD_187696 | JGI IMG/M metagenome (GOLD analysis project Ga0209415, IMG submission 187696) | Peat soil microbial communities from Weissenstadt, Germany - SII-SIP-2007 (SPAdes) (version 2) | ecosystem: Environmental > Terrestrial > Soil > Wetlands > Peat | place: Germany... | reverse complement strand
TGGCGGCGAGGATTACCCGCCGTATCGCAACGGTCTGCCCGCCTACGTGGAACTGAAGGGGCGCGGCGTCGCGCGCCGGCTGAAGCGCGATTTTGTGGTATGATGTTTGAGCGGATTTCCCCAATAAAACCATATTTTTCAACAACATAAGATCTCAAATAGGGAGATGCCTTGATAACCCTCGACAATGCGCTCTGGCTCGCAATCGCAGCCGGTTTGGTCGCGATTCTGTACGGTATCTACTCAGTAACCTGGATTCTGGCGCAGCCGGCGGGCAACGCCCGCATGCAGGAAATCGCCGCCGCCATCCAAGCCGGCGCACGCGCTTACCTCAATCGCCAATACTCGACGATCGCCTTGGTCGGCGTGATTTTGTTCGTAGCCCTTGGCGTCTTTTTGGGATGGGCCACGGCCGGCGGCTTCGCCGTTGGAGCGCTGCTCTCCGGTCTCGCCGGATACATCGGGATGTCGATCTCCGTGCGTGCCAATGTGCGCACCGCCCAAGCCGCCCATAACGGCATCAACGCCGCGCTGCAGGTCGCGTTCCGCGGCGGCGCGATCACCGGCATGCTCGTCGTCGGATTGGGTCTGCTCGGCGTCGCCGGGTACTACTTGGCGATGCTGCATTTGCTGGGCGATCCGGAAGCCGCGCTGCGCTCGCTCGTGGGCCTCGCATTCGGCGGATCGCTGATCTCGATATTCGCGCGATTGGGCGGTGGAATATTCACCAAGGGCGCCGACGTCGGTGCCGATCTGGTCGGCAAAGTCGAGGCCGGCATACCGGAAGACGATCCGCGTAATCCGGCGGTGATTGCCGACAACGTCGGCGATAACGTCGGCGATTGCGCCGGCATGGCCGCCGATCTGTTCGAGACCTACGCGGTGACTCTGGTTGCGACGATGCTGCTCGGCGGGCTCGTGATGAAAGAACTCGGCACCAAGGCCGTGATGTACCCGCTCGTGCTCGGCGCCATTTCGATCGTCTCTTCGATCATCGGGACATTTTTCGTGGCCACCAAGGAAGGCGCAAAGATCATGAACGCCCTTTACAAGGGCGTCATCGTGTCGGGCGCGATTTCCGCAATCGCGTTTTATTTCGTTTCGCAATGGCTCATGGGCGAGCGCGCCATGTCGTTTTGGCTTTGCACGCTCGTCGGACTCGCGCTGACGGCGGCGATGATCGTGATTACCGAATATTACACGGCAACGGAATACAGCCCCGTGCAACACGTCGCCGCCGCGTCGCAGACCGGACATGCGACCAATATCATCGCGGGACTGGGCGTCTCGATGAAGGCCTGCGCGCTGCCGGTGCTCGCGGTCGCGTTGAGCATATGGGCGTCCTACCAGCTCGCCGGCCTCTACGGGATCGCGATCGCGGCCACCGCCATGCTGTCGATGACCGGGATGATCGTGGCGCTCGATGCGTATGGCCCCATTACCGACAACGCCGGCGGAATCGCCGAAATGGCCGGTCTCGACAAACGCGTACGCGACATCACCGATCCGCTCGATGCGGTCGGCAACACCACGAAGGCCGTCACCAAAGGCTATGCGATCGGATCGGCCGGTCTCGCCGCGCTCGTGCTGTTTGCCGACTACACCCATAAGCTCGAAGAAGTGCTGGGCCACGTCACGACGTTCGATTTGTCGAATCCGGCCGTGATCATCGGCTTGTTCATCGGCGGCCTCGTACCCTATCTGTTCGCCGCCATGGCCATGGAGGCCGTGGGCCGCGCCGCGGGTTCGGTCGTCGAAGAAGTGCGACGCCAGTTCCGCGAGATCCCGGGCATCATGGAGGGCACCGCGAAGCCGGATTATTCGCGGGCCGTCGACATGCTGACCAAAGCCGCGATCAAGGAGATGATCGTGCCCTCGTTGTTGCCGATCGCGGTGCCGATCGCTCTCGTGTTCACCGTCAATAAGCTCATGGGCGCCGGCGCGGGCGTGCAGGCGCTCGGCGGACTCCTTATCGGCACGATCGTAACGGGCCTGTTCGTCGCGATCTCGATGACCACGGGCGGCGGAGCCTGGGACAACGCCAAGAAGTTCATCGAGGAAGGTCATTTCGGCGGCAAGGGCTCGGACGCGCACAAAGCCGCCGTCACGGGCGATACCGTCGGCGATCCGTACAAGGATACCGCGGGCCCGGCGATCAATCCTTTGATCAAGATCATCAACATCGTCGCGCTATTGCTGGTGCCGATACTCGGCAAATTGATGTAGGCGGCTTAAGTCCTAAGGCGCGGCGGCCGGCGCCGCGCTCCTGATCTCGAATCGCTACTCAAATATCGAAATAAATGGCGTCGGAATCGACGGCGCCGTCGCGCGTCGCGACGCGCAATTCCGGTTCTTTGAGAGACACGCGCGAACGCGGCGGGACGCTGCGGGCGAGAAACACCGAGCCGCCGATGACGCTGTCCTCGCCGACCACGGTCTGGCCGCCGAGCACCGTCGCATTCGCGTACAAGGTGGCGCCGCTCTCGACCGTCGGATGGCGCTTGCGGCCGCGGATGATCTGGCCGCTCGCGTCGCGCGGGAACGACAGCGCGCCCAGGGTCACGCCTTGGTACAGCTTCACGCCGGTGCCGATCACCGAGGTCTCGCCGATCACCACGCCGGTCGCGTGATCGACGAAAAAGGACGGACCGATGCTGGCGCCCGGATGAATGTCGCAGCCGGTACGCGAGTGCGCCCACTCGGTCATGATGCGCGCGATCATCGGTACGCCCAAGCTGTGCAGGGCGTGCGCGATCCGATAGACGCTGACCGCGAGCACGCCGGGATACGCCAAAATGATTTCATCGAGGTTCGTGGCCGCGGGATCGCCATCGAACGCCGCTTGTACGTCGCGCACCAGCAAACGGCGTACATCGGGCAGGCTCGCGAGAAACGACTGCGTCAACTCACGCGCGCGGGGCAAGCACTCGCCCTTCTGGACCGTTGCCGATCCGGCCGCGGCGCTGCTGCGCTCCCGGCCGTAACACAGGCAATTCTCGATCTCGCGCTCGACCTTGGGCGCCAAGCGATCGACCAGATCCTCGACATGCGCGCTCAAGTTCTCGCGCGTGATCTCGCGCCGCCCAAAATAGCCGGGATACATCAAATCGAGGACCAAGCCGAGTATCTCGACGATCGCCTCGCGCGACGGCAGATAGTGCTGCGAGACGCACAAGGCGCGCGGATCCGACGCATAGCCCGCGAGCAGCGCCTGCGCGATATCGTCGTGCTTCAGCGCCTGTCGTCCGGCATTGCTCGCGCCGATCGTCATGGTCCGCTCAGGCAACCGCCTGCATCTTCTCGACATCGCCGAACAGGCCCTCGAATAGCGGACCCGACAGGTAGCGTTCGGCCGCATCCGGCAGCACGACGACGATCGTCTTGCCCTTGAGCGCCGGCTCGGCGGCGAGCCGCACCGCGGCCGCCATCGCTGCGCCGGAAGAGATTCCGGACAAAATCCCCTCCTCGCGAGCCAAGCGGCGCGCCATCGCGATCGATTCGTCGTTGCTGACTTGCTCGACCCGATCGACTTGCGACAAATCCAGATTCTTCGGAACGAAGCCGGCGCCGATGCCTTGAATCTTGTGCGGTGAAGGCACGAGCGGCTGACCCGCGAGTGTCTGGCTGATCACCGGCGAATGGCTTGGTTCGACCGCCACGGTCAGGATCGGCTTGCCACGCGTACCCTTGATATAGCGCGAGACGCCGGTCAGCGTGCCGCCGGTTCCGACGCCCGAGACCAACACGTCGACCCTGCCGTCGGTATCGTCCCAGATTTCCGGTCCCGTGGTCTTTTCATGAATCGCGGGGTTCGCCGGGTTCTCGAACTGCTTCATGAGCAGGTACTTGTTCGGCTCGGTCGCGGCGAGTTCCTCGGCCTTCGCGATCGCTCCCTTCATGCCCTTCGCCCCGGGGGTCAGCACGAGTTTCGCGCCGAACGCGATCAGCACTTTGCGCCGCTCCATGCTCATCGTCTCGGGCATCGTGAGCACGCACTCGTAGCCGCGGGCTGCCGCCGCGAACGCGAGCGCAATTCCGGTATTGCCGCTGGTCGCCTCGACGATCGCCATGCCCGGCTTCAACGTGCCGCGCCGCTCGGCATCCCAGACCATCGCAGATCCGATGCGGCATTTTACCGAGTAGGCCGGATTGCGCCCCTCGATCTTCGCCAATATCGTCGCGCCGAGGCCGGCGCCGAGACGATTGACGCGAATCAAGGGCGTGTGACCGATCGACTGGGTATTGTCTTCATATATTGCCATGCAGCACCTCCAAAGGCTCGGGCCGAACAATGCCTCGCGAGGCAAGGATTTTCCTCCTAAGCGGTCCCGAAAAGCCACCGCAGTTTGTTATGGGCCCCTGCCGAACGGTTATAAGGGCATGAGGCGCTAGAGAGGCACGGGCAGGATCGACAAGCGCTGGGGACGGCCTACGATGAATCCCTGCACGAAATCGATGCCCATGCGCTTCACCGTATCCAAGGAGGACTGATCCTCGACCTGTTCGGCGACGACCCGGAAATTCAGGCTGCGCGACAGGTCGATCATGGCCGCGACGACCGCTTGATTGACGGTGTCGACGGCCAGATTGCGAATGAAGGAACCGTCGATCTTCAAGTAATCCATCGGCAGCGTCTTCAGATTCGCGAACGAGCTCAGGCCACTGCCGAAATCGTCGAGCGCGAACTCGCAGCCCATGCCGTGCAAGACCTGGATGAAGCGGCGCGCATGATCGAGGCTTGCGACCACCGAGCTCTCCGTGACTTCGAAGCAGATGTCGGCCGGCGATGCACCGGTATGATCGAAACACTCCACGACGAACTCGAGAAACTCGGCATCGCCGAGCGTTTGTCCCGAGATGTTGATTGCGACGCTGCGTTTCTGCGGCAGCTTCAAACCGCCCCTCCCCAACGCGGAGAGCACGGCCTGCACGACCCAACGATCGACGAGCGGCATCAAGCGGTAGCGCTCGGCGGCGCGAATGAACTGCGACGGGGGCGCGCCCGGCTCGCCGTTCTCCGCCTCGAGGCGCACGAACACTTCGAGCGCCGGCCCGCTGACGCCGCCTGCGCGCGCATGCACGATCGGCTGATAAAACAATTCGAATTTATTGTCGCGCAGCGCGCCCTGCAATTTTTGCAGCCAGTGAATCTCGCCGCGATGCCGCGCATTCGCCTCCTCGCGAGCCGAATAGACGTGCACGTGCACGCCGCCCTGCTTCTTCGCGACGTAGCAAGCCGAGTCGGCCGAGTTCATGAGGTCCTCGATCACGCCGCCGTCGCGGCCGATCTCCACCAAACCGAGGCTCACGCCGACATTGAAAATCTTGTCTTTCCAAACGAAGCGGTAGTCATTGACGGATCGCACGACGTCGTCGGCGATCTGGCGCGCCTTGTCGAGCGGACAGCCAACCAGCAGCAGTGCGAATTCGTCGCCGCCGATGCGGCCCACCGTGTCGGAGTCGCGCACGGCGTCCTTGATCAGGGTCGCCACCTCGCGCAGCATGTTGTCGCCCGCGGTGTGGCCGCAGGTATCGTTGACGGCCTTGAATCGATCGAGGTCCAGGTACGCCAGCGCGTGCGTGACGTCGCCGGCATGGGCGGATTCGAGCGCTTCCTGCAGCCGGCGTTCGAATTCGCGCCGATTGACGAGCCCGGTCAGCGCGTCGTGACTGGCCTGGTAGGTCATCTGGCGCGCCAGCCCGCGCATTTCGCTGGTGTCGTGCAACACGATCACGACGCCGCCGACTTCGTTGCCGTCGGGACGCAGCGGCGAGACGCTGATTTCGACCGAGTGCTCGAGGGCGCCGTTGGACGGCACCAGCACCGCGCGCTTACCGACGCTGACGCGGCCGCCGGTCGTCAGAGCCTTGCGCACCGGATCGCCGAGCGAACGCCGATCGGCCTCATCGACGAGTGTCGCCACATCGGCAAACGACTTGCCGACGACTTGATCGAAACGCTGGCCCAGCAGCGCGCTCGCACTTTGATTGATGTAATCGATGCGTCCCTCGGCATCGACGGTGATGACGCTTTCGCCCATCGCATCAAGTGTTGCCTGCGCGCGCGGGGGCAGCGGTGCGAGCGACGTCATCGCGACGGGGAGCATTTCCAGCGCCGTCAGCAGCAGCGCCGCTTGGCCTGCGCTGTCGATCACCGTGCTCGAGAGCTCGACGCGCGTGGTTTGGCCCTGTAGGCCGGCCAATTCGACCTCGTAGCGCTCGGCGGCCGGCTCGCCGGCGAGCCGTCGGCGCAAATTTTGATCGACCAGCTCGACGTATTCCGGCGCCACGAAATCGGTGAGCGGCCTGCCGATGACCTGATCGGGCGTCGTGCCGAGGATCGCCAGAAAACGCGCGTTGGCGAACAAGATGACTTTTCGGTGCACCAACACCGCGTCGTGGACCGTTTCGACGAGGCGCTGGAACAGCTGCTCTCGGTCCTGCAGCCGTGCGCCGCGCTTTTCGAGATCCTCGAGCAGCTCGTTGACCGCACGCCCAAGTTTCCCCAGCGATCCCGGCGTGCCGTCGAGGCGAATGCGTCCCGAAGCGCCCGCCTGATGCATGACCTGCAGGATCTGCCCGGAGAAGTCGTCGAATGCGCGCTGCTGGCGTCTCTTCCAGGCAAGAAAGGCGAGCATTCCCGCCGCGGCGGCGGCCGTAGTCATTAACCATAAAATGACGGCGGGATAACTCAACGCGGGCCTCGAAATCGACTCGCGCCAAGGACGCGGCAAACAAAGGCCCGTCGCAAACTGGCATGGTCGCGCATCATCGTGCCGCCGAGGATAACGCACCGGGTTGGCATCGCTTGTCGAAATTGACCATAATCAGCGGCCTTAAATCACCCTAAGCCAACGCGCCAGAGAAATATGGATACAGCAGCAGCCCGTCAGCAAATGGTCGAACAGCAAATACGCACGTGGGAGGTGCTGGATCCTCGCGTACTCGACGTCCTCGCGCGCGTGCCGCGCGAAGCGTTCGTCCCTCCGGGGTATCGCGAACTCGCCTTCGTCGACGGACCGATTCCGATCGGCCTCGGCCAAATGATGCTTGCACCGAAACTCCACGGCCGCATCCTGCAAGCCTTGGGTGTCGATCAGCGAGACAAAGTGCTGGAGATAGGCACCGGTACGGGCTACCTCACCGCCTGCATGAGTCTACTCTCACGAGAGACTGCGTCGATCGATATTCACGCGGATTTCGTCGGACTGGCGAATTCGAATCTCCGTGCCGTGCCCGAGGCAAGCCCGAAACTCGAGCTGCGAGATGCGTTCAGCGATGCGCCTCTGGGCCAGTACGATGCGATCGCGGTCACCGGTTCGCTGCCGACCTACGATGAGCGCTTCGAGCAGGCATTGACGATCGGCGGCCGCCTGTTCGTCGTGGTGGGCGTGGCACCGGTCATGGAGGCGCTGCTGATCCGCCGCGTCGACGCGAGCGAGTGGGTGCGGGAAAGCTTGTTCGAGACCGTGATTCAGCCGCTCGTGAACGCCCCTGCGGCGCAGAGGTTCGTGTTCTGATGGTCGATGAGATTACGCCGCAGGCATTCTTGGACCGGCGTGCCGCCGGGATTCCCATGACGCTCTTGGATGTGCGGGAGGATTGGGAAACCAAGGTGTCGCCGGTACCGGCGGAGCACCGTCATATGCCCATGGGCCAAATCGCCGATCGGATTGCGGAGCTCGATCCGCAGCTCGAAACGGTCGTCATTTGCCGCTCGGGCGGCCGCAGCATGCAGGTTGCGAACTTCCTCGGTGGCCGCGGATTCCGCTCGGTCCGCAACCTGGCCGGGGGACTATTGGCCTGGTCCCGCGAGGTCGACCCGAGCATTCCCCAATATTAGCCACCCACACCCATGCCCTCCCGGTGATATAGTGAGATATAACACCTTGTCGCCATCTGCGTGGGCCATGAAGCGCTTAGTTTTCTTATTGACGGCCTGTCTCAGCATCCAGGCCGCGCCGGCTGCCGATCTGCTCGCAGTGTATCAGCGCGCGCTGCAGAACGACCCGCAGCTGCGCGAGGCGGAGGCGAACCGCCTAGCGGCACTGGAGGCGAAACCGCAAGCCGTCGCGGCACTGCTGCCGCAGCTCAACAGCGGCGCCCAGGTCTCGCGAGAGCGCGATGTCGGACCCGACAACGTCACAGAGTCCGTGAACTTGGGTCCCGGCACGCCGCCCATCATTGAAACATTTCCGTTTGACGGCACGACGACGACGACCAACCACGTCTATCGCGTGGACCTCAAGCAAAACCTGTTCAGCTGGCAAAATTGGGTTGCCTTGAAGAGCGCGGATGCGCAGGTTGCGCAGGCGGAAGCCGACTACCAGGCCGCCCAGCAGGATTTGATCGAGCGGGTCTCGCAGCGCTATTTCGATGTGCTCTCGGCGCAGGACGATCTGGAAGCGCAGCAAGCCGCATTGGCCTCGATCAATCGTCAGCTCGACCAGGCGGAGTCGCGCTACAAAATCGGGCTGATCGCGGTCACCGACGTCGAGGAGGCCCGTGCTGAACACGACAGCAGCGTGGCCGCAGTCATCAATTCCAAGCGCACGCTCGCCACCGACCAGGAATTGCTGCGCGAGATCACCGGCGATGCGTTCGATTCGTTGTCGCGCCCGAAGGAACCTTTCGAGCTGCCGAATCCCGATCCGCTCAATGAAGAACAATGGGTGCAAATGGCGCTGCAGCAGAATCTATCGCTGGTCTCGAGCCGTCTCGCGACCGACATCGCGCGCGAAAACGTCAGTTCGGCGGAGGGCGGCCACTTGCCCACTCTCGATCTGCTGGGCAGCCGCTTCAAGACGCAGACGAACGCCGACAGCAACTACACCAACGGCAGCTTAGCGGAAAGTACGATGCTGGATCAAAATTCGCGCTCCATCGGCCTGCAACTGAGCTTCCCGATCTATTCGGGCGGCTCGGTGTCCTCGCAGGTGCGCAAAGCGGTGTATCTGCACCGCGCCGCCAAAGAGCGACTCGAACGGGTGGCGCGCGAAACGGAGCGCGATACGCGCGACGCCTACCTCGGCGTATTGTCGGAAATATCCCAGGTCAAAGCCCTCAAACGCGCGCTGGAATCGAACGCCGTGGCGTTGCAGGCGACCGAAGCGGGCTATGACGCCGGAACGCGTACGGCGGTCGACGTACTGCAATCGCGGCGCCTATGGGTACAGGCGCTGACCAATTACTCGCGCAGCCGCTACGATTATTTGATCAACGTCATCAAGCTGCAGCAGGCCGCGGGCACGCTCTCGGAACAAACCTTGCGCCGCATCAACGGCTGGCTCATGGATTCGGCGACGCCGGCGGCACCGGCAGCGCGTTAGCGCTTTGCGCTTCGATGAGCTTGACGAGGCGCTGGGCGCTGCCACGATTGATCTCGACCGCGCGCCGAGCGATTGCGCCGATCCGCTGGCGCTCGAGGGAATCGGCGAGTAGTTCCGAGACCGCGGCCGCGAGTTCCACCGCATTGCCGACGCGGCGCGCGGCGCCCGATTCCACGAGCATGCCAGCGATCTCCGGACCGTTGAAATCGGACGGCCCTGTCAGCACCGGCAGCTTCAAAGCCGCGGGTTCGAGTAAATTGTGGCCGCCCACGGGCACGAGACTGCCGCCGACGAACGCGAGATCCGCGGCACCATAGAAGGCCAACAACTCGCCCACGGTGTCCAGCAGCAGCACTTGCACGTCGGACGGCACCGGGACACCGGCGCTGCGGCGCACGTAGCGCCAAGCGCCGCGTTCGAGCAGCGCCGCGACCGCGGCGAATCGCTGCGGATGCCGAGGCGCGAGGATCAGCAGCGCGTTCGCGTGTTGCACGCAAACACGGGCATGCGCGTCGAGCACCTGTTCATCCTCGCCTTCGTGCGTGCTGCCGGCGGCCCAGACGGGTCTGACACCGATATTCCGCTGTCGCAGCATGAGCCCTTGCTCGATGACATTCGCACCGACATCGACGTCGAACTTCACATTACCGACGACCTGTATGCGTGCCGGATCGGCGCCGATTTCCTCGAAGCGCTGTGCATCCATGCTGGTCTGCGCGCCGATCAGCACGTTGGGAGTGAACAAGCCGCTGAACAGGTTGCCGCAGCGCCGGTAACGCGATACCGATTTGGCCGAAAGCCGCGCGCTCGCGAGCAGCAATGGCAGAGCGCGACGCGCGCACTCGCGATATAGGTTGGGCCACAGTTCCGTTTCCATGATGATTGCCTGCGTGGGCATGACGCGATCCAAGAACCTTCGAACCGCGCCGGGCAGATCGTACGGCAGGAAACGAACATCGACACGGTCGCCGAACAGCCCCAGTGCGCGCGCTCTGCCGGTCGGCGTCGCGGTCGTAACCACGATCGGGATTTGCGGATAGCGCGCCAGCAGCTCGCGAACGATCGGTGCCGCGGCCGATACCTCACCCAGCGATACCGCATGCAGCCATATGCTCGGCTGGCTCTGCGATCGGGACCCGAAGCCAAATCGCTCGCGCAAGCCCTGCCAATAGCCGCGATCACGAAAGCCGCGCGCGAGCACGACGCCGAAGGCCACCGGTGCGGCGAGACGCGCCAGCAGATTATAGAGGCGGCGCATCTGCGTAGCCCGCGACCAACCAACTCCAGGCCGTCTCCGAGAATCGTCCCGCGGGCAGATCCGCCGATATCTTGCGCAATGAGCGGTGCAGACGCCCCAAATTCCGCGTCTTCCACGCTCCCGGCGGTCGAACGCTGCCGCGATCGAAATCGATGACGCTGACGGTGCCTTGAGCGTCCAACAAAATGTTGTGCGCGTTCAGATCGGCATGGTCGACGCCCGCCGCGTGAAGGCGCGCGATCGTGCCGCCGATCGCGCCCCAATAACGAGCCTCGAGCGCGGCGCCCGCAAGCACCGCACTGAGCGGCTCGGCATCGCGGATCCGCCTCATGATCAGATCGCAGCGATATAGGATTCCGGCACGCTGATAGCGTGCGCCGATCGGCTGCGGCACCGGCAGCCCACGCGCATACAGCTGTGCGAGCAGGCGCCATTCGGCGAACGCGCGCACGCGCCCCTCCCCCGCCCAGACGTATCGATCGACGAGCAATCGGCGCGCCAACGCGCCGCCGCGCCGATAATGACGCAGGACCCATTGGTCTATCTTGGTCGAAACCAGCCAGGTTGAACCGCGGCCTCGGGCGCTCGGGATGATCTGCCCATGAGACTGCCAATAGCCCGGTTCGAACATTGCTTCGGCGCGCGCGTCCGGTTCGCACTCCAGGCGCGACTCATCGACCAGCATCGCACCCGCGGCGGTGGCGATGCGTCGGCCGGCGTCGGTCGTCATTTTTTTGTGCGAGGCATTGAAGTACACCGACCCCTGGTTAGCTGAATAATTGTTAAAATGTTTATTTTGACGCAGTCACTTGGACAACCGGCGTCGCGGAGCTTCCATGAGCGAGATTACAGTGCCCGTTTCGCCGGGCGAACTGATCGATAAGATCACCATTCTACGCATCAAATCGCAGCGTATCACCGATGCTGCGAAGCTCAAGAACGTGCGTCATGAGCTCGATGCCCTGCAGCGGACCTGGGCCGGCTCCAGCTATGCCCGCATCGATATCGAGGCCGAAACGCATGCGTTGCAGGCCGTCAACGAGCGCCTTTGGGTCATCGAGGACGAAATCCGCGACAAGGAGCGTGCGCAGTGCTTCGATAGCGAATTCATCAGACTGGCCCGCGCGGTGTACTTCGAAAACGACGAACGCTCCGAAATCAAACGGCGCATCAATCTACGCTTGGGCTCCGCGATCATTGAGGAAAAGTCGTACAGCGACTACCGCGCCAAGGTGTATTCGGCGCCACAGTAGGGGCATTTCGCCCAACCGCTGGCCTCGACGCCCAGGTAGACGCGAGGATGCGAATTCCATAGAAACATGCCCGGCATCGGACACGACAAGGGTAAATCGGCGCCCGTCACCGAATATCGATGCTCGGCATTCGCCGGGATCAAGCGGTGCGCCGAATCGTCTTGGACCATCGCTGGCATGCTCATCACTCCTGGCCGAATTCTGCTCGTAGTCGTGGCGCTCCGCAACGGCGACTCAGGCCGGCGCGTCGAAGGTCTCGCGCCAAATCGCCTCGATGCGGCTGCGCTGCTCCACGAAGTCGCTTGCCGATACGACCGGCAACCCGTCGCCCTCGAGCGATAAACGATGCAGCACGGCGCGATAAGCCCGATAGGCTTCCATGAGCCATTGCGCCGTCGCCGTGTCGATGACCCCCACGGCGGCGAGGCTCTCGAGTTGCCGGATATTGTCGGTGAAGGTCACGAGTTGCGGATAGCGATGCGCGGCGGCGAGCACGCGGTATTGGACCAGAAATTCAATGTCGGCGATGCCGCCGGCATCCTGCTTGACGTCGAACTGACCCGCGCCGGCACGCGATAATTCGCGGCGCATGCGTGCGCGCATTTCCATGACGTCGACCCGCAGAGTATCACGGTGCACGTCGTCGCACAGCGCTCGGCGCCGCGCCTCGGCGAAGCGCGCGCAAAGGCTCGGGTCGCCCGCAACCGCGCGCGCGCGCAGCAGCGCCTGATGTTCCCAGGTCCAGGCATCGTCATGCTGATAGCGCTCGAATGCATCGATTCCCGTCATCAGGAATCCACCCTTGCCGTTCGGCCGCAGGCGCATGTCGACTTCGTAGAGCCGCCCCGACGCCGAATGCATCGTCAGCAGATGCACGATGCGTTGTCCCAATCTCAGGAAGAACACGCCGTTGTCGAGGATGCGTTCGCCGCGGGTCTGCTGAATCTCGCCGCTCGAATCGTGCAGAAAGACCAAATCGAGATCGGAACCGTAACCGAGCTCCAAGCCGCCGAGCTTGCCGTAACCGACGACCGCGACGCGAGCGATGCGCATCTGCTGCTCGCTGTCTCCGCAACACGGAATGCCGTAGCTTGCGGTCATTTGTTCCCAAGCGAGCGCGAGGCAGCGCTGCACGATGAGTTCCGCAATGTCCGTGAGACGGTCGCTGACCTTCATCAGCGGCAGGCGCGCGGTAAGGTCGGCGAGCGCCACTGCGAACACGGCTGCCTTCTGAAACTGCCGCAAGCCTTCGACCTGTCGATCCGGATCGTCGGCCGGCAAGCGCTCGGTGCGCGCGGCGAGTTCCCGGGTAAAGCCCTCGCGCGAGGGCAATTCGTCGAACGCCTTGGTATCGATCAACTCGTCGAGCAGCAAAGGAAATTCGGCGACTTGCTGCGCCAAAAAACCGCTGATCGAGCAGACCTCGATGAGACGGTCGAGGGCCGGCGGCTTCTCCTTGAGCAAGGCCAGGTAGGAGGAGCGTGCACCGATCGCCTCCAGGATTCGGATCACGCGGTCGACGACGGTCGCGGGCTGCGGAAGCTGCGCGGCGGCGGCGAGCAGGCGAGCCAGTATGACGCGCAGACGCCGGCGTCCCGCCTCATCGAGCTTGCGGTATGCGGCCCCGCATCGATACGCCTCCAAGAGCGCCGCCACCGCGCCGATGTCGGCGCTCGGAAAATTCCTGTTGGCCAACTCCTCTTGCGCCTGCGCGGCGCTCATCGTCAGCCAATCGAGGCTTGTTTCCTCTTCGGTGCGCTCGGCATCGGGGGTTCCGAAAACCAGCGCGGCGAATTGTCGCGCAGAATACGCTCGCGATTCATCGATGGTCGCCAGCGTCTGCGGCCAATCGCCCGAACCCAGACATGCGCTCAAGCGCTCTCGATCGATTTCGGTTTCGGGTAAACGGTGGGTTTGTTCATCGCGAATCATCTGCAGGATGTTTTCCGATCGGCGCAAAACGAAATAAGCTTCACTCAACTTCTCGACGACCGGCGTGGGCAGCAGCTTGACGCCCGCCAGCAAGGGCAACACCTCGAGCAGCGACGGATTCTGCAGGCGCCGGTCGCTTCCGCCGCGCACCAGTTGAAAGGATTGCACGATGAATTCGATCTCGCGTATTCCGCCACGCCCGAGTTTGAGGTCTTGCGCGAGATCGCGGCGCGCGACCTCGCGCGCGATCAGCGCCTTCATGTCGCGCAGCGAATCGAACACGCCGAAATCCAGGTAGCGCCGGTAGACGAAAGGTCTGACGTAGTCTCGGTAGGTGGCCGCGTAGGCTTCGATTCCCACGATCGGCCGCGCCTTGATCCATGCGTATCGCTCCCAATCTCGGCCGTGCTGCTGCAGGTAGTCCTCGAGCGCCGCGAGGCTGAAGACCAGGGGGCCGCTCTCGCCGAACGGCCGCAGGCGCATGTCGACTCGAAACACAAAGCCGTCCTCGGTTCGGGCATCGAGCAATGCGATGAATTGCCGGCCGAGCCGTTGAAAGTACTCCAGGTTGTCGACGCTGCGCGGCCCGCTGCTCGAGCCCGCCTCGGCGAACAACAAGACGAGATCGATGTCGGAAGAAAAATTGAGTTCGTGACCACCGAGCTTACCCATGCCCAGAACGATCAAGGGCACGGCCTCTCCGGCCGCCGATCTCGGCGTGCCGAATACGGGCTCGAGCAACTGCTCCGCAAGCCGCGCGGCGGTTCGGATGCAGGCATCGGCGAAATCCGAGAGCGCCCGCAGCGTTTCGGCGCAGCTCGCCCTGCCGATGAGGTCGCGCCAAGCGATGCGCAGCATCTCCCGCAGCCGCCAGACTCGCAGACACGACTTGGCATCGCCCTCGCTCTTCGCGGCGAGCGCCAGGCGCTCGTATTCGCCCCTGGCGGCAATCAGGGACGTGGGATCGTCGTGCAGCGCGAGCCATGCCAGGGCTGCCGGGTCCCGCAGCACGGCCGCCGCGATGAATTCGCTGCAGGCGACTACCTGCGGCAGCTCCTCCAGTAATTGCGCGGGCAGGGCCGGCCGCACTTGTTGCCAGGCGTCCGATTCCGATAGGCGCTCCCACCAGCGCTGTACCGGGTCACGCAGGGAATCGTGCGCCGAAAAGAAAACCCCGCCGAAGCGGGGTAAGTCAAGGCCAGGTCCGCTCAGGGATGCATCGGACACTAATGTGTTTATCGTCACAGTCTGCAAAACCTTTAGGGGAGATTGGAAAATCTCTTCTCCATGAACAAACTCAAGGGATCACTCGTATATCGGCCAAACGGGCCCCGTTCCCGGTACCCGAGCCGGCGGTACAAGCCGATCGCCTCCGGCTGCCGGATACCGGTCTCCAAGCGCGCGCACGGAATCTCGCGGACGATCAAATGCGCCTCGAGCGCCCGCAGGATCGCCTTGGAGACGCCCCGGCCGCGCAACTCTGGCACCACGAACATACGCTTTATCTCGCCGTAAAGACCATCATCGTCGAGGGTTTTGACCGCCCCACAACCTACCACGACGTCCCCGATCCAAGCGCCCAGAAACAGCACGTTGGGTAGTTGCAGGGCTGTGATGCTCTCGAGGTGGTTGCTCTCGGCCGGGTAGAGCGCAGTTTGAGCGGCGTCCAGTTGACCGATGAGCGACTGAACGGCGGGCACTGCGGGATTCAACGGCGCGATCTTCATTGGGCGTCCGATGATACTCAATTCGATAGAATGCTGCGCCTCAAGACAATCGGAGTGGCGGATTTGAAAACCTTCTTGCTGGTGTTCGGGGCGCTGATTTCGATTGTCAATCCGCTCTCCGGAGCCTTCATTTTCTTCGGCGCGACCCGTGAGCTCAATGCCCGCGTTCGCGCCCAAGTGTCACGCTGGGTCGCGATTTACGCCTTCTCGATCATCACCGCCTCGCTGTATATCGGCGCCTACGTGCTCGAGTTCTTCGGGATCTCGATTCCGGTGCTGCGTGTGGCGGGCGGTATCGTCATCTCGATGTCGGGATGGCGGATGCTCACCGAACCGGATGCCACCGAGCAGCGCCGCAGCGAAACGCCGCGGCCGCGCTCGATTGCGGTGCCGCCGAGCCGCCTCGCCTTTTATCCGTTGACGATGCCGCTCACGACCGGACCCGGCACGATTTCCGTCGCGATTTCCTTGGGCTCGAGCCGTCCGGGCGGCTTCAGCGCGGCATTGATCGCATTTGTCATCGAAACCATGGCCGCGGTCTCGCTGCTGGCGCTACTGATCTACATCTCCTACCGGCACTCGGCGCGGCTCGCCGAACTGATCGGCGCGACGGGCACGACGATCGTCGTACGTTTGTCGGCGTTCTTGTTGTTCTGCATCGGCATCCAGGTGTTCTGGAACGGCGCGGCCGAACTCTTGGGCACGCTGCCCTTGGGGTCGGCCGGTACGAGTTGAGCGAGCACGCCCCTGACCTTGCCGATGGCCCGAGCCGCCTTTACAACTGCGCACACAAAAAAGAGCGGGCCGAAGCCCGCTCTTTATCGACTGCAAAGCTGCTTGCGGCAGGTATTACATGTCCATACCGCCCATGCCGCCCATGCCGCCGCCCGGCGCGCCATGCGCATGCTCATCGTCCTTCGGAGACTCGGCGACCATGACTTCCGTCGTCAGCAGCAGGCCCGCCACGGACGCCGCGTTCTGCAGAGCCAGACGCGTGACCTTGGTCGGATCCAGGATGCCCATCTCGATCATGTCGCCGTATTCGCTGGTCGCCGCGTTGTAGCCGAACGTGCCCTTGCCTTCGCGGACACGGTTCAGAACGACCGCGGCATCTTCGCCGGCGTTCGCAACGATTTGACGCAGCGGCTCCTCGATCGCACGGGCGAGGATCTTGATGCCGTGAGTCTGATCCTCGTTGGCGCCGGCCAGCTTTTCGATCGCCTTCAAGGCCCGGATCAGCGCAACGCCGCCGCCCGGAACCACGCCTTCTTCGACGGCCGCACGCGTCGCGTGCAGAGCGTCTTCGACGCGCGCCTTCTTTTCCTTCATTTCAATTTCGGTCGCGGCACCGACCTTGATCACGGCAACGCCGCCGGAGAGCTTGGCAACGCGCTCCTGGAGCTTTTCCTTGTCGTAATCGGAGGTCGCTTCCTCGATCTGTGCGCGGATGCTCTCGACGCGGCCCTTGATGTCCGCAGCCTTGCCATTGCCGTCGATGATCGTGGTGTTTTCCTTCTCGACCAGAATTTTCTTGGCTTCGCCCAGGTCATTGAGCGTGGCCTTCTCGAGCGACAAGCCGACCTCGTCGGAGATCACCGTGCCGCCCGTGAGGACCGCAATGTCCTGCAACATGGCTTTGCGGCGATCGCCGAAGCCCGGCGCCTTGACGGCGGCGACCTTGACGATGCCACGGATCGTGTTGACGACGAGCGTCGCCAGCGCTTCGCCCTCGACGTCCTCGGCGACGATCAGCAACTGACGGCCACCCTTGGCGATCGCTTCGAGCAGCGGCAGCAATTCACGGATGTTCGAGATCTTCTTGTCGATTAACAGAATCAGGGGCTTGTCGAGCTCGGCGCTCTGACTCTGCTGATTGTTGATGAAATACGGCGAGAGGTAGCCGCGATCGAACTGCATGCCTTCGACGACTTCCAGTTCATTCTGCAGACCGGAGCCCTCTTCGACCGTGATCACGCCTTCCTTGCCGACCTTTGCCATCGCGTCGGCGATCGTCTTACCGATGCTCTCGTCGGAGTTGGCCGAGATCGTGCCGACTTGCGCGATCGCCTTCGGGTCCTTGCAGGGCTTGGAGAGCTTCTTGAGCTCGTCGGTCGCCACAATGACGGCCTGATCGATGCCGCGCTTCAAATCCATCGGGTTGATGCCCGCGGCAACGGCCTTGAGGCCTTCGCGGATGATGGCTTGAGCCAGAACGGTGGCGGTCGTAGTGCCGTCGCCCGCTTCATCGGAGGTGTTCGACGCGACTTCCTTGACCATTTGCGCGCCCATGTTTTCGAACTTGTCCTTGAGTTCGATTTCCTTGGCGACCGACACGCCGTCCTTGGTGACGGTGGGGGCGCCGAAGCTCTTGTCGAGCACTGCGTTGCGGCCTTTCGGACCGAGAGTGACCTTCACGGCATTCGCGAGGATATTCACACCTTTGAACATGCGTGCCCGAGCGTCGTCGCTAAAGCGTACGTCTTTTGCTGCCATTTGCTGATACCTCTAAAAAATTGTTTAGCTGGAAATTCAAGGGATAAGGCGGACGACGATTAGGTTTACTTGCCTTCGACCACGGCCATCACGTCTTCTTCACGCATGACAACCAGCTCTTCACCATCCATCTTCACTTCGGTACCGCTGTACTTACCGAACAGGATCTTGTCGCCGA
>Ga0209415_10008174_pt1 | contig 18171 bp, 15 predicted proteins | sample PeaSoiSIISIP2007_FD_187696 | JGI IMG/M metagenome (GOLD analysis project Ga0209415, IMG submission 187696) | Peat soil microbial communities from Weissenstadt, Germany - SII-SIP-2007 (SPAdes) (version 2) | ecosystem: Environmental > Terrestrial > Soil > Wetlands > Peat | place: Germany... | reverse complement strand
CGCGGAACGCGATGGTGTAGGCGACCGGGAAGCCGATGAGCAGGGTGATGATGGTCGACAGGCCACCGTACATGATCGAGTTGACGAACTGCTTGCCGTAGCGTGAGAAGGCGTCGGCGTAGTTGGAGAGCGTCCAGGTGAGCTTGAAGCCGTTGGTGATGGTGCCGCTGGAAACCGAGTAGGTGAACATCTGCAGCGTCGGCAGGACGAAGAAGATGAACAGCCACAGCAGACCCGGGATCAGCAGCAGGTAGGGCGTGGCCCGGGCGATGCGGGCGCCCAGACCGGGGCCGTGGACGGGGGCGGGACTCAGCTGGGCGACGGCCACGCCGGGGGTCCTGCTCCGCTACGCGCCGGTGAGGTCGGCCATGAGGTTGTTCATGGTGTCCTCGAGATCGGCCGACAGGAACTGGAAGTTGTGCTGCTTGGCCACCACGTCAGCCGTGGGGAACAGCAGAGGGTTGGTCGCGGCAGCGGGATCGATCTTCTTGATGGCGTCGGCGGCGCCCTGCACGGGCGAGACGTAGAAGACGTAGTCGGCGATGTTGGCGGCGATGGTCGGGTCGTAGACCCAGTTCATCATCAGCTCGGCGGTGTACGTGTTCTGGGCGCCCTTGGGGATGAGCATGTTGTCCGTCCAGATCATCGTCCCCTCCTCGGGGAAGACGAAGAGGTCGTCCGCGCTGCCCGAGTTGGCCAGATCGCCCGACCAGACGAAGCCGGCCCACACGCTGCCCGAGCCGAAGTACTGCAAGTAGCCCTGGCCCAGGAAGCGCAGGCCCTTGGCCACCAGCGGCTCGATGTCGTCGTGGACGGCCTGCAGGTTGTCCGCCGTGACGGTCGCCGGGTCGGGGTCGATGCCCATCTTGAGCAGGGTGAGGCCGAAGGTATCGCGGGCCTCGGTGAGGAACTCCACCTTGTTCGAGTCGACGTTCCACAGGTCGGCCAGCTTCGTCGGCGCGGCGATCTTGCTCTGGGCGAACGACTTCTTGTTGTAGCCGATGCCCGTCATGCCCGACTGCCAGGGGTAGTGGTAGTCGTTGTTGGGATCCCAGGGCTGGTTGCGCAGCGCATCGCGCAGGTTGGCCACGCAATTGGGCACGTTGGCGTGGTCGATCTGCTCCGCCCAGCCCTTGCTGATGATCTCGGCAGCGAAGGAGTCGGTCATGACGATGAGGTCCCAGCCTGTCGGCACGCCGGTCGAGAGGGCCGGCGTGATGGTCGCCAGGAAGGACGGGTTATCGTCGATCTTCTCCTCGTAGTCGACCTGGACGTTGTACTTCTTCTGGAAGTCGACCAGCGTCGGCGACGAGCCGGGGCTGTACTGGCCGGCGGTGGCCGCCGAGCCGACGAGGTCGATGTAGGCGCCCCAGTTGGCGAACTTGAGGGGGCCGGTGACGGCCTTCGGCGTGGCCGGCACGGAGGCGGTGGGGCTGGCCGGTGGTGGCGTGGGGATGACGATCGAGGCTCCGGAGGTATCGGTGGCGGTCGGTTCGCTGCTGCCCGTCCCGCCGGCGCAGGCGGCCAGGAAGGCCGCCACCCCGGCGGCGGACGTGACCTGCAGGAACCGTCGCCGCGTCAGCCCACCGGGCGTGACCGGCTCGTCCAACTCAGCCATGGGGTGCTCCTCCTGCTCGCGGGGACCGGTCACTCGGGCTCTCCCGAACCCGGGGTACCGCCGGTGTCGTGGACGACGAACGAATGATCGGGCGACCAGGTCAGCTGGACCTCCTCGCCCTGGGCCCACAGTTCGGAGCGGGTAGCGCGCTCGACGTTCTGCTCGTAGACCGTCAGCCGGGCTCCGCCCCGGGCCTCGACGATGTACTGCGTGCTCACCCCGATGTACGAGGCGTCCACGATCGTCCCGGTGAGGCGGTTGAAGGCCGCCGGGACTTCGTCCTTCAGCTCGTGCATCCGGATCTTCTCGGGGCGGACCCCGACCTCGATCTCCTGCTGGCTGTCGAGCAGCGCGGCGGGCACGCGCACCGTCGTCTGGTCGCGCAGCGTGATGGCCGCGTACCCTTCGGCCGCGGCGTCGGCCCGCTTTCCGGGGAGCAGGTTGCTGACGCCCAGGAAGCCGGCCACGAAACGGGTCGTGGGCCGCTCGTAGAGAGACTCGGGATCGCCCAGCTGCTCGTAGTGGCCGCGGTTCATGACGGCGATGCGGTTGGACATCGTCATCGCCTCTTCCTGGTCGTGCGTCACGTAGATGAAGGTGATGCCGACCTCCTGCTGGATGCGTTTCAGCTCGACCTGCATCTGCTTGCGCAGCTTGAGGTCGAGGGCGCCGAGCGGCTCGTCCAGGAGGAGCACGGCCGGCTTGTTGACGAGGGCCCTGGCGAGCGCCACGCGCTGCGCCTGGCCGCCGGAGATCTGGCTGGGCTTGCGCTTCTCGAAGCCCTTGAGTTCGACCAGCGCGAGCACGTCGGCGACGCGCTTCCTGATCTCGTCCCGTGAGAGGCCGCCCTTGCGCCGCAGCCCGAAGGCGACGTTCTCCTCGATCGTCAGGTGGGGGAAGAGGGCGTAGCTCTGGAAGACGGTGTTGACGTTCCGCTTGTACGGCGGGAGCCACGTGACGTCCTGGCCGTGCAGCTGGATGAGCCCCGAGGTGGGCACCTCGAAGCCGCCGATCATGCGCAGGGTGGTGGTCTTGCCGCAGCCCGACGGGCCCAGGAGCGAGAAGAACTCCCCGTCATGCACGTCCAGGTTGATCCGGTCGACGGCGGTGAAGTCGCCAAAGCTCTTCGTGACGTCCGCGAGATGGACCGCGATCTCCGCCACGGGCCGGCGCGCCTCCTTGCACCTCCATCCCACTTCGGCGGTGGCGACGCGGCGGGCCCGCTCGCGCACCGATCGGTCGGGACGGTGGCGCAGTATACGAACGCCGCACGGGCGGTGTCAATTCGCAGCCGCGCTCAAGAGAAGCTGCGAATCTCGTGTCACACGGTTCTCCGGATAGTGGAGATTCGCACAGAATGCCGGGCCGGCCCGCCTCTACGCGCACTGGCTGCCCGCGCGGTACGATGACCACGCAACGACCGCCGCCGGTCGTCCTGGCCCGAGGTACGCACGACCCGTATGCCCACCCTCACCGAGACCGCCGTCTACGACGCCCTGCGCCTGGTGCAGGAGCCCGAGCTCGGCGGCGACCTCATGAGCCGCAACATGGTCAAGGGCCTGACCATCGACGGGTCGCACGTGGCTCTCACCATCGAGCTCACGACTCCCGCCTGCCCCCTGAAGGACGAGATTGAGGCGGACATCCGGTCCAAGCTCGCGCCCCTGGGCGCGCAGACCGTCGACGTGACGTGGAACGCGATGGTGCGGCGCGCTGCACCCACGGCGGCCGCCCAGCTGGTGCCCGGCGTGAAGAACGTGCTGGCCATCGCATCCGGGAAGGGCGGCGTGGGCAAGAGCACCGTGGCCGCCAACCTCGCCGTGGCGCTGGCCATGGAAGGGGCGGCCGTGGGCCTCCTGGACGCCGACATCACGGGGCCCAATATCCCCCAGATGATGGGCCTGGACGGCCAGCCGTCGGCGACCCCGGAAGGCAAGATCCGACCCCTCGAACGTCACGGCGTGAAGGTCATCTCGATCCAGTTCTTCGTGCCGGAGGGGCAGCCCATCGTGTGGCGCGGTCCGCTGGTCGGCGGGGCCATCCAGCAGTTCCTGCGCGACGTGGACTGGGGCGAGCTGGACTACCTCGTGGTGGACCTGCCGCCGGGCACGAGCGATGCCCAGCTGACGCTGGCCCAGGCGGTCTCGATCAGCGGCTCGGTGCTCGTCACGACGCCCCAGGAGGTGGCCCTCTCCGACGTCGGCAAGGCGCTGGCGATGTTCCGGCGCATGAGCGTGCCGGTCATCGGCGTGGTCGAGAACATGGGCTCATTCGTATGCGCCCACTGTGGCGAGGTGACCGAGATCTTCGGCCGTGGCGGCGGCGAGCGATTCGCCAAGCGCAACGAGCTCGAATACCTGGGCTCGATCCCGCTCGACGTGACCGTGCGCCAGGGCGGCGACGCCGGCGTGCCGGCCGTCGCCCAGCGCGAGCCGGGACCGGCCGCGGTCGTGCTGCGCGACCTGGCCCGGACGGTGGCCGCGCGCATGAGCGTCCGTGCCGCGGCGCAGGTCCCGGTGCTCACCATCAGCTGAGAGCGCGCTCGGGGCCCCACCTGCCGATCGCCACGCCAGGGCGAGTGATGCACGTCAAAAGTTGATAACGCCGGACCTGTGGCCTTGCGAGCCTCGGGATCCGGTTGCGCTCCACATCTGATGCACGACTCAGCCACGGATATGCCTCTGCGGCGCCCCATGGGCAGTCTTCTTCTCCGTTAGCCACGTTTGATGTGACCCGTGGGCCGAGCGACACGGGCGGCCCGTCACCCTCGAAGGTGGACATCAAAGGCCCCTTAGAACCACGATGGAGCCTCTGGGGCCGCGCATCCTGGCCATGCGGGGACGCTTGGCGTCTCAAACGGCCACAAAGGAAGCCCTCAGGGGTTGCCGATCGCCTCTCGTCGGCCGTGATGGGCACTTGATGTCCACTCGTGGCGCGGGAAGGTCACCGGTGGGTGGGAATGTCCACCCGGACGCGGGAGGGTCACGCCACCCCGGCCTCAGTGCGACAAGCCGACCGGCGCAGGCCTGGCTCCGCCCGCGCCGCGGGGCGCCTCAGCCACGCTCGGGATCCAGGGCGCGCCACAGCTCGGCCGCGGCGAGCACGGCGGCCCGCCGCCGGCCGGCCTCCCCGCCGACGAACGCCATCCGCGTGGCACGCCGCGTCCCGCCGGGCAGGGCCAGGCCGATGCCGACGGCCAGGTCAAGGCCGCGGGGCCGCACGCGGATCGCCAGCCCGATGTCGGCCGACGCCCCGTCCCGCGCCGCCGCGGCGGCGCGTCGCAGGTCACCGGCCACGGCGCGCGACACCTCGTCCCGCAGCAGCCATGGCGCCTGGCCGACGAGGCCGGCGAAGGCCCCACCTGTCCCGCTCTCCACGCTGGCCACGGTCCGGCCGGCGAGCCGACGCGCCAGGGCATGGGCCCAGGTCTCGGTGCCCCGGGCGAAGATGAAGCGGCCGATCAGCGGGATCAGCATCGCCTCGGCCTGCCGCACCAGCGACGCGGCCGTCCGCCCACGGGCGGCTGTCGCGCTGATGCGCAGGTCGACGGCTTCCTCACGCGCGTATGTCGCCACGACCGGATTCGCGGTGCGGAGGACCGCCTCGCCGATGAGGTCCACGAGGGCCGACTCGCCGACCCCGGTCAGCCGCAGCACGATCGCCGCGCGGTCGGTCCCGAGGCCAAGCGCCCGCAACCGCGGCAGGGCGTGGTCATGCCACATCGGCCGCATCTCGCGCGGCGGCCCGGGGAGCGCCACGATGACCTTGCCGCGTGGCGCGTCCACCCACCAGCCGGGGGCCGTGCCGTTGGGGTTGGGGAGGGCGGTGGCACTCGGGATGAGCCACGCCTGCTTCGAGTTGGCGGCGGCCATGGCGACTCCCCGCCGCTCGAAGAGCCGCTGCAGCACGATCACCTGTTCCGGGTCCACGGCCGGCACTTCGCCGAGTGCCGCCGCGATCGCCTCACGCGTGAGGTCGTCGGGGGTCGGCCCCAGGCCCCCGGTGGTCACGACGAGGTCCGCCTCGCGCAGCCCCGCCCGGACGGCCTCGGTCGCGGCCGCCAGGTCGTCCGGCAGCGCCACCAGGCGGGTCACGGTCACGCCGAGGGCCGTCAGTTCGGCCGCCAGGTCGCCGCCGTTCGTGTCCCGGGTCGCGCCGGTCGTCAGCTCCGTGCCGATGGCCAGCAGGATGGCGGTCTCCACGCGTCGCACCATCGCCTCACGGTACCGCGGGGCCGGGCCGGGCGCTCGACCGCCGCGGGCGGACCGTGGCGCGGCGTATCCTTGCCCGGTGACGACCGGCCCGACCCAAGCCCCCCGGCAGCCCGGCCTGCGGGAGCAGATCGACCGCACGATCGCGGCCGCGCGGGCACTCCTCGAGGCGCACCGGGCGCTGCTGCAGGCGGAGCTGGCCGAGATCGGCGGCGAGATCGGCCGGATCGCCGCGATGGTCGGCGGCATCATCGCCCTTGCCCTCTTCGCGGCGCTCCTGCTGTCGGTCGGCGGTGCCCTGTTCCTTGGCGAGTGGCTGTTCGGGTCGATCGGCTGGGGCGTGGCCCTGGGGGCGCTCGTCTGCGTGGGCGTCATCGTGACGCTCGCCCTGGGCATCGTCGGGGCACCGCGCCGAGTCATGGGTGGCGGTTTCCTGGTCGGCCTTGGAGTGGCCATCATCGCGGCGGCCATCCTGGCGGCCGACCTGCCCCGCCGGATCGCCCAGTCGCTGGCCGACGGGCTGACGTCGGGCGGTGGTGGGCTTGACCCACACTGGGCGCCCACGATCGTCGGCCTGGTTGTGATCGCCGTCGCCCTCGGGCTCCTGGGCTTCCTGGCGGCCGCCCGGGCCGCCGGCGTCGGTGCCGGGATCGGCGGCGCGGTCGTCGGGCTGGTCCTGGGCGCCTGCATCGGGGCGCTGCTGGGCGGCCTGACCTTCAGCCGTCACGGCGGGGTGGCGGTCGGTATCGCGGTGGGGCTCCTGGCCTGGCCGATGGCCTCCGCGGCCCTCCTGCGCGGCGCCCGCTTCGATCCCACGGCCCGCTTCCGCGGCCTGTGGCCCCGTGAGTCGTATGACGCGGCGATGGCCACCAAGGCGTGGCTCCAGCAGCGCTGGGAGGAGCGGCCCGGCCGCCGCTCCACGAACGCATGACCGACGAGCAGCCCGCCGCACCCCCCGTCCCCGCACCGGCCGGCCGCGCGGGCACGGCCCAGGCACGCGGCGACGTGGCAGCCGCTCGCGATGCCCTCGGGGCCCAGCTCGGGGCGCTCGAAGGGACGGTGCGCGACACCTTCACGCCGGGCAACCTGATCCGCCACAACGCGGGCAAGCTCGCAGCCGGGGCCGGCGCGGCCGGCTTCGTGGCGCTGGGTGGCCCGAGCCGCCTCATCAAGGGGGCCGGGCGCGCCCTGCGGGGTGGCCGCAAGGCGCCCGTGAAGAGCCTCCTGCCCAGGGAGATCGACGACGCGGTCAGGGGCCTCGGACCCGACGAGCCGGCCGTCCGGGCCAGCCTGGAGCGCGGCTTCGCCGACTATCTGAGCGGCCGCCAGGCCAACGAGCCCAACGCGAGCCGCAGCCTGTGGCGCTTCGTCGACGCCATCTCGGTCCCGGTCGCGCGCCGCGTGGTGCGCGAGGCGGTGAGCCGGTTCCTCGAGGGCGAGGGCGAGGAGGCCAGCGGGTCCAAGTCGTAGCCGGGCGGCCGTGCGCCGCTGCTACGCTGTCACGCGGGCGAGTGGCGAAATGGCAGACGCGCCGGCCTTAGGAGCCGGTGCCGCGTGAGCGGCGTGCCGGTTCGACCCCGGCCTCGCCCACCAACCCGGATCGGTGGCGGCGTCGGGGCGTCGGGGCAAGCTCAGGCGCGGCGGGAAGGACGTGCTGCCACTCGCCCCCGCCTACCACCCGAACTGGGCCAGCTCCAGCTGCGCCAGCAGGCTCACTGGCGACGTATCGGGCGTGACGCGCTGGCGGGGCACGATGAAGCGATCGAGCCACGTCGAGCCCGTCCCTTCTGCGGTGGTGACTGCAAGACCAAAGCCCTGTTGCGCCAGGAGTTCCTCGAGCGACGGTGACCAGCGGCCGGCCGGATACGAGAAGGTGACCGGCGCCTGACCCACGACGGTCGCGATGCGCTGGGAGGCGGCCGCGATCTCGAACCGCTGGCGTGTCGGGTCGAGTCGTGGCAGGGAGATGTGGTCGAAGGTGTGGTCGCCGATCTCCATGCCGGCGGCGGCGAGCGTCTGGAGGTCCGACGCCCCGAGGAAGCCGGGTCGACCGATGCGTCCACCGATGACGAAGTAGGTGGCCGTGTAGCCGACGCGCTGCAGGACGGGCAGCGCCTGCGTCGCGCCATCCACCCAGCCGTCGTCGATGGTGATCACGCAGGTGCGCGGCGGCACGGCGCGGCCGTGCTGGAGGTTCTGAGCCAGCTGCGCCAGGGTCAGCGTGCGCCAGCCGGCGGTGTGCAGGAGGGAAAGCTGTGCGCTGAACAGCTGGGGCGGGACCACCAGCCCGGGCAGGGAGTCGCCGGCGTCGGCCGGGTCGGTCACGCGGTGGTACATGAGGACGGGGACGCGCAGCCGGAAACCTCCAGGAGGCTGCAGGCCGGGGGTGGGTTCAGGCCACCGGACGGCCTGGGCGAGCGGTGCACCCGGCGGCACCGCACCGATGGTCGGTCCCGGTGACGCGGCCGCCGCCGGGAGCTGGGTTGATGACACCCCTGGGGCTGGGGACCCCGCCGCCACCCTGGTCTGCGGTGGCGCGGTCCGCGGTGGCGCGGTCGGCGCTCCGGGCGCGGCCAGCAGATCGGCCAGTCCCGCGATCGCCCCGGCGCCGGACAAGGTCCCGAGGACCATGAGACCCCGCCGCAGGAACTGGCGCCGATCGAGTCCACCCATGAACGCCTCATGAAAGCCTGCGGTCCGCGGGCTGACAACCGGCCCGCGGTGAAGATTGGGCATCACGGCGACAACCCGTGACCAACTGGCAGCGGTGCTTGCTTGCCGTCCTAGAGGGCGGCCCGCCCGTATACTTCGCGGTCCATGGACGTCACGTTCACACCCGCCCCCCGGAGCACGGTGGTCCTCCAGGTGGAGGTGCCGGCCGACCGGCTCCAGCAGTCGATCGACGAGGCCGTCCGCCACGTCGGCCGGCGCACACGGGTGCCCGGATTCCGGCCCGGCAAGGTGCCGCGGGCGATGCTCGAACGCACGCTCGGCATCCGCCGCGACGACCCGGCGCACCCGGATCCCATCTACGACGAGGCGCGCGATCACCTCTTCCAGGCGACGGTCGTGGACGCCCTCGAGCCGCGCACGGATCTCGACGTGCTGGAGATCCCGGCCCCCGAGTGGATCCGCTTCGCCGAGGGCCAGGGCGCGGCCTATCGCGTGACCCTGCCGGTGCGACCGACCGTCAAGCTCGGCGCGTACACCGACTACCCCTTCGCGCCGCAGGTCGAGGCGGTCGATGACGCCAGGGTGGACAAGGTCGTCGACGAGCTGCGCGACCAGCACGCCAGCCTCATCCCCGTGGAGGGGCGTCCGGCCCGCGCGGGTGACTACGCCGTCATCAGCTTCCAGGGGACCCGCGACGGCAAGGCCTTCGAGGGTGGGTCGGCCGACCGCTTCCCGCTCGTCATCGGCCGCGAGCGCATGGTGCCGGGCTTCGAAGCCCAGCTGGTGGGCATGACGGACGGCGAGGAGAAGACGTTCACCCTCACGTTCCCGGCCGACTACCCCGACGAGACCATGCGCGACCAGGCCATCACCTTCCACGTGACCGTGCGTGAGCTGCGCGAGAAGCGGCTGCCCGAGCTGGACGACGAGTTCGCCGCATCGGTCGGAGGTTTTGCCGACCTCGCGGCCTTGCGCGCCGACCTGCGGCGCCGGCTCGAGGCGAGCGCGCTCGACCAGGCGCGCCACGCCTTCTCCGATCGCATCATCGAGTTCGCCGTGGCCAACGCGACGGTGGAGATCCCCGATGCGCTGATCGACCGCGAGGTGGAGGTCATGCACGACGAGCTGCGCGTCCGCCTGGCCGAGCAGGGCATCGGCTACGAGGAGTACCTCAAGGTCACCGAGCGCGACGACGCCAAGATCCATGCCGAGTACCGCGAGCCGGCCGAGCACCGCGTCAAGGTCCTGCTCGTCCTTTCCGCCATCGCCGAGGCCGAGAAGGTCACCATCGACGAGGCCGAGGTGGAGGCCGAGGTCGCCCGGGCTCGCAGCCGGTACACCAACAACCCCAAGCTGATCAGCTACTTCGACTCGCCGCGGGGTCGCTCCTACCTCGACTCGACCCTGCGCCGCAGCCGCGTCGTGGAGGGGCTGGTCGACCGCTGGCTGGCGGCGCACCCCGACGTCGGCCCGCTGCCGCACCTGGAGGACGATGCCGGCCCGCGGGGAGATCCGCTCGATGTCAGCGGGCCGACCCCCGACACGGCCAGGGCCCTGGAAGGGAGCGCTGCATGACTCGCGTTCGTGTCCCCTCGACCCGCCAGGCACTCGCGGCCGCCAGGGCCACCACCACCGCCGCGTTCGGGAGCGACTCCCGCGCCCTGGAGGCGGCGCTGACCGCCCGGGCGATGCTCGTGCCGATGGTCATCGAGTCGTCGAGCCGGGGCGAGCGCGCCTACGACATCTACAGCCGCCTGCTCAAGGAACGGATCGTCTTCCTGGGCGACGTCGTGGAGGACCACGTCGCCAACCTGATCATCGCCCAGCTCCTCTTCCTGGAGTCGGAGGATCCGGAGCGCGACATCAGCCTGTACATCAACTCGCCCGGCGGCATCGTCACGTCCGGCCTGGCCATCTACGACACGATGGAGTACCTGCGGGCGCCGGTCAGCACGATCTGCATCGGCCTCGCGGCGAGCATGGCCAGCGTGCTGCTGGCGGCCGGTGCCAAGGGCAAACGCTACTCACTGCCCAACAGCCGGATCATGATCCACCAGGGGTCGGGCGGCTTCCGCGGCAACACGCCCGACATCTTCATCCAGGTCAAGGAGCTCGAGGCGCTCAACGACAAGCTGCACGAGATCCTGGCCCATCACACCGGGCAGACGGTCGACAAGATCCGCCACGACACGGAGCGCGACTACTTCATGGCCCCCGACGCGGCCCAGGCGTATGGCATCATCGACGCCATCTTCAACCGGCCCGGCAGCTCGCTCATCGCGAAGAGCCATGACGAACAGGGGGCTGCCAAACCCAGCGGGGAGGCGGACGATGGCCCTGAACCGGCGCGCAAGCCGAGCAGCGAGTGACCGGAACGGCCGGCTGACCGGGTAGGCGAGGCACGATCCAGGTGGCGACCACGACCAAGGGCCCCAAGGTCCCGTACCGCTGCAGCTTCTGCGGCAAGAGCCAGGAACAGGTCCGCAAGCTCATCGCGGGCCAGGGTGTCTACATCTGCGACGAGTGCATCAACCTTTGCCAGGAGATCATCGAAGAGGAGATGCTGGAGGCGCCGCGCGCCAAGCCGCAGGTCGCCAAGCTGCCCAACCCGACCCACATCAAGTCCGCCCTGGACGAGTACGTCATCAGCCAGGAGCGGGCCAAGCGCGTCCTGTCGGTCGCCGTCTACAACCACTACAAGCGGGTCAACGCGGGCCACCAGGTCGACGACGTCGAGCTCCAGAAGTCGAACGTCATGCTGGTCGGGCCGACCGGCTCGGGCAAGACGCTGCTGGCGCAGACCCTCGCCCGGGTGCTCGACGTGCCCTTCTGCATCGCCGACGCGACCTCCCTGACGGAGGCCGGCTACGTCGGCGAGGACGTCGAGAACATCCTCCTGCGGCTCATCCAGGCGGCCGACTTCGACGTCGCCCGGGCGCAACGCGGGATCATCTACATCGACGAGATCGACAAGATCGCCCGCAAGGCGGATAACCCGTCGATCACCCGCGACGTCTCGGGCGAGGGAGTCCAGCAGGCGCTCCTCAAGATCCTGGAGGGCACCATCGCCAACGTGCCGCCGCAGGGCGGCCGCAAGCATCCCCACCAGGATTTCATCCAGATCGACACGACCAACGTGCTGTTCATCTGCGGCGGCGCCTTCGAGGGCCTCGAGCGCATCGTGGAGGAACGGGTGGGGCGGCGCTCGATCGGCTTCGGCTCGGAGGCCCACCTGGACCGGACGGAGCGGGAGAAGGTCCTGGAGCAGCTCATGCCGGAGGATCTCCTGAAATTCGGCCTGATCCCCGAATTCGTGGGTCGCCTGCCCGTCATCGTGACGCTCAACCCGCTGACCCAGGACGACCTCGTGCGGATCCTGACCGAGCCGCGCAACGCCGTGGCGCGCCAGTTCACCAAGTTCCTCTCGCTGGACAAGGTGGACCTGGTGTTCACGCGCGGGGCGCTCGATGCGGCCGCGGAACTGGCCCTGGGCCGCCGCACGGGAGCCCGCGCCCTGCGCTCGATCGTCGAGGAGGCTCTGCTCGACGTCATGTACGAGATCCCCGAGCGCACCGACGTGCGCAAGTGCATCATCACCGAGGAGACCATCCGTCACGGGCGCGCCCCGCTGCTGCTGACCAAGACGGACGTGGACCAGGGCGTCGACGAGACCAACCATCCCGCGCTCCTCCGCAACGACGCCACGGCCTGAGGCTGGCGCACCGGAGCCCGGGGCGCCGGAGGCGGGAGCGACCGGCCGGACGACCTTCGCCCTCGACCACGAGCTCATCGACGTCGGCGACGGTCGACGCCTGGAGCGCTTCGGTGAGCGCGTCGTGGACCGGCCTGCCGCCGGTGCCGAGCGGATGGTGCCCCGTGAGGCGTCCCGTTGGGCCAGCGCCGACCTTCGCTTCGAGCGCCACGGTGGTGGGCCCGATGGTCACGTCGGCCGATGGACCTCGGCCCCCGGCGCCTTCGCCCCGTGGACGCTGGAGGCAGGGGCCTTCCGGCTCGAGCTGCGCCCGACCACCTCGGGCGAGGTCGGCTGCTACCCGGAGCACGCGGCCGTATGGGCCGTGGTCGCCTCGGCGGTCGCGGCGGGTCGGACGCGCGTGCTGAACCTGTTCGCCCACACCGGCGGCACGACGCTGGCCGCCGCGAGCGCCGGTGCAACGGTGACGCACGTGGACGCGGCTCGCACGGCAGTGGCCTGGGCTCGCCGCAACGCGGCGCTCTCGGGCCTGACCGGCGCCCCGGTCCGCTGGATCGTCGACGACGCAGCGGCCTTCACCGCCCGCGAGTCGCGACGCGGTCGCGCGTACGACGTCGTGGTGCTCGATCCGCCGGCCTACGGGCACGGGAGCGGTGCGCGCCGCTGGCACCTGGCAGCCGACCTGCCCGCGCTCCTCGCCTCGTGTCGCGAGCTGGGGGAGGGCTCGGCCGCGCCGCTGCTGATCGTCACCAGCCATTCGGCCGCGCTGTCCGCCGAGGAGCTGGCCGAACTGGTGCTGCATGCCTGGCGTGGCGCCGCGCGCGTGCGGCCGGCCGCGACGCTGCTGCGCCTGGCCACCGCCGATGGCCGTGGCCTGGAGGCGGGCACGATGATCGTGGCGCGCCCATGACGGGCGAACCGATCACGTCCACGCATAATCCGCGCGTCGCGGCGGCCCGCGCGCTGCGCGACCGCGGCCGGCGCGACGAGACGGGCCTCACGCTCATCGACGGGGCACGTGAGACCCGGCGCGCGATGCAGGCAGGGGTGACGCTCGAGACGGTGTTCGTGTGCCAGCCGCTGGTCCACGGCGAGGACGGGACGGCGGTGCTCGCCGCGCTCGCCGACGGCGCGAGGACGACGCGGTCCATCCGCGTGGACGTGGGGCCGGAGGCGCACGACCGGCTGGCGTACGGGGATCGCCGCGACGGCATCGTCGCCGTGGCCCGACCGCCGCATCGCGCCCTGGCCGACCTGGCGCTGCCGCCGGAGCCACTTGTGGCTGTGCTGGAGGGCGTGCAGAAGCCGGGCAACGTGGGGGCCATCCTGCGCACCGCGGACGCTGCCGGACTCGACGCGGTCGTGCTGGCCGATCCGGCCACCGACCTGTATAACCCCAACACCATCCGCGCCAGCCTTGGCTGCATCTTCAGTGTGCCGGTCGCCGCCGCCGGCACCGACGAGGTCCTGGCCTGGCTGCGCGAGCTTCGCCTGTCGGTCGTGGTGGCGCGCGTGGGGGCGCCACGGATGTACACCGACGTGGATTACCGGCCCGGGACGGCCATCGTCCTGGGCAGCGAGGCGTCCGGCCTGACCGATCGCTGGAGCGGGCCGTCCGTGGACGCCGTGCGCCTGCCGATGGCCGGCCTGGCCGACAGCCTGTCCGTATCCGCTGCTGCGGCCGTGCTCTTCTATGAGGCGCGCCGCCAGCGGGACACGCCCTGAGCGGTCGGCCCCTCTGGTACACTCGCGCCCTTCACGGCGCTGACCGAGAGGAGTAGCGCTTCGGACGGCCGTCCAGAGACCGCGGGCCATCGAATGCAAGCCCGCGGCGGCAGGGAAGCGCGAAGGTCGCTCGCGAGCCGTGCGGGTGGCGCCCGCTAGCGCGCCGCGAGGGCCCCCGACGACCGGCGTCGGGCGGACCGGGATGACCGGCCCGCGTCGGGAGCCGCACCAGCAGGTGGTACCACGACCCCGTTCGTCCGCTGGACGAGCGGGGCGTTTCGTTCTCCGGGGAGACCGGCCATGACCGACATGCCCAAGACCTACGACCCGTCGGGGGTGGAGGTCGCCATCTACGAGCGGTGGCTGGCGGCGGACGTCTTCGCGCCCGACGGAGCCGGCACCCGGGCCGACGCGGCGAAGGCCCCGTTCGTCATCATCCAGCCACCGCCGAACGTGACCGGGGCGCTCCACCTGGGCCACGCCCAGCGGACGGCCGTGGAGGACGCGCTCACGCGTCAGGCCCGCATGAGCGGCCGCCCGACGCTCTGGCTGCCGGGCATGGATCACGCCTCGATCGCCGCTCAGGTGGTCCTGGACCGCATCCTGGCCCAGGAGGGCGCGACGCGCGCGTCATCGGGCCGCGAGGCCTACCTCGACCGCATGCGCGACTTCGTGGCCACCACCCGGCCCGTCATGCGTGGCCAGCTGCAACGGGTCGGCGCGTCCCTGGACTGGGGCCGCGAGCGCTTCACGATGGACGACGGGTCGGCGGAAGCGGTGCGGACGGCCTTCAAGCGGCTGTTCGACGACGGCCTGGCCTACCGCACCGAGGCGCTCGTCAACTGGTGTCCCGGCTGCCACACCAGCGTCTCCGACCTGGAGGTCATCGCCACCCCGGAGACGGGCACGCTGTGGACCATCCGCTACCACCTCGTCGGGCAGGACGCCCGATCGGACCCCGACGCGGTGATCGCGGTCGCCACGACGCGACCGGAGACGCTGCTGGGGGACACGGCGGTGGCCGTGCACCCGGCCGACGGCCGGTACGCGTCGCTCGTCGGGCGCCGCGTGCGCATCCCCTTCGCCGAGCGCGACGTGCCGGTCATCGCCGACGACGCCGTCGACCGCGGCTTCGGCACCGGCGCGGTCAAGGTCACGCCGGCGCATGACCTGACCGACCTGGAGATCGGGGTGCGCCACGGCCTCGCCCGCGTCACCGTCCTGGACGACGCCGCGCACGTCAGCTTCCCCGGCCCGTACGAAGGCCTGGACCGCTTCGAGGTGCGTCACCGTATCGTGGCCGACCTGGAGGCCCGCGGCGACCTCGCCGCCAGCGCCCCGCATGAGATGGTCGTGGGACGGTGCCAGCGCAGCGACGACGTCATCGAGCCGCGCCTCAAGACGCAGTGGTTCCTGCGCATGGAACCGCTGGCCGCCAAGGCCCTCGCCGCGGTGCGCGACGGGCGGACGCGGATCGTGCCGCGACGGTTCGAGAAGGTCTTCTTCGGGTGGCTGGAGCAGATCCACGACTGGAACCTGAGTCGCCAGCTGTGGTGGGGTCACCGCATCCCGGCGTGGTACTGCCCCGACGGCCACGTCACGGTCTCCGACCTCGCCGAGGGTCCGGCCGCGTGCGTCGTCTGCGCCCGGCCGGCGGCCCAGCTGGAGCAGGATCCGGACATCTTCGACACGTGGTTCAGCAGCGGCCTGTGGCCCTTCTCCACGCTCGGCTGGCCGGCCCGGACGCCGGACCTCGCCCGCTACTACCCGGGATCGGTCATGGAGACCGGCTACGACATCATCTTCTTCTGGGTCGCCCGCATGATGATGCTGGGGGAGTGGCTGACCGGGGAGGCGCCCTTCGAGGCGGTGTACCTCTCGGGCCTCGTGCGCGACCCCTACGGCCAGAAGATGTCCAAGACCAAGGGCAACGTCGTTGATCCCCTGGGCCTGGTCGACGAGCTGGGCGCCGACAGCCTGCGCTTCGCCCTCGTCGACGGGGTCGCCCCGGGCGCCGACCTGCGGCTCTCGCCGACCCGCCTGGAGGGGGCCCGCAACTTCGGCAACAAGCTGTGGAACGCCGCCCGCTTCGTCCTGGGGGCCCGCCCCGCCGAGCTCCCCCCCGACGCGACGCTCTCGCTGCCGGCCTCCGCCGACCTCGGGCCGGCCGAGCACTGGCTGCTGGCCGACCTGGCGCGCACGATCGAGGAGGTCACCCACGCCTTCGAGTCGCTCCAGCTGGGCGATGCGACGCGCGTCCTCCACGAGGCGGTGTGGAGCACCTACTGTGACCAGTACCTCGAGATGGCCAAGGCGCGCCTGGCCGACCCCGCGACCGGGACCGCCGAACGTGTCGCCACGTGGCGCGTGCTCGTGTGGGCGCTCGACCGCTACCTGCGCCTGCTCCACCCGGTGATGCCCTTCCTGACCGAGGCCATCTGGGGGCGCCTGCCCCACGCTGCGCGGGACCCGGAGCTGCTCATCGTGGCGGCGTGGCCCGACGCGGCCGGCGAGCGGGCGCTGGCCGACGCGCACCAGGCGGCCGCGACCGCGGCCCTGCTTGAACTCGTCCGCGCCGTGCGGAACGCTCGGGCGAAGGCCGGCATCGCTCCTGCCGATCGCCTGGCCGCCGAGCTGTCGCTGCCCGGCCCGGCCGTGCGTGCGGCCTACGCGGCGCTTGCCGTGTCCTTCGGCCGCCTGACCCGTCTTGCCCCCGTCGTCGTGGCCGAAGGGCCTCTCGCCGCCTCGCCAGAGGCCGCCGCGGTCCACGTGCTCGCCGGCGGCTTGCAGGCCATCATCCAGAGGACGGGCAGCGATGTCGATCGCGATCGGGCGCGCCTGGCCCGCGAACTCGCCGCGACGCGGGCGCGGCTCGCTGCGGCCGAGGCTCGCCTGGCCGACGCGGCGTTCATGAGCCGCGCCCCGACGAGCGTGGTCGAGGGCGCCCGCGCGCGGGCGGCCGAGCTGCGGGAGCAGGTGGACCGGCTCGAGGACCGCATGCGCTGACCCGTCGCCAGGGTCACCCGTACCTCTGCCTGCGTCGGATGCCTCGCCAGACCCAGGGACCGTCGTGCGCGCGGCGACCACGATGTGGATATGGCACCCCAGGTGGTGGTCGATCGCGCGACGATCGCGGCGCGGCCGCCCGCTCGCTACCTGCTGGCGGTGGTGGCGGTCGCACAGCTGTGCGACCTGCTCACGTTCCTGCCGGCCGTCGGGCGTGTAGGGATCGGCGCTGAGCAGAACCCGCTGGCGCGATACCTGTACCAGGCGCTTGGGGCGGCCGGGCCGGCCGCCCTCAAGCTGCTCGTGGTGGTCGCGTTGCTCACCCTCCTGGCGAGGGTCGTGCAGCGCTACCCGCGCTTCTGGGCGCCGCCGGTCGTGCTGGCAGTCGCCCTTGGCGTGCTGGGGACCTGGTCGAACGTCGTGTTCGGCCTGGCCCGCTAGATCGAGGTGCCGGTGTTGCTCAGGATGCCCTGGATCTGGCTGCCCAGGAAGAGCAAGGCGAGGATCGCGATGATGGCGATGAGGGCAAGGATGAGGGCGTACTCGGCGAGGCCCTGACCGGGCTCACCGGTGGCCGCGGCGGCCAGCTTGCGCAAGAGGTTCACGGTTCACTCCATGGGCTCGAGGTGGCCCGCAAGAGGCGGGCCGACAAAGACGCCACCAGTACTACCAGTGGCCGGTACCGATGTCTACGGCCTTGGCGCTCCCGCGCACCGCAATCACGCGGTCCGCTACGGCATCACCAGGTGCACGGGGTTGCCGAGCAGGTTGACCTGCCACGTCGTCAGGTCGAATGCACTATCGGAGGTACTGCCGCCCATGTCGTATTCGATCTTCCACCAGCCGCCGCCGTTCGTTTCGCCCGGCGGGGTCGGCGCCGTGTAGTTGACCGGCAGGGCCACGTCGATCGTCAGCCAGCAACCATTGAAGGTGCCCGTGGTGTTACCGACGTTGGTCGTGACCGAGGTCACGTTGGTGCCCGTGCCGTTGCAGGTCTGGCCCTGGGAGTTGACCTTCCGGGCCGACCACGAGAACCGCGTCGCGATGTAGCCGGTGGTCGTGGGGGCGAGGATCTTCAGGCTCGCCGCCAGCGGCCTCGTGTCCCCGGGGTCCCAGAGGTTGATCTCCATCGTCTTGCCGGCGTGCTCGGCGCCGATCTGCGCCAGGTAGAAGATGGAGGAACCGCCGCCCGGCAGTGGCTCGAACGTCTCCATCGCCCCGACGCC
>Ga0209415_10008172_pt1 | contig 18171 bp, 15 predicted proteins | sample PeaSoiSIISIP2007_FD_187696 | JGI IMG/M metagenome (GOLD analysis project Ga0209415, IMG submission 187696) | Peat soil microbial communities from Weissenstadt, Germany - SII-SIP-2007 (SPAdes) (version 2) | ecosystem: Environmental > Terrestrial > Soil > Wetlands > Peat | place: Germany... | reverse complement strand
TGGCCTCGCCCTGGCGCTCAGGGCTGGCGAGCCGGTGCGGCTGGTGCGCGCCCTGGCCCACGAATGCATCTATGTGGCCCACCGGGGCAACCGCAGCGATGCGGCGGCCCGGCGGGTCCTGGCCCTCACCCAGGCCCTGGCCCAGCGGATGGGCACCCCCGGCGCCCGGAGCCGGGCCTGCCTGGCCGCCGGCATCTCGGCCCTCATGCAGGGCCGCTGGAAGGACGCCGCGGAACTGCACGACCAGGCCGAAACGCTGATCCGGGCCCACGGGGCGGGCATGGACTACGAACTCCACATCACCCAGCATCACGCCCTGGTCAGCCACTGGGTGCTGGGCCACGTGCCGGTGGTGCGGGCGCGCCTGGAGACCTGCCTGCAGGAGGTTCGCGACAAGGCCGATCTGCTGGCCATCACCAACCTGCGCGCCGGGATCGCGCCCTACCTGCACCTGGCCTGGGACCAGCCGGGCCAGGCCCGGCGGGAGATCCAGGAGGCCATGGCGCAGTGGTCCGCGGCCGGATTCCATATCCAGCACTACAACGCCCTGGTGTCCCTGGTCAACGTCCAGCTGTACGAAGGCGCGGCCCCGGAGGCCTGGGCGCTGCTCAAGGCCCGCTGGCCGGCCCTGCAGGCCTCGTTGCTGCTGCGGGTGCAGGGCATGTGCGTCACCATGCTGGAGCTTCGGGCCCGGACCGCGCTGGCCCTGGCCGCCACCCTGCCGGCGGGGACCCCGGCCCGGCACGCCTGCCTGGAATCCGCCCGGGCCGACCGCCGGGCCCTGGCCGGCGAGCGCACCGACTACGGCGCGGCCATGGACTGCTGCCTGCAGGCCCAGGAGGCCCTGGTGCGGGGCCATCGGGACCCGGCCGTGGGACTTCTGGCCCGGGCGGAGGCCGGCTTTGCCGCCTGCCACATGGGGCTGCACACCCAGACCGCGCACCTGATCCGCCGCCGGCTGGAAGCCGGGCCGGAGGCGGAGCTCCTGGCCGGCGAGCCGATGCGCGCCATGGGGGTGCTCCGGCCGGACCGCTACGCGCGCATGCTGGTGACCCTGCCGGAGCCGGCGCCGGGCGGCTAGTCCCCGGCCCAGAACCGCCGCACATCCTCCAGGATCGCCGCCGACACCAGCTCCCGGGGCGAATCCTGGAACCAGTCCTGGGGCAGGCAGGCGGCGAAGTCCGGGGCCAGGAAGCGCCGGTCCAGGAACACCAGCAGGCCGCGATCCTGGGGGGTGCGCAGCACCCGCCCGGCCGCCTGGACCGCCCGGGCCATGGCCGGATAGGTGTAGGCATAGGCCTGGCCGCAGCCATACCGGCGGTCGAAGTAGCGGCGGATCCGGTCCCGCTCCAGATCGAAGGGGGGCAGGGGCGGGCCCACCACCACGCAGCCGATCAGCGCCTCGCCCGGGCAGTCGATGCCCTCGGCCAGGGAGCCGCCCTGCACCGCCAGGACCACGATGCCCTGCTCCTCGCGCAGCCCCAGCTCCTCCCGCAGCCCCTGCTCGTTCCGCAGGGAATCCAGGATCGCCTGGATCTGGGCGGGCGCGGCCCGGCGGGGCTGGGCCAGGATCCGGAAGCCCGGCAGGCGCAGCAGCGGGAGGGCCTGCTCCAGCATCTCGAAGCTGGGGAAGAACACGAAGTAGTTGCCGGCCCGCAGGGGCAGCACCCGCTCCAGGAACTGGGCGACGCGCGGCACTTCCCGCTCCCGGGTGCGGTACAGGGTGGAGATCTGCGGCACCACCAGCACCTTGCGATGGGCGGCCGGGAAGGGCGAGGGCACCTCGGCGGTGTCGGCCGCCTCCAGTCCGGCCAGGCGCTGGTGGTACAGGAACGGCTTGAGGGTGGCCGAAAACAGCACGGCTCCGGATAGGGCTGCCATCCGTTCGGCCAGGTGGCTCGCGGCGTCGGCACAGGTGATCTGCAGCCGGCCGGGGGGGATCCAGCTGACTGTGTGTGCGTCGCCCAGCTCGCGCAGCCCCGTGCAGAACCCGGACCAGGCGTGGAACAGCTCCTGCAGGGGGTGGCCGGGGGGGACCTCGTGGCCGGCGCCGGCGGCCCAGGCCAGCAGCTTGCCGATGCGGAATTCCTCGCCGTAGAACGGCCGGGGATCCGGCTCCAGCACCCGGTGCCCGCCGGCCAGGCTTTCCAGCAGCTGGGCGCAGCGGCGGAACTGGGCGCTGGCCCGGCGGCGCAGGGCGGGGTTGGGCGGCAGCTGGCGGCGCTGGCGCAGCTCCTCCAGCCAGGCCAGGTCCAGGGCCGGGGAGAACCAGTCCGTGGCCCGGGCCGGCAGGTTGTGGGCCTCGTCCACCAGCACGATGCGCCGGGCGGCATCCTCGGGGTTGCCGAACAAGCGGCCCAGGGTGGCCTGGGGCGAAAAGGCGTAGTTGTAGTCGCCGATCACCACATCCGCGGCCGGGGCCGCGTCCAGGGCCAGCTCGAACGGGCACAGGCCATGCTGGTCGGCCAGCTGGCCGATCACCTCGGCCGTGGCGCAGCCCAGCCCGGCCAGGGTGTCCAGGGCGCCCGAGTCCCGCAGCCGGTCGTAGTAGCCCAGGGCCCGGGGGCAGACCTCGGGCCGGCAGTCCACCTGGGGCTGGGGGCAGACCCGCTCCTTGGCCCGGAGCGTCACCGAGCGCACGGGATGGCCCTCCACGCCCACGGCCCGGATCCGCTGGACGCAGTCCTCGGCCACCCGGTGCTGGCTGTTGCGCGGGGTGGCGTAGAACACCTGCAGATCCTGGTCCAGGGCCCGGGCCAGGGCCGGGAACAGGATGGCGGCGGTCTTGCCCAGCCCGGTGGGCGCCTGGATCAGCAGGCGCCGGCCGTCCCGCAGCGCCTGGTCGACCCGGTCCACCAGCTCCTGCTGGCCGGGGCGGGGCGGGGCGAACGGGAAGGCCAGGGCGGCGCCCAGGCGCCGACGCTCCAGGGTGCGCGCCCGGGCCCGCAGGCAGGCCTGGTGCTGGGCCCGCACCCGGGCCGCCACCCAGTCCGGGAACCCGGGGTCGGGCGGCAGCTCCACCAGGGTCTCGGCCAGGTCCAGCAGGGAGACGATGCGGATCCGGCAGCGGTGGGCCTGGCCGGTGTCCCGCTGGCGCATCCAGGCGTACATGCGGGCCTGCAGGGCGAAGGGGTGTTCCGGATCCTCCGCCAGGGCCCGGAGGATGGTCGCCGGGCGGAAGCCGGTCTTGATCTCCTCCACCATCGGGCCATCGCCGTCGGGCAGGAGCAGATCGATGCGCCCGCGGACCCGGCAGGCGAAGCCCGGGCAGTCCAGCTCCGCCTGCACCGGCAGTTCGCTCTGGGCGTCCGGTTCGGCCCGGAGCTGGCGCTGCTGGATCCGGGCGTGCACCTGGGCGCCCAGGGACCGGGGGTCCTCATCGGCGATGGCGGACAGCCTGGCATCCAGGCTGCCCGTGCGCTCCAGCGGCGCCACGAAGGCCCGCACCGACAGGCTCAGGGCGCAGGGGGCCCCGGCGGCGTCCGGGTCCGGGTCTAGAAAAGGCTCTGGCCGCAATGGACGCAGGCCTCGGCCAGCGCGGCCTTGCGGCCCAGGACCCCGGTGAGCCGGCCGCCGCAGTGGGGGCAGTACAGCCCCAGGCTCCGGCCCAGCCGCTGGAGCGAGGCCAGGCAGGCGTAGACCACCGCCATGAAGCCGAGCGTGCTTACGGCCTTGAAGGCCGAGTGAACGGTGTCGTGGGGATGGGCCTTGGTCATCCACATGGAGGTGAGCAGCAGCACGAACAGGCAGGACAGCGCCACCCGCAGCAGCAGGATCTTGCGCCGGTTCAGGCGGTCCAGCCGGCCGACGAAGTCCGCCCGGGTGAAGAAGTTCAGGTCAGACGTGTTGCCCGGGCTCCGCCCGGGCAGCACGTGGGGAGCACGAGGGGGACGCAGAGGGAGCGGAGCGACCGGGCGGTCCCCCTCGTTCAGGTCAGACGTGCTGCCCGGGCTCCGCCCGGGCAACACGTGGGGAGCACGAGGGGGACGCAGAGAGAGCGGAGCGACCGGGCGGTCCCCCTCGTTCAGGTCAGTCATCTGGGGACTCCGAGGCGTCCAGCACGCGCGGCCCGGACCGGGTCTGGAAGCGGGCCACCAGGTGGGGCGGCTGGCCGGGTCCGGGCAGGGTGATGGGGACCGGCGACTGCAGGCCGATGGCGCGCAGCAGGCCTTCGATGGCGGGCGCCTGGGGGTGCCGGCCTTCCAGGCTGATCAGGGAACAGCCCGAATCGGCCATGGCCCCGGCCGGGTGCGGCCCCTGCCACTGGATCAGCATGGGCGCCACGCCGTCGTAGGGCAGGGCGCCGCCTTCGGGCAGGGCGATCTCCCAGCGCAGCGCGCCCCGGGTCATGGGCTCGATCCGGCCGAACGCGGCCCAGGCGGTGGTGGCGGCGCGCAGCGCGTCGGTCCGGGCGATCCAGGCGGCCAGCCGTGGCCGGCGGCAGGCATGGTCCAGCTGGAACCAGCGCGGGAACTCCGGCGTCCCGGACTGGGGATCCACGGCGATGACCTCCAGGTAGCAGGCCGGCCCCAGCCGGAGCACGCAGTTGTGGGTGCCCATGCGCGGATGCTGGCCCCCGGGCTGGGGGGAGACCCCCAGCCGCTCCCGCACGTAGGCGACGCCCGCGGCCAGGCTGGGGGCGGTGACGACGAGGTGATCGATGTGGGCACTGGGCATGGCGGGCACCGGGGACGCTGGACCCGATCAGTCTACCCTTCAGGCGCCGTTGCGGACCAACCCGTCCCGATTTGGCCTTCCGCCACGGCGCCTTGGGCCGGGACCCGAACCCATGGCCCAGGTGGTCAGCGCTCGATGCGGGTGGACAGCACCACCGCGGAGGTGGTCCGCTCCACCCCCTCCAGCTGGCCGATCCGGTCCAGGATGCTGTTCAGCTCGTCCAGGCCGTCCGCCGCCACCATGGCCAGCAGATCGAAGGCGCCGCTCACCGCGTGCAGGGTCCGCACCTGGGGCAGGCGCCGCAGGGCGGCCTCGATGCCCGGGCCCTGGCGGGGGGCCAGGGTGATGAGCACGCAGGCGCGCACCAGCCCCGCTTCGGCCGCGCCGGAGACCCGGACCGTGTAGCCGGACACCACCCGGGCCCGCTCCAGCCGGTCGATCCGGCTCTGCACGGTGGTGCGGGACAGGCCCAGCTTGCGGGCCAGGGCGGCGGTGGGAGTCCGGGCGTTCTCCCGGAGCAGGCTCAGCAGCTGGTGATCGGTGGCATCCAGTTCGGTTTTCGGCATGGTGTGCGGCAGCCCCGGAAAGATGCCGAAGAATGCGGTTTGTTACGGCATTCCGCCAGTTTTTTCCGCCCGGCGCCGGGCCGAGACTCTAGCCAATTCCCTCAACCCCGCGGATACCCGGCCGGAGGATGCCCATGACCCAGGTGAAATCGCCCCCCGCCGCCGGAGCCCGGATCCCGCCCGAGGCGGTCCTGGAGGTGCTCCGGGAACGCATGCTGGTGGACGGCTTCCACCTGGTGATGGACCTGGAGCGCTCCCGCGGCTCCTGGCTGGTGGATGCCCGGGACGGCCGGCGCTTCCTGGACTTCTACACGTTCTTCGCCACCGCGCCCCTGGGCCACAACCACCCGCGCCTGCGGGAGCGGGCCTTCCTGCGCCGGCTGGGCGCCGTGGCCGTGCACAAGCCGGCCAACAGCGACATCTACACCTCCGCCATGGCCGAATGGGTGGCGACCTTCGGCGCCCGGGTCGCCCCGGACTACCTGCCGCACCTGTTCTGGGTGGAGGGCGGCGCCCTGGCGGTGGAGAACGCGCTCAAGGCGGCGTTCGACTGGAAGGTGCGCAAGAACCTGGCCCGGGGCCGGGGCGAGCGGGGCTCCAAGGTGCTGCACTTCCGCGAGGCCTTCCACGGCCGCAGCGGCTACACGCTGAGCCTCACCAATACGGCGGATCCGCGCAAGCACATGTACTTCCCCAAGTTCGACTGGCCGCGCATCCTCAACCCCAAGGTGCGCTTCCCCCTGGACGGCGCGGCGCTGGCGCAGGTGACGGCCGCCGAGGCGGAGGCCGAGGCGCAGATCCTGGCCGCCCTGGACCGGGACCCCCACGAGATCGCCTGCCTGATCATCGAGCCGATCCAGGGCGAAGGCGGCGACAACCACTTCCGCCCCGAGTTCCTGCGCCGGCTGCGCGCCCTGGCCGACGCCCACGAGTTCCTGCTGGTGTTCGACGAGGTGCAGACCGGCTTCGGCGCCACCGGCCGCTGGTGGGCCCACCAGCACTGGGACGTGCGCCCGGACCTGCTGGCCTTCGGCAAGAAGTCCCAGTGCTGCGGCATCGCCGGCGGCGCCCGGCTGGACGAGGTGGACAGCGTGTTCCGGGTGCCCAGCCGGATCAACAGCACCTGGGGCGGGAACCTGGTGGACATGGTGCGCGGCACCCGGATCATCCAGGTGATGGACGAGGAGGACCTGGTGCGGCACGGGGCCGTCCAGGGCCTGCGCCTGCTGGCCGGGCTGCAGGAACTGCACCGGGATTTCCCGGAGCACACCGCCAATCCCCGGGGGCTCGGCCTGTTCTGCGCCCTGGACCTGCGCTCGCCGGAACTGCGCGACGCGGTGATCGTCCGGGCCCACCAGCTGGGCATGCTGATCCTGGCCACCGGGGTCCAGGGCCTGCGCTTCCGCCCGGCCCTGAACCTGCGCACCGAGGACCTGGACCTGGGCGTGGAGCTGCTGCGCCAGAGCCTCAAGGCGGCCCTGGCGGGAGGAGCTGCCTAGATTCGCGCCAGCACGGCCCCCAGCAGCTTCCAGAAGCGCCCCACCGAGGCCACGCTCACCCGCTCGTCGGGGGTGTGCACGTCCCACATATCGGGGCCCATGGACACCATCTCCAGGCCGGGGTGGCCCTCGCCGATGAGGCCGCACTCCAGGCCGGCGTGGATGGCGGCGATCTCCATGGGGCGCTGGAACAGCTCCTGGTGCACGCTGTTCACCAGCTGGACCAGGCCGGCGGCGGGCTCGGGCTTCCAGCCGGGATAGCCGCCCACCAGTTCGTGGCTGAACCCGCAGGCCGCGCAGACCGCGGCGATCCGGTCGGTGAGGGCATGCCGGGAGGGGTCCACCGAGCTGCGGGTGAGCAGCACCACCGTGGCCAGATCGTCCCGGGTCTCCACCACCCCCAGGTTCACCGAGGTCTGCACCAGGCCGGCGATATCCGGGCTCATGGCCTCCACCCCGTGGGGGGCGGCCAGGAGCAGGCGCAGCAGCGCCGTGGCGTCCGCGGCGGCCAGGGCCGGGCCGGCCTGGTCCGGCGCCGCGCTGCCCAGGGTGAGGGTCAGCTGCGGGTCGAAGGCGCCCAGGGCGGTGCGCCAGTGGGCCGCGTGGGCGGCCAGGGCGTCCCGCAGGGCGGCCTCCCGGGCCGGATCCAGGTGGATCTGGGCGGAGGCCTCGCGGGGGATGGCGTTGCGCTTGTTGCCGCCGTGCACCGCGCCCAGCCGCAGGCCCAGCGCCGGGTCCAGGGCGGCCAGCACCTGGGCCAGGATGCGGATGGCGTTGCCGCGCCCGGCGTGGATATCGATGCCCGAGTGGCCGCCCTTGAGGCCGGCCACCTTGATGCGGTACGGCCGGGTGCCGGCCGGGGCCGGTTCCAGGACCAGGCGGCGGGTGGCGATGCTGTCCACCCCGCCGGCGCAGCCGATGGTGAGCACCCCCTCCGCCTCGCTGTCCAGATTGAGCAGGTACTTGGCCCGGAGCCAGCCGGGGCGGACATTGTTGGCGCCGGTGAGCCCGGTCTCCTCGTCGATGGTGACCAGCACTTCCAGCGGCCCGTGCGGACGGTCCTGGGCGGCCAGCTGGGCCAGGGCGGCGGCCACGCCGATGCCGTTGTCGGCGCCCAGGGTGGTGCCCGCGGCCCGGAGCACGTCGCCTTCGTGCACCAGCTGGATGGGGTCCCGGGTGAAGTCGTGGCCGGTGCCTTCGTTCTGCTCGCAGACCATGTCCACGTGGGCCTGCAGGGCCACGCCCGGGCGCTGTTCCCGGCCCGGCGTGGCCGGCTTGCGGAGCAGCACGTTGCCCACGGCGTCCTGTTCCGCCTCGCAGCCCAGGGCCCGGCCCTGGGCCAGCACCCAGGCGGCCGCGGCCGCTTCGTCGCGGGAGCCGCGGGGGATCCGGGACAGTTCGGAAAAATAGTGCCAGAGCAGCTGGGTGTCGACGTCGGCGAGCAGGGTTTGCAAGGGGGGGCCTCCAGCCAGGATTGTCCACCCCGGCCCGGTGCTTGGCAAATGCGCCGGGTCGCGCCGGCGGACGCCCGGGCCGCTACAATCCAGGTTGATCGTCCGGAGGCTCCCGAAGATGAACGAAGTCATGGCACTGCTCAAAGCCCACCGCTCCATCCGCAAGTTCACCGACCAGACCGTGAGCGACGAATGGATCCGGCAGATCGTCGCCTGCGGCCAGGCGGCGGCCACCTCCAGCAACATCCAGGCGACCACGGTGATCCGGGTGCGGGACGCCGGCAAGCGGGCGCTGCTGGCCGAGCTGTCAGGCGGCCAGCCTTACGTGGCCAGCGCCGGCGCCTTCCTGGTGTTCTGCGCCGATGTGCACCGGGCCCGCCTGGCCTGCGAACTGCAGGGGGGGACCTTCTGCCCGGGCATGACCGAGCAGTTCATCAGCGCCACCGCCGACGTGGCCCTGTTCGCCCAGAACTGCGTGGTGGCGGCCGAATCGCTGGGACTGGGGATCTGCTACATCGGCGGCCTGCGCAACCGGCCCCAGGAGGTTTCGGACCTGCTGGCGCTGCCCGAGTCGGTCTACCCGGTGTTCGGCCTGTGCCTGGGCTTCCCGGCCCAGGACCCGCAGATCAAGCCGCGCCTGCCGCTGCACGCGGTGCTCATGGAGGACGGCTACCGGGAACAGGACGGCCTGGAGGCCATCCACAGCTACGACCGGGAGCTGCGCCAGTACTACCAGACCCGCACCGGCGGCAAGAAGGACAGCTGCTGGAGCGAGGAGATCAAGGCCCTGGTGGGCAAGGAATCCCGCCCGCACATGCGCGGGTTCCTGGCCGCGCGCGGCTTCACCATGAAATGAGGCGCGCCATGGCCGCTCCGCTCGACCCCATCGCCCCCATCCCGGGCCCCGATCCCGCAGGGCCCGTCGATCCCTTCGATCTGCAGGCCCAGGCCTGGGACGACGACCCGGCCAAGGTGGACCGGGCCCGGCGGGTGGCCGAGGCCATCGTCGCGCAGGCCGGGCCGCTGTCCGGACTGCGCGCCCTGGACTACGGCTGCGGCACCGGACTGCTGGGCTTCGCGCTGCAGCCGCAGGTGGGGCACGTGACCCTGGCCGATCGTTCCCAGGGCATGCTCGCCGTGCTGCGCGGGAAGATCGCGGCCAGCGGGGCCGGCAACCTGGCCGCCCTGGCCCTGGACCTGGCCGAGGGGCCCCTGCCCGGGCTGCGCTTCGACCTGATCGCCACCCTCATGGCCCTGCACCACGTTCCCGACACCGACGGCATCCTGGCCCGGTTCCACGCGCTGCTGGCGCCGGGCGGGCGCCTGTGCGTGGCCGACCTGGACCTGGAGGACGGCTCCTTCCACGGGGCCGGGGCGCAGGTGCACCCGGGGTTCGACCGGGTCGAACTGGCCGGGCGGATGGAGCGGGCCGGATTCCGGGCCGTACGCTTCAGCTCGCCCTTCCAGGTGCTTCGGACCACGGCGGCCGGCGAACGCAGCTACTCCGGGTTCCTGGCGGTGGCCGAACGCGATTGACCGGGAGGGGGAACGGTCGGTCCGCTGGGCTCCCGCCGGCACGGTACGATCGGCATGAGAATACTTACCAATATGATCGGAAACCTTTAGGGTATGATCGGATGCCGGTTGGAACCGGGCACCGGATGGAGACCCCATGAAATTCTCTTCGCGAGCGATCTATGGGCTGAGGGCCATGCTGGCCCTGGCCCGGGCCCATGGACAGGGATCCATGCTGCTCAAGGACATCGTGGAGCGGGAGGGGCTGCCCGGGACCTACCTGGAGCAGCTGATGGTGCCCCTGCGCAAGGCCGGCATCGTCCAGGGGGTGCGCGGGGCCAAGGGCGGCTACACCCTGTCCCGGTCGCCGGCGGAGATTCCCGTGCTGGCCATCCTCGAAGCCCTGGAGGGCCCGCTGAACCTGGCCGAGTGTCCGGGCGGGTCGGGCTGCTGCAAGAAGCCGGAGACCTGCGCGCTGCAGGAACTCTGGGACGAGGGCACCCGGGCCCTGACCAGCATCTACCAGGGCATCTCCCTGGCCGTCCTGCTGGAGCGGCAGCAGACCAAGGAGTCGGCGCCTTCCCTGAACTACAGCATCTGACCCCGGGCCCGGCGCCCGGAGAAAATGATTCATTCTGCCACGCCCGTTGCAACTTCCCACGCGGGGTTCCGGGGTCCGGGAAAAAAACGCTGCGCCGGGGCCCATCGGCGCCGCGTCCCCGCCAGCTGGACGCGCGTTGGCAAACCGGCATGATTCTCGCTGCGAAGGGCTAGAGCCTGCTCTATCCCAAGGAGGTCGCCATGCCCGATATGCCTGCCCTGCCCCTGTGGGATGTCTTGTATCTGAACGGCATCAGCCTGGTCCTCACCGGGGTGCTCATGGCCCTGCTGGACGACGGCGGCAAGCCCGAAAGCCAAGGCGGCGATCTGCCTCCCCTGGCGGATCCGTACGCGGAGATCTGACCGCGCCGGTCCGGCATTGGGCGGCGGGCATTCGACGCTCGCCCGGCCAGGATGCCCATCGGCAGCCATGCCGTGACTTTCCCCCTCCCGGGCAGCACCTTGGATCCAGCGGCATCCTGGCCGCGATTCGAAGGAGGCTCCCTTGGTGAAATCCCTGTCTGCCCATTGTCTGGCCGTGCTGCTCGTGCCGGCCGCGCTGTCGGCCCAGACCCCGCCTCCGGGTCCCGATGGGGCCTTCCGGCCCGCCCTCACCCAGGCCGGCCGGTCCTGCCCCGGCGGGCCGGGGCAGGGACTCCAGGGCTTCCCGGGCGGTCCGGGGGCCCCGTTCGGCCCGCAGGGGCCCCAGGGCGGTCCCGGCGCCAAGGGCGGGCCCCAGGGCCTGCCCCTGATGGCGTTCCTGGCCATCACCCCGGTCCAGGACCAGGCCATGCGGACCATCCAGGAGCAGCACCGGATGGCCCAGGCCGACAAGCGCAAGGCCCTGGGCGACAAGGCGGCCGCCCTGCGCCGCGGGCTGGAGGATCCGGCCTTGACCGAGGCCCAGGTGCGCGCCCTGGCCGGGGCCGCCGCCGAGGCCAGGCTGCAGGTGGTGCTGGAGGAGCGGGCCACGTTCATGGAGCTCCAGGGGGTGCTCACCCCGGAACAGAAGGCCAAGGCCCAGCGGCTGCGGGTGAAGCTGGACAAGGAGCGGGAGGCCCACAAGGAGCTCATGGCGGAAATGGGCGAGCTGGATCCCATGGAGCCCATGGGGCCCATGGGGGCCGGGTCCTGCCCGGGGCGCTAGCCGCAGTCCGGCACCAGGTACGCTAGGCTGGAGCCCCGGAGACCGCCCATGTCCGCTCCCGCTTCCGCTTCCGTCCCGGACCCCGCGCCGCTCCTGGCCCCCTGGCGGGGACCCTGCGGCGGGGTGCCGCCCTGGTCCCGGGTGGATCCCGCGGCCTTCCCCGCCGCCGTGGCGGCGGCCCAGGCCGAACAGCGGGCGGAGCTGCGGCGGATCACCGGCAACCCGCGCCGGCCCACCTTCAGCAACACCATCCTGGCCCTGGAGCGCTCCGGCCGGACGCTGGACCGGGTCTGCGCGCTGTTCGAGGTGCACGCCAGCAGCCTGAAGGTGGGCGCCATGCCGGAGCTGGAGGCGGAGCTGATGCCCCGCCTGGCGGCCTTCGAGGACGAGATCACCCAGGACCCGGAGCTGTTCCGGCGCATCGAGGCGGTCTGGGCGGGCCGCGGCCGGGCCCGCCTGGACCCGGAGCAGGAGCGGCTCTGCTGGCACTACCGCACCCGCTTCATCCGGTCCGGGGCGCGGCTGGATCCGGACCGCAAGCAGCGGATCCAGGCCCTGAACCAGGAGCTGGCGACCTGCTGCACCCGGTTCAGCCAGCAGGTGCTGGAGGCGGAGACCCGCCTGGGCACGCTCATCGAGCGGGAGGACGACCTGGCCGGGCTGCCCGATGACCTGCGCGCCGCCGCCGCCCAGGCCGCGGCCGAGCAGGGCCATCCCGGGGGCTGGCTGATCCGCAACACCCGTTCCGCGGTGGAGCCGTTCCTGGCCTGCAGCGCCCGCCGGGGGCTGCGGGAGCGGGTGTGGCGGGCCTTCGCCGGGCGCGGCGCCGACGGGGGGACCGGCGACAACCGGGCCCTCATCCCCCGGATCCTGGGCCTCCGGCACGAACGGGCGCAGCTGCTGGGCTACGCCAGCCACGCCCACTGGGCGGTGGAGCCGGCCATGGCCGGGACCCCGGAGCGGGCCCTGGCGCTCATGGAATCCGTATGGGTCCCGGCCCTGGCCCAGGTGCGCGGCGAACTGGCGGAACTGCAGGCCCTGGCCGACCGGGACGGCGCCTTCCCCATCGCCGCCTGGGACTACCGCTTCTACGCCGAGCGGCTGCGCCAGGCCCGGTTCGCCCTGGACCTGCAGGAGGTCCAGCCGTACCTGCAGCTGGACCTGCTGCGCGAGGGCATGTTCTGGGCCGCGGACCGGCTCTACGGGCTGACCTTCACCCGCATGGACCTGCCGGTGCCGCATCCGGACGGCTCGGTGTGGGCGGTGCGCGACCGGGCGCGCCGGGCCGGGGCGCGCCTGCGCGGGCTGTGGTACTTCGATCCCTTCGCCCGGGAAGGCAAGCAGTCCGGCGCATGGATGAGCCAGTACCGGCGGCAGGAGCGGCTGGAGCGGCCGGTGCCGGCCATCGTGTCCAACAACGCCAACTTCCTCAGGGGCGCGTCCGGCTCCCCGGGAGCCCCCGGATCCCCGGCCGCGCCGGTGCTGGTCTCCTGGGACGACGCGGTCACCCTGTTCCACGAGTTCGGCCACGCCCTGCACGGGCTGCTGTCGGAGGTGCGCTACCCGTCCCTGTCCGGCACCGCCGTGCCCGGCGACTTCGTGGAGTTCCCCTCCCAGCTGAACGAGCACTGGCTGCTGACCCCGGAACTGCTGGAGCGCTTCGCCCGCCACCACCTCACCGGCGCGCCCATGCCGCCGGAACTGGCGCGCAAGCTGGCCCGGGCCGCCACCTTCAACCAGGGCTTCCAGACCCTGGAATACCTGGGGTCGGCCCTGCTGGACATGCGCATGCACCTGGCCGGCGGCGCGGTGGCCGATCCGGACGCCTTCGAGCGGGAACTGCGGGCCGGGCTGGGCATGCCCGAGGCCGTGGCCCTGCGCCACCGGCCCGCCCACTTCAGCCACATCTTCGCCGATGACGAGTACGCCGGCGGCTACTACGCCTACCTGTGGGCCGACGCCCTCACCGCCGACACCTGGGAGGCGTTCCTGGAGGGCGGCGGGCCCTGGAGCCCGGCCGTGGCCCGGCGCTACCGCCGGTACATCCTGGCGGTGGGCGGCACGGTGGACCCGGACCGGGCCTTCCGCCGGTTCCGGGGCCGGGCGGTGGATCCGGCCGCGCTCATGCGCAAGCGCGGCTTCGCGCCGCCGGCGGCAGCAGGTATGCGATGATCATCTTGTCTTCCTGACGGCTTCGGGTACCCCAGCCCCCCGCGAAGGAGCTTCGGTAGCCCATGTCCAAGATCAGTCCTGACCAGACCCTCACCCTCCGCATCGTGTCCGTGGTGGGGTTCAACTTCCTGTCATACCTGTGCATCGGCGCCCCGCTCGGCATCCTGCCGTCCTACCTGCACCTGCAGCTGGGCCTCAGCACGGTGCTGGCCGGCTTCCTGGTCAGCCTGCAGTACATCGCCACCTTCGCCAGCCGGCCTCGGGCCGGGCACATGTCCGACACCCTCGGGCCGCGCCAGACGGCCCGCCTGGGCATGCTCATGAGCGCCGGGGCCGGCGCCCTCATGGTGCTGGCGGCCATGTGGCACCATCCGCTCTGGCCCAGCCTGGTCCTGCTGGCCGCCAGCCGCCTGGCCCTGGGCACCGGGGAAAGCCTGGTCGGCACCGGCTCCACCATGTGGGGGATCGGCCGGGTGGGCGGCGAGCACACCGCCCGGGTCATCTCCTGGAGCGGGGTTTCCACCTACACCGGGCTGGCGGTCGGGGCTCCGCTGGGGCTGATCGTTTCGGCCCACTGGGGTTTCGGCGCGGTGGGGGCGATCATCCTGGGGTTGTGCCTGGGCAGTTTCGCCCTGTCCAGCCGCATGGCCGGCACAGTGCCTCTGCCGGGCCGGCGGGTGCCCATGGGCCGCATCGTCCTGAAGGTCACCCCCTACGGTCTGGCCCTGGCCCTGGGCGGCACCGGCTTCGGGGTGATCGCCACCTTCATCACCCTCTACTTCGCCCGCCAGGGCTGGCCGGGCGCGGCCCTGTCCCTGAGCATCTACGGGCTCAGCTTCGTGGGTGCCCGGCTGGCCTTCGCCCGGACCATCGACCGGTTCGGCGGCTTCCGGGTGGCCATGGTCTCCTTCGCCCTGGAAACCTGCGGCCTGCTGCTGCTGGGTCTGGGCCACTCGCACCAGATGGCCCATCTGGCCTGCGGGCTCACCGGGGCGGGCTTCTCCCTGGTGTTCCCGGCCCTGGGCGTGGAGGCCGCCAACCGCTTCCCGGAATCGGTGCGGGGGTCGGTCATCGGGATCTACAACGCCTTCGCCGATCTGTCCCTGTTCATCGCCGGTCCCATGGCCGGCGCCATCATCCACGGCTTCGGCTACCCGGCGGTGTTCCTGGGCACCGCCGGGGCCGTGCTGGCGGCCCTGGCCGGCACCGCGTGGCTCAGCCGGGCCGCGGGGGCGGGGTGGGCGGCCGGTGGGGTGGACGCCGAGGCCCCCCGGTTGTGCACCCATTCCCAAGGAGGTTCCGCATGAAGGTCGTCGCCATCAATGGAAGTCCGCGCAAGGACGGCAATACCCGCATCCTGCTGGAGACGGCCCTGGCGCCCATGGCCCAGGCCGGCTGGGAGACCGAGCTGCTGCAGGTGGGCGGCCGGTCCATCCACGGCTGCCGCGCCTGCGGGCAGTGCCTGAAGCGCCAGGACCGGCAGTGCAGCTCGGGCCAGGACGTGTTCAACGACGTGTTCGCCAAAATGCTGGAGGCGGATGCCATCCTGCTGGGCTCGCCCACCTATTTCGCCGATGTGAGCACGGAGATGAAGGCCCTGATCGACCGGGCCGGGTTCGTGGCCATGGCCAACGGCTGCGCGCTGGCCGGGAAGGTGGGCGCGGCGGTGGTGGCGGTGCGCCGCGGCGGGGCCACCCATGCCTTCGACACCATGAACCATCTGTTCTCCATTTCCCAGATGATCGTGCCGGGCTCCACCTACTGGAACATCGGCTACGGGCTGGAGCCCGGCGAGGTGTCCGGGGACGGCGAGGCCCTGCGCAACATGCGCCACCTGGGCGAGGCCATGGCCTGGCTGGGCCGGGCGGTGCGCAACAGCGACGCACCCTATCCGGTCCGCCGCGCTGGTGAAGCCTAGCAGCCTGACCACGTATTCGTACGTGTCCCAGACTTTCGCCAGGGTCGTCCCGGTCGGTTGCGGTCGCAACCGCCGTGACGGAATCTCGGCTTGAAACCCACGGCCGTGTCCCAAAACAGGGGGAAGCAGCTGCCAATGCTCTCCCGGCCTTCCCCCCTTTGGGTGGTACACAGGCCGGATTTACTCTTTGGCTTGCTTTCCGCTCCGGCCGTTCGTGCAGCGAACGGCCGGAGCGAACGGGGCGAAGGTCTTGGGCACGGACGATTAGGTCGTCAGGCACCTGGGGCGATCGGAAGGAGAGGGTGAATTCATCAAGAATTTGCCGTAACAAATCGGTACTTTGGTATAAATGTTAACAAATTTATGTTTAATATCATAGTCATAATGATTGGTGGACTCATGACTATGCAAGGATGGCTTCTGGGACCCGGTGTGCGCTTGGTCGCTAGGTTGCGGCTGGGATGGAAGTTCGCGCTGGTGGGCGCGGTGTTCATCCTGGGCCTGGGCTGGCTGACCCTGGAACTGGTCCGGTCCCAGACCGAAGTGATCTCCTTCGCCCGCCAGGAGCGGCTGGGCGTGGTCTACCTGCAGGACCAGCGCCAGGTGTTCCAGGCGGCCCTGGGCTCGGGCGGAGATCCGGGCCCCGCGGCCCTGGAACGCCTGGCCGGCACCGACGCCCGCCTCGGCGCCGGGCTGGACACCCGGGCCGATCTGGGCCGGGTGCGGGAGCAGTGGGCCAAGGCGGTGGCCGCCTCCCCGGGCGGCGGCGACCCCTGGCGCCCGGCCCTGGACGCGCTGCTGGCCCTGAACAGCCAGGTGGGGGACACCAGCAACCTGATCCTGGATCCGGACATCGACAGCTACTACACCATGGACCTGGTGCTGCTGAAGATCGGCCAGATCCAGAGCCTGATCCACGATATCCAGTTCCTGGCCGGGCACACGCCGGCCGGCGGCGAGCTGTCCGGCACGGACCGCACCCAGCTGGTGGTGCTCACCGGCCAGATCGTGGGCCTGCTGGACGGGGTCCGGGACGATATCCGGGACGGGAAGGCGTTCAGCACGCCCATGGTCAAGGCCCGGCTGGCCGGTCCGGCCGGGGCGTTCCTGGACCAGACCGACGCGCTGCTGGCCCTGGTCAAGCAGCGGGTGGCGGGCCAGGCCGCGGCGGTGCCCGCCCAGGCGCTGCTGGCGGCCGGCGCGCTGCCCATCGCCTCCGGCTTCCAGTTCTACGACACGGCCGCCCAGGTCCTGGACGATCTGCTGCAGATCCGCATCCACGGCCGCCACGTGGTGATGTACCGGGACCTGGCCATCGCCGCGGCGGTGGTGCTGCTCAGCTTCTACCTGTTCCTGGCCCTGTACCTGCAGATGAGCCGGGCCTGCAGCGACCTGAAGGTGCTGGCCGCGGCCATGGGCGAGGGCGACCTGACCTGGCGCCTGGCGTCCCGGGACGAGGACGAGATCGGCCAGGTGACCCTGGCCTTCGATCAGCTGTCCCAGCGCTTCCGGGGCACCTTCAGTGATTTCACGGCCGTCGCCAACCAGCTGGCTGCGGCCTCTGAGCAGCTGGCCTCCTGCGCGGAGGAGGTGTCCCGCACTGCCGGTTCCCTGGCCGAGACCTCCCACGAGCAGGAGCAGGCCAACCAGACGGTGCACACTGCCATGGGCCGGCTGCACGCCTCCATCGACGGGGTGGCCGCCCATGTGCAGGCCATCCAGAAGGAGGCCTCCGCCTCGGTGGAGCGGGTGGGGGAAGGGGATCAGGCCGGCAGCGCCATCCACGCCGCCATGGGGGAGATCCACACCAATACCGAGCAGACCCGCCAGGCGCTGGGGGTGATCCAGGAGATTTCCCGGAAGACCAATCTGCTTTCCCTCAATGCCGCCATCGAAGCGGCCAAGGCCGGGGCGCACGGCCGGGGCTTCGCCGTGGTGGCCGAGGAGATCGGCAAGCTGGCCCGCAACTCCCGGGAGGCCGCCCGGGAGATCGACGGCTTCATCCAGGCCAGCAGCGAGGCCGTGGCGCTGGGCCGGACCACCGCGGACGCGGTCAGCCAGGTGCTGCTGGGCATCCGCGACCAGACGGTGACGACGGCGCGGCAGGTGGAGGAGATCAACCAGCTCGCCTCCGAGCAGATCCAGACCAGCGCCGGGGTCGCCGCCCAGGTGGAGCAGAACGAGTCGGCGACCCAGCTCAACGTGGTGGCGTCCCAGGAACTGGTGGAGGCCGTGGACGAGTTCGCCCACACCGCCTTCGATCTGGGCCGCATGGCCGAGCAGCTGGCCACGGGCATGGCCGGATTCAGGATCTAGGCACCGGCTGGAAGACCGGCACCGCCCCGCCCATGGCCTGCACCAGGTAGCGCCGGTACGGTTCCAGGGCCTGGGCGCACTCCAGGAACTGGGCCTCCAGCCAGCGTTCCCGGAGGCCGGCCAGCACCCGTCCCGGGTGCCGGCCGTCCAGGAAGCAGATGCTGGCGATGCTGCCGTCCCGTTCCGATAGAAGCATCGGGCCGAAGGGGGTGTCCAGGGTGCCCCAGCGGCGGGTGCCGCTGGGGGTGCCCGGCGGGGCCGGGGCCAGGCGGATGGCCCGCAATCCCGACAGCAGCTCCGTGGCCAG
>Ga0209415_10008171_pt1 | contig 18172 bp, 10 predicted proteins | sample PeaSoiSIISIP2007_FD_187696 | JGI IMG/M metagenome (GOLD analysis project Ga0209415, IMG submission 187696) | Peat soil microbial communities from Weissenstadt, Germany - SII-SIP-2007 (SPAdes) (version 2) | ecosystem: Environmental > Terrestrial > Soil > Wetlands > Peat | place: Germany... | reverse complement strand
GGATCGCTTCGCTCCCGCCTTCAGGCTCATTCTTCAATGAGAAAATGCTGCATGCCGGGCTGCGTCTTCTGATACCGATCTATAATAGTGAGTACTTACTTATGGAAGCAGCCCCTGTCCCGTCGGTGCCACCCGAGCCCACGGAGGCTCCCGTCCCCGCTCCCCGAACGCCCGCCGCCCGAATGCCCAGCGAAGACCGCCACCGCCAACTTCTTCGCGTAGCCGTCGAAAGCTTCGCCCGGAACGGCTTCAGCGGCACCAAGACTAAGGATATCGCCACTGCGGCCGGTGTGAGCGAGGCCATCCTCTTCCGCCATTTCGCCAGCAAGGAAGATCTGTACCACGCCATTTTGGACGAAAAGGAAGCCACCTTGGGTGGCGACCGCTGTTTTGTGGAAATGAACGAACTTGCTGAGCGCCGTGACGACCGCGGCCTATTCCAGTATGTGGCTCGGCAGGTGATTCGCTCCTTCCGCGAAGACACCGCCTTCCACCGCTTGTTGCTGTACGCCTCTCTCGAAGGGCATTTGCTGGCCGACCTGTTCCATGAACGGTTCGGGTTGCCGATGGGTGATTTTCTTTCCCGCTATATCGGCCTGCGGCAGGCCGAAGGCGCGTTTCGGGAATGCGATGCCAGCGTCGCTGTGATGTTCGTCTTCGGATCGATAGTCCATTACGCAATGGCCCGGCATGTCCTGGGGGCCAAGAAGTTTCCGCCGGTTGAAGACGAGCTCGTCGACCAATTTGTGGATCTGATTCTGGGCGGTCTGGAACAACGGCCCGCTGGGGCGCGTATGGCAAAAGGAAAGCAGAAGTGATGACCAGCCGTGTAACTTCACGATCGGGGGTAGTGAGCTTGGCGGGAATCGCGCTACTGGCCGCTTCCGGATGCAGCAACGCAAACAAGAACATATCCCTGACAGAAGCCGCCACCGGACCGGCGAAGATGCTGAAAGTGGCTACCGTGCGGGCTGCGACGCGACAGGTTTCCTCTTCGGTGCAGGTAACCGGCAGTTTTCTCGCCGAGGAATCGTCGGATGTGGCGCCGCCCGCCGCCGGCAGAGTAATCGCGACTCCCGTGGATGCGGGCGCGTTTGTCAAAGAAGGCGAGATCCTGGCCAAACTCGAGGACCGCGACGCGCAACTTCGATTGCAAGCGGCACTGGCTTCCGAGCAGCAGGCAGAGGCGAGCCTGCATCAGGCAGAATCGCGGATCGGTTTGACGCAGGGCGGTAAATTCGACGCAAACAACGTGCCGGAGGTGCTTTCGGCCAAGGCCTCTTACGATTCCGCGGTGGCGCAAGCCAAAATGTCGGAAGCCGACGCGCAGCGGTACGACGCCTTGATCAAAACCGGCGACGTCTCTCAAAGCGCCTACGACAAGGCGCGGACACAGGCCGACACCGCCAAGGAACAAACGAATTCCGCGCGGCAACTTTTCGAGGCGGCGCTCAACTCCGCGCGCCAGAACTTCCAGGGCGTGATCAACGCTCAAGCCTCGCTCGCCGGCGCACGCGCTCAAACCGCGATCGCGCGGAAAGCGGTGGAGGACACCATCATCAAGGCGCCCTTTACCGGCTACATCAGCGCACGTCCCATCGCGGTCGGACAATATGTAGCGCTCACAGCGAAGATCGCGACTCTGGTGCGCGTCACGCCGCTCAAGCTGGAGCTTCAAGTCCAGGAGTCGAATGCGCCGCAGTTGAAGATCGACGCCGATGTGGAAGCCGGCGTTCCCGGCTATCCAGGCCGAATGTTTCAGGGCAAAGTGACGGCGATCAATCCGACGGTGGACCCAAATTCCCGCACTGTCGCGGTGGAGGCGAAGTTCGCCAACCAGGACCTGGCGCTGAAGCCCGGCATGTTCGCCACCGCGCGCATTCTGCTGAACGGGAGCAGCGTGGGGATTTTTCTGCCTCGCGCGGCGATTCTCACCGATCCCAGCACGAACTCCTCGCAGGTTTTCTTCATTCGCGACGGCAAGGCCCGAGTGGCCGTGGTGCAACTGGGCGCGGTGGACGGCGACATGGTCCAGATTCTGTCAGGTATTACGGCCGATTTCGTGGTTGCCACCAACCATCTTCAAGATCTATTCGACGGCGAGCCCGTCGAGTCCGCAGGCCCGGCCCCAGCCACGACTGGAGCTCTCCCCGTGGCGCACGCACTCCTGCGTGCCGTCTCCACACTCGTGTCGAGACCCTTTGAAGGAATAGCCCGTGCATAAACTCGCTGAGCTCTGCGTCCAACGGCCTGTCTTCGCCACCATGCTGATTGTGGCGCTCATGGTGGTGGGCACTTTCTCGTTCTTCACCCTGGGTGTGGATCTATTCCCCAAAGTCGATTTGCCCACGGTATCGGTCTCGGTCAGCAATCCCGGGGCATCGGCGGAGGAAGTGGAAACCGACATCACCAAGCGAATCGAAGACGCTGTGAACACGATCAGCGGCATTGATGTGATGCGCTCTACTTCGGTACAGGGAGCCTCCACCGTAATCATTCAGTTCTTGCTCGACAAAAACGGCGACGTCGCCGCGCAAGAGATTCGCGACAAGGTGAACCTCGTCGTCAACGATCTGCCGGACACGGCGAAAGCGCCCGTGGTGCAGAAATTCGATCCCGACGCTTCGCCGATTATGGACATTGTGCTCTCTTCGCCCCGTCCCCTGCGAGAGGTAACCGAAATCGCGGACAAGCAAATCAAGCCGCAGCTGGAAAACATCAACGGCATCGGACAAATCCAGTTGGTCGGCGGCCTGAAGCGTGAAATCCGCGTGTGGGTGGACCCCGACAAGATGCGCGCCTACAACCTGGCCATCTCCGACGTGGCCAACGCGCTGCGCCAGCAGAACATGGAGATGCCGGCGGGCAATGTAAATGCGGGAGCGCGCGAGCTGGCCGTTCGCACGCTGGGGCGGCTGGTAGACCCGGCGCAGTTTAACGAAATTGCGATCGCGACGCGCGGGCTGTACGTCGTGAAGCTGCGCGACATCGGCCACGCGGAGGACTCGCAGGAAGAGCCCACCACCGCCGCGCGCCTGAATGGCGAAGCCGCCGTCACCATGGTGGTTTTGAAACAATCGGGACAAAACACTGTCGCGGCCGCAGACGCGCTGAAGGACCGGATCAAACAGCTCGAGGCGGTGCTGCCGAAAGACATCCATATCCAGATCACCGACGACCAATCCGTCTTCATCAAGGCAACCGTGCGCGACCTCGAAGAGCACTTAGTCGAAGGAAGCATTCTGGCCGCGGCGATTGTCTTTGCATTTCTGGCGAACATTCGCACCACCTTGATCTCGGCGCTGGCCATTCCGACTTCCATCATCTCGACGTTCGCGCTCATGGCTGCAATTGGCTTCGACTTGAATCAGATCACCATGCTGGCGCTGACCCTCATGGTTGGTATCGTGATCGACGACGCCATTATTGTCCTTGAAAACATTTATCGCTTCATGGAGGAGAAGGGCATGTCGCCCTATCGGGCGGCCATCGAAGGCACGCGCGATATCGGCTTGGCGGTGATGGCAACGACGTTTTCGCTCCTGGCCGTGTTCCTGCCCATCGGCTTCATGGGCGGCATCGTCGGCCGGTTCATGTCGTCGTTTGGATTTACCGCTTCTTTTGCCATCGCCGTCTCATTGCTGGTGTCTTTTACCCTGACTCCCATGCTCACCTCGCGGTTTGTCAAAGTGCTTCCCAAGCACGAGGGCGAAAAGAAGAAGGGATCGAAAGATTCGCGCTTCTTCCGCTTCCTGGATGGCCACTATACACGAATGCTCGAATGGTCCATGGGGCATCGCAAGTCTATGGTGGCGATCAGCGTGGGTGTGATGCTGAGCACAGTTCCTCTCTTCATGCTGGTGAGCAAAAACTTTCTGCCGGCCGATGATCGTTCTGAGTTTCAAGCGAACATTCGAGCTCCCGAAGGAACTTCGCTGGCCGGGACGGTAACCATCGCGGAGCGAATCGCACGCGACATCCGCGCGCTGCCGGGAGTAACCGCGACGCTGACATCGGTGGGTATCGGGTCCGCTGCCTTTGTCGGCTCCAGCGCCGGCGAGTCGAACAGTGCTTCCATCTACGTGAAGCTCGTGGCGGCGGCCGGCCGCAAGGACACACAGGATCAAATCATGGCCAAGGCGCGCGAAATTCTCACCCATTATCCGAAGGATCTGCGCACCAGCGTCGGGCAGGCGGCGAGCGGGCCCGGCGGCGGACAGGCCGACGTGCAGTTCACGCTTACCGGGCCGGATCTCGACAAGCTCAACATGTATTCCCAAACGTTACTCGCGAAGCTTAAGCAAATTCCGAATGTCGCGGACGCCGATACGTCGTTGGTGTACGGCAAGCCCGAACTGAGGGTGGAGATCGACCGGCAGCGCGCGGCGGACTTGGGCGTGCGCGTCAGCGATATCGCGCAAGCGCTGAACACCCTGGTGGCGGGCCAAGTGGTTTCGTCGTTTCCTTCAGGTGGCGAAGAGTACGACGTGCGTCTGCGCGCCGACATGCAGTTCCGAACCAGCGCCGAAGGGCTGCGGCAGCTCACGGTCTTTTCCACCAATACCCGAGGCTGGGTGCCGCTGGATCAAGTGGTCCGGATCAAGAGCGGTGAGGCGCCCTCCAGCATCGGCCGTCTGAACCGGCAGCGCCAGGTAACGCTGAGCGCGAACGTGCTGCCCGGCGGATCGCAACAGAAAATCATCTCCACTCTGAATCAAATTGCCGGCGATCTCCAGATGGACCCCGGCTACGGCACGGGACTGGTGGGTACTTCGAAAGAACTGGGACGCGCTGGTTATTATTTCGTGCTCGCTTTCGCGCTCACGTTCATCTTCATGTACATCGTGCTGGCCGCGCAGTTTGAGTCGTTCCTGCACCCCTTTACGATTCTCCTAACACTGCCCTTGGCGGTGCCTTTCGGGATCCTGTCGCTGTTGATGTTCGGTCAGAGCGTGAATATCATGTCGGGGCTCGGCCTGCTCTTACTGTTCGGAATCGTGAAGAAGAATGCGATTTTGCAGATCGATCACACCAACGGATTGCGTGCCGCCGGGTTGAACCGTTACGACGCTATCATTCAAGCCAATCGCGACCGGCTGCGTCCCATTTTGATGACCACGACAGCGCTGGTGGCAGGCATGTTGCCGCTGGTGCTCTCGAACGGAGAAGGCTCGGCCAGCAACCGGTCCATTGGCGTTCTTGTGGTGGGCGGACAGACGCTGTGCCTGTTGCTGACCCTGCTCGCCGTGCCGGTATTTTATTCGCTCTTTGACGATATGAGGCAGCTCCCGATATTCCGAAAGCTTTTCCGCGGGCGCGACAAAGCGCGCGAAGTGGTCTCTGGCTTGGATGTCGCGCCTCAGCCCATGCATTTCGAAGGAGGGGAACGCGTCTAATGCGGGCATACATTTTCCTCGCCGGCGCGTTTTCGGTTGCCCTCGCGCAGCAGGCGCCGCCTCCCCTACAGGGCTTGCCCCCCGAAACGATGTCGTCGCGGCCAACCAGCACACTCGTGCCGCCCGTGCGCCCGTTCCGTTTGCCGCCGCGCACGGGAATCGAGACCCAGATGGAGATTTCGCTCGACCAAGCGCTGGCCATGGCGCTCGCGAACAACAAGGACATCGAATCGTCGCGAATCGATCGTCTGGAATCCGACTACACGCTCACCGCGGCGCTGGGGGCGTTCGATCCGCAACTCAACGTCACCAGTTATTGGGAGCAGCAAATCACGCCAGTGGCTTCGTCTTTGGGCGGATCGGCAACCGGCAGCCTGCTGAACAAGACCTGGCAGGCGGATCCCGGAATCACGGAGAATTTGCCCTGGTATGGGGGGGCGTTCAGAACGGATTTGTCGTCCGCCAAAGCGTATTCCAATAACACCTTTCTCTCGCTGAACCCGCAATACGAGACGTCGCTCAGTTTCTCCTACACGCAGCCCCTGTGGCGCAACCTGCTCTATGACGGCAACCGCCATCAGATCGACGTCGCCAAGAAGAACCGCTCTTTGACGGACGAGCAGTTCCGGCAGCGTGTCATGGCGATCGTGCTGCAAACCGAGCAAGCCTATTGGGAACTGTCATACTCCTACAACAATCTGCAGGTCCAATTGGACGCCGTGCGCATCGGTATTCAGCAGGACGAGAGCAACCGGCGGCAAGAGGAACAAGGGCTTCTCGCGCCTATCGACGTCGTGGCCGCGCAGACGCAGCTTGCAACTTTTGAAGTAGGCGCCTATGCGGCGCAGTCGGCGCTGACCAGCGCGGAGAATGCGCTGAAGGAACTGGTGCTGCCGGATCGAGCGGATACACAGTGGTCCACCGCCCTGAATCCCATCACCCCCGCGAATGTAACGCCGCCGCTGACTCCGCTGTCGGACGCGATCGCCGAGGCCATGGCGAACCGTCCGGAGATCGCCGAGGTAAAGATCAACGGTGAGATCAATGAAAAAGACGTCCGCTATTTTCACGATCAGACCAAACCGCAGGTCAATCTAACGGCGCTTTATAGCCGGGCTGGATTGGCTGGCGTGTTGCTTCCGGCGGGGCCCAATCCGTTTACCGCGGGCTTTGTTCCGCTGACCACCCGGTTAAATGAACTGTCCGCGCTGGCCGGCCTTTCCGCGTTGCCGCCATTTTCGTTGGGAGGCTCGGCGGTGAATCCGCTGTTGGTGGGAGACTACGGGCAATCGCTATCGAATATATGGGCGGGCCGTTTTCCAACCACCGAAGTTCAATTGAGTATCTCTTTGCCGATCCGGAACCGCACCGCGGACGCGAATCTCGGCAAATCTTTGGCCGAATCGCGGCGCATTCGCAATCAAATGCAGCAGACTGAGCAGAATATTCAATCCGACGTGCGCACCGCCATGGAGAATCTGCAAATGGCGCAACTTCGCTTGCAAGCGGCGGCGGTGGCGCGCGAATCCGCTGAAGAGCAGTATCAAAGCGAGCAGCGCCAATTTCGCGCCGGCACGTCCACGCTGTTCCTGGTGCAACAGCGGCAGGCGAACATGATCACGGCGCGCAGCCAGGAGCGGCGTTCGCAAGCCGATCTGAGCGAGGCTATCGCGCAATTCCATCTCGCCACGGGAACCATCCTGGCCGAGCGAAACATTAGTTTGAAATAATTATCTCGATGAATCTCGCCGGCGTCGCTGGAATCGTTCTGTTTATTGGGGCCGAATGAGCCGTGGCTCCGCGCCCGGGCGCGCTTTCTTCGCAGCTTTGGCGGCAGTCTCGGTCGCCAGCCTGTTTTTCCTTTACTTTTTTGGACTGACTCGCGCCGGCCTGATCGGACCCGACGAGCCGCGCTATGCGGCGATCGGACGGGCTATGGCCGTGAGTGGCGATTGGATCACGCCGCGTCTGTGGGGCGCGCCGTGGTTCGAAAAGCCCGCTCTGCTTTATTGGATGACTGCGGCGGCCTTCAAGGTGGGACTCGGAACCGAGCTGGCGCCCAGGCTTCCAGTTGCGATCGCGAGCGTCGCGTTCCTGGTCTATTTTTTCGTCGTGCTGCGGCGAGAATTTGGCGACCGGGCGGCTTGGTATTCGGCGACAATTCTCGCGACCTCGGCGGGATGGCTCGCCTACAGCCACGTCGCAATCACAGATCTGCCGATGTCCGCGGCATTCGCCGCCGCGATGCTCGGGGTATTCACGGGCTCGGGCGGCGCCAGAGCATCTCTCGCGGCCGGGGCGTTGCTCGGACTCGCCGTTCTTGCCAAGGGGCTTGTACCGTTGGCGCTCTTCATTCCGGCTCTGTGGTTCCTGCGCCACCGCATTCGCGAGCTTGCTCTGGTGTTCGGCGCTGCGGCTGTTGTAGCCGCGCCTTGGTATGTGCTCGTTACCTTGCGAAACGGAACGACGTTCCTCGACGAATTCATCTGGAGGCACCACTTCGGCCGATTTCTCGACACCGCGCTACAACATCAGCAGCCCGTTTGGTTTTACGTTCCGGTTTTGCTGGCGGGTCTTTTCCCCTGGACGCCACTGCTGGGCCTCCTGTTCAAGCGCCGCCTTTATCAAGATCATCGCGCACTGTTTCTGCTGGCTTGGTTCGCCTGGGGATTCGTGTTTTTTTCCGCCTCGCGTAACAAGCTACCGGGTTATTTGTTGCCACTGTTGCCTCCGCTTGCGGCATTGATAGGGGTTGCGCTCGCGGGTGGTGGGCGTGCTGGTAGTTTGCTGGCGGTTTCGGGTGCTATCCTCGGCAGCGCCTCGATGATCGCCGGAGTGCTGCCTCAGGCGCTCCTGACAGGATTGTCTCACGCCTCGTTTCGACTGACGTTGCCTTGGATTATTGTGGGCGTTGCGCTTGCGGTGACCTGCGCCCTTCTGGATAGAGCTGGCCGCCGCGATGCGGCTGTGGCCCTGGTGGCGCTTGCCATGGTGACGTTGGTAGCGGGCGTGGTGTGGCGTGTCTATCCGGAACTTGATCGGCAGTTGTCCGGAAGGGAAGCCGGATCAATGACTTGCCTGCCGCCCACCGGTCGCTCCCAGCGCTACAGCATCGAATATTACGCGGGCCGAAACCTTCCGGATTGTAATTGAATCCCTAGTATAGTAATCTCTATAGACATAAGGGTAATTATGACCGCTGAACGGCCCGCAAATCTCCTCAACCTCCAAGCCGAGACGGAAGCCCAATACGACGCCACCGTCCGCGCTGACATCGAGCTGTTCCGCTCGTACGCCGAGAAATACATGGCCGGAGGTCTGACCGACGACGAATTCCGCGCCCAACGGCTGCGGCGAGGCGTCTACAGCCAGCGCCAGGCCGGCGTCCATATGATCCGTACCAAAATCCCGGGCGGGTTGATGACCGCGGCCCAGATGGATCAGCTCGCCACGATCGCCGATGAATTCTGCGGCGGCAAGGGACATCTCACCACTCGCCAAAACATTCAGTATCATTTTGTTCCATTACCGCAAGTGTCCGACCTGCTCGAAAGACTCGCCGGTTTTCGCCTGACCACGCGGGAAGCCTGCTACAACACGGTCCGCAACGTCACCGCCTGCCCGTTGAGCGGTCTGCTGGCCGACGAAGTGTTCGACGTGCATCCCTACGCGCAGAAGGTCGCGTTTGCGTTCCTGCACAAGGAACTAACCGACAGCATGCCGCGCAAATTCAAGATCGCTTTTTCGGGTTGCAAGGAAGATTGCATGCTCTGCGCGATCCACGATATCGGACTGCGCGCCGTGATCCGTGACGGCCGGCGCGGCTTCCGCATGGTGGTTGGCGGCGGTCTGGGTCCACTGCCGGTGGAAGCGCATGTTCTCGACGAGTTCGTCCCCGTGGAGCAGCTGGTGAGCCGCTGTGAAGCCGTTCTCCGCCTTTTCAACACGCACGGGAATCGCAAGAACAAAAACAAGGCGCGATTAAAGTTTGTGGTTCGCGAGCGCGGTTGGGACTGGGTAAAGGAAGAGATCGAAAAGAATTATCAGGACATCCTCGCGAATGGCGGTATTGCGACACCGGAAACGGTTCCGGACAGCTTTGGTGGTTTTCAGTCATCGCCACCACCACTGGGAACCGGCGCCGAGCTGCCCCCGGTATTAGGGTCGAACGGGCATTCGAACCCGGCTTACGAGCGATGGCTCGAAACCAATATTCGGGAGCAGAAGCAGACCGGCTATGCCATGGTCACTGTGAAGGTGCCTCAGGGCAACCTTACCGGGAAGCAAATGCATGGCTTAGCTCACCTCTCACGCAGTGCGGGCGATGGTCTTTTGCGGGTGACGGTGGATCAGAATCTGGTGTTAGCTTACCTCCCGCTGCGGGTTCTGCCTCAGGTTTACCGCGCGCTGGACCAGGTTGGTCTGGCGGAAGGAGGCGCGCACGAGATCGACGACATAACGACCTGTCCGGGGGCTTACAGTTGCAATCTTGGCCTGACCAAGTCGATGAACCTGGGTGCGGCACTGGCGGATGTGGTGAAGGATTATTCCGATCCGCAGGTTCGCCGGCTCAACATCAAGGTCAGCGGCTGTCCAAACTCCTGCGGCCAGCACTGGATCGGTGACATTGGCTTTTACGGAAACGCGCGTAAGATCGACGGCAAGGAAGTCCCTTACTATCTGATGCTGCTGGGGGGCGGATATGACGACGCAGGCGTCATGCGGTTTGGCGTTGCGATTCAGAGCATACCGGCTCGTTTGGCCCCGGAAGCCGTGCGGCGTGTGCTGGGTCACTACATTGCGAACCGGCAGGATGGTGAAAGCTTCCGCGAGTACGTGCTGCGATACAAAGTGGAGACTTTCCGTGGGATGACGAACGATTTGGTGAAGCCGTCCGAACTAGCTCCCGAGATGTATCGGGATTGGGGCGACGACGTGGGCTACTCGCTGCAATTGGGCCGCGGTGAGTGCGCCAGTTAGCGCATCCGGGCAGCTTGGGCGCCGGAAAAACCCCAGCGCACACATGGCGCGTAAATCGGACTCAGGTTACGCTCGTTCGTTACGTTACGCTCGTTTGGAAGACCGGGCGCTTTGCGTCTTGGCGGATTCAATGAAGGCGCCGTTGGCCAAAGCAAAGGCTGGGATCGAAATGGAGCGATCCACCAGGTCCGCCATCGCGTGAACAGCCAGACCCTCGGCCTGTTTGACGAAGGTCAAGACGGTCGCTTCGGAGTCGAAGTCAATATTGACACAATCGCCGCCGCGCACTTGATCGGTTGCGATCAAGTTCGACATGGGCTGCACGAGCAGCCGTTCGATGGCCCGCTTCAAGTGACGCGCTCCGTACTTCAGGTCTGTACCTTCTTTCAGCAAGAAATCCCTGGCTGGTTCCGTAGTCTTGAAGACGAACGATTTCTCAGGCGAAGTGTTGAAGATCCGTTGCTGGACCATGTTCAGTTCGATGTCCAGAATCTTTCTCAGTTCGTTGGTGCCGAGCGGCTTGAAGGTGACGATTTTGTCGAGACGATTAATGAACTCGGGCGTGAATTTGCGCCGTGCCGCGTCTGCCCCGCTACGTGCCATTTTAGCGCCTAGCTTCTCGTCCACAGTGCCGTTTTGGGATTGCCGCGCGGCCTCCCCTGCATTGAAGCCCAGCCGGGGATTAATGAGATTACTCATCTCGGTGGCGCCCAAGTTACTGGTCATAAAGATCAGGGCGCGGGAGAAATCCACCTTTCGGTTGTCGCCCAAGGTGAGCGTTCCCTTGTCAAGAATGCCCAGGAGCAAATTCCACAGTGCGTCACTGGCTTTTTCGATCTCGTCAAACAGCACGAAGCTCAGTTTGCAGGCATCGGTGTGATATTGGTTCAGCACTTCCTGGCTCAGCAGAGGATGCGTTTCGCGATGTCCCAGGTATCCGGGAGGCGAGCCGATCAACTTTGCGATCTCGTGACTGTGCTGAAATTCCGCGCAATCGATCTTGATTACCGCGCGAGGATTACGCACCAAAGCCTCGGCAGTCGCCTCGACAATGCGCGTTTTGCCGGATCCGGTTGGTCCCAGAAAGAGGAAGTTACCGATGGGCCGGCCCGACGGTGTCATGCCCGTCAGGTTCATTTGATAGATATTCACGATCTGCTGGATAGCTTCGTCCTGCCCGACAATCATCCGACGTAAGCTACCCTCCAGAGCTTCGGCATCTCGCCCTGTTCGCGTCGGATCTAAAGGAACGTTAACCCGTAACATTTTTTTCTGGGCCCCTTTCACAACCATTCCCACACTTTCAACTAAGCAAATTGGATGCCATACTTCGGGACCCCTCTAAAAGCCCTAATTCCTGGGCTTTGCTGGTCGCACCTCGACCCGACTCACCAGAGTCCTTTCTGGCATTCTCAACAGCATGAGTACAATCTCCCCAATATCCTCGGGAGCGATCTTCCAATCAGCTTTCGCTGATCTTGTACTGAATTCTGTATCGACGCTCCCCGGCATAATATGAGAGACTCTAACGTTGTCGTAGCGATGATCCAGCATCATTGCTTCCGTGAATCCATTCAAACCGAACTTGGAAGCGTTGTAAGCCGCCCCACCTGCAAATGCGTTCTTCCCCGCCAAGCTACCTATGTTGATGATGTAACCGCCGCCACGCTTCTTGAAACGGGCCAGGGCCTCGCGCGAGCAATAAAACGCCCCCGACAGATTCGTCTCGATAGTCTTTTGCCAATCTTCTAGCGTCATTTCCGCCGCGCTTCTCATGATGCCCACGCCCGCATTGTTGACAAGGATATCGGGACCTCCCGTTTCACGGTCCACCCACTCGAAAAAGTCTGCAACGTCTGCGCTTCCTCTTACATCGGCAGCTTTTCCCACCACTTTACGGTACGACTCGTTGGTGAAGCGCCTTATAGCGTCGTCTACGTTAGCCTGAGTGCGCCCGCATATTGCCACCGTAGCGCCGGCGTCAGCCAGCGCACTCGCGATCGCAAAGCCAATCCCACGTGTCGCTCCCGTCACAACCGCGGTACGTCCCATCAATAATGTTTCGTTCATGATTTCATCCTACGTTGATACCGTTGGCAGGCGAATAGCGAGAACGCAGCCGGCCGCGTCGATAGAAGTCGATGGAAGATGGTTAGGTCGCTGCTCCGTCGAGGACACGGATGCGACCGGAGCTAGCGGAGCGCTGACTCAGAGACGAGAATGGCGAGGACGACGCATGGTCGTCACGCTGCCACTTCTTCGCTCAGCCGGTCGAGCGACATGCTCCAGCCAAGTTCCATGCCTGCCAGGTGCGGCGCCGCCTCTGCCTTCGCCTTCGAGACGATAGCGTGCACTGTGAGTTTTGTCTTGCCACCCTCGTCGGCTAATGTCACCGTGTTCAGTATTTCGAAAAGCGGCTCACCATTCTGGTCGAGCGCGAAGCTCGTAAACACCAGCCGCTCGGGCACGACGATTTCATGAAAAACGCCGGTCATCGGATACACAATGCCGTTGGGTGCACGCATGTCAATCCGAATCGCACCGCCCGGCCGCACTTCCACTTCGCACACTGGATTGGTGAATCCCTTGGGTCCCCACCAGCGCTTCAACCGCTCTGGATCTGTCCAGGCCCGGAAGACTATTTCGCGCGGCGCGTCAAAAACACGCGTGGTGATCATTGTTTTTCTCTCGCCGGCCAGAGCCTTCGGCAGGTAATCGGCCAGCACATCCAGCGCGCTGCTCCAACCGTGCTTATGTCCATCGCGCGCCTCCACCGAAGCAAAGCCGCTTTGCCGCAATGTGAGTTCGGTCTTCCCGCCGCGTTCGGCGAGTGTGATGGTCACCAGCGTCTCCCGGCCAGGCTTCCGGTTGGCATCCAGCCATATGTGCGTGAACACCAGACGCTCCGGTTTCATGATCTCGCGATAGCCGCCCTCGAGCCAATGATCGGCGCCTTCGGGCGAGCGCATGCAGATCCGAAAGAAGCCACCGGGCCGGATGTCGGACTCGCTTGACGTGACAGTGAATCCGCGCGGAGCTCCTTGCCAATGCCGCAGGTGCTCGGGCTCGGTCCAACATTCGAAGACCAGTTCACGCGGCGCATCGAACACGCGCGTAATCACCAGCTCATGCTCCTGCGAGACCGCAACAGCCATTTGATCGAGATGCTCGGCCAGCCGGTCGTAGGTCTCGCTGGCCCCGCGCTCCATCCCGGAACGAATCACGGCGTCACGAGTCTCCTTTGAGTCATAGAGCACCCGGGTTGTCAGCGTTGTCTTGCCATTTTCTTCAGCGAGCGTCACCGTATTCAGCGATTCGCCCGGGTAATCGTCAAACGATTCGGTAGAGATCAGACGTTCCGGCCTGGTGATCTCCCGATATACGCCGCGCATACCCATGGCCTTGACGTCCGGCCCCCGCAGAATGTATCGCCATCCACCGCCCACGCGGAAATCGATTTCGCACGAGACGATCGGGCAGCTTGGTGGACCAAACCATCGCATCACGTGTTCGGGCTTGGTCAGCGCGTCGAACACCAGGTGGCGCGGCGCATCGAAAACGCGCGTGAGCACAACCTCCCGATCCGACGGCATGGTCAGGAATAGCGCGGGACTAGCTTTTGCGTGGCTTGCGGGCATGTTTCTTCTTCTCCTTGTTCTCTTTATTTTTCAATTCGGCGAGATAAACGTCCAGACGATCGAAGCTTTCTTCCCAAAAGCGGCGATAGTGTTCCAACCAATCCGAGACATCCTTGAGCGGTCCCGCCTCCAGCCGGCACGGCCTCCATTGGGCTTCGCGCCCGCGCGCGATCAGCCCCGCGCGTTCCAGAACTTTGAGGTGCTTGGAGATAGCGGGCATGCTCATGTCGAACGGCTCGGCCAGCTTCGTCACCGAAATCTCACCCGATGACAAGCGGGCCAGGATCGCGCGCCGGGTGGGATCGGCCAAGGCCGAGAAAGTGGCGCTGAGAGGATCGGGCGCGGCTTGTTGTAAACCCATTAGTTAAATAACCACCGAGTTAAATATACTGCGGCTCAATGAGCCTGTCAAGAGTCAAATGAAGCAGAATCGGTCTAGGGTTCCGAGCTGTTAACATCCGTCTCGGAGAAGTCGACACGTGTCGGCGGCTATTTCTGTCGCAAACGCTGCCCGATCTGATGTGAAGCATCCGCGGGGATCGATGCCCCCAATGGCCGACATGGCGACTATACGGACGCTATCCGAAAAGCTTCAACTTCTACAAATAGGGCGTTTTCCGAGAAGTTGAAAAAGATAGAATGAGTCTGACGCGCCCGGCAGGCGGGGAGGCGAGGCGTATGTCCCGGTCAGTCTAACGGGCGTCGGCCGAACTTCGACGAATAATATACGCAGGGCTGGCGGTAGTGCGCGAAAGGTGGGTCGCAGGCACTACCGGGCTGGCAGCCGAGATTATCGCATGGTAGAATTCCGCAATGATCCAGTTTGCTGGGGGGCTTATGCGAGCTTTCTTCGTCTTGACTCTGCTTGCAAGTGTACCAGCGTCGGCGCAAATCAGCTGCATTATGAAACCCGGCTCCACGCCGACAGTCGCGAAGGATCGCTGCTACGGCGAGGTGAGGGTGCAACTGGTTTGCACCGGCACCCCCACGCCCGACGGCGTTCCCGTCCCCTTGACAGACTTTGAGATCAGCGCGAACGTCCCTATCACCCCTCCGTGGTCGAAGTACCCAGGGTTAACGCCTGTGGGCGTCCTGAGCATCGACCCTGCCAACGGGTTCAACACATCAGGCTTTTCGGGAAACTTGGGAGCGGACAACGGATTGGCCTACAACGGTCCCACCGTCGTGGGAGAACCAAATGGCGTCAATTATGGCCCATCGGGGGTGGAGAACATATTCCTCGTTGAAACGGACGGCCCCTACACGGTCGATTTCCGCGGCATCCCGTTGGATCCCACCCCTGAGGGACGCACCGTCTGGGTAGAATTCCACATAAAGCTGTGCGACGAAAATGGCAACAGCCTTAACCCGTTCGAACTCTATGTGCATGCCAACGTCAAGCCAACCTCTACGCTTCCCGTTCCTCAATCGCCGCAGGACACTAAGGGCGCTGTTCCGGCCGATTCGGGCCGCTCGCAGCCTACGGATACCGTCACGCCGACGCAGCTCGACCTGGGCCCGGACAACCCCTGCTTCGAGTACCAGGCAATTCAAGGCAGCGCGCCCGCCAATCAGCCCTTGAACGCGTCGCTCCTTGCCTCCAGCCCCACGGTCCCCTCCGCTGCTTCCGCAACCCTCAAATTTTCCGCATTGTTTCCCGGATGCATCGTGCTCCCCGCGACCGGGTATCAGGAGGATCTGAGCCAGTTCTACGATAACGACGTCGGCTTCACCGCTCCTGGATTCTCTCCTTCCGTGACCTATGGAACCGGGTTCCAGGCAATCTTCAACAATATTCCCGCCGGCGTGAGCGTCTTCGTTCAAACCAGCCTGACCAACGCTCTCGGATCGATCACCCTGGCGACGCCCGGGACGGCCGTCGGTTCCACCGGACTGTCGAAACTTACGGTCACCAACGGATCGGCGACCGCCGTCTGGACTGCGCAGACCGCGAGCATCACGCAAACCGGCACGTTCGCCCTCCCTGTCTATTTCGCCTACCAGTCCGGCGTCACCTCGCCGTCGCACATCACGGTCGTTCAAAGCCTCGGCTCGCCTCCCGGGGGCGAGCCGTTTCTTCAACCCCCCGCGAACGTCCTCCAGCCCGTGCTGTTCAGCATCAACACCGGAGCCTCGACCACCCCCAAACTCACCGCCACCATCGACTCGCGCCCCTGCATCGTAGGAGTCACGTTCTGGACCAACAACGCCTGCAGCCCGAGCAGCGGCCTGCCGGTGAACGTCGTTAGCGACAGCGCGGAGGTCTTCGAAACCACGCCCACCTTCACCTCAAACGGAGGACTAAGTTTCTTCGGACTGACTGGTTTTGCGAACACCCCGAGCCAGACCCAAATTTTCCCCAATGCAGGCAACGCGAATCCCGGCACATATCCGGAAACCATGACGATCACGGGCGTCGGCGCCACCGCTGGTTCTTCCGTGACCGTGCCGTTTACGGTGACAGTTTTGCCCCCCAACAATCCGGTTTTCGAATTGAACGCAGTGTTCGACGCGTTCAGTTACCAATCGGAAACAATCGCGCCCGGCCAGATTTACACCATCTTCGGAAGCAACTTCGGCCCTTCCACTCTTGTATCCGGAACACTCGATACCTCCGGCAAGCTCAGCACAAATGTGGCGAACACCGAGGTCACGTTCGACAGCGTCGCCTCACCGCTGCTGTACGTGGTGAACGGACAGTTGAGCGGCGTCGCTCCGTTCGAACTCGCGGGTAAGACTTCGACCAACGTGCAGATCGTTTATAACGGCCTGACGTCGCCCGCAGTCACGGTGCCGGTGCAGGCGGCGAGCATATCCATCGCCAGCGCCGATTCGAGCGGCGGCAACGGCGCGGTAGTGATCAACAAAGATGGCACGCTGAACACGGTTTCGAACCCGGCGTCGGTTGGCGACACGGTAGTGATTTATGCGTCATATGCCGGACCGTTCGCCAACGGCGTGAAGGGAACCGACGGGCGCACAACCACCGGCCCTCCCTATCCTGCGCCGGCCGGCACAACGTCGGTAAGCATCGGAGGAGTTCAGGCGACCAACATTCCATACTTCGGGAACGCCCCCGGGTTTCTCGAAAGCGTCCTGCAGATTAACGCGGTGATTCCAGCGGGAGTACCGTCCAGTCCGTACAACCCGCTGGTTATCGCGGCGGGAGGCGCAACCAGCGTCCCCTGGACCACTATCGCCGTGCAGTGAGCCGGTGGCGAAGGCATCTGCACAATCCGGATGGCCGGACCGGCAGGTCGTCAACGTACTCGGTGCGGCAGCCGAAAGGACCCAAGTCCTGAGGGACGGCGCATCCGGGCAGTACTTTTTTGGACCAACGGCTTCATAGCGGAGTTTCTGGGTCAACGAGGCCACGGATTTCAAAGTGAAACACGGTCATTCTGAAACTCCACTTGGACGGAACACGGCCCAATCGTAGAACTGCTTTGAGTTCCCTCGGCTCGGATATAGCCTCAATCCCACGCTGAGGCGCTCGCTGTGAAACTAAAGCATGTTATGATCGCGACTAGTGAGAGCGCGGCGTGTCCTGTTAGTGGCCTTGGTCATTGTGGCGCTGATCTTTGGCGCTACCCAGTGCCTGGCATCGTGCGCCGCCGAAGGTTGTCGCTCCCCGGTGCCTCCCTGCCATCAAAAGAATCATCACCACCCAAGTCCGAGTCACGAAACAACGGCGGAGTGCGGGCACGATTTTTTGGTTCCCGACGCGTATCAGTTGTCGGTGCGGCATGCCGCGACCGTTGCGTTTCTGCTGCCGGCCGTCGAAAGCACGTCTCCGTCTGTCGTCCGTGTGACGTCGTGGGTGCCGGCTGATTCGCCACCGGGTTCATCCTCCCCGTTTTCCAGCATTTTGAGAATCTGATCTCCGTCCGACTTCTAAGGAACTCGCGCACAACGGACTCGCCTCAGGGGCGGCATTGCGGAAGTTCCTCCATTGTTTGGTGCCGCCACTCGGCGGCCTGTGCGCTTCTAAGGAACACGCGCACAACGGACTCGCCTCAGGGTCGGCATTGCGGAAGTTCCTCTTATGTTTAGTGCCGCCACTCGGCGGCCTGTGCGCTTCTGAGGAACACGCGCAAAACGGAGTGCGGCGCGAAACAGTTCCTTGGCGGTCTGGCGGTGCGCGCCGCACCCTTTGCG
>Ga0209415_10008170_pt1 | contig 18173 bp, 16 predicted proteins | sample PeaSoiSIISIP2007_FD_187696 | JGI IMG/M metagenome (GOLD analysis project Ga0209415, IMG submission 187696) | Peat soil microbial communities from Weissenstadt, Germany - SII-SIP-2007 (SPAdes) (version 2) | ecosystem: Environmental > Terrestrial > Soil > Wetlands > Peat | place: Germany... | reverse complement strand
CCACCGTCTGGTTGACCATGACCATCGAATCCTCGCTGCTTGCGTTCGTGCGCTGCTAATTGTCTCCCGACGACAACTCCCCCGACAGCCCCCCACGGATCTGCCGGACCCCAGAGGAGTCCAGCGGGTCCACAGGGTGTGCCCGCAAACTGCTACCTCAGCCAGTGTTGCTCACGCAGCGTGGTGATTGCAAGGACCGTTTCGCGTTGCGTCCGTGTTGTGATTCCCGGGCCGGCGTGCTAGCGGGTCCGGGCGGGGCCCGAAAGGGCCCCCGCAGCCTCCTGCACGAGACCGTTGCGCAGGGCACATAAGAGCAGGCCGGCGGCTACGGCCGCCGTCTCGGCCCGCAGTATCCCGGGGCCCAGACCGACCACCGGATACCCCCCCGGGGCCAACTCGGAATCGTCCCAACCGCCCTCCGGTCCGACCGCCATGGCGGGCATGGCCACGCTCGGTGGATCGCCGCCGGGATGAGCCAGGGCCAGGGGGGCGGGGGCCACGGCGGCCGCCAGATCGGCCAGTTCGAGGACCCCCACCACCTCGGGCAGCCAGGGGTTGCGGCTCTGGGCGCCCGCCTCGCGCACCACCCGCCGGAGCCGCTCGACGGCTTTGGCGCCGCGGTCGCCTTCCCAGCGCACGACGGCGCGGGCCGAGCGCAGCACGGCGATCCGGTCGACGCCGGCCTCGGTCAGTTTCTGTGCCACCCACTCGGGCCGTTCGCCCTTCACGGGGACGAATCCCACCGTCACCGCGGGCGTCATGCGGGGCGCCACGGTGACCGGCCCGTCGGCCTCGAGCATGTCGGCGAGGAGGGCGTCGGGGCGGTCCGCACCCGCGCCCGCCGGGCCCCGGTAGCGGCACAGGCGCCACCGGCCCCGCCCATCCGCGGCCACCACCGGCTCACCCCGGCGGAGCCGGAGAACCCGGCTCAGGTGATGGGCGTCGTCCGGACCGGGGACGGGCCGGACGAGGTCGGCGACGTAGACGAGGGCGGCCGCTCCCACCGACGCCGGGTGGCCGACCGGTGACGCCGGTGCCGGTGCCGGTGCCGGTTCTGCGGACGGTGTCTGGTCAGAGGAGGGACCGGGCACGGGGGATCTTCCCGTTCAGCCGAAGGCGGAGCGCAGGCGGGCCATGAGACCCTCGTCGGGCGGCGAGATCTCCTCGGACCGTTCGGCCGCCAGCTGCCGGAGGAGCTCCTCCTGGGCCTTGGTGAGGTCGGTGGGAGTGTCGACGACGACGTGGACGAGAAGGTCGCCGCGGCCGCGGCCGCGGACGTGGGGAACGCCCCGGCTCCGGAGCTTCACGACGTGACCGCCCTGGGTGCCGGGGGGGACGGGGAGCGACTCCTGGCCGTCGAGGGTGTCGAAGGCGACGGTGTAGCCGAGGGCGGCCTGGGCCATGGAGACGTGGAGCTCGGCGTGGATGTCGTTGCCGTCGCGGGCGAACCGGGGATCGGGGGTGACCGAGAGGTGGACGTAGAGATCGCCGGCGGGTCCCCCGCGGGGGCCGGCCGGGCCACGGCCGGTGAGGCGGAGGGTCGAGCCGTGGTCGACGCCGGCGGGGACGTCCACGGCGTAGGTGCGGCTCTCGACGCGGCGGCCGTCGCCGGAGCAGTCGGGGCAGGGGCTCGAAATGGCCTCGCCCAGTCCCTGGCAGCGGCGGCACGGCGCGGCCGTCACGACCTGGCCCAAGATGGACTGGCGGACCCGGCGGAGCTCACCCGTGCCCTGACAGTCGGGACAGCGGACGGCGGTCGTGCCCGCCCGGGCGCCGCTGCCGGCGCAGGTGACGCAGGGGACGAGGCCGTCGAGGGTGACGTCGTGGCGGGCCCCGAAGACGGCCTCGTGGAAGCTGAGCTCGAGGATCACCTCGGCGTCGGCCCCGCGCACCGGGCCGCCGCCTCCGGCACCGCGCATACCGCCGCCGAAGAAGGCGTCGAAGATGTCGCCCAGGCCGCCGCCGGCGCCGAAGCCGAAGGGATCGGTCCCCGCGCCGGCGCGGGGGTCGACGCCGTCGGCACCGAAACGGTCGTAGCGGGCGCGGCGCTCGGGGTCGCGGAGCACCTCGTACGCGCGGGTCACCTCTTTGAAGCGCGCCTCGGCCCCGGCGTCGCCGCCGTTCGTGTCGGGGTGGAGCTCGCGCGCCTTGCTGCGGTAGGCGCGCTTGATCTCGTCGTCCGAGGCGCTGGCGGCGAGGCCGAGGAGCGCGTAGTAATCAGCGGCCACGGTCGCCTCCGTCGCCCGGGGCAGGGCCGCCGAGACGCTCGCCCAGGCGCTCGGCCACGATCTGGACCGAGGCCAGGGCCCGGGGATAGTTCATGCGGGTGGGGCCGACGACGCCGATGGTGCCGGCCGTCTCGCCGTCGACGGAGACGGGGGCGAGGACGAGGGCGCAGGAGGCGAGCGGTTCGAAGCCGTGCTCGGAGCCGATGGCCACCGAGAGGCCCCGGTCGAGGATGTGCTCGACCAGCTCCACCACGACGAGCTGCTGCTCGAGGATGGAGAGGACGGAGCGGACGGTCTCGACGGCGTCGAAGGCCGACGCCATGTGCGACGAGCCCCCCACGAAGACGTTCTCGGGTTCGCCCGTGGTGGACAGGTCGGCCAGGGCCTGGGTGCCGAGCCGGACCGCGGCGTCGAAGGCGGCGTCGCCGCTGTCGGGGACGGTCCCCGGGTCGGCCACGGTGCGGCCCCGGAGGTGGGCCGTCATGTGGGTGGCGGCCGCGGCCAGGACGACGTCGTCGACGGCCCCGGCGTGCTCGCCGCCGATCTCGATGGCCCGCTTCTCGACGGCCCCGTCGGACAGGACGACGACAAGCAGGGCCAGGTTGGGGCCCAGGTCGACCAGTTGGACCGAGCGGATGGTGGCCGTTTCGTGGGTGGGGCCGACGACCACGGCGGCGTAGTCGGTCAGGTTGGCGAGGAGGCCGCTCGTGTGTCCGAGGAGGTCCTCGACGGCCCCGTGGACGTGGGCGAAGAAGCGTCGGACCTCCTGGCGCTGGACGGGGCCCAGGGTGCCGGGGCTGCCCAGGGTGTCGACGAAGAAGCGGTACCCCTTGTCGGTGGGGATGCGGCCGGCACTCGTGTGGGGCTGGGTGAGGTAGCCGTCGCGCTCGAGCGCCGCCATGTCGCTGCGAACGGTGGCCGACGAGACCTCCACGCCCGGGGTCCCCGTGATGTGGGCCGACCCGACCGGCTCGGCCGTCTCGATGTACTCGGAGACAACGGCGGTCAATATGGCCGCCTTGCGCTGATCGAGCTCGGCCTCCTCGGGGCGGGCCGGTTCCGTCGGCTCGGCCCGGGGGCTCGGGGGGGCGTGGCGCGGCGGGCGCGCTGTGCGGTGCGGGACCATGGCGGTTCTGGCACTCGATTGTACCGAGTGCTACCTCGGGATCATGGCCCGGGGTCTTGAGCAGGTCGTGGTGGGCGCCGGGGCCGCCGGGCCGCCTTCTTGGCCTCGGCAGCGGCGCGGACCCGGGGCAGGGCGACCAGGACGTAGGCGGTCGAGAGGAGTCCCCCGATGGCGATGACGGCCAGGGGGACGGGATCGAACCGGTTCTGGACCGAGACGCTGGCCGTGGCGGCCAGGACGGCGAAGACGGCGATGGCCGCCCCCGCCAGGATCCGGGGGGCGGGGAGCCGGAAGGGCCGGGGGTGCTCCGGCAGGCGGGTCCGGAGCCGGAGCACGCAATAGGCGGCCACGGCATAGATGAGCGCCTCGAGAGCGGCGCCCACGGCCACCAGGACCTCCCAGGAGCCGGTGGCGGCGACCACCAGGGAGACGACCAGGGAGACCAGGCCCAGGGCGAGGACGGGGACCCAGGGGACGGCGCGGTCGTTCAGCCGGGCGAGGGCGGCGGGCAGGCTGCCCTCGCGGGCGGTGGCGTAGATGAAACGGGAGGCGGTGATGAAGCCGCCGTTGAAGGTGTTGACGGCCGTGGCGGCGGTGACCCCGGCCATCAACCACAGGCCGGCCTGGCCGAAGGCGGCCCGGCCGAGGGACAGCTGGGGATAGGCCGAGCCCAGCTGGTGGTGGGTGAGGACGTGGCTCATGGCCACGGTGATCAGGCAGCAGACGGCGGCCAGGAGGGCCAGGGCGATGAGCATGCCCCGGTGGATGTCGCGGGGACGGCGGACCTCCTCGGCGTTCGTGGTCACCCACTCGAAGGCACTGAAGAGGAAGACGCCGAGGGCGACGGCCTCGAGCAGGTCGGCGGGGTGGTGGCCGTGGAGCGGCGACAACGGGAATCGCAGGGGTCGGTGGCTGCGGACGAGAGCGGTGACGGCGACGACGGCGGTGGCGACGAGGACGCAGTAGGTGGCGACGTCCTGGACGCCCCCGGCCACCTTGACGCCGCGCAGGTTGGACCCGACGGCGAGGCCGAGGAGGGCGGCGATGATGAGCGCCGCCACCGGGGCCGACTGGCCGAGGACGTGGGCGATGGCGGTGCCCACGATGAAGGCGTCGGCCGCCACGACGAGGACGATGGTGGTCAGGTAGGTGAGGGTGATGGTGAGCGCCACCCGGTCGTCCATCGACCGCTTCATATAGAGGCGGATGGCGGCGGCGGTGGGGAACATGCCGTTGAGCTCGCTGAAACAGCCCCACGCCAGGAGAGCGAGCAGGCCGGCCGTGGCCACGGCGATCCAGGCCGAGTCCCCCGCCACATAGGCGACGAGGCCGGCGGCGGCCAGGTATTCGAGAGCGGCGAAGGCGAGGCCGGTGGAGGTGGAGACGACGGTCCGCAGGCCGAGGGCCCGCCGCAGCAGCGCCGCCCCGCCCCGCTCCGGGGCCGGGGCCGGGGCCGGGGGACCTGCGGTCACGGCCGGCCGGGCGTCATTGATCCAGGAAGGCCACCATGGACATGGCGTCGAGACGCATCACGTCCTCCTGGGCGCCGGCCAGGGTGATCTCGCCCGACATGTACTTCTCCGACGGGTTCAGGTCCCCCCAAAAGAGATCGGCGAAGTCCTCGCTGGTGGCGGTGACGACGAGATCGGCCACCGCCTCGGCGTCGTCGGTGAGCTCGGCCAGCATCTGGTCGCGGACGACGACGGTGAAGCGGTCCCCGGTGTCGGTGGCCACCAGATGGACGACGCGGTCCCAGCCGCGCAGCATGCGGCGCAGACGGTCGTTCTCGTTGCAACGGGCCCGCCAGTCGGCGTAGGCCTCGGCGATCTCGTGCCGGTCGGCCACGGCTCAGGTCTCCATGGGCTCGGTCGTCAACGTGCTCAGTGGCCCAGGGCGACGAGGACCTCGGCGGCCGCCCTGACCCCCGACGAGAGGGCGCCGTCGATGTAGCCGCACCAAACGGTCGCCGTCTCCGTTCCCGCCCAGTGGACGGGGCCGACCGGTTCGCGCAGGGCCGTTCCAAATCCGGTGAGGAGACCGGGAGAAAAGACGGCCACGGGGCCGCCCCGGCTGTAGCGCTCGGCCGGCCAGTGCTGCTCGACCACTTCCAGGGGCGCGGCGGCGGCCGGGCCGAAGTAGCGGACGAGGTCGGCCAGCGCCGCGTCGGCCCGCTCGGCCGGGGTGCAGCCGTCGAGGGCCCGGCACTCGTCGCCGGCGATGAAGCCGAGGAGGATGCCGTGGGAGGCGTCGGGGGGTGAGTCGTCGAAGGTGACGCGGACGGCACCCTCGTCGGAGACGACCTGGCCGTTCAGACCGGCATCGCGCCAGAAGGGCCGGTCGTAGACGGCGTGGACCTTGGTGACCGATCCCATGGGGGCGCGCATGCAGAGCTGGTCGCGGCGGCCGGGCAGGGGCGGTGACCAGTCCAGCCGGACGGTGAGGGCCGGGGGCAGGGCGACGACGGCACGCCGGGCTCTGACCCTGACGGGGTCGCCGCCCTCTCCGGGGGGGTCGGCGACGGCGGTCACACCGTCGGCGCCGTAGGAGACGGCTGTGACCGGCGACGAGAGCAGGACGCGGGGGCCGAGCTCGTCCGCCATCCACTGGGCGCACTGCTGGGCCCCGCCGTGGAACCGTCGTTCCTGGGCGCCGTTGGTGGTGCGGGCCAGGTTCATGAGGCCACCGCCCGAGTGGAGGTAGAAGAGGGTGAAGAGCAGGGAGAGCTCGCCCGGCTCGGTGCCGAAGATGCTCTTCACGGCGGCCGTGATGACGGCGCGGGCCCCCACCGACGGCACCGTGGCGGCCAGCCAGGAACCGAGCGTCTGCTCGTCGCGCGCCCGCGCTTCGGGTGCATCCCAGGGCGCCTCCAGGGGGACGTCGGTCGCGGCGAGGTCCAGCTCGAAGATGGCCTCGATGCCGTCGGCGGCGGCGGCGGGGTCGGAGGTGGGGATGAGACCGGCGTAGGTGGCGCGGGTGCGGTCGCGCCACTCGACGCCCTCGCCCGTGGTGAAGGTGGGGAAGGTCCGGGCCCCGCACTCGTCGGCCAACTTCTGCAGGCGGTCCTGGCCCGGCCCGATCCACTGCCCGCCGTGATCGACGGTGGCCCCCGTCGCCGTGGTGGTCGTCCACACCCGGCCCCCGACGCGGTCACGGGCCTCGAGGACGAGGACGTCGACACCGGCCCGGGCGAGCTCCCGGGCGGCCGAGAGTCCGGCATAGCCGGCTCCGATGACGAGCGCCTCGCAGTCACGGTCGTGCATCGGGGCCACGGTATCCAACTGGGGGCCGGCGGCGGGGCCCGGTCGACCCGGTCCCCCCTAGCATCGGGCGCCATGGTGAAGCTGATCTTCTGCCTCCGTCGTCGGCCCGATATGAGCGCCGAGGAGTTCCACCGGTACTGGCGCGAGGAGCACGCGCCGCTCGTGACGAGCCACGCGTCGGCGCTGCGGATCCGGCGCTACGTGCAGGTGCACACCGTGTCCGGTCCGGTGAACGCCATGCTGGCCGCCAGCCGGGGCGCCCCCGAGGGCTTCGACGGCGTGGCCGAGCTGTGGTTCGACGATACCGAGGCGCTCGTGGGCGGGGCCGGGAGCGACGCCGGCCGGGCCGCCGCGGCGGAGCTGGCGCTCGACGAGGCGCGCTTCATCGACCACAGCCGTTCGCCTCTGTTCGTGGCCGAGGAACATCCGGTGATCTCCGGATGAGGGCACCGGCCCGATGACGTCGTGGATCCCCGTCGCGTCATCGTCGGACGGCGAGTTCGCCCGGGTGTTCGGCCTGCGGCCGAACCTGTTCGCCCATTTCCGTGACTTCTCGGCCCGGCTGTGGGACCCGGCCGTGCTCGACCCGGTGGTGACCGAGCTGTGCCGGCTCCGGGTGGCGCGGCTCCTCGGCTGCGAGGGGGAGCTGGCCGTCCGGTCCCGGCCCGCCGTGGAGGGCGGCTTGTCCGAGGCCGTGGTGGGGAATCTGGCGTCGTGGCCGACGTCCCCGGACTACGACGAGACGGCGAGGGCCTGTCTGGGCTTCACCGAGCAGTTCGTGCTCGATCCAGCGGGGATCGGTTCGGCCGACCGGGCCGCGGTGCGCGCCGCCGTCGGCTTCGCCCGACTCGTCGGACTGACGCAGGCGGTGGCCGCCTTCGACGGTTTCGTCCGCTTCCGACTGGTCCTCGGGATCGGTCCCGACGGCGACCGGCCCGTCGACGGGGCGGGGAGCGTCCCCGTGGTCGACGTCGGGACGCCCGACCCGTCGGCACCGGTGGTGAGCGACTCGAGCACCCTCGATCCCGACGATCCCGCCCGGGGCTTCTCCGCCGCCCAGCCGGCGCTGTTCGCGTCGTTCGAACGTCTCTACGCCGTGCTCTGGTCGGCCGGCGTGGTCGACCATCCCTCGAAGGAGGTGGCCCGGTTGCGCAACGCCCGGGTGACGGGCTGCAAGTTCTGTCGCAACGTCCGCTTCGCCCGGGCCCGGGCCGACGGGCTGACCGAGGACCTGGTCGATCTGGTGGCCGACGACTACCGGAGCTCGGCGTTGGCCGATGCCCACAAGGCCGTTCTCGCTTTGACCGACGCCTTCCTCGGCGATCCGGGGGGCGGGGTCGACGACACCACCAGAGAGGTGCTGCTGGCGTCGTACGGGCCGGCGGGGACGGTGGAGCTGACGGCGGGCCTGGCGCTGTTCATGGGCTTCTCCAAGATCGCCGTGGCCCTGGGCGCGTTTCCCGACGACTTCCCCACCACCGTCATCCCCACCCCGGGCGGCGAACCGGCCTGAGCGGCCACTGTTCGGTCCCCGAGACGCGAAGGCTCAGTCCTCGAGACGCAGCGCGGCGACGAAGGCCTCCTGGGGCACTTCGACGCGTCCGATGGACTTCATCTTCTTCTTTCCTTCCTTCTGCTTCTCGAGCAGTTTGCGCTTGCGGGTGATGTCACCGCCGTAGCACTTGGCGAGCACGTCCTTGCGCCGGGCCTTCACCGTCTCACGGGCGATCACCCGCCCCCCGATGGCGGCCTGGATGGGGACGTCGAAGAGTTGGCGGGGAATGAGGGTGCGGAGCTTCTCCGTCATCTTCCGGCCGTAGACGTCGGCGTTGGATTTGTGGACCACCGTCGAGAAGGCGTCCACCGGCACCTGGTTGATGAGGAGGTCGACCTTCACGAGGGAGGCCGTCTTGTAGCCGTCGGGCTCGTAGTCGAGGCTGGCGTAGCCCTTGGTACGGCTCTTCAGTTGATCGAAGAAGTCAATGACGACCTCACCCAAGGGGATCCGGTAGAGCAGCTCGACGCGCTCCGACGAGATGTACTCCATCCTGTCGAGCTCACCCCGGCGGGACTGGCAGAGATCCATGACGGTGCCGATGTACTCGGTGGGCACGATGAGGGTGGCCCGGAGCATGGGCTCGTCGATGTGATCGAGCTTGCTGGCGTCGGGCATCTCGCTCGGGTTGTCGAAGCGGGCCTCGGTGCCGTCGGTGCAGTGGGCCACGTAGGCCACCGACGGGGCGGTGGCGATGAGCGAGAGGTTGAACTCGCGTTCGAGGCGCTCGCGGACGATCTCCATGTGGAGCAGGCCCAGGAAGCCACAGCGGAAACCGAAGCCGAGCGCCCCCGACGACTCTGGCTCGAAAGTGAAGCTGGAGTCGTTCAGCCGGAGCTTGTCGAGCGCCTCGCGCAGTTCGGTCAGCTCGTCGCCGTCGACCGGGTAGAGGCCGCAGAACACCATGGGCTTCGGGTCGCGATAGCCGTGGAGGGCCTCGGTGGCGGGATGGACGGCGTCGGTCACCGTCTCACCCGACCGCGCCTGCCCGACGTCCTTGATGCCGGAGATCAGGTAGCCGACCTCGCCCGGACCGAGCTCGTCCACCGGTGTGGGATCGGGTGTCCGGACGCCGATCTCCTCCACCTCCTGGACGGTGCCGGCCTGCATGTAGCGGATCCGCGACCGCGACCGCAGGACCCCGTCCATCACCCGGACCGAGCTGACGACACCGCGGTACTGGTCGTAGGCCGAGTCGAAGATGAGGGCCCGTAGCGCCACGTCGGCCTCCCCCGTCGGGGGCGGCACGCGTTCGACGATGGCGTCGAGCAGGGCGTCGACCCCGTCGCCGGTCTTGGCCGAGATGTGCAGGATGGTGGAGGCGTCGATGCCGAGGACCCGTTCGATCTCGGCCGCGTACCTCTCGGGATCGGCCGCCGGCAGGTCGATCTTGTTCAGGGCGGCCACGATCTCGAGGTTGTTCTCGATGGCCTGGTAACAGGTGGCGAGGGTCTGGGCCTGGATGCCCTGAGAGGCGTCGACGAGGAGGACGGCCCCTTCGCAGGCGGCCAGCGAGCGGCTGACCTCGTAGCCGAAGTCGACGTGACCGGGGGTGTCGATGAGGTGCAGGACGTGGTCGCGCCAGCGGACCCGGACGTTCTGGGCCTTGATGGTGATGCCCCGCTCCCGCTCGATGTCCATGGAATCGAGGTACTGCTCCCGCATGAGCCGGGGGTCCACCGTCTCGGTGAGCTCCAGGATGCGGTCCGACAGGGTCGACTTGCCGTGGTCGACATGGCTCACAATGGAGAAATTGCGGATCCGGTCGGTTCGAAGCACGGCCCCAGGAGCGTACCGGCGACGGCGTGACCAGCTGACCGGCGGCAGCACCCTCAGGCGAACGGCACCCCGCGGGGAACGGGGGCGGGTCGTCCGAGGGCAGGCGCCTGCTACGCTCGATCCCCGCGGTGGCGCCCGGTGGCGTCGCCTGCCCGTCCGCATCCGCCGGCCTCACCGGACGGCGGTCCCCGCCCCTCGAACAGCGAGAACGTCACGTGGCCAACATCAAGAGCCAGATCAAGCGCAACCGCCAGAACGAACGGCGGCGGCTCAAGAACAAGTCCGTCCGCTCCGAGATGCGCACCCGCACGAAGACCGCCGTGAGTGCCATCGACGCCGGGACCGAGGACACCGCCGACGCCATCAAGATGGCCGTCCGGCGCATCGACCGGGCCGCCGCCCAGGGTGTGATCCACAAGAACCAGGCCTCGAACCGCAAGTCCCGGCTCATGCGCCGTGCCGCCAAGGCCGGCGAGCAGGAGACCGTCAGCACCAAGAAGTAACGGGGGCGTCGCCGTCGCTCACGACGGGCGCCGCCGGGCCGGTGATCTGCCTCCCCGACCGGCCGCCGCCTCGCGGACGCTTCCCAGCCGGCTGAGCCGCCCCACCAGCACCTCGAGGATGGTGCCGTCGGGCAGCGCCCTGCGACCGCGGACGTCGAGATCGGCCTCGGCCAACAGCGTGATGGCCCGGCCCAGCCGGGCCGGGCCCATGCGGCGGCCCTGTTCGAGTGCTTTGCGGGCGGGGAAGGCGCTGCGCATGCCGAGGAGCGTGGCGGCCTGCTCGCCCGACGTCACCCCGGCCCCGTCGAGCCGGAGCATGGCCTGATAGTGGCGGTGCAGGACCGACAGGATGACGAGGGGATGCGACCCGCCGGCACCGGTCAGCCGGCCCAGGGCGGCCAACGCCGTGGCCGTGTCACCGGCATCGATGGCGTCGGTGAGGTCCCACGGCGCCACCCGGCCGGCCTCGCCGAGAAAGGGCTCGAGCTTTTCCGAATCGATGGCCGACCCGGGGCCGTAGGCGGCCTCCAGCGTGTCGAGAAGTCCCTGGACCCGGCTCAGGTCTCCCCCCAGGTGGTCGCCCAGCAAGGTGGCGGCCCGGGCGTCGAGGCGCACCGGCGCGGCGTGGAGCCTTTCGACCAACCACTGGGTCCGGGCCCGACCCGTGCCCACGGCGGCGTCGATCACCGATCCCTGTCGGTCGACCGCCTTCACGAGCGCAGCCGGAATGGTGCCGCCGCCGGCCACGAGGACGAGCACGACCCCGGGGACGGGATCCTCCAGACAGGCGACGAGGCGACCGGCGTCGGCCGCCACCAGACGGCCCGCCTCGCGCACCACGACGACCCGGCGGTCGGTGATGAACGGCGGTGTGGTGACGGCGTCGACGATGAGGCCGACGTCCAGATCGGGGGCGGCCGGCCCGCCATGCTCCTCCACCACGGTGGTGGCGTCGCGTGCACCGACGAGGACACCGAGCAGATCGTGCACGGCCTGGCCGACGAGAGACGGGTCGTCTCCCCGCACCAGGTAGGCACCGCCATGAGCGGTGGCGCCGCCGCTGCTACTCGTGTCCTTGGGCGAACGGGCCGCGCGCGTGGCCATTCAGGCCGCCTCCATGACGGCGGCCAGGGTGTCGCACACCGCGCGGCTCCCGGCCACGTCGTGGACCCGGACGATTCGGCAGCCGAGGGCCACCCCGAGAGCGGTGGCGGCGAGCGACGCCTCACCGCGATGGTCGATGTCGAGATCGAGAATGACGCCGAGGAAGGTCTTGTTGGAGGCGGAGAGCAGAAGCGGATAGCCCGACCGGGCAAGGACGGCCGAACCGCGCAGGAGCGTGAGCGACTGCACAGCCGTCTTGCCCAGATCGAGACCGGCGTCGAGGACGATCCGGTCGGGACTGATCCCGGCCGCCTCGGCACGCGCCGCCCGGTCGAGCAGGAAGCTCCGCACCGCCTCGAGGACGTCGCCGTAGGCGGGGTCGGGATCTCGGACCCGCGGGGCGAGACGAATGTGGGTGGCCACGACGGAGGCGCCGGCCTCGGCCGCCGCCCTCAGGTAGTCGGGATCGGCGAATCCGCTGATGTCGTTACCCATGACCGCCCCCGCCTTGTAGGCCGCCCGGGCCACCGACGCCCGCCAGGTGTCGACCGACAGTGGGATGTCGATGCGGTCATGGACGGCCTCGATGGCGGGGATGACCCGCTCCAGCTCCTCGTCCTCGGTGACCTCGGGCCCGGGACCCGCCTTCACACCCCCGATGTCGAGGAGATCGGCGCCGTCGGCCACCAAGGAGGCGGCCCGGGTGAGCAGTCGGTCGAGTGCGAAGGTGGCGCCCCGGTCGTAGAAGGAGTCGGGCGTCCGGTTCAAGATGCCCATGACGAGGGCCCGGCTGGAGAGGTCGTAGTCACGATCCCCGAGGAGCAGGCCCACGGCAGGCGAGGCTACCGCTCCGCTCCCCCGTGCCCCTGAGGATCCCGGCCCCCGAAGGAACCGGAGAGAATCAGACCGCAGAGAATCAGAACAGGGTGGCGGCCAGCGCCTTGCGGTAGCGGGCGACGCGTGGATCCTCGGCGCCGAGCGTCTCCAGGAGGTCCACGAATTCCTGTCGGGCGTCGGCATCGTCCTTCACCCGGGGAAGAAGCGCGTCGAGGAGCCCGTCGATGCCGTCGGCCGGGATCTCCACCTGCTGGGCCGCCAGACGCGCCTCGGCCGCCACGACACGGGAGTCGGCCGATTCGGGGATCCGGGCCAGAAGGTCGAGAGCCTCGGCTGGCTGGCCCGCCGCCACCAGGAGGCGGGCCAGGGCGACGACGCCGGCGGGGTGGTCCGGTTCGAGCTCGAGGGCCCGGCGCAACGACGCCTCGTCGCCGGCGGCGACGAGCTCGTCGGCCTCGGACGGCGTCGGAGCGAGGCCGGCGATGAAGGCGTTCACCTGAACCTCGGGAAGGGCGCCGATGAACTGGTCGACGATCTTGCGGTCGCGCACGGCGAAGACAGCCGGAATGGACTGCACCTGGAAGGCAGCCGACACCCGGGGGTTGTCGTCGACGTTCACCTTCACCAGCTCGACGGCGCCGTCGGTCGCCTCGACCGCTTTCTCGAGAATGGGGCCGAGGGTACGGCACGGACCGCACCACGGGGCCCAGAGGTCGATGACGACGGGAACCTCGACCGAACGGTCGAGGACGTCGCGCTCGAAGGTGGCATCGGTGGCATCGATCACAGTCGTCACGACAACGACCATACCGGAGGACGATCGTGTTTCATGCTGGGTCGCCGGGCGTCTCGGCCGAGGTCGGTGGCACCGTGGCCGTCGAGCTGGTGTCGGGCCCGGGCACGGGCGATAGCGTGCACCGTATGGTCGCTTCCCCCGCCTCTGGTCACGACGACGTGGAAGGGATCGACGTCGATCGGGTTCAGAGCTGGTTCGCCGATAGCGTCCCGGGCGTCGAACCCCCGCTCACCTTCGAGCTCATCGCCGGGGGACGTTCGAATCTCACCTACCGGGTGTCGGACGGCGGCGGCCGTCGGTACGCCCTGCGGCGCCCGCCTCTCAGCCACGTTCTGCCCACCGCCCACGACATGGCCCGCGAGTACAGGGTGATCACCGCCCTCGGTCCGACGGAGGTGCCCGTTCCCGTCACCTTCGGCCTCTGTCTGGACGAAGAGGTCAACGGCCGTCCCTTCTATGTCATGGAATTCGTCGACGGCCACATCGTGCGCGACGCCGAGACAGCCGAACGCGAGCTCGATCTCGACGCCCGGCGCCGTGCCGGAGAGTCGATGGCCGACACCTTGGCGGCCCTGCATGCCGTGGACGTCGACGCCGTCGGACTGGGGGACTTCGGCAAGCGCGCCGGTTACATCGAGCGACAGCTTCGGCGCTGGGACGAACAGTTCCGGAACTCGACCGTCGAAGGAGCCGAGACCGCCACCATCATCAACGCCGTGCACGACAAGCTGGCCGCCGACATCCCTCCGCAGGTCGGGACGGCTATCGTCCACGGCGACTACCGGCTCGACAACTCTGTGCTCGGTGACGACGGCAGCGTGCGCGCCGTTCTCGATTGGGAGATCTGCACGCTGGGCGACCCTCTCGCCGACCTCGGACTGCTGATGGTCTATTGGACCGAGGCGGGAGACGAGGCCGCCATTCTGGGGGTGACCCCGACGACCGTTCCCGGTTTTCCCGGGCGTGCCGAGGTGAAGGCCCGCTATGCGGCCGCTTCGGGTCGTGACATCTCCCGTCTCGATTTCTATGTGGCCTTCGGCTACTGGAAGCTCGCCTGCATCCTGCAGGGCGTCTACGCCCGCTACGTCGGCGGGGCGACAGCCGGGGACCGCTCCAGCGTCGAGGGTTTCGCAGCCAGCGTGGTCCGACTGGCCGAGATGGGCCTCCAGACATTGGAGTCATCGTGATCACGACGGGCGCGGCGTGACCCTGTACGAACGTCATCTCGAGCGTGTCCTCGATCGACCCGTGCTCGTCGTCGCCCTCGAGGGTTGGGTCGACGCCGGGCTCGGGGCCGACGGTGCCATCTCGGCGCTGTTGTCGGCCGGACCGACGGAGCTCCTCGCTACGTTCGACGGCGAGTCCCTCATCGACCAACGGGCGCGCCGGCCCGTGGTGCACATCGCCCGGGGAATCAACGAGGGCCTCACCTGGCCGGTGATCCAGATGCGCATCGGACACGACCTGGCCGGCGCCGAGGTCTGTTTCCTGGTGGGGCCGGAGCCGGACTTCCGTTGGCCCAGCTTCGTGACCTCGGTCGTGAGTCTGTGTCGCGAGCTCGGGGTCCGGATGGTCGTGGGCCTGGGCGCCTTTCCGGCTCCGGCACCGCATACGCGTCCCGTTCGCCTGGCGGCCACGGCGCCGCCGGCCTCGGCCGAGCTGGTGGCCGAGATCGGCATCGTCCAAGGCGAGATCGACGTGCCGTCGGGTGTCTGGGGCGCGCTCGAGCTCGCCCTCGGCGAGGCCGGCATCGCCGCCGTCGGCCTGTGGGCCCGGGTCCCGCACTATGTCTCGGGCATGGCCTTCCCCTCGGCCAGCGCCGCTCTCTTGGACGGGCTCGCCGCGGTGGCCGGCTTGTCCGTCGACGCCTCGCCCTTGCACACGGCGGCCGATGCCTCGTTGCGTCAGGTCGACGATCTCATCTCGAAGAGCACCGAGCACACCGCCATGGTGCGACAGCTCGAGCATTCGGTCGACACGGCCGAGGGCAATCCCCTCGACATCGGCGAGCTGCCGACGGGCGACGAGCTCGCCGCCGAACTCGAGCGCTACCTCCGCGACGAACGCGAAGAGCACGGTGAACCGGGAGAGCCGGGCGAGGACGGCGGGAGCGCCGGCCCGGGGCGATCCTGATTCCGCCCGTGCGCACGGCACCGACGATCGCCGTCATCGACGGCGTCGGATAGGGTGCCGCCGATGCGAATCGACGGAGGAATCAGCTTCGATCCCAGTGACGCCATCTCCTCGGCGCGCCGCGCCGAGGATGACGGATTCGACGGATTGTGGTGCGCCGAGACGGCACACGATCCGTTTCTCCCGCTCCTCCTCGCCGCCGAGCACACCGAGCACATCGAATTGGGCACGGCCATCGCCGTGGCCTTCGCCCGCAACCCCATGACGACGGCCGTCTTGGCCAACGACCTCCAGACCTTCTCGAAGGGGCGCTTCCTGCTCGGCCTCGGCTCCCAGATCAAACCCCACATCACCAAGCGCTATTCGATGCCGTGGTCACACCCTGCCGCTCGGATGCGCGAGTTCATCCAAGCCATGCGGGCCATCTGGTCGGCGTGGCACGACGGCACCAAGCTGGCCTTTCGCGGTGACTTCTACACCCACACCCTCATGACCCCGTTCTTCAATGCCGGTCCCAACCCCTACGGCGCACCACCTGTCTTCCTCGCCGCCGTGGGCGAGTTGATGACCGAGGTGGCCGGAGAGGTGGCCGACGGACTTCTCGCCCACGGGTTCACCACCGAGCGCTACATGCGCGAGATCACCTTGCCCGCCCTCGAACGTGGCCTCAGGAAGTCAGGCCGCACACTCGAGGGCTTCGACATCTCGTACCCCGCCATGATCGTGACGGGAACGAACGAAGAGGAGATGAAGGCGGCGGTGCAGGGAGTGAAGGCGCAACTCGCCTTCTACGGGTCGACGCCGGCATACAAGCCTGTGCTCGCCCTTCACGGGTGGGGCGATCTGCATTCGGAGTTGAACATCTTGTCCAAGAGGGGCGAGTGGGTGCAGATGGCCGGGCTGATCAGTGACGACATCGTCGACGCCTTCGCCGTTGTCGGAACGACACAGGAGGTCCCGGCCAAGCTTCTCGGTCGCTACGGCGACATGGTCACCAGGATCAGCTTCTACGCCCCGTACCGGATGGACCACAGCCGCGTCCAGGAGATGCTGGCCGGCTTCAGGTCGTAGCGCGGCGCTCAGCGCCGGCGGAGCGCAGTCCTCCGCCGCCGTCAACGGACGATGTTGACCAACCGGGGTGGCCGGGCCACGATCCTCGACGGCTCGTGCCCGTCGAGCTCGTCCGCCACCCGCTGCGAGGCCAGGGCCAAGGCGACGGCGTCGGACTCGCCGATGTCCGGGGCCACCTCGATGCGATCCTTCACCTTGCCGTTAACCTGGACGATCATCGTCACCCGCTCGGCCTTGGCCAGTTCCGGGTCATAGGACGGCCACGGCTGGGAATGGACACGGGCGCCGGAACCGTGACGCCGTTGCCATGCCTCGGCTGCCAGGTGCGGTGTCATCGGGGCCAGCAGGAGAAGCAGCGCGTCGGCGGCGGCATCGTAGGTGGCGCGGTGGACGCCGGCTGCGTCCTCGTTCCGGTATCGCCGGAGCTCGTTCGTGAACTCCATGCAGGCGGCCACCGAGGTGTTGAACGACCATCGCTCCATGTCGTCAGAGACCTTGGCGGTCAGCCGGTGGACAGATCGGGCCAAGGCCACGTCGGTCGCGGCCTGCGCACCGTCGCGCCACGACACGTCGGCCGTGTCCACCGTCAGACGCCACACACGGTCGAGGAACCGGGCGCAGCCCTCGATGATCTCGTCGGTCTGTGAGCTCCAGTCCATGTCGTCGGCCGGCGGCCCGGCGAAAAGATGGAAGAGGCGCAGCGCATCGGCTCCGACGGTGTCGAAGTACTTCGTCGGGGCGACGAGATTCCCCTTGGACTTCGACATCTTCTTGTGGTCGAGCCGGATCATGCCCTGGGTGAAGAGCCTCCGGAACGGCTCGCGCGGCAGACCCGTGGCGAGGCCCACGTCGATCAGGGCCCGCATGTAGAAGCGGGCGTAGAGAAGGTGAAGGATGGCGTGCTCGATGCCGCCTATGTACTGGTCGACCGGCATGAAATGGGCGGCGACGCCGGGATCGAACGGTCGCTCCTCGTTCCACGGGTCGCAGAACCGTAGGAAGTACCACGACGAGTCGACGAACGTGTCCATCGTGTCCGTCTCACGCTCCGCCGGACCTCCGCAGATCGGACAGATGGTGTGGCGAAACGTCGGGTGCCGCTTGAGAGGCGACTCGCCGGTCGGCAGGAATTCGACGTCGTCGGGCGCCAGAACGGGAAGTTCGTCCTCGGGGACGCCGACGGCGCCGTGGTCGGGGCAGTAGACGATCGGGATCGGGCATCCCCAGAACCGCTGGCGCGACACCAACCAGTCACGCAAGCGATAGTTGACGGTTCGCCGACCCAGACCTCTGGCCTCGAGCCACTCGATGGCCCGCTCCTTGGCCGCGGTCACGTCCAGTCCGTCGAGGAAGCCGGAGTTCTCCTTCAGCCCGTCACCCGTCCACGCCCCGCCGTCGAAGTCGTCGGGGGGACGGGTCGTCCGCACCACGGGAAGGCCGTGGGTGTGGGCGAAGTCCCAGTCGCGTTCGTCTTCGGCCGGGACGGCCATGATGGCACCGGTCCCGTAGCGCATGAGGACGTAGTCGGCGACGTAGACGGGGATCTGCTCGTCGGTGAACGGATTGATCACGTGACCGCCGGTGAAGGCGCCGCGCGTGGCCACGTCCTGTCCCTCGATGTCGGAGGCCACCCGTTCGTGCTCGGTCACCCGGGCCGCTGATGTTCGTACCAGGTCCACGGCGGCGCGCTGATCGTCCGTGGTGATGACGTCCACCAGGGGATGCTCGGGCGCCACCACGGCATAGGTCATGCCGAAACTGGTGTCGGGCCGGGTGGTGAA
>Ga0209415_10008168_pt1 | contig 18173 bp, 21 predicted proteins | sample PeaSoiSIISIP2007_FD_187696 | JGI IMG/M metagenome (GOLD analysis project Ga0209415, IMG submission 187696) | Peat soil microbial communities from Weissenstadt, Germany - SII-SIP-2007 (SPAdes) (version 2) | ecosystem: Environmental > Terrestrial > Soil > Wetlands > Peat | place: Germany... | reverse complement strand
CTTTCCTACTCCCGTCATGGCTCGCCGCGTTCACCGCGACCGCCCCGGCAACCGAACCGCAGGTGTCCGTCACGAACACGGCGGGCGTCCTGTCCGCCCTCCACGCCCACAAGGTGGATATCGGGTTCCTACCCGATGCCGCGCCGGACGAGGAGCTCGAGATGATCCGTCTCGGATCCGACGAGCTGGTCATCGTCGTCGCGCCGACCCATCCGTGGGCCCGAACGCGAACCATCGCGCCGTCAGAGCTCTCCTCAGAGGCGTTCGTCACACGCGAGGAGGGCTCCGGCACCCGCGCCGCCGCAATCCAAGCCGCACGCTCGCTCGGTGTCGAGCTGAGACCCACACACGAGACGAGCAGCACCGAGGCACTCAAGCGAACAGTCGCGCGCGAAGGCTTCACAATCATATCGGCGCTCGCGCTCGGCGAGGAGCGATCAGCCAGACAGCTGAGCACCCTGCGCCTCACGGGAACGTCACTCCGTCGCGAGCTGTGCGCCGTCAAGCACCGTGCCAGCACACCCGGACACACAGCAACGCGGTTCTGGTCATGGCTCGCAGACGCAGTGGCAGACGCCGGCAAGGACCAGCCGGCGGGCGGCTGATCGACGAGCAGACAGAACGCGCCGCCGGTGTCATTGGCGATCAGGCGGATCTCGGTGCGAACACCACCCCGCACCACACAACGGGAGTCTCGCGCGCCAGGCGTTGTAGCTTGGGTGCCGAGATCCAGGAGAAAGGAGCCCGGCATGAGCACGCAACAGCAGACTCGCCCCGCCAGCGTCAGGCAAATCGCGCCCGGTGTCCGGCTGGTCAGAGTCGGAGCGCCCTTCCGCTCGCACGTGTATCTGATCGACGGCGCAGACGATCCGATCGCCTTCGACGCGGGCATCAAAGGCGCCGGCGCGGAGATCCTTGCCGCCGCAGGAGGGCGAGTCGAGCGGGTGATCCTGAGCCACAGCCACGTCGATCACCGAGGAGGCGCCCGCGAACTCTGCGCGCCGATCTACTGCCACCCCGACGAGGTCCCAGACGCCGAAGGCGACGGCGGCAGGGGCTACAGCGACCTCGGCCTCATCCAGAACGCGCAGGTCCGGGAGATGCTCCCGGCCCTTCACGACGCCTTCGACGGCGGGCCCGTGAGCATCGCCGGGACGATCAGCGACGGCGAGCAGATCGCCGGATTCGATGTGATCCACACGCCCGGCCATGCGCCCGGCCAAATCGCGCTGTTCCGCAAGTCAGACCGCCTGCTGATAGCAGCCGACGCGATCTACACCTTGGACGTCGAGAGCGGCCAGCGTGCGAGCGCCCGCGTCCCCCACCCCTTCAGCAACTGGGACACAGAACTGGCACGCGAGTCGATCCGCCGGCTCATCCCACTCCAGGCCAGCAGCGTCTGGACCGGGCACGCCCAACCGGTGACCGGCGAGGACATCGCCGGACAGCTCGAACGCGCCGCCGACCACGGGCTGGACCACGCTTCCGACGCGAGCGAGGGAACGCTGGTGCGCGATGCGGAGACCGGATAGCGGAGCGTGTCACGGCATGAGTCCCCACACAGCCAACACGGTGAGACTGGCGGGGCGTCAACCACGAGGATGCGCGACCCGTTGGATGAGCTCGGTTGTGAAAGGCACGGCGCCCCGTCGCTCATAGAACGGGATCGCTTCGCTGTTCGTCGCGATGACCGTTATCGCCATGTCGGGAATCCCGATCTCCCGGAGTCGCGTTTCGACTGCGTCCATCAGAGCGGAGCCGATTCCCTGTCCTCGGAACTCGGGCAGAACCGAGAGGGTGGCTAGGTCCGCAAGGGGGTCGGACACGCTCCAGGACTCGGCGAAGCCGACAGCACTCCGGACCCGTACGAACGCGTAGCCGACTATTCGGTCAGTCTCCTGCGCCGCGATGACGAACGAATCGGGCTCGGCTTGCAGCCATTTCCTCTCCGTCTGCCGTCGCGACTGCCAGGCCAGCTCGAAGGGGCGGGACCGCTCGCTCAGATGGGGGGTGACAGCGTTGTGGTGGTCATACAAGGCACGCCAGAGCGGCTCCAGCTGACCCAAGCGTCCCTGAGGAATATCGACGATCACAACGTCCGCCACGCGCGAATCGTTGCAAAACGGCCGGACCCCCGCGCGGCCGTTGCGCCGAACAGCTCTACGGCGCCGTTCGTGTGTCTACAGCAGTCGCCGCAGCTGCTCGCTGTCAAGTCCGGCATCGGCAAGGATGCCGGACAGCGTCCCCCGCTTGAGCTCTCGGTGCAGCGGCACGGTCAGCGAGGTCCTGCGATCCGGGTGCTTCATCCGCACGTGGCTGCCACGTTGGCGCACCGTCCGCCAGCCAGCGCGTTCGAGAGCCTTCACCAAGCGCTCGCCGGAGAGGACCGGTAGCCGCTCACTCACGCGGGGACCGGGAACCTGCGACGGATCACGCCGGCGTCGAGCGAAAGACCGTCTTCGCGCAACCCTTCGACGTACAGCGCCAACGCCTCCTCGGCGTTCGCGGTGGCCTCATCGAGCGTGTCGCCCTGGGTATGCAGACCCGGAAGATCCGGGGCATACACGTGGTATCCGCCCTCCTCCTGGGGAGCGAACACAAGCTCGATCTCGCGTGGCTGATCCATGCTCACAGGATAGGGGATCGCTCGTGCCTCAAGGCGCTCTGGCGGAGTGTCGGAGCCCACGCCCGAACGGCGCGGGCTCCACGCCTCTCTAGGCCGCAACCGCCTCCCGCTTCCTGCGGCCGGGCTTGGCCGGCTCGGGCTCTGCCTCCTCGACCGGACGGGGAGCGGTCAGGAACTCGACGTTGCCCACGACCGTGTAGTCGTGCCGTTTGCTTCCCTCGGCCTCCCACTCGCCGTACTCCAGGCGCCCGTCCACCGCGACGAGCCAGCCCTTTGAGAGGTACTCGGCGGCGGCCTCGCCGCCTGAGCCGAACACGCTCACGTTGATGTAGCCGACCTCACGGCCTCGGCCCATGCCGTCGACCGCCAGACGCAATTCGCAGACACTCGTTCCCGAGGGCAGAGCCTTCAGCTCGGGGTCCTTTGTCAGACGGCCGGTGCAGATCAGCTTGTTGATGTTCATTGCGTCGTCTCCTTCGAGTGTTGGTGCTTAGTGACGCAGCCCGAGAACGACGCCGACCGGCGCGCGGAACCGAAGCCCGAAGGGCGAGGGGAACCCCCCTTGTGGGGGTTGCAGCGCCAGACCGGCGGCGGCGAAAATGGGGCAAGACACGTAAGCGCCACCAACTGACGGGACAACGTAAACTGGGCCTATGTGCTGCGCGCCAGGTGAATCACAGACAACGCGCATATGCGGTGGAGCAGCTCAAGCTTGTCGCACTCAGCATGCTTGGAACGAAATGGGCGCCAGCCTATTCAGAGCCAGGGCGATAGAAGGTGATCTGAACGCGCATCGTTGCATCTGGGCCGGTGCGCTTCTTTGCGATCACCGTCCACGCGCCGGGCGTCTGATTCGCCCCGATGGCGAACCGCAGGAAGCAGTGCGAGCGTGTGCCCGAGATGGCACAGGCTTCTCGCTGATGGGTCGTTTCGAGGAGGTGTAGCGATTCTCCGTCGGACTTCAGCGCATCTACTTCGAAGTCGGCGCTCGCCGGCGCAGTGATCCGTGCGTCCCAGGTGTCGTGCGGTACCGCTGTAATCACGAAGCGCGCCGTTGAGCGGCCGGGCGCGAAGCGCAGCACCGCTTCCTGCGGGCGGCCGACGAGCGAAATCGGCGTGTAGCTGGCGGGCTTCGGCTGCGACGCTGGCGCCGTGGAGTGGCCGGATCCACATCCCCCGATGCCGAGCGCACATGCGGCGGCGATCAGGGAGTAGATGGCCTTGCGCACTCGGCGGACTTTACCGCGCGCCCCCGCGGCTGCGGCACGGGACGACACATGCCAGCAACGGTCCGAGCGCGCGCCAAGCTCGCACACGCTCGCTGTCAAGGGAGCGCGGGCGCCAGCCCGGAACAGGCGCCCCAAAGGCCCCCCAACAGAGCGTTCTTCCGCAGGATCTGAGAGCACCTGACGTCCCCGAAAAAAACCGCATAGATAAGCCAAGAACACGGGTTCTGGGCAGACTGGGAGGCCGCTTACAAGTGCCGACCTCGGGGTGGGCTGGAGTAGGGACACAGGCGCCAGGTGGTATCGAGCTGCGATGCCCGGACGGCGGTGGCCGCGTCCAGGAGAACGCGATTACAGCTGGCCCGAGGCAAGCCAAGGGCGGGCCTCCAGCAGCGGCGGTGGCCTCCTGCCAGCGTGGACTAATTGGTGAGAGCGGTACGGATGACGCGGCGCGCCGGCTGGGCCCGACGACCGCGCGGCTCCCAGATCCCTGCTGTGCTCGGCGGAACTCTCGGCCCACGCGGTATCCGAGAGGGCCACCGGCGCGGGTCAGCCCGTGGTGACTACGTCCGGCAACGCCAGGGACCGTTCCTCGTAGACCTTACCTGGAGCCTTCTTCAGGCCCTTACGCGAAGACACGGTAGATGGCTTCGCCGGGTGTGTGGTGTTGCCGCATCCGCCACAGCTCGCTGCAGCCATGAGGACTAGCAGTGCTGCTGCCGCGCGCGCCACTCGTGTCCGTCTGGGCCCGATCGTCGGAATCATGGGGCCCGGAAGCCGAATCGCGCGATCGTGACCGGCTTGCCCTGCCCCGGCAGGCCAATGACCGGTGTCGAGGTGGCCGCGCCGTCCGCGGGCACATACTCCACCCAGCCGGTCACGACACGGGAACATTCGCGTGGGATCAGTAGGTCGACGGTGACGCGCTGTCCGGCGCGGATGTCGTAGTCGGTTGGAGCGCCTGCGCCCTGTCCATTGTTGCATTGACGGTAGCGCAGTTCGGTCTCATAAAAGCCTCTGCTTGAGGTGATCGGCACCGGCGCACGGAACGAGACCTCGGCCAGGGTCTGTTTGGGTTCGCCAGGCACGTGAAGCGGCCTATACCCCGGCGGCGGGGCGCCTTCGCACGGCACGGTCGCGTGTTCGTTGCTGCAGTAGCGATTCGCTTCCCGTACACGGACCTGCACCGTCGTCGAGTGCTCGCCTGCTGCGGGCAACGCGGCGTGCGGCGCGACGAAGCCGACCGGCGCGCAGGATTCGACGAGCGATTCAGCGGGAACGCGACAGGTCGTGCCATCGGCGTATGTGACCGCCACGATCTCTCCGGCGGAGAGCCCTGGTCCTCCTGTGCTGCCGCCGGACCCGTCCGGGTTGCTGGGGACGCTTCCTTCTCGGAACACGAGCAGGTAGGCGCCGTAGGGAGCGAGCAGGGGTGTCGTCCGGGTCCCGCCACCGGGGAGGTGGTAGGTGATGCTCCTGGCGTCCGGGCCGAGCAGGCCAAAGAATGCCTCCCGCACGTCCCCCGCGGGACACATGGTCTGACGCGTCTCTTGCGAGGGCGATGGCGAGCAGCCGCCGTCAGCGGCGGTTTCACCCCACAGCCCGCTTGCTGGCAGTTCCCTCAGTGCGACGTTGACGAAGCCGCGGCCGTTGGCGTTGGTGACAGCGCAGCCCAACGACTCGAAGTAGTTGGGCGAGAGCGGATGGAACCGTCCGTCGTTCGCGAATGCGCCATCCTGGCCAAGGACCCCTACCGTGCCGTAATCGACCCGGCCGACGGACACGCAGGTCAGTCCGCGGGTCGTGCGCGCGACCCGCAGCCCCCACGGCAACCCACCGCCCGGGTCGGGCGCGGAGAGGGGCAGAAGCTTGATCGTGCCGGGCAGCGCGACGCCTTCTCGCTGGCCTGCGCTCGCCGGCGTTTCGGGGCCGAGCGCCGTGCCCTCGCTGAAGACACCTGCGGCCGCCAGAGCGACGGCGGTCATCAGAAGCGCCACCGCTACGCTCACACCGACCGCGCGAGCAGACACGCGCCGGTGCACACGCGAGCGCCTCGAGCCGACGGCCGCGTGGCGCGGGCGGGCGATCCTGCGCTGCGGCCTGGCGGCGGGCGAGCCGAACAGCGTCTCGGCTGCAACGGCCAGCTGCTGCTTGTAGTCGCTGTCGAAGTCGCTCATTCGGGTGCCTGCCTCGCCTCTCGTAGGGTCGAGATCGCGCGGCTGACCCGCTTGCGCACCACGCTCGGCGAGCAGCCGAGCTGCTGCGCGATCTCCTCATAGCCGCGGTCGTCCAGAACCCGAGCGCGCAACGCATCGAACTGCTCGGACGGCAGCTCACCGGACAAACGCACCAGCAGGTCGCTCTCGGCGGCGATCTGCAGCACCCGCTCGACATCGCCGTCGCCGATCTGCACCGGCTCCATCGCCAGACGCTTGCGGGCGACATCCTCGACCCTGCCCCGCCGATAGCTGTCGATCAGAGCGTTGCGCGCGATCGTCAACAGCCACGGAGCGGCCGAACCGGCAATCTTCGGCGGACGATCAGCGAGAGCCAGGAGCGCCGCGGCGAAAGTCTCAGCCATCAGGTCCATCGCCACCTCCGGATCGCGCGTGCGCTTCAGCAGAAACGCCAGGACCAAATCTCGCCTGCGCTCGTAGAGCTCACCGAAGGCGTCACGGTCGCCCGCACGCGTGCGCTCAAGCAGCTCGCCATCACCCACCGAGTCCGCAGTTTCTGGCATCCCATCCATAACGATCCGCAATCCGCATTTGTGACCGCCCCCCGGCGCGGGATCTAATGAGCTGCAGACGCGCGACAGGGACCCGCTCAGGCGAGGCCCGGGCGGTCAGTGGAGTCGTTGGATCATCTCGAGAAGCTCGTCGCGCTGGTAGCCGTGGCGGCGGGCGAGCGCGAGGAGGTCTCGCGCCCCGGAGAGGACGAGTCCTCGCTCGGGCGTTCCGGCCACGCGCACACCGAGGCCCCGGCGGAAATCGAGCAGGCCCTCCTCGCGCAGCACGCGCAGAGCCCGCAGCACCGTGTTCGTGTTCACGCACATGACTGCCGCGAGGTCCTTCGCGGGCGGAAGACGTTCGCCGGGGTTAGCGTCGCCTTCGGCGATCGAGCGGCGGATCTGGGCCGCGACCTGCTCGTGCAGCGCCGTCGGGTCCGCACGGTCGAGCCTCGCCGGTTTCATGATACTAGTTATAATAGCTTCAATGTCAACAGTCGACGCCCCCGAGAGGCCAGCCGCGAACGCGGAGTCGGGTGTCATCCTCGACGCGCGCCTGCGCAAAGCGCGGCGGAACAGACGCGTCGCGGTCGCGCTGCTCGCGGCTGCGACAGCTGGTTTGCTGGCCGCTGCTCTCGCTGGACTGGTGGGCGGCGGGTCGCGCTCGCGGCGCGGGACCTCCCCACGGCAGCTCGGGTTCCAGCGCGCTAGGCAGCACCGCCGATCCGCCGGCTGGCACATCTCTCCGGCTTTGGAAGGCGGCGAGTACGGCTGGTGTATAGGAGAAGAAGGCGGCGGTACGTGCTCAGCCGTCCCGGTCCAAACGCCAGGGCGTGCACTCCGGCACGGTGAGACCAAACACGCCGTTGCGCTCGGTGTGCACGCCGGCACAACCGAAGAACATCATGAAATGCGAGCCACGGCACTGCTCAGCTCCGAAGTGCACGCGATCCTCGCGTACGGACACCAGACAACGCTCGTAACACACGCACGGCTCCCCTACCACCTGCGTCTCGTGCAGATCATTCTCCCCAAGGGCAGCACGACCGACGCGTCAGGCAGCGGCCTACTCGCCCTGGACACGCACAGTAAGCCCCTCGGGCTCCTCGGCCTCGAACCGCCGCCGGCCGAACTCGTCGGCACGATCCGCTGGTGGCAGAAGCCGCAGCGCGGCGCACCAGGGCCCTGCCAGATCCACGCTCACGGGCTCCCCGCACTCGAAGCGGAGTGGGGCCACGTCGCGGCCAGAATCGAGCCATACCCCGGCAAGATCATCGGACGAGCGTTCTTCTCGTGCGCCGACAGCGAGTACTACCTGCACAACTGGCCGTTGGAGACCGCGATCCTGCTCGACGCGCAGCACCCAGACCGACCGCCCGCGCCGATCCCCGGCATGAAGCCAGACCCGCGCAGGCCGGGCTCATTTGACGCGCCAGGAGACTGGCACGGAGACATCACCGCCGCCCGCCGCGGCAGCGCGTGGCTTGTGGTGGCCGGAGGAAGCGGTGCCGCACAACGCCTGGAAGTCCTGCAGCATCTCACGGCCAACATCAACCGAAGGTGACGCGAATGCCCGTTCTCGACCGCAACCCAGCCAAACTCGACGCCCCAGCCGAGCCGCAGCAGGGCGTGATCGACGACGCACGGCGCCGACAGCGACTGCGACGCAGGAAGTGGGCAGCGTTGGCCATCGGCGCCGGCCTGATCGCCGGTGCGGCTTGGGTGTCCAACGGCGTGGCGACGCGCTCGCACACCGCACTGCGCGGGCAAGACAGCGCAGGGGCATCGCCCAGTGCCAGCAGGCAGGGCCACCAGTTCAACGTTCGGCTCGTTCCCTGGCTCGAATCAGTGGGGACGGCCGGATGGTGCGAGGTCATCGAAGAACACGGCGCCACGGGTGGCAGCGCGTGTGGCGCGGTGCCGACCCCGTCGCAGCCGTTTCTGCAGATCCAGGGGTCAAGCCAGGGAGGCTGTCCACCGCTGAGGCCCCGAGGTTGCAGACCTCCAAAGCTCGAAACGCAGGTGGCGGTGACCAACCCCCAGATCACGGCGATTCTTGTTGACGGAGGCCAGCGCGTTGCAACAGAGCCTCTGCCCGGACTGCCCTACGGGCTGCGCGGCGCACGCGTCGTCACCCGTGTTGGTGCCAAGCTTCAAGCGCTGGACGCGCTCGGCCGTGTGGTCCCTGAGACGGTGTCATATCGACTGCCACGGCAGACGACCGTGCGCCGCTGGCTCTACCCTGCGCAGCCTCCACGCGCTGCATGCCAGCTGCACGTCAGCGCCCTGCCAGGCCTGAGTGTCCGTGGCGGGCTCGTGGCGATGAGGATCCGGCGGTTCCCCGGCGAGATCGTCGGCCGCGCCTTCCTGCCCTGCGCGTCGACCGAATACTCCTTGCAGGGCGTGCCGCTGAAAGTCATCGTCGCCGTTGACGCCGCACAACCCAGCGTACGAGCCGCAGACCTCCCCAGCTTCCACGCCGTACGCGGACAGTCAGGCGTGTTCGCTGGCGGCAGCCTCACGGCGATGCGCTCCGGCAACGCCTGGATCGTCGCCGAACAGGGACGCGACACACGGCAGCGAATCCTCGTGCTGCGCCACCTCAACGCGACCGTCCGGCCGGGCCTGTGATTCTCAGCACCGAGCAGCGTCGACCGCTCCAGCCGTGAGTCTCAACCGTCCCAAACTCAACAACCGTCTGCCGTTCGGTGCAAGTCACCCACTGGACGGCCTTCGCGGACGACCTGAGCGTAAATGGCTTCGATACGCCTAGAAAGCCCGTGCCGACGCGCAGTTGGCAGACACTCGGGTCCCCTGAGACCTGCCTGAGCTCGGAATCCTTTCATGAGGCGGACCGTGCAGATAGTCTCGTCGATGGCCATCGTGGTTCTCGTTCGGCTGATTGGTGTCATGTGATCCAGCCCAAGAACGACGCCGACCGCGAGCGGACCACACGCCGACAGGCCGCAGGGAAGCCCCCTTGTGGGGTTACGGCGCCAGACCGGCGGTCGGAGTCGAACTGGGGAAAGCCTACGTCGGCGCCACCAAACCAGGGCGACCAGGATCAAACATTGTGCTAGCCACGGCGGATCCAGCGGCTGGTCGTAGTGTGCCGAGGGCCACATGTAATCGTTGAGGTCGTCACAAGATCCGTGCTTACGCAAACCTGCTTGTAGATGTCCGAGCAGACCGAGGATCCGGACGCCGTGCTCGTGGCAGCGGTCGCCGCCAGGGATGAGGCCGCTTTCACGGTGCTCTATCGCGGCTACCTCCCCGTGGTGCTGCGCTGGTGCCTGCGAGAGACAGCCTCGAGTGCGTCGCGTGAGGTGAGTGCTTCGCCATGGAAGCATCCACCTCACGCGGTCGTCGATCGGGGTCGTGCGCTCAGTGATCGTGCAGAGCGGCCCTCGGGTCGGCTCCAGGTGCCGGAAACGCATTGCCGATCGAGAGGCACCACGGCGGCGGCGTCATCCCGCAGGCGGCTTCGGGTTCTGACCGTTGGGTAGTGTGGCCTTGCTCAGGGTCACGGCGCCGACAATGACCGATTCGTGGGGCGCGGTGGCCGAGGGGCCCTGCTGGTTTATGTAGGTGACTTCGAATCCCTCGCGCGATGCGCAGGAGGGCGTGAGCACGAAGAGCCCGAGCGAGGTGGTTCTGAGTGGTTCGTGCGCTCTGACGTTGCGGTATAGGCCCCAGCTTTCCCCGGGGCGGCCACCGGCCTTGCATGTGGCGAACCCCTGGATGGAGTAGACGGCGGCCGGGGAGGTGACCGCGTAGGGAGCCGTGAAGGCGACCTCGCCCTTGTAACACGGGTAGAGCAGGAACGCAGCGTTGCACGCTGCGCGGGGCTGGCGCAGGAGCGTGAGATGAATCCTCGCGTGCAGGCTGCGTGTCGGGTGAGACCGTCTTTCCTGTTCAACAACCTGCCTCGGTAGTGGTGTGGGGTGCGTGCCGGACGGCTCGTGGATCGTGATACTGCCGAGGGGCGTGGGTTGTGGCAGGCCGCCCGCGAAGCTGACGTATTCGACAGTGAACGTCACCGCCCGTCCGCACGCCTCCGAGAGAACGCCCCCGACTGGGATGGTCACGAGCGCGCCGCGCGCGACGTCGGCCTGAGAGCCTGCTCCGGCGAGCCTGTGGTGGCAGAGTGGCGCGCTCACCGAATAGTTCTCGTCGGCGTTGGTGACGGGGTAGGGCGCATTGAAGCTGATCTGCGCGCTCGTGATCACGTGGTTGTGGATCTGCAGGTGCGCGTGCAGCGGCTCGTGCACGATGGGAAGCGCGGCCGGGTGTGGTGGCGGCACTTCCGAGAGTCCGCATGAGGCCAAGCGCAGGTTGCCGCGGTCGACGCACGTCCGTCCCGCGTAGCTGTAGGTGATCGCGGTCAGTGCCCCGTTTGGGGCGGCCGGCTGGCTGTAGTTGCCCGGTTCGTCTCTGCCGGCGCTCTCGCTGACGCTCCACAGCGGCCGTCCGCTGCTGTAGCGCTGCACGATCAGATACGCGCCCAAACCAGGGAGCACCGGCTGGCTGCGCGTGCCCGAGCCTTCGCGGTAGGTGACGCTCACGGCGTGCACTCCGAGCAGCCCGTAGGAGATCTCGCGGCGGTCGGCGGGCACACCGCCGACCTGGTGGGGGTTGGCGGTGGCGCTGAGCCCGAGCCCCACGCTGTCGCCGGCGTAGATGTCGCCGGGACTTGAGCAGTTTCCGGCCATCCGTCCGGCTGCGTTCGCGAGAACGTCCGGGAGGGCGTCCGTGGGCAGCGGGTGGAAGCGCCCGTCGTTGTGAAACGCGCCGTCGACCCCGAGCTGTCCGAGCCGGCCGTCATAGACGCGGCCGATCTGCACGCAGATCAGGCCGCGCGTGGTGTGGATGATCCGCATTCCCCACGGCAGGCCGCCAGCCGGGTCTGGTGCCCGCAGGGGGAGCAGCCGCGCGCCGCCCGCCACCGGGATGCCCTCCCCGGCGGTGGCGATCGGGGCACGCACCGTGCCGACGGGCGAGCCCGTGAGGATCACCCCGGTCGCCGCGAGCGTGATCGCGGCGGTGGCGAGCACGAGCGCGAGCGCGACGAGTGCGACGCGCACATGCGCGGATCCGCGGCGCGGCGACGGTGTACGCGCCAAGCGTGTGCCGAAGAGCGCCAGCAGCGCCCGCCGCCCGGCCTGTCGGCGCCCCCCAGCCCGCACCAGCTCCTGCCCGAACCTGTCCATCGCGTCCATCCTCAGGCCTCCTTCATTCTCGTGCGCAGCTCAGCGAGCCCGCGGCTCACGCGCTTGCGGACCACGGACTCCGAGCACCTCAGGCGTCGAGCCAGCTCGTCGTACTCGGTTTCTTGGAGTACCCGTCCTTCGATCGCGCCGCGCTGCTCAGCCGACAGCCGCTCGAGCTCGAGCAGCGCAGCGCCGCCCTCCGCCTCCGCCGCCCGCTGCTCCACACGCTCGATGTCCTCATCGCTGAACACGAGCGGCTCGAGCTTCAGACGCCTGCGTGCCCGATCCTCCACCTGCCCGCGGCGGATCGAGTCCGCCATCTTGTGGTGTGCGATCGTGAACAGCCACGCGAGCGCCGAGCTGCGCTGCGGGCTGTAACGCAGCAGGGCGGACAGCGCCGCGGCGAACGTCTCCGCGGTCAGGTCAGCAGCCAGCTCACGATCGCCCGTGCGCCGCAGGAAGAAGGCGAGCACGGCGTCCACGCGCCGCCTGTAGAAGAGCCCGAACGCCTCCGCGTCGCTCCTGCCCGCAACAAGAAGCGCCTCATCAGCACGATCATCATCGACACCCACAACCAGTACATCGTGAAGGACTGCCGTTTGTGACGCGAGAGCGAGGCTGAGCTTCCGCTACTACTAGTCGATCACGGTTACGTGGGTGGCGGCCTGCGGCTCACAGCACGGGCCACCACTCGACCGCAAGTGCTTTCCTGCCAGAGCGAGGCGCCAAGCCACGCTCGAGGGCGCCCCAAAGGCGCCCCAACGGAGCGTTTTTCGGCGGCAGCTGAGAGAATCCGAGGTCCCTGAAAACCGCATAAAGAAGCCAGAATGCGTGTTCTGGGCGGGACTGGGAAGGCGCACCCTGAATCTGGCTGCACACTCGGTCAAGCCTCTCGTTCGTCCGGTCGACTGACGCTGGGACGATCGTTGCTGTGCGACATACCAGCGCACCGCCTAGGCAAGCGAGATCTCATCTATGACCGGATGGCGTTACGGCCGTGCCTTCAGCGCGCAACACGCTGAGGAGGCGCGCGTCGGTCGAGATGGATGGTCCTTGCACGAGGAGCCATGCTCGTCCGACGCGCCTGGCGAGGATCGGCCCGCCGGCTCCGCCGTCCTCGCTGAAGACGCCGGGGTGGGTGGTCGCCGTTAGGCCGGGCAGGACGGGTGCCGGGGCTCTTGGGTTGCGTGCGCCGAGCAGGATCGCGGCCGAGGGGGCTGCGGTGGAGCCCTTGATCGAGTACCAGCTGCGGGCGCAGCTGAACAGCACGTTTGCTTCCACGGCACTCCCGAGCGTCGGCACTCGGGACGCGACGACCCCCCAGGAAGCGCTCACCTCGGGCAGGCTGCGCGCATGGATCGAGCATGGACTCGACGCGGCGCTGGCGCCCGGCTCATAAGCCCGGGGCGCGACTCGCGTGAGCTCGGGAGCCATCGCATTTTCAGGGATCACCCGGCCGACGCTGTCCAACGCCACGGGGTCGATCCGCCCCGAGACAAACGCGATGACAGCCTTCCATCCCCGCGCGAGGCGCGCATCACCTCTCACCGTAACGACATCCCCTGGGCGCAGGCGAATCGCGGCCACGCGTGAGGTCACGATCGCCCAGAACAGATTGGTGTTGCCTTGCCGCGCTGTCACAGGCGTGTGCGAAGACCTCAAGAGGTTCCTGGCGTTGCTGATCGGCTCCCCGCCCGCGAGCAGGATCGGCGTGCCGGGCCTATACGCCGGTGAGCACGTCTCTGCACCGGAGTCCGGAGGCGGGACGCTGCTGATCGCAAAGCGCGGAGAGCTGCACCAGCCGGCATGGCCGGCCTCGAGGTCCGGGGTCACCGGCACGTCGTAGTGGAGCACCCGAAGGCCGGGCACCGTCCCGGTCAAAGGCGCCGAGCCGCGGTCGACGAGCACCACGACCGCTGCAGCCGCGGTCGCCGCGAGCACCAGCAGGACGCCCGCCACCGCGACGCCGGGCCAACGCCGCAGCGAGAACCGGCTACCGCCACGCGCGCGAGAACCCGCATCCCTCGCCCCGAACGCGGCCTCGCGCCTCGGCACACGGCTGCCAGCAGCGTTGCCGTACTCCCGCGTCGCTGCGTCGCTCAGAGCCTGTTCGAGTTGACCAACATGATCGTTCATGGCTGCTCCTCCATCAGTGCTCGAAGCCTGCGAAGTCCTCGACTGACGTGCTGGCGCACCACCTGCTCGGAATGCCCGAGCTCAAGCGCCAGCTGCTCATAGTCGCGCTCCTCGACGACCCGCGCGCGAACGGCGTCTCGCTGCGCGCAGGGAAGCTGCTCAAGCAGCGCAAGTGCGCTCTCGCCCACACCCACCAGCTCCTGCACCCGCAGGAGATCCTCATCGTCAAACGCGAGCGGCGGCACCCCCAGACGCTCTCTCGCTTCGATCTCCACGCGTCCGCGTCTGGCGCTCTCGCGCAGCTTGTTTCGCGCTATACCAAGCAGCCACGCCAACGCCGGCGCCTCGCCCGCCCGGTAGCGCCCGCACACCAGCAGCGCGGCGGCGAAAGTCTCGCCAGCGAGATCCGCTGCGACCTCCTCAGAGCGCACCCGACGCGCAACGAACGCCAAAACCTCGGCGACATGACGACGATAGAAGACCGCGAAAGCCGGGCCATCGCCCATACTGCTCGCCAGCAGCAACTCATCGTCGTCCCGAGGATCATCGTGTGAGCCCACTACCAGTAGCTTGCGCAACGCGCCCGTCTGTGACAAGCCCCCGGAGGCTGACCAAAGCAATGCGTCATTCGGCGGCTGAAGCATCACGCCGAAGCAGGGCCCGGACGAGGTAGCGAGCGATCGTCGTTTGCTTGAAATCAGCCGGCGCGTACCTGAGCCTGGAGCGCAAGCTCTAAGGAAGTATTCGGCGACGCGGAGCGCGGCTGGCGCGGCGACGTCGCGACCAGCCGCCGCATCGGGAGGGATCATAGTTCCCACGCGTTTATCGCCTGCCATGCCCACCGAGCTCTGCGCGAGCCGCGACCCCCGCAGCCTGATGACCGACCCGCGCGCAGCCGTTGAAGCTCGGCCGAGGCGGAGCACTTCACAAGCGTGTACGGGTCGGGCCATTGTGGAGCGAGCGCGCAGCGGTCACAAACGGTAGAGGTCGCTCGTAGTCTCTGCAGGGCATGCATCAGGACCGACGATCAGATGCCGAGCTGCTAGCGGCGACCGCGGGCGAACCCCGGGCGTTCGCGGTGTTCTATCGACGCCACGTCACTGCTGTGCTCGCGTACCTGCTGTCCCGTACGCGGCGCCCTGAGCTTGCCGCTGACATCTGCGCCGAGGTGTTCGCGGCGACGCTCGAGAGACCAGGGCGCTATGACCCCTCAAGGGGCGCCGCGCGGTCCTGGCTGTTCTCGATGGCATCGAGTCGCCTCATCGACGCCGTGAGACACGGAGCCGTCGAAGACCGCGCCCGAGAACGTCTGGGTATGCCCGTCGTCGCGCTCGACGACGGGGACATCGACCGGATCGAGGAGCTTCTCGATCCGCGCCTGGATGACGTCGGGCAACTATTGGACGGGCTACCGGGTCATCAACGCGATGCGGTCCGCTCCCGCATCGTTGAGGAGCGCGACTACAGCGAGATCGCCGCGAGCGTCGGACTTTCAGAGCACATCATCCGAAAGCGCGTGAGCCGCGGTCTCGCGACATTGCGAGCACAACTGTCGAAGGAGAGCACCCCATGAGCGACTTCATCACGGCCCTCGAAAACGACCTGCTCGACGCCGCCGACAGCCTGAACCGCTCCCGTCACGCCAGGAGCGCGGTATCTGGCCGTAAGCGGAAATACAGATTCTTCGGGGCTGCGCTCGCCGCGCTCTTGGTTGCCACCCCAGCACTTGCCGGCGTACCTGGCGTCTGGCGCGGGGTTCTCGCGCCGAGGTCAATGCCGACGCTCACGACGCGTCCGCCCCAGGAACGGCTGCTCGTGGAGCTCGGGGCACTGCGCCGGCCCGCGACCGCAGCAGATCGGTCCCCGACTGCAATGTTGGCAGTCACGCGCAGCGGCCCGCTCACCGCTGTCAGCGTCAACCAGGTCCGCTACGTCGGGGTCTCCCCAATCGGGGACCCGCTCTATCTCGTCCCCTACCGCTCGCGAGTCGGACTCCTGCCGCCGAGAGAACAATCGCCCGATCAAGCGCCTGCCCCGAAGCGGATCTACAACGGTCCCGCACCTAACGGCGCAGCGCACGAGCCGCGCGGGCCGACCCGCGCCGAAGAGGAACACATGCGTAGGTTCCTCAACCAGCCCGGCGTGTGCCTGATCGGGGTCGCAGCCGGGACACCCGAGATCGACGACTGCGCCGCAACAGGCGAAGTCGCCGACGGCGTCGACTACGCCACCGTGGGGGTCTACCGCAGCCACGCCGAAGCGCCGCGCGAAACGGAGTCACCCGCGACCGCGCACGTGGTCGCATCCGTCGCGAGCGGGATCGTCCCGGACGGCGTCGCGCGGATCGCGCTGAGGTTCCGCAGCCGAAGGACACTCGTGCTTAGCGTCCACAACAACTACTTCGCCTTCCTGGCCGGGCCAGGCCAGGGAGGCGTACCCGCCATCATGTGGATCGCGGCCGATGGACGGATCCTGCGCCGCATTCCCGCCGGCTAGGAAGACCTCTCGCGGCGGCTAGCCCACACCTCGCACCTGCCAGGCCGGGAGACGTCTGCTGCGCTAATGATGGGCCGCGCCGCCGACGCGACGTGACCGCTCCGGCGCTGGCACCCGGATCCTAGTTCCCGAGCCCGTCGAACGTCTTGATCGGGCGGCCGTCCGCGGAGCGCCAGATCATCGTGACATGGTGGATCGTGCTGCCTCCGGCGCTGCGTGGAACCCTGACCACGACCTCGTTGTTGACGGCAGAGGCAGTGACCGTGACGGGAGGCCAGACCTTTGGGCTGTATCCGCTCGCTCGGCCGGCGGGGTAGCGCAAGGTGACCTTGGCGACACCGTCGGGCACGATCATCGTGATGGTGGCGCTTGTGCTGGAGCCGGGCGGACCTGTCCCAGCGGCGTGGCCCTGCTCGATGTCCGCCGCGGTGGCGCCCCCGCCGCCATCGGCGCCGATCGCGCCGGCGCCGAGATCGATCTTTGTGTCGAGACGCATGATGCCTTGACGCGCCTGGTTTCCGCAGCCTTCGAGAATGGCGGGGTAAATGTAGTAGGGACTTCCGCCAACGACACGGGTGCGGCGGATGTAGTTGACAAATGCATTGCTCCCAGCCCCCAGCCTTGCGAGGGCCCGCGGGAACGCGTCCGCCGCGGTGGTCGGCCGGCGCAGCACTCCGAGGATTGAGAGCAACGACTTACTGGGTGTTCCCCGCAGAGCCCTGCTCGTAGCCGAGGCGCAAGCGACCGGTGAGAGTCGAGCGGCCTTCGGCGGATGGTGCCCTTCGGGAAGCGGGGCGCTCTCTGGGTGCGATCCCCCACCACCGCCGGTGAATGCCAGCAGGATCGCCGCCATCCCGGCCGCCGCGACCACCGCCGCGGCAGCCACGCCTCGGTGACGGCGCTGGCGTGCTCGCGCCTCTTCGATCACGCCCGCATCGGGGGGGTCCTTAGGCGGTGGCGTGAGGGTGACGCTCATCGGATGTCGGGGCCGCGCTCAGGCATCGTGCTGAGCTACTATGAATAGCACAATGTTGGATGTCCAGGTTGACCGCGATGACCCGGCCCTCCTGCACGACCAGGTCGCCGCGCAGATCCGCCGCGCGATCGCCGATGGCGAGGCAAACCCTGGCGAGCGCCTCCCGCCCGCGCGGCACCTCGCCGCCGTCATGAACGTCAACACCAACACCGTCCTGCGCGCACTGAGGCTCCTGCGTGACGAAGGGCTGCTCGAACTGCGACCGGGCCAAGGGATCCGTGTCAGCGGGACTCCGCAACGCGGAGCGGTGCTCGCCAAGGCGATCGAGCTCGTAGCGCTCGGCCGCGAGAGTGGCTATGACCGGACGGAGCTGCTCGAGATCATCCAACACCTCCCGTAGACCGCAAGCAGTCGCAGGCACGGCGTGCCGCACCACGAGCGCGCCTTACCACGTCACGCCACGCTCCCCCGAGTCGAGCCCGAAGGCTCCGCCCAATCTCAGTGCGCGCCAACTTCGACACCTGGCGGACACTCTCCCAAGACTCTCCCAGAATGAGTGCTTTACGAGGGCACCTGAGAACACTGGAGGGGCCTGAAAACCGCTTAGGTAAGCCAATAACAGCAGTTCTGGGCGGACTGCAAAGCCGTCTACACCGGTTCGATTCCGGTCGTCGCCTTACTTGGCCGTATGGGCGGTCTGCGCTACCCCTGGAACGTTCTTTCGTGCTCCGTAGGTCGCATCCAGGCTGCGCAGCATCCCGCGAACCGTAGCGCC
>Ga0209415_10008166_pt1 | contig 18175 bp, 16 predicted proteins | sample PeaSoiSIISIP2007_FD_187696 | JGI IMG/M metagenome (GOLD analysis project Ga0209415, IMG submission 187696) | Peat soil microbial communities from Weissenstadt, Germany - SII-SIP-2007 (SPAdes) (version 2) | ecosystem: Environmental > Terrestrial > Soil > Wetlands > Peat | place: Germany... | reverse complement strand
GATGGCAGGTTCCGGCTTATCCCATGCCACCCAATCGCAGTGACCTTGTGGTGCAGCGTGTTCTATCTCGCCTGGGATTGAGCCGCGACCTCGCCGGATTGTTGTTTGAAGATTTGGAGCGTGCGGTCAAACATTTCGAAAAGAATCCCGTATCCAAATCCCTCTCGCGAAAAAGTGCGAGCGGTTATCACCATAACTAGAGTCGACATCTTGCCTCGGTGAGTCCGAGAAGGCATCGGACTCCGTTCCTTCCCCTGTCGCACATTCGAGCGAAACCAGTTCCGGCGAACTTGAAAATGGTCGCCGCAAGATGTGACTAGACGTGTTCCTGAGCGGGGTCTAACCTCGGTCGCGTCGTCATCAATCGAAGGAGGTCAGGACCATGGCGGACCAAGAGAGCGAACTGGAACTGGAACTCGAAGACGAGTTCCACGAGGGCGAACTCGAAGGCGAGGATGAGGCAGAGGGTGAAGGCTGGCTGGGCGCCTTGGGCAACATCGCGGGCAGCCTGCTCGGCGAAAGCGAAGAAGAGCTCGAAGGCGAATCCGAGTTCGAGGAAGAGGGCGAACTCGAAGGCGAAGATGAGGCGGGCCTGGAGGGTGAAGGCTGGCTGGGTGCTCTCGGCAATATCGCCGGCAGTTTGCTTGGCGAAAGCGAAGACGAGCTCGAAGCTGAAGGCGAATTCGAGGACGAAACCGAACAGTTTTCCTTCGGAAGCTTCTTCAAGAAGGCTCTTCCCGTTCTCAAGAATGTCGCCAAAGTGGCCGCCCCCATTGTGGGCACCGCGATCGGCGGCCCCATCGGAGGCAAGCTGGGATCGATGGCTGCAGGGGCGCTGGGCGAAGGGGAATATGAGTTCGAGGGAGAGGATGAGTACGAGGACGAATCCGAATCCGAAGTAGCCAACGAAATTGCCTCTCACGAACTGACGCACAACGAGGCCGTCGCAGAAATGATGGCGGAAGCCGCGAGCAACGAAGCCAATGAAGGAGAAGCGGAAGCCATGGCCGGAGCTTCGTTCGTCACCGTGATCTCGCCCAAAGACCGTCGAGCTCTGCGGCGTATCCTGCCGCATCTCACGCGGGGCACAGCCATCCTGACTCGCATTCTCCGCCGCCGACGCAGCACGCGTGTGGGAGTTCGGGCAGTGCCCACCATCATGCGCCGCACGGTCAAGAGCCTGAAGCGGCAAGCCGCTAAGGGAATCAAGATCACGCGCCGTCGCGCTGGACGCACCGCGGCTACCCAGGTCCGACGCGTGCTCGGCAACCCCAAAGCTTGCGCCACTGCGATCCGGCGTAACCTGAAAGTCAGCCGCGCCTACAAGCGTCCGCAGCGCCTGCGCCGGCGTTTCTCGGCCGCACGCCGCCGTCGCAGCGCTTTACGGTAGTCATATCGGTCCCCTAAGCTCGATTACTTTTCGCACGGAGGATTCATCATGGCACTCGACACTGAACTGGAAGACGAGTTCGAAGGCGAACTCGAGGACGAGATGGAAGGCGAACTGGAAATGGAAGACGAGGCCGGCCTGGAAGGCGAAGGCTGGCTCGGCGCCCTCGGCAATATCGCCGGCAGCCTGCTCGGTGAGAGCGAGGACGAATTCGAAGGCGAAGATGAGTACGAAGGCGAAGATGAATTCGAGGGCGAGGACGAAATCAGTCCCATCCGCAAGATCTATGCCGACGCCATGATGGAACACTTGGGCGAACTTGCGGCGGAAGCCGAGAGCGAGGAGGAGGCGGCCGAGCACTTCCTGCCTCTGGTCGGGATGGCCGCCAGCAAGCTCCTTCCGGTGGTAGCCAAGGCTGTCGCTCCCATGGCAAAGAAGGCGATTCCCAAGATCGCCCACGCGCTGACCAAGGCCACGCCGAGGTTGACGCACGGAATCGGGAAAGTCGCGAAAGCGCTGCACCGAAATCCGCAGACGCGGCACTTGCTTCGCGCCGTCCCCGGCATCGCCCGGCGTACGGTCGGCAGCATCGCTCATAAGGTGGCGCGAGGCGGGCACATAACGCCGCGAACTGCCGTGCGAACTCTCGCGAAGCAGACACGGCGGGTGCTGGGCACTCCAGGTCATCGGGCACAAGCGCTTCGCCGCCACAACCATCTGGAACGCAAGTTCCATGGCCGGCTGGGGCGTGGCATCGCGCGTCCACACTTCGGACGACATGGCTTGCGTCGGGGTCGGCGCTGGGGAGTGCGTGGCGGGGCAGCTCCGGGGTATGCAGTGCCACGCGCTGCATCGGGAATTTATCAGCCTGGGGTGAACGCTCCAGCGGCGGGCGCTCGAGCAGGTGCTCCGGCAGGTGTACGTCCGGTGCGGTATGGCCAGTCTGTGGGCGGACAATGTGTTTGCGGAGCCTCAGGACAGGCAGCTCCTGCGCCCGCATACTGCCGTTGCTGCGGGCAAGTGTTGAGATAAAGCGGTCAACAAACGCTCCTTTAAGGTGAGAGACGATGGCGACGCTGCTCCAAACGCCGCCGGAAACAACCATGCGGGCGGAACGATCTCCGGGCCAACGACCGAAAATCGTGGCTGGACCGGCTCCCGTATTGTTGCCCTGGCTGCGGGCGCAATCGATCAACGTAACGCGCCACGCAGCCGCGCTCCGTCCTTTCAAGAGGGAGGAGTTCGGCACGGGAGCAGCGATGCCCTCGGAAGGTCACATTCAAGTCGTCAATCAGCTGATTACGAAGTTGCGCCGTGGCCTGCTGAAGGTTTCGGAGAAAGTCCACGACTCAATTGCCACAGCCAGCGAAAAACCAAGCTCGCCGAGGCTGCAAAGAGTGGTGACGCGCAAGGACAAAGCTCATCGCTGGGTGCAGGGGATCGAAAAGATCTGGGACTTTTATTTCGAGCTGTTCGGACAGCGTCAAGGCAAGTATGGGGATTGGCTGTTGAGCTGCGATCGGATTGCGATGGATTGTTACCAGGCCGCGTATACCGGGCTGGGTGTGGCCAGATCGGTCCCGGCGCCGCCGCCGTTTTGCTATATGAAGACGGGCTTCGCCCCGGCTACGATCCGGCGTGGCATTCGCATGCGGAGATTGGGCAAACAGCTCAATCCTTTTCCGCTGGTCCAGTTGCCTTACCACCGCCTGGTGAATCCGTGGACGCTGGGTGCGGTGATGCACGAGGTCAGTCACAACTTGCAGAGCGATTTGGGGCTGAACAAGGACGTACCACGCCAGGTTGGGCTGCGGTTACTGGAGGCGGACATGGGCCGTTTCGTCTCCTCGGTGTGGGTGCGGTGGAATCGCGAGATGTTCGCAGACATGAGCGCACTGCTGCTGGGTGGGCCGGAGGTGGTCGGTTCTCTGATGGATGTGATCGGACGAGCGCCGGCGGCGGTGTTTGGATTCAACCCGAGGGGGCCGCACCCCACGCCCTACTTGCGGCTGCTGATCAGCGCGGAGCTGTTGCGCCGCCTGGGCTTTGAGAAAGAAGCGGAACAATACTCGCGGGCGTGGACTCGAATCTATCCCAACCCGCGGGGCGGATCGATTCCGAAGAAGGTGCTGGCGACCTTTCCCAAGGCGTGTGCGGTGGCAGTTGACGCCATGTGCTTTCGACCTTTTCGATCGCTGGGGAACAAGAGTTTGTCGCAGGTATACCGGTTTGAGAAAAAGGATCAAGCGATGATTGAGGAGTCGGCGAGGCGGATGGCGGCAGGGGTGGATCCCGGAATCATCCCAGAGCGGTTTCTGATTGGCGCAGCGCGAGTTGCACTGGACCGCCGCATGGCTCGCCCGGGAGTGATCACAGAGAATTTTTACAAGGAACTGGTCAGGAGATAGCGGTGGCATTGGAAGCGACATTTCGCGATTTGTCAGTTTGTCTGCATCACCTGCATGACGCACTGAATGAGTTGCAAGTCACGCTGGGAGATAAACCGATCGACGACGAATCAGCCCTGGCAGACGGCGTCGAAACATCTGTCCTCGACATGATGGGGAAATTGCACGAGGCGCGCCAAGGTGCGCTGAATGCGCGAAAAGCCGTGGGACATCCCGTGGATCTGGATCAGGCGCGGCGCGCTCTGACGATTTGCCAGGACCGCTTTCAGCGCATCGAGCAGCAGTTTGCGTCGGATCTGGTTTCGTACGAGAGGCTCAAGGAGTTGGAGAGACTTGGCAATGAGCGGCGAGCGTGGCTTCCCTGGTCAAGCACGGTGAAACAGGGGATCGAGCAATGCCGGCAGCCTTTGGCACAAACCAGCGCGGCCCTGGCATCGTGTTGGCAGGAGTTGGCGGAGCGACTGGGAACGATGAGCATCTCCATGCAGGCAACGAACGTGGGCCAGCAGATCACGATGCCTCGATCCAGAGCCGAGGATCTGGAAGCCGAAGGCGTGACTTGAACCGCCGCCCGCGCGGGCGTCAAATTGGCGTATCGGGCAACCGGCGCCTTGCATCAACCGCAGACCGGAACAGAGATTGACCGTGGCGGAAGGAGAGCGAATATGGCAACACTAAGAATAACGGGTTGCAGGGTGGACACAAATTCGATCACTATTTCCTTCTCGGAAGCGGTTGACACGAGTCCTTTGAGCGCGGGCGATTCGGCGAGCGCACTCAGTCTCGCGAACTACACCATTTTCGCCCCTAATTCCGGATTCAACCAGGTCCCGCTTCCAAGTACATGGACGGCGTCGGCGCTGCCGGATGGCCGAACAGTTGAGCTGATGGCGCCGGCCTCGCCGACCCCAACTTTCAGCCCGGGGGACTGGGTGCAAATTACGGTCACAGGCACAGGAATCGGTTTGGCCGGGACGACTGGGACACCTGTGCTCACTTCTGGTTCCGTATCCGGTCGAGTGCCCAGCGAGGCGGCCCGTGCCACCAGAGACGTTGAAGACGCTATTTCTTATCCCCTTCTGACCGAGGAAGTCGCCTACCGCCCTTCTTCTCCAGTCGGCGTTTCCTCGACCGGAGCAGGAGGAATCACGGGTCCTGGCGGGTCGAACCTCGGCCAAACCGCCCTTCAGGCCGTAACTGACGTTCTGGGCTGGAAGGTCAACCCAGCGGATCCCAAGGGATTCATCGGCGCGCTGACCCAGTCGTTCGACCTCACCGAGGTGGAAGGACACGTCGAATCCAAGTGGGTGCCGCGCACCTACGCGGTACAAACCGACCTCGGCGGAGGCATCACTGGCGCCCAAGCCAGCTTATATCTGCGCGCGAAAGAAGCCCTCGATACGTCCCTGCCCTTGTTGGATGGCCTCTATCCGCTGGATCCTGACGCGGATCCCGAGTACGTGAAGGCGCTGCGGGAAATGGCCCGCAGCCAGATGAACGAGATCATCAAAGAATTTGGCGTGGTAGGCCTACCCTCGATCCTACGGATCGACACCTACTTTGAAATCCTGCTGGGCCAGCATCCCGCACGCGCGTTAAAGGTGGAGTACGATCCGGACAAAATTGGGGGTACCCTGGGGCAACTCAGAGAAACCTACGGCATCTACTTCCGCGGCAATCAGTGGAACAACTCGGTCGGAGACGAACAAGACATCACCAATTTCCGCGTGATTTCCGACTACATGACCTCGCTGATGCAGAGCTGGATTGAAAACAGACAGTTCTTTGAGGTCGATTCAAGAATACCGGCGTTCTTTGGAACCCAATTGGTGCTGATCTCACGGCAATTCAATGTAATTGCTGAGACGGTCAACGAAGTGCGATTTGCACTGGATTCAGTCTTCATTGGACCGAACGAGCGGCAGATGCTGCTCCTTAAGTTCGCTGACCGCTCGCTGCCGTCGATGTACCTCGAGGACGTGCTGGACGAGATCGACAGCTTTGTCGCGGAAGAGGGCCCCCGGCTGCTCCGCGACGGCGGCAAGATCTCTGTAACCAACAATATCTTGCCCGTCGTGAAATCCCTTAAACACATGGTCGAACAAACCCGCGATCAAAAGGACAAGGATGTCCCGAGAGGCTTTAAGACGCCCAGAGTACGCCGTTCCATGGACGACCTTAACGGCCAACTCGATGCGCTGATTAAGCTGACCAGGCAGGTCGAGCAGGAATTGCCGATTCCGATGTACGCACTCACGATCAGCGGAGTATCAGCGATCAGTGTCCAAGACCCGGAGAATTCCGAGAATTACTTGGCCACGCTCTCGTTCTTCGGAACGGGAATCGATCCGTGGGCGAGGGTGGACGTTCACTCCGCTGTCGCGTTGGCGCTTACTCCAGTGTTTTATTCCGCAGAGCGAATTGACGTTACTTTTCCATACGCGGATTTCAATGGGAACCCCACCCTGCCAAATGGGCCCCACGAAGTCAAGGTAACTAATCCTGGTCCCGACGGCGAATCCGCAACGTTGCGCTTTAACTTCACCTGGGACGGCGGCCAGGACAACCCCACGGTTACGCTGATCAACAGCGGCAACGGCGGTAATGGTGGGGATGGCGAGGGAGGCTGGGTCGCGGCTGCCTCAAGAGGTCAGCGCGCTCAGACTCGTCAGGTCGCAATCAAAACGCCAGACGGGCAAATTGCGTCACCTGTTTCTGCTCAGACCTCGGCTGCGGCAACACCTCCGTCCGCCCCGGCTCCGGCCGCGGCTCCATCAGCACCTGCGGCTGCGTCTGCACCCGCTCGGCCTGCGGTCACGCAGGGGCAGATTGCCGCGTTGCAGAAACAAATCAACGAGCTAAAGGCCAGTCACGAGTCGGGCGTTCGAAGGATCGAGGACAAAATCGCTGAGGTCTTCGCGGGCAAGAGCAAGGACAAAGACAAGAAGGGCAGAGACGATGATTAGGAGTTTGCGCTGGCGGTCGATCGGGATCCTGCAGCGGACTTCAAGACGTTAGCACGGACTACAGCAGCAAGGAGGCGCATTCATGGCTTCAGAAAAAGATTATCAGGGCTTATATGACCGCATAGCGGCTTTGCGGGAGCAGGTGGCGGGCCGGCTTTCGTCTGACCTGGTCAGCAACCCGCAGCTCGCCGATGCGATCACCAAGCAGATCGATGACATGCTGGCCTCCGTAGTGGACTCGGACTCGAAGATTCCACCACCGCCGGATAAAGGTCTCGCCGCTCTGGCCGGTGTCGGTCCCGACGCAGCCAGGCAATTCGGCGTCACCCGCATTCCTCCTGGCGTAGAGCCCTACGACGAGACCATCACCTCGGAACGCATCATCGCGGTCGGAGACATGTACTACCTCTGGCAGCATGAGAAGATTGGCGTGTTCCGCGTAGTCCAGAAGCTGCAGGAGTTGTTCAAAGCCGGCACGGTACGGCTATCTGCCGGGCCGGGCGCCTTCGCGCTCTATCAGTTTGATCGCCGGGACGTGCTGCGCTATACCAAGAGCGATCGCCTGTCGGCTTACAAGCGGATCTTCGGATACGGTGGTGCGCCAGTTCCGACAGGTTCGCGCGCGAATACAGATTTTCACAAGCTCTTTTCTCACTTCGTTCACCAGGTCACTTTGTTCTGGCGCGACAAGCGCATTTCAGATGTGATCCGCGAACGTGCCTACGATCCGAGCTTCGGCTCCATCGCCATTGTGCGCCGCGCCGGTCTCGATCTACGCAACAACCTCAAGTGGTTGTCGTTCGGCCACCTGAACGTGCTGCGCGTGGAGGTGATGCAGCTGCTCGAAGAGGCATTCAAGATCCTGGACTCAGACGACGTCAAGCGATTGTTCGGTGCTGACAATGCCTGGGATGTGGTGGAAGAAGTATTGATTCGTTACCACAATGAGCGCCTGGTGACATCTCCACGCCAGCGCATGGGTGTCACAGGACGCGAGGTTATGCGCTGGCTGGCGCAACCGCACATCTTGCAGACGACGAGGTCGCAGTTCGAAACCCTGCTGCTCGAGATTGCTGAGCAGTCCGAAGAGTGGCTCACCAGTGCGCAAGCCATGGGCCTCAGCAAGCGGACCGGATCGCATCGCGTGTTGCCCTGGGACCAGACTCAACCGACGCCAGTAAAGGCAAACGGCCGGCAGAAAGCGGGCCTCTCTCCGCGGCGTGAGCCGGCACGAGAGTTCGAGTTTGAAGTCTGAACCGGGAAAGCCCCGTTCCAGCGCGGGCCGCGAGGTTCGCGCTGAAACGGAGGCGAAGAGAATCGGTTGAACTTTCGACTGCTGTCTGAACTGCGCGAAGCTGTCTTTCGAAAGCCGATCTCCGGACGCCCTTGACCTCATCTGCTCACGTATTAGAAAGCGAGGACGAACTTGTGATCCCCAATCTCACGCAATCAAGCACGCTGGGCCGTGCTCTACCTGTGGCCAGTGTGCCGGCCCGTTCCAACATCGGTAGCAACGCGGCTCGGCAGAGCCGATTCGACGCCCGCGCGCGGAGGCGATATGGGGATTGGTCCGTCCTCGACATTCCCGCCGCTCTGCTTTGGCTTGAGGCGGCGGACGATGACATCCTTGACCCGGAAAATCCATACGCGTACTGATAGGACAGCGCGGCGCGAGAAACAGTTCCGGAGGTGACTTCCATAGAACTGGGGTGAGCCTTGGATCCGCATCGCGCTCTCGGCTATGCTCGTGCTGGCCGGAAAAAGTTTGTCTCGGAACTGAAAGAGTTTCTCCGTTTTCCCAGCGTCAGTTCTCAGCCCCAACATGCGAATGATTTGAAAAAGTGCGCCCACTGGCTGGCCAACCACCTGCAGCGCATTGGCCTGGAGCGAGTGAAAATATTTCCGACCAAGGGCCACCCGATCATCTTCGCCGCCTGGCAGCGCGAGCCCGAACGTCCCACGGTTCTAATCTACGGACACTATGATGTTCTGCCCGGGGAGCCCGTTCGCGAATGGCGAACGCCGCCCTTCCATCCGACCATATTAGACGCCAACCTCCACGGCAGAGGCGCCAGTGACGACAAGGGCCAACTCTTCTCTCATATAAAGGCAATCGAGTCGTATCTCAGCACTGGCCACGCTCTGCCGGTCAACGTGAAGTGCATCTTCGAAGGCGAGGAGGAGATTGGAAGCCCGCACTTAACCTCCTTCATTGTGCGGAACAAGCGCGCACTCCGCGCGGATGCCGCGGTCATTTCCGATACTCGCATGCTCGCTCCCGATCGCCCCGCGATCAGTTATGCGCAGAGGGGCGGCCTGCGAGCTGAGCTGGAAGTAACCGGCCCTCCGCATGAGTTGCATTCTGGTAATTTCGGCGGGGCGGTTCACAATCCGCTGCAAGCCCTCTGCGAGATCATTGCCCGCCTGCACGATGCTCACGGGCGCGTAGCCATCCCGGGCTTTTACGACGATGTTCGGCATTGGGTTGAAAAAGAGCGCGCTTTCATGGAGCGCACCGGACCCACCGACGAGCAGATTCTTCAGGATGCACAGGTTGAACAGGGATGGGGAGAATCCGGCTTCAGCCTTTATGAACGCACAACCATTCGGCCGGCGCTGACTCTGAATGGCGTGGCCGGCGGGCATTATGGCGCGGGTGCCAAGAGCATCATTCCAGCCCGGGCCATCGCCAAACTCAGTTTTCGCTTAGTCCCCCACCAGGATCCGCAACAGATCGCCCGGCTTTTTCGCGAACAGATCGAGCGCCTTACTCCGCCGGCGGTGCGCTCCTCGGTGCGCACATTCTCTGCCATCAAACCAGCTCTGGTTGACCGTAAGCACCCCGCCGTGCGGGCAGCAGCCTTCGCCTACAAGAAGGGTTTTGGAGCGTTGCCTGTCTTCTTGCGCTCGGGAGGTTCGATCCCGGTGGTGACTACTTTTCAGGAAGTTCTCGGGTGCCCCGCCGTTCTCATGGGTTTTGGTCTGCCCGACGACCATATCCACGCCCCCAATGAGAAGTTCTACTTGCCTAACTTCTACAACGCGATTGCAACCAGCATCTGGTACCTCGCGGTGGCCGCGAAGCTGCCGACGGCGGAACGCATGCAGCCGCAAACGAAATGGCAAAGCTCATGATTGATTCTCAGATTATCGATTGTCACTGTCACGCCGGAATCGGCGATCGCATGACCGCACCCTGGAACACGGTCGCTCCCCTCAAAACCTACTTGCGCCGCGCCCGGGCCGCCGGCATCAACAAGACGATCGTTATTCCGCCCTTCCATGGCAATTACGCCGAAGCTAATGATCACCTGGGCCGCCTGGTAGCCCGATACCCGCACCGTCTGGTGGGATTCGCTTTCGTTCACGCCAAACGGGATGCCGGGCGCATCTTCGAAATGGTAGGGCGAGCTCTGACGAAGTGGCGGTTTCGTGGCATCAAGGTGCATGGCTTTGACGCCATGCCCACGCGGGAAGTCTGTGAGGTGGCAAGAGGGTTTCGCGTACCCATGCTCGTCGATGTCGTGAGCCGTCCCGAGGTTGTGGACATGCTGGCCCCGCAGTATCCGGACGTGAACTTCATCATTCCCCATCTCGGCAGCTTTACCGATGATTGGAAAGCCCATCAGCAGGTGATCTACCAGATAGCGCGCTACCCGAACGTTTATGCGGACACCTCCGCCGTCCGGCAGTTTGATTACCTGGTTCAAGCCATCCGGCGGGCTGGACCCCGCAAGTTGCTCTTTGGTTCGGATGGACCCTGGACCCATCCGGGCTTGGAGCTCTACAAGATACGGTTGCTAGGTTTACCACCCGATCAGCGTGCGATGGTTCTAGGAGGAAACGTGTTGCGGTTGTTGCGCCGTGCTCCGCTTGGGCAGGAGGAGTCGGAAATCACGCGCCCCGAAAGGCACATGCAAGAACGATCACGCTCCGAACTTGTCGTGCCCGACCACTCGCCCGCCGTCCCCGAGTCGGAGTATCACCTTTGAGTTTTACCGCGGATGGGATGGCATGCGATGCTCCGAGGCGAGCACTCCCATCTCCAGCAGCTGAGCCACCATGGCCGCGCGCGAGCCCACACCCAACTTGGCAAATATTCGCCGCAGATGGGTACACACCGTCCAGGAGCTGATGTTCAGCACATCCGCGATCACCTTGTTCGGATGTCCCTTGGCTACCATGCGCACGATCTCCTGCTCTCGCGGGCTGAGCTGGATGCGACTGTAGCCGAGCCGCCGCATGCGCACTAGAAGATACCGCGCGCCATCCACCTCCGTGTCAACCAGCACTTCTTCGGCGGGATTTCCGGGAGATTCCAGCGCCCCTCGTCCGCGGCTCAGAATCTCGATCAATTCCGTCAGAGTGCGAATGACTTCATCCACACCCTTATCCGCAGTTCCCGCGGACGGTTCCATGGCGAGTAAAGTCGGGCTGGTGCGCATGGGTGTGTCTCTCCGGCTCAACCGTCGCAGGAGTCGGCCAGCATTAGCGCGGGGGAAGGCGCTCGCGTGAAGTCCGCTAGAGCGGCTGGCGGCTGGACGCTACTTTATCCTTGCGAAGATTGGACCTCCGGACAACTACGCCGAGATCTTTGCGAAAATTCGCGAGTTGGGGAAAGATACGATGCGTGCCAGCTCAAAGCTAGTCGCATTTTCAAGCGACCCGTAACATGCGAATCCATTGCTGCGATCCGCTATGCAAGCAACCTGCGTATATTTTGCGAAGCACCCAACGGCACTTTGACAACCCTTTTACATGAAGCAGAGACAGGCAAGAGCCTTACTGACTTTTTGTTACGAAAACCGAACAAGCTCCCTGACAGAACATTCCTGACACTTCAAACCAAGCGGCGGCCGTGGTTCAGCGCAGACACATCATCTACGTCTTACGTTCGTAACCTTGTGCGATAACTCTGCGGGTAGCAACAATGGTGTAGGTCAACGATGACCGCGAGTACCTTCCGACCACCTTTGGTCCCCGTGTCGCAACATCGTTGCTCAACGAAAATGATCGACAGAAAAACAATGCGATCGCTGCTTGAGAAAATGGAACTCGCAGCCCAGGAAACCCTGCAACAGGATTCCGCCTTTTATAAGGCGATGCGGGCGCTCAAGCAAGAGATCGACAACGATCCTCTGGTTCGCTCTACGGTTAACGAGCTGCAGGCAGCGGGCCGCAACGTATTCAGCTCTTTTGTGCCCCACATCAAAATCCGCATCAGAACTGAAGAGGGCGTGTTTGCGTTGCCAAAGCCAGCTTCCCCGGTGACTCCTGCTGCTGAGCAAGTCAGTCGATTGACGCAGGAACTGAGAAACGCGGCCAGTGCGGTGATCAAAAGGAGCCGCTATTACCGCGAACTCGGCATCATCGTAAACCAAGCCGTTGGCGCCAGCGATCACTTCGAGGGAATCGCTTCTGAGGTCGAGAGTGCGGGGTATGAAGTTCTTATTTGTCTCGATCTCTCTGCCTATGCTCAGGTCAAGGGACCGGCTTCCGCGCCTCCTCAGATCCTGAGGATAAACGCGCAGATTCCCGGCGCAGAACCGGTCCCAATCCAACTCTCCGGCAGCGACCGCAAGTTTCTCAAAGCTCTAAAAATTAAGGTCGACGAAAATTAGGCAGACGCCCCCTGAAATCTCTGGCAGGGTCTCCGGCACCAGCCCGCTCCGGCGTCCGGCATATCTGTTAAGTGGGATTCGAATTCGCGTTAGAACGTAAATTCAAGAACATGCAGCGTACTGGCTGGGCGTTTTAGGCATGTAAGGCTCTGGTTGGTCGTCCAATTGTTGTGTAGATGTTGTGTACTGCGATCTGAGAACTCACTCCTAAGAATTGTGTTCCCGATACGGCTGCAATCTTCCAACTGCAGCCATCACAATCACTTAACGATCAAAAGGCCCGCATGAACGGTGCTCGGAAAGCATTGAAAGAGTTGGCGAAATCGAACGGCATCAATCTCAGGCACAGCCAGAGCAGACTAATTCTTCGCATACACCGGGCCAGCATTGCGGTTGGGGGGATCGGTGATTGCACGGATATAGGATGTCAGCGCCTGAATGTCGGACTTGCTGAGAGTGTTACCCCAGGCCGGCATTAGCGCCGATTTATTGAGCGCCGGACCACCGTGGCTGATGATGGCGCTGAGATCGGCATCGCTGATCTTGTTGAGAGTATCGCCGTCGGTCAATGGATGCGGCTTGATTTCCAGGTTATCGAAGTTCGAAACGCGCTCCACAGTCGACTCGGGATTGTGGCAGCGCTCGCAGTATTGATCGTTAAGCTGGCGCCCCAGAGTCTGCTGATAACCGAGAGCGATCTCTTCGATTCTTAGTTCAACTTTCTTAAGCGCCTTGCCCGTGGTCGACGCGGTGAGTTGATAGCGGCCCGCCAGACCTCCGAGTGTAACGTTGGTCGTGACTTGGCCGCTGGAATCGGTAAGGCCGTTGGCCGGGTCGAAGGTCACCCCTGGCGCGGCGCTGAATTCTACGAGTGCGCCGGCAACGGCAGCTCCCTGCTCATCATTCACCTGTACGATCAGAGGCTGCGGCAGCGCCGTGCCTGCCTGTGCGATCTGCTTTCCCCCGCTCGATTCGACGATGGCCGCACCGAATGCGGTCGGCTTGGGCGTGGGCGCGAACGCGGTCTTGTGCGAACAGGACAAGACCAGCGCGGCAGCAAGTAATGTGAGAACGGTCAGCGAGTCACGGATCATTTCTTAACCTCCGATTTGCCTCCACCTTTCTGCGAGATGAGGAACGCAGTCAGAGCGCGGGCATCCTCGTCGTTCATGGCGCGGTTGGGCTCTGTCGTGCCGGGGCGCAGGGCCTGCGGATTCTTCATCCATTCAAAGATCCAGGCAGCGGTGAGCCGTGAACCCACTTGCGTCAGTGTTGGGCCGATGTAGCCCTTGTCGGTCTTGGTATCCACGATGTGGCAGCCTTGGCAGGCGTACTTGCCATAGAAGAGCTGCCTGCCCAGCTCAACCTGGCCTTGCGGGTAGCCGCTCAGCGGCATGGAATCGCGGTCGACCGCCGGACTCTGGTACACGGTCATGATGTAATCCGTCAGTTCGTTGACCTCGCCACCGGTGAGGTTGAATCTTGGCATGCGGCGGATCAGTGCCGGCCGCAGAGTGTTCGGGTTCTTCAGGAACTCCGCCAGCCACTGGCGCTGCACGGAACTGCCTTCCCAAGTGAGATCGGGCGCCATGTCGCCCCCGTGGCCGTTGATGCGATGGCAACTGAAGCAGGCCAGGTCGGTCATCAACTTTCCGGCCTTACCCGCCGGTTGGTAGTCCGACTCGGGCGTCGCGGCCACCGTCAGAGACGGGGGCAATGTGGCAGAACGGTCGTTGAGTGCTAGCAGAGCGGTGGCGAGCGAATCAATCTGCGCGGGCGTGAAGGTGTACTGCGGCATCTTCAAACCTTGTCCGAACGCGCGCGGCTGCCTGATTTTGGCCGCGATGTAATCGGGGATCGTGTGCTGCATGCCCGGCAGGAACACCAGTTGGGTGACCGGTTTGTTTCCGATACGGCTCAGTTCGGGCGCAAAGTTCTCCGGCTTCTTGATGCCCGCGATTTCATGACACGACGCACATCCGTAGTCAGAAGCCAGCCGCTTGCCGTGCGCGATCTGCTCGGGGGTGGCGGCCTCGAGATGGACGTTGGCCAGCAGCTCGGAATCGGTTTTGGCCAGCAGGAATCCGGAGAGCGTCGCGACTTGAGGATCGCTGAAGCGGTAGTGCGGCATCGCGGTCTCTGCATCGTAGGAGCGCGGATTTCGTAACCACTCCTGCAGCCATTCGGGCTTTACCTTGTTGCCTAAACGCGTCAACTCTGGGCCAACATCGCCACCGACCAGATTGCCGGCGGCATTCTGTACGGCGTGGCATGAGGCGCAGAAGGATTCTCCGTACAAGGTGGCGCCGGCCGCGGGATCGGACGATGCCTTCGCCGAAAGTGCAGTAGTGTCCCCAGGCAGCGGAGTGCTGTTCGCCATCAGAAACGCGGACACGTCGCGTGCATCGTCATCGCTCAGCTTGAAATTGGGCATTGTCGCCGTGCTCGCGTAGGCTTGCGGATCTTTCAGCCAAACATAAATCCACTCGCGTGTGGTCTTGTCGGCGATGTGCTCAAGAGATGGCGGATCGTCGGTCGGCTTCACTATTTTTCCGTCGGGCAGCTTTACCGTATGGCAATGTACGCAGCCATAGCGGGAAAGCAACTGCCGGCCTTGATTGAGTTGAGGTGCGCCCGCGAGGGGCTCGCGATGGCACTCGCCGCACGAGGACTCGATGTATTTCGCCGGCAGAATCGGTTGCTCCCATGCTAACGTGCTGTTGTGCGCTTCGACTACGGTGGTCGCTGCTCCCTGACCGCGATGGCACATTGTGCATCCGAATTGGTCGAGCTTATGCGGAATTGCGGGATGCGGACGGAAGGGCTGCACGTTTACGTCGTTTAGGCTGGCTTCTTTCAGACCAACATGGCAGCTCGTACATCGGTCGACCACGCCGAGGTCGGGCAGCCAGATTTGCTGAATCCCTCCTTGGAAGTGGCGTTGCAGCGTGACCGCATCGCTGCGGTTGCGAATCATCTTTAGATAGCCCTGTTGATAATGACGCCACTCACTGAAGTGGTTTTTCGCGGGGGCGATGGCGAGCGAAGCAAGAAACACCAGGCTTACCACGCCGAACGCGCGAACGCTGTTTCCGAACAGCTTCTGCCACAGCGACTTGAGTTGTTTTTTCATGAAAGCATTAAGACCATTGCCACGGCCAGATCCAGGACCAGCCCGGCCCGCGGAAAAATGTGCCGATGGCGGTCAGCACCACCAGTTCGAATAAGAACCATGTCATGACCCAGTAGGAAAGCGGTCTTGCCGCCAGATACCGACGGAAAGCCGAGGGTGATTGCGGAGAACTCTGTGCCGCCAGAAGCATCATGCCGGCCATGATTAATGTCGGAACCAGGGCCGCATACACCTTGAAAAACAGCAGGAATACTGACAGTGCGATCGCTACCAAGTAGAAGATCCGCAGGCGCTGCTGACGGTGCTTCAGGAAGAGTCCATCCGCTTCGATGTTGACCTTAAAGTATGGAATTACGATCAGCGCCATCACCACCAAGCCGGGCACCAGCACTCCTGCGACCACTGGAGGAAAGTAGTGCAGCATTTCTTGCAGTCCGAGAAAGTACCAGGGAGCTTTCGCTGGATTCGGAGTGTGGGAAGGATCGGCCAGGCCCTCGAGCGGTGCGTTGAAAACGAGTGCGACCCATACCAGCGCAATGGCCAGCATTTGAATGGCAACTGCCGCCCGGAATAGAACCTCGGGAAATGTCTGAATTTGATTCTCGGTGTCGGCCTTCACCTGAGCCGAAGTGCGGCGGGTGATGAAAACGATGCGGCGCGGAGATTTCTTCGCGTTTGAATCGATGCCCGCCGTGAAATCCTTGGAGTCAGCCATGATTATTGGGCCTCCTTCGCGGTGGTGTCGCTGCTGGCCGCATTTGCCCGCAGTGTCGCCGGTTCGCTGGCGTGGGAGTAGAGACCGCCGTCCTTGCGGATACGCCAAAAATGGATCGCGACGAAGAACATCGCCGTCAACGGAAGAATCATGCAATGCAGCACATAGAACCGCAGCAGCGCGTTGGCGTTGACCGCATTCCCGCCGAGCATCAGGAAGCGAATCTTGTTGCCCATGAGCGGCACGGCAGAAGCGATGTTCGATCCCACGGTAATTGCCCAGTAGGCAAGCTGGTCCCATGGAAGCAGGTAGCCGGTGTAGCTGAGAAGCAGCGTCATCAACAAAAGAATTACACCGATAACCCAATTGAACTCGCGCGGGGCCCGGTAGGCGCCTCGGTAAAACACTTTGAACATGTGCGCAAAGACCAGAAAAACCATGCAGTGCGCCGACCAGCGATGCAGATTGCGCAGAAACAATCCAGACGAGACGACGAATTGCAGGTCCTTCGTGTCGGCATACGCTTGCGGAGCGGACGGGTGGTAGTAGAGCATCAGAGGGATTCCGGTAGCGACTAGAATCAGAAACGTCCCCAGCGTCAGCGTGCCCAAATACCACGTGGCACTAAAGCCCAGCATGCGGGTGCGCACCTTGGTGGAGAACAAGTGCAGAAAAACATTCTGCTGGATGGCCAGCGCGCGCTTCAGTGTGCTCGAGCCCGTGCCGCTGCGGAAGATCGAACGCCACACCCGCGTGCCGCGTAAGTCATCGAAATATTGGTCTACTGTCTTAGCCATTGCTTAGACCCTCACGAAGGAATCCCGCTGCAGAGGAGGAACGTCGGTAGACCGGTCTACCAGCAAATCTCCGTCGTCGTTAAGCCAGATGCGCTTCCACGGCAGGGGCCTGGGCGCCGGGCCCTCAATTTTCTCGCCATTCTGTTTGAACTTGCTGCCGTGGCACGGACAGGCAATGATGCCCAGTTCCGGTTTCCAAGCCGTGAGACAGCCAAGATGCGTGCACACGGCGCTGAGCGAGAAGTAGCCTTCCTGCGAGTGAATGATGTAGATTCCCGAGTTCACATCGAGCGTGACGGAATCGAGCGGATACCGGTCGGGCTTGCCGGCGTTGACGACGGGCGAAGGTTCGTACAGAACATTCGGCTCGAGGAACTGATACGCAAAGGCCGCCGTGCCAGCAGCGGCGATGCCGAGTGATCCCAAGCCAAGTTTCGCAAAGAATTGGCGGCGGTCGACCGCGTTGTCAGGGTTTGCGGGTTTGGTTTCGTCTGGCATGTGTATCTCTGTTCCCTATTTCGACTGCAGCCCAGCTCCAATTGCGGCCACCGAGATCAACCCTGTCGGTTCGGCGGGAATAAGGTTGTATGACTCCATTGTGATCGTGCCTACCGGACAGCGCATGGCACAGAGACCGCAGCGGATGCAGCGCGTCTCATCTTTCAACATGGCGGCGCCGGTAACGATGCCAAGTTCGTCGGCCGCTACTTCGTCGAATTCCACGCCGAAACATGCCTGGTTGTCGCGGATGTGCTGCACTGTCAAGGGTTCGAACTCGATGCGATTGAGCGAAACCAGTTCCAGACACTTTTCTGGACAAACATCAACGCAACCGCCGCACAAAATGCACATGCTGCCGTCTTCCGGTGTGCCTTCGAAAATTGTGTTCACCCAACAGTGCAGGCAACGTTGCGCTTCCGCGATCGCTTCGGGAGCGTCGTAGCCGACCTCCACTTCCGTCACGCCGGTGCGACGCTCGAGAGGAAGCATTGGCACGGGTTGGCGGTTGATGTCCAGATAATCGAGCGGCATGCTATGCCGCTTCAGGATTTCGACCTCGATGATTGGCTCGGGATGTCTGTTCTTGCGCAGGTATTCGTCGATTCCGACTGACGCGCGTTTGCCATCGCCCACGCTATCGATAA
>Ga0209415_10008165_pt1 | contig 18176 bp, 18 predicted proteins | sample PeaSoiSIISIP2007_FD_187696 | JGI IMG/M metagenome (GOLD analysis project Ga0209415, IMG submission 187696) | Peat soil microbial communities from Weissenstadt, Germany - SII-SIP-2007 (SPAdes) (version 2) | ecosystem: Environmental > Terrestrial > Soil > Wetlands > Peat | place: Germany... | reverse complement strand
CACTACGGTTGCCGTCATCGGCTCCGATTGGCTCCTTTCATCCAACTAGATTCCGCCCATGCTGGGCACACTGGCGCGCGCACTCTGCGTGCCGCGTCACCACTCTTGGCGACGCCCGAGTGCGCCAAAATGCGGGTTAGCGCCAACCGAGAGCAGGGGCGACGGTAGTCAGAATTGCCTCCATGACATGTGCATTGTAGGCAACGCCTAGTTGGTTTGGGACGGTTAGCAATAGCGTGTCTGCCGCCGCGATCGCCTCGTCTTTTTTAAGCTGTTCGATCAAAACATCCGGTTCTGCTGCATAGCCGCGGCCGAAAATCGCTCGTGTGTTTTCGTCAAGAAAGCCGATCTGGTCTCCCTCCTGAACTCCTCGTCCAAAATACGCGCGATCGCGATTGTCGATCAAGGCAAAGATACTGCGGCTGACGGAAATGCGCGGAGTCCGGGCGTGGCCCGCCTCCTTCCAGGCTGCATGAAAAGCGCGAATCTGCGCGGCTTGTTGGATGTGGAACGGCTCACCAGTCTCGTCGAATTTGAGGGTTGAGGATTGCATATTCATTCCGAGCTTGGCGGCCCAAGCGGCTGTGGCATTAGTCGCCGCCCCCCACCAGATGCGATCGCGCAATCCTTCGGAGTACGGCTCAAGACGCAACAGTCCTGGCGGATTGGGAAACATCGGACGGGGGTTCGGCTGAGCGAAGCCCTTGCCGCGCAGCAGCTCGAGAAATTCTTCGCCGTGCCGCCGGCCCATGCCTGCATCGTCCTCGCCTTCAACCGGTCGGTGGCCAAAATAGCGCCACCCTTCGATTACCTGCTCGGGAGAACCGCGGCTGATTCCCAACTGCAGGCGCCCGCCGGCGATGAGATCCGCGGCGCCGGCATCCTCCGCCATATAATGAGGGTTCTCATATCGCATGTCGATCACTGCGGTGCCGATTTCAATGCTCCGCGTCTTAGCGCCGATCGCGGCGAGCAGCGGGAACGGTGACGCCAGTTGCCGCGCGAAGTGATGAACACGAAAGTACGCTCCGTCCATCCCCAGACGTTCGGCCTCCACGGCGAGGTCGATGGATTGCAGCAGCGCGTCAGCCGCCGATTGCGTTCGTGACTGCGGAGAAGGTGTCCAATGGCCGAATGAGAGAAAGCCAATTTTCTTCATGCCGATTTTCATCATGCAAGACAAGTGTACTGTTTTATCCATTCACCCTTGGAGCCGGGTACAAACACCCTGAGGTGGACCCCATCAGTTGGACAAAACAACGTCCATTCTTAGATGGAGCGGCGGGCTAATCCGAACGGCGGCCCGAGGCCGCCATCCATTCCGGACTTGCATCGGCTCTCGGGTCGCATCCCTGCGTTGCCCTATCCTCCTAGCAAGCAAATCAAACAACGATTGAGGATCGGGCAAAGCGACTCGGACCGCTCGTGGTGGAAGTTTGGAACTTCGATAATCCGTCGCGCGTATAGATCGGTCGTAGTATGATGGCGACGAATGAAACACTCGCTCGCGCGCGCTCCCACTTCAGGGACAACACCACGAAATGATTTGGAGTTAAACTCAGAACGTCCATGTCGGCGGCAGAAAAATACGTCAACCAGGGACATCCGACAATCGAAGAGTTGATCGTGGAGCAGGGCGTCGTGTTTCCGCACGACCCGCGCGATCTCCTCGGCGATTTCTGGCCGGAAGGGGAATCCATCGACGATTTCATCCGCGCGATGCGCGAATGGAGAGGGCACAGGAACACTGATCCGGCCGCATGAAGCCACTCGTCATTGACACCGATGTGGCCTCCTTCCTCTTCAAAAATGACAGCCGAGCGCAGCCCTTTCTGGGCCGGTTCGCTGTCGTCCCGTCTTCCCGCGATTTGGTCCTCAAATGGGCCGAGGTGATGGTGGCCGCTCGAAGGTCCGGGCGGCGTCTGGAGACCGCAGATGCGTGGATCGCAGCAACTGCGGCTCTTTACGGCGCTCCGCTCGTCACGCACAACGCGAGCGACTATTCCGGCGTTCAAGGATTAAAGGTGATTACCGAAACGCCACTAGTCTGACCGAGCTCCTCGCCTACCGCTAGCGATCCGCACTTTCCGCTCAGGGTGATGGTGATCGTCGTAAGCCTGTACCAAGATCGCCATGGTTTCCAGGAGTGCGGACTCCTCTGGGGACAATCGATCCTCGCCTTTGTCCATCAATTGTTCCACCGCCGCAACCATATGGTCGTACTCCGCCTCTGTCTCGATGGCTTTGACGACGATGCGATTCGCAAGCCGTGCGTATTTCTTCGGGTCGACGGTCAATATCGCGCTCACGACTTCCCCTGCTCCCCTAAAACTTCACCTTCGGAGCTTCCTTCGCGGCCTCATCAGCCTTGAAATACGCGTCCTCCCGCTGGAATCCGAACATAGATGCAACGATATTGCTCGGGAACAGCGCTATATCGGTGTTGTATTTTTGCACCGTCTCGTTGTACCTGCGGCGTGACACGGCGATGCGATTCTCGGTTCCCGCCAGTTCGTCCTGCAAGCGCAGGAAATTCTCGTTGGCTTTGATGTTGGGGTAGTTCTCCACTACCACCAGCAACCGCGAAAGCGCCGAGGTAAGCTGCCCATCGGCGGCGATCTTTTCCGCCGGAGTCTGCGCGCCCGCCATCTGCGCGCGAGCCTTGGTTACGGAGTCGATCACGGATTGCTCATGGCCGGCCATTCCCTTCACGGTCTCCACCAGATTGGGGATGAGGTCGTTGCGGCGTTGGAGGTCCGTGTCCACCTGCGAAAACGCACTCTTGATGGATTCCCGCTCCGTAACCAGGGCGTTGTAATCGCTCTTCAAGGCGCCGCCCAGGATCAATACGATCAGCACCAGCACTCCCACCACAATCAACGCGACTTTCATGATTTCTCCTCCAGCCGGTCCACAAATTCCACCAACCTGCGAATACATCCCAAATATTGGGCAAATAATTCGCCCGGATCGCCCGCGTCGGGCCCGGACTTATCTTCGCGAATATCCAGCAGCATTTCAAACGGCGCAACATCCATCTGCAGCGCCGCCCCCATCTGTCTTACCAGAGCACGCCGTTCCGTCTTCGGCTCAATCCCCGCCGCCAGCAGCGCATGCCGTCCCAGCACGCAGAATGTCGATACCGAATCGATGCACAATTTGAGCAGCGCGGGGGGATCGGAAAGCGACTGCGCCCCCTGCTGCCTAAGACGAAAAAGCTTGGCGCGAAGTTCATGCTCCACCTGCACGCGGTGATATTTCGCGTCCACCTTAACGTCCGCGATCACGTCCGTCCCGAACAGCACCTTTCGATGATCCTTCATATCGCGGAACTCGATCGGGAAGCTATCGGCGGAGTTGTGCACCTCTTCTTCGCTCATCAGGAGCGGCGGAGGATGCCCCTTGCCGCGCCACCATCGCAGAACCGGTTCGCCGTCGCTCAGCTCCTGCGGCGCGATCTCCTTCAGCACGCACAGCACGTTCAAATCGGCAAGCTTATCGTGATGCGACCCCGACGCCGCCGAGCCGTACAGCACCACCGAAACCAAGCGCCCGGAGAATGCGCGCTCCAGCTTGGTCACCAGCTCTTTGAGTTCTTCCATATTCCCCCCGATCCGCTTCCTACCAACCGCCCGACGCTCCGCCGCCGCCGGAATCCCCTCCGCCGAAGCCTCCAAATCCGCCGCCGCCGCCGCCGCCGCCGAAGCCCCCGCCGCCCCAACCTCCTCCGCGTCCCATCATGTTACCGAGAAGCATCCCCGTCAGGAAGCCGGTTCCACCGCCGCCCCGCCCGCTGAACATGCGCAGGATCAGGATCACCACGATGATGAGGATGACGATGCCGAAGAACCCGCCGGAGCTGCCCTGCCGTTGAGGCTCCGCTGGTCCGGGCACCGGTTGCCCCGGTTCCAGCGCGACTCCTTTCGATTGCGCGATGCGCCCGCCGAATTCTTGCGCCGCGGCCAGCAGCGCCCCGCCGTAATTTCCCTGCCGCAGGATCGGCCGGATGCCGCGCAGCACATCGCCCGCATAGCCGTCCGTGATAATCGGCTCCAGCCCAAAGCCGACCTCGGCGCGCTGCTTGTGATCCTGAATCGCCAGCAGCAGCATCAGGCCTTCGTCCGTGCCCTTCTTGCCTACGCCCCACTGCCGGAACAGACGATTGGTCACGTCCTCGATGGGCTCGTCCTCCAGCGACTTCACCGTCACAATGGCGATCTGCGCGCCCGTCGCCCGCTCCACGTTCGCGCAGTAAGCCTCCAGCGCTTGCGCGCTGCGAGGGTCCAGCACACCGGCGAAATCGTTGACGTAGCCGTGCGGCTGAAGCTTGGAGGTATCCAGGGCCCGCGCCACCGGGATCAGCAAACAGGCTAGCGAAATTGTGAGAGCCGCCCGCGGCGCCCAGGCTCGAAGGGAGGACATTAGATTGTGGAATCCATCAACGCGTGAGGTCCTGGCGGCGCACGCGGAAGCCTTCCAGGCGTCCCAGCATGGCCACGGCCATCCGCTTGGGTTCGAAGAATTGTTGCGCCAGGGATTGAACCTCTTCCGCCGTCACTTGTTCGATGCGCTCCAGCATCTCGTCGATCGTCAGGAATTTCTTGAAGTACAACTCCTGCCGGGCCAGATTGCCCATCCGGCTGGAGGTGGATTCCAAGCCCAACACGGACGACCCCTTCAGATGATCCTTGGCTCGCCGCAGCTCTTCCGGAGAAACCAAATGCTCGGTCACCTCATGCAGCTCATGCACGATGGAATCGATCACCTTTCCGGCCCACTTCAGCGACGTCCCCGCGTACACCATCATGCAACCCGCGTCGCGGTACATCGCCAATTCCGAATACACCGTATACGCCAGTCCCTGCTTTTCGCGAATGTTCTGGAACAAACGCGAGCTCATACCTCCGCCCAGAATGGCGTTGAGAATGTAGCAGATGAACCGCGATTCATGCGGCACCGGAATGGAGGGCACACCCAGATACACGTGCACTTGCTCCAAAGAGTTCTTGTTGCGAAAAATCAGCGGAGCGTGGGGCTGTGGAGCCTCCTTGGGAGGCCGCAGCTTCCGCCGCTTGAGATCGGCGAAGCGATCCTCGGCCAGCCGGTGCATGCTCTTGTGGCTGAGGTTGCCCGCCGCCGTGATCACAATGTTCGCAGGCGCGTAGAACTGCTGATAGTAAGTTTCCACCGCGTCGCGATCGAAGCCGCGGATGGTCTGCTTGGTGCCCAAAATCGATCGCCCCAGCGCGTGACCCTTCCAGAAGTTGCTGGAGAAGATTTCGTGGATCAGGTATTCCGGATTGTCCGCCTCCATCTTCAGCTCTTCCAGAATGACGCCCTTCTCCTTCTCGATATCGTGCTTCTCGAATAAAGGATTGCGCACCAGATCGGCCACGATCTCGAACGCCTCGGGAAGATGCTCGTCCAAGACCTTGACGTTGTAGCTGACCAACTCCTTTGAGGTGAACGCGTCGAGTCCGCCGCCGATCGAATCCACGCTGCGCGCGATCTGTTCCGCCGAGCGGTTCTTGGTTCCCTTAAAAACCATGTGCTCGACGAAATGGGAGATGCCGGTTTCGTGGATCTCTTCCTCGCGCGACCCCGTGCCGATGTAGACGCCAACGGAAACGCTGCGCACGTGCGGCATCCGTTCCGTGATGACGCGGACGCCGTTGGGCAGCGTGGTTCTTTCGATTTCGCGAGCGGGGTGGGCCTTGGAGCGCATCAACTCTATTCTATCGCGTGGCGCACGATTCTATCGCCTGGCGCAGGCCTCCGGCCCGCGAGCGCACCCAAGCAATGGGTGAAACCGCACAGTACGGACCAACCTCACCAGTGCAGCCATGAGTCAAGTCATTTACATTCAGGACCTTGCGGAGACCCCACTTTGGTTCGCCAAATGCCCACCGCAGAGTGGGGAGGCAGAAGACCATTATGTTCGAGCAAATGTTGCTTCCGACTGGCAATACCCATCAGGCGCGAAATGCAATTTTCGCATTCGCCGGGGAACTAGGCGTGCTTGCGATCGCGACCCTGTCGATGGCCTACTATGACGTGCTGCCGATGCGGCTTCCGCCGGCATCCGTTCCGTTGGTTTTGTCCGCACCGCCACCTCCTCCGCCGCCCGCGGCCTCAGTTCGCGCGCCGGCCCAGCCCACAGTAAGCAAGATCGCGCCGAGGATCTTCAACGTCCCGGTGCCCGTCGCGCCGCTAACCATCCCTCAACACGCAGCGATCATCGCCGACGCCGCACCCTCCTTGCTGGATCTGTCCGCAGCCGGAGTGCTCGGAGGCGTTCCTGGCGGCGTTCCCGGTGGCATACCGGGCGGGACCTTGAACGGCGCTCTTGGAGCTTTCACCGCTCCGGCGCCGGTTGCGGCCGCAGCGCCCAAGCCGGTTGCGACACCCGTGGCTCCCTCGGCTCCGGCGCAGATCCAAGTGGGCGGCGAAGTAGAGGCAGCGCTCCTTACGCATCAGGTTTTGCCACTCTATCCGGTCCTTGCCATGAACGCCCGCATCGAGGGCACGGTTCGGCTCGCCGCCATCATCGCGGTGGATGGAAGGGTGCGCGACTTACACGTGATCAGCGGGAATCCATTGCTGGTCGAAGCAGCCCAGGACGCCGTTAAGAAATGGATCTATCGTCCCACGTATCTCAACGGCAATCCGGCGGAAGTGATCACGCAGATCACCGTGCAGTTCCATCTGCGCATCCCGAAGGGTTAGCCTTCAATGCACGGTGATGGTCACCTTGGCCGTGACGCGGCCATATTCGTTGGTCGAGTAAAGCGTGTAGGTTGTGGTGGCCGAGGGCGCGACCACAACACTTGATCCGCGAACGGCCCCAACGCTGGAAATGATGTTGTAGCCCGGATTGCTCACGTTCCAATCGACACTCCAATTCAGCGTCGTGCTCTCGCCCTTGGCAATCGTTTTCGAGGTCGCAGTGAAGCTGGAGATGGTGGGCGCGGGACCGGTGGGCAAGTTACTGGGGTTGTAGACGGTGCCCATTTGCACAACGTCGAAATCCGCGGCGGTCAAGTTTTTCAGATTCGACAGATCGTCGTTGCTCCAGCGGCTATCCGGTGCGCCGGTAATAAAAATCGCGCTGCCGTTATCGGCCAGAATCATCCCGTATTTCTTGAGCGCCGTGAGGATCACCTGGTTGTCGGCCGAGAATCCGGAAATATTGAAACTGGATTTCAGCCGCAGCCGCGTTCCCATGGGAGGAGCGTCCAAGCTGGTGTTGGATGACGCCCAGTGCGACGCTGGCGCAACGAAGGCTTCCCGCGTGACCGGCACGGTGAAGCGCACGGCGTGATTGATGGCTCCGGCCGCGACTTCGTCGTAGCGCAACAAACCGGGGAAAATGGGAAGTCCGGCGGCGTCGGCGGAGGTCCATTCATATGGACGCATCTCATTCAAGGTCATGTCCCAGACTGCGGCGGAATTGGCTTTCCAGCTTCCGGCGCTGGCGGCGATTGCGGAGCCTGCGCTTTCGGCAACTGCATTGTAGAGTTCATATAGCCAGCAGCCGCCTTTGTCGAGGACCAGCACGTGGCGGTCGCCATCGCCTGGGTGAGGATAGCCTTCGATAAGAGCCTTCGCGGGGATGGGCATCGGTCCGGGATCGCTCTCACTGGCGTACGCTCCCAGCACGATGTTGACCTTGGGCTGGGTCCCGGCGACGATCTGATAGGGGATGCCCATGTACGAACCGTCGTAGGTGCCTTCGCCGAAATCGGGATGAAGTGTTGTGGATGTGCCAATAAAGTTGATGATGTTGGCCGAATCCGGGTCGACCAGTGCGGTGGAGATGTCCGTGTTCCACAGACTGCTGGTTCCCTGAAAGGGGACGAAGCCGTTGAGGCTGGTGAGCTGTCCGGGCGTCATGCCCGCGCAGGTTCCGGGCGCTTGCGCGAACAGGGCGGGGCCCGGCAGCAGCGCGGACAGAGCAGTGAGCCAGACAGTTTTTTTCATGAATGATTTCTCCGTTAGGATCAAAAGTCGTTCCAGTGTAGATCGGAGTTTGACGGAAGTACCATCGGGGAAACCTCTGTATAGGGGCGTACTGAAGAGGCGGAACGCTGTATGCGGGCTACGATTCGCTCTTAGTATTCTGAAACCGTGGAACCGAAAATCAAGACGCCGCGGGCGCAATCTAAGGCGAAGCAACAACTCAAGGCCGCTTACCGCAACTTCGTTCAGGAGGCCGAACCGGAGCGCAAGAATGAGGCCGGGCGCGAGCTGATCCGTGCAATCTTCGGGAAGGACTCCGTTGCCGAAGATTCATTTTTCTGATTGCGATCCCGCTCGTCAGTACCTTCTCAGGACCGCCAGCACCTTGCCCTGAATCGTCACGGAAGAACGTGGCAAATAGATCGGCTGCATCGAAGAGTTGGCGGGTTGCAGGCGCACGCGGCCGTCCGGCTCCAGATAGAAACGCTTCAGCGTGGTCTCCGAGCCGTCCACCAGCGCGACCACGATATCGCCGTCGCGAGCCTCCGCGGCCTTCTCCACCAGCACATAATCGCCGCCCATGATGTGATCTTCAATCATGGATTCGCCGCGAACCTGCAGCGCGTAGGTGTTGGGATCGCCCACGAAGTCGGCAAAGCTGAGCGTGTCATGCCCGGCGATGGCCTCGACCGGAGACCCGGCCGCGATGCGTCCCAGCAGCGGCATCTCCAGACCCGGCGGCGGTTGATGATGCTGGCGCTGCTCCTCATAATAACGAGGCGCAATTTCCAGCGACCGGCTCTGATTGAATCCGCGCTTAACGTAATGCTTGGCCTCCAGCGCCATGATGTGCTTGTGCACAGTGGCCAGCGAAGCCAGGCTCAACCCTTCGGCGATTTCCTCATAGCTGGGACTGTACCCCTGCTTGTCCAGGAAACCGGCGAGGAAGTCCAGGAATTCCTTTTGCCGTTTGGTAAGGGCCATATGAATATTGTAGGCGAAGAAAAAGGAAATGTCCACAGAAAATTGCATGTTTTACGAAGGGGCGCGCGAAGCGCGTATCATCGCGAAGCGCGTATCATATGGATGAACCTGGTGGATAAACCTGGGTGACAATGAGAAATTTGACTGCGTGTTCGATGGCGCTGTTCGCGCTGCTCTCTCTTTGCACGGCAGCCTGCTCTCAGACTGAAAAGTCCAAGGAGCTCGCGGCGCTTGACAAGGCGTATCAATCCGGAGTCCTGACCCTCAGCGAGTATCAAACCAAGAAGGCAGCGATCGAGGCCGCCGAGGCCAAACTCGCGGCGATTGAGAAAGCTCACGCGGATGGTGTTCTGACCAACGATGAGTATGTCGCGAAGAAGTCGGCGCTGCTTGCGACGAACACTCCGCTCCCCGCGATTCCAGCGGCGCAACCGGGTCTAACCGCGAGCGCGACGCCGCCCCAGACCTCGGCGACCGCGATCGCAACCGCAGCGTCCGCAACCGCAACCCCCAAGCCCGCGAGCACGGATGGCCACTCCTACCGCATGAAAATGGTCAAGGTCATGGACGCGCAGGGCTTCGCGAGCCCCATCGTCTCGGCCACCCTGCTGGTCCCCATCGACTGGCAATCGCAAGGCGCGACCGCCTGGAATCTCAAGGATAAATGCAACACCATCCAAACTTCCGTGCGCGCCACCGGCCCGGACGGACGCGCCTTCGAAGTGTTTCCAGCATACAACTGGAGCTGGGCCGACGATCCAAGTTTTCTTCGGCAAACCGCCGCCCAGCAGGCGCGTCTGGGAGCTCACGCATGCGACGTTGCTCCGCCTATGGGCGCGGCGGATTATTTGAAAAAGAATATCGGCAAGATCCGAACCAACGCCACGCTGGCCGCGATTGAGCCGGCGCCGAAGCTGATGCAGATTCTCCAAGACCGGGCGCGCCAGAACGAACAAGCGGCGGCTCAGTATCGCCTCCAGAAACGCATCCGCCCGGACGTGATTCGGGCGCGGCTCAAATACAATCTCAATGGCCAGAGCGTGGAGGAGTGGATTATCGTTGCGACCATTATCGACGGCACCGCCGGCCTCAAGGGCGGCTACAGCTACAACTGCCTCGCCACCATGGTGGCCGAACGCGCGCCGCAGGGCCAACTGGAAGCGTCGGAGAAATTGTTCGAGCTGATCAATTCCACTTATCGCGTGGATCAAGCGTGGCAGAGCCGCGTCACGCAGAACGCCCTGGCGATTCAGAAGATTCGGGCGAAGGGAGTGCAAGACCGCGCCAACATCGTTTCCAAGAACGCAGAGGACATTCGCAACATCCAACGGGAAGGCTACGAAAACCAGCAGAAAGGCCAGGACCAAAGCGCCACGGAGTTCAGCCAATACTTGCGCGGCACCGAGACGTATCAAAATCCCGCGACCGGCGAGAAGGTCGATCTCGACAGCAAATACGGGAACGCGTGGGTGAACAATCGCGGCGAGTATTTGCTGAGCGATCAGGCGGGGTTCGATCCGAATACCGTGTTTCAGGAATCGTGGACGCCGATGCAGCACGTGAAGCCGTGAAGGAGCTCTGGATCGTTGTCGTCTTCTTATGCGCACTGCTTTATTTGACTGCGTGCGGCCGCAAGAGCCAGGCTGAACAGCTCGCGGCGCTGGATAGCGCCTACCAATCGGGCGTGTTGACCAAAGAGGAATACGACGTCAAGAAGGCCGCGATCATCGGGCCAACTCCGGCTCCGCAGGCTCCGCCTGTTGCGGCTGCGGCCGCACCCGCTGCGCCGGTTACACCAGCGGCGCCCGCGCCTGTTCCCGAGTTGCCTGCTCCACCGGCGGCTCCTGCAGCGCAGGTCGCCCCTGTCACCAAGGCCGTCAAACCTGAACAGCTGGAACCTGAACCCGCGCCGTCGTCCGGCTGCGAAGATGCGGAGTACAAATCCAACAAGAACGGTCCGCAGGCGCGGTTCTTCCCCATGCCCGTGGCGAAGGTGAAGACGGCAGCGCTTGCCGCTCTAGCAACTTTGGATTTCACAATTCATAAGGACAACGGCAACGAGATCGAGGCCAGCAAGAAGCGGCACATCGGAGTGGTGATCGGCGCGGGAGGCGAGCGCGAGATTCTCCACTTTGAGGCCGCCCAGCAGGGTGGTCAAAAGGGCACTCGCGTAACCGGCGAAACCAAGAAGAGCTTTACCGGACGCCTCGCGCAGAAATCCTGGACCGCCGCGGTCCTGGCGCAGACGGCCTGCAATTTGAGGTAGAAAGCTACTTCGCGACCAGTCTCATTTCTTCGCACACTTCATTTCCTCGATCACAGCGCGCCAGTCCTCCGGTTTAGTGCCACACGTTACGCAGGTGCATTTCGTGGAATGACAAAACAAAACGTCCCCCTCATATTCGATCAGTTTCGGGTCAGGCAGACCGCTTGCCCCGAAACTGCCGTCTGGGCGAAGATACTGATGGCAAACTGCGGCCTTGACCCTCATCAGATAGTACGGCACACTTTGGCTGCGTGTCCCTGGCGGCTCATATGGCGGTCCAGGATCATCTTTATATGGAGTTCCCGCCCGCGCTCTCTTTTCGAGAATGGCACGTTCGTAGCCCACCTCTTTTGAACATCTGTAGTAGAGTAAGACGTGAGCGAGTCGTTTTGAAGGACGGCTAGCCATGCTGTCGGAACTTGAGCCGGGTATTCAACAACACGTAAAGCAGTACCTGAGCGGCGTGACTTCTCTCGCCGACTTTGAGAATTGGTTTGTGCCTGTCCTGTGGGATATCGACGGCCAAGAGGAGAAGACACGCGAAATGGCTGGAACCGTACACATTCTCATCGCCGAGTTTTCTCGTGGCGACCTTACGCTTGAAGGTCTCCGCCAAGGTTTGGCCGCAACGATTCGCACAGCGGACGAGAATCGCTATGGCGAGATGAGTCAGTCACGAAGATAATTGCTTTACTTAAAAGCCGGTGAGAAGCGCACCGCCACACCGCCGCCGGGGGCGAGGTTCACTTTCAGCAGACTCGAGGCGGTGACGCGGCGTTGCTCGATCGTCGTGTGCTTGGGGTTGACGGCGGCGTCGGGGGCATCGGAGTAGATGTCCGCAATATATTCCCCAGCTCCGAGAAATTCGAGTGGAATATTTACTTCCCGCGAATCCCAATTCGTGATTGCGCCTAAATACCACTCGTTGCCCTTCTTGCGCGCGAGCGTTAGGAACTCGCCGACCTTGCCACTGACCACATGAGTCTCATCCCAGCTTGACGGAACTTCCTTGATAAATTCGAAATCTTTCTGACCCCTATAAGCTTCCGGATAATCCGACACCATCATTAACGGACTGTCGAAAACCACATACAAAGCCAACTGATGCGCGCGAGTGCCCATCACCATCGGTTTGATTTCGCGAGGCTGAAACTCCGCCGGAGTCACGTTGTCGAAGCCGCCCGGAGTGTAGTCCATGGGACCGGCTAACATGCGCGTAAACGGCAGCATGACGTCATGATCGGGAGTGATGCGCGCGCTCCACTTCGAATATTCGAGCCCCATCACAGCTTCACGAGTAATCACGTTGGGCCAGGTGCGACTCATGCCGTCGGGTTTATAGGCGCCATGAAAATCGACCATCAAATGATGGTCCGCGGCGGTCTTGGCCATACGATGATAGAAATCCACCATCCATTGATCGTCGCGATTCATGAAGTCGATCTTGACTCCCGCGATGCCCCACTTCTCATAGAGCGCGAAAGCCTCGTCCATCTGGCGTTCCACCGAGGTCCAATGCAGCCACAGCCACACGCCCACGCCTTTCGATTTGGCATAGCGCAAGATCTCCGGCATGTCGATTGCGGGGATGGTGCGGGTGATGTCGGCGGGCAGATTGCCCTCGCCAGGCGCGGCCCAGCCCGCGTCGATCAACATGTATTCGAGCTTGGAACCCGCGGCGAAATCGATGTAGTGCTTGATGGTCGCGGTGTTCATACCGGGCGTGAAATTCACGCCGTCGGCCTGCGTGCCGGACCACCAATTCCACGCGGTTTTTCCGGGCTTGATCCAAGACGTATCCGCGATGGCCGAGGGAGGATTCAGGCTGCTGACAATGTTCGACTCGATCAGCCTTCCCGGCTCCGATCCGATCAGCAGCACGCGCCAGGGGCAGGTCATCGGCGCGGAGGTTCGCACGGCCAGCGTCGGGTCATCGGGGCGAGGCGCGAGAGTCGAGACCATGATGCGGCCTTCCTCATGCTTCAAATACATTCCGGAATAATTATCGATATTCGCTTCGGTGACCGCGACCCAGCCCACGCCGGGCTGTTCCACCAGGAAGGGCAGAGCGATCAATGAGTCGGGATGAATGCCGCTGAGCGTGACGCGATTGTATTGATCCTCATAGGGGGTTTGAAAATCTTTAAGAATTAACGGATAAGTTTCGGCATCCTGGGCAAACGCAAATTCGGTTACTTCGTCAACAATCGGCATTTCCACCAACGGATTGGACCAGGGCACGACATAACGGAAGGCGATGCCGTCATCGTAGGCGCGAACCTCCACCGTGATGCGCCGGCCGAGCGTGCTGTCTTGCAGGTACTGAGCGACCAAGGAATTGTAGTGGTCGCGGATGGTCCGGGTCTTCCCGGCGGGAACGGTGTAGGTCTGATCCACCGTGCCGGTCTTGGATGCTTCCAGGCCGACATTGACGCCGAGAATCGGTTGATCGGAAATGTCGAGCCCCAGGAAAGACGTATCCATCAGCTTCTTGCCCTTGAAAGTCACCTGATAAGCGAGCCTGTTGTACGGCAGGCTGGGGTCGGGCTGCCGCGTCAGAAAAAGCTGGAACTGGATCTGACCGTTCGGCGAAGCAACAGTGAGCAGGTCGGAGGACTGATCGCCAAACGCAAGCTGCGCGCAGCCCGCGACCGCGAGAGCTATCAAGAAGAGCTTCATTCGCTACTCTTAGTGTCGCACTGCAGCGACGACTTCTATTGCCATGCTGGCGTCGGGCGAGGGCAGACCTTCGACGATCGAAGTGGTGGTGGGATTGCGCGAGGCCGGCAACTTCGCTTCGATGGCGCGGCTGAGAGGATAGCGATCCGAGAAGATCACATCGTTATCACCGGCACCGAGCGAATTCAGCGTCTTCTCTAAGCGCTCGAATGCAAGATGCAAGTCGGAGTCGCGATCGCCGAAGGCCATTTGTGCACCGGTGAAGACGAGTTTGGGAGTATTCACACCCCCGTGGGAACGGCGTCCGACGCCTTCGCAATCGGCGGAGGGTCCGGCGCTCAAGCGCAGACGCTGAACGAAATCGGCGGCGGCCGAGGGGAACGCGCGCGAGGCAGCGAGCCGCGCGGCCTCCGCATCATCGCTGGAGCCGAGGAAGCACGTGACGCTCAGCATGTCGGGCGCGGAAACGTTGGCGGTTTTCGCCGCTGCCGCTAGCTTTTCCAATGCGGCCGATGCATCGTCGGCGTGCTGCGCGGGGAGAAACGCGAGACCGTTGGGGTTCTGCGCCTTCTTGTCCTCAGAAATGCTCTCGATGACGACTTGTGCGCCTTCGAGCGGCAATGCACCCACTTGAATGGTGGTCAGCGCGGGCAGAGGCTGCTTCTTATCCGTGAAGATTTCGCTGACGATCGCCTGCACCCGCCGCGCATCTCCGGTTCCGGCGACGAACGCGCGCAGCTTGATCATGGGCGCTCCATGATTGGCCCGGAGAAGCGCCTGGAGCGCGTCACGCGTCTGTTGCGTGAGCAGGCCCTTGGCGGACAGAGGCGAGACGTGAAAGGTGAGGCGCGCGGCGTCGGCCGAAACCGCGGCTGGAGGATCCTTCAAGACAGGGAGGGTTTGCGAGGGAGGTTCTTTGTCGGCCTTGCTGCGGGGCTTCTGTTGTGAAAATGCGAGCGCCGCGAAAATCAGCGGCAACGCAAGCGCGAAAATACGGCGGGCGGGCACGGGAGCTAAACCGGATTGTAGCATCCGATCCGATCGTTAGACCGGGGAAAACAATCACCTTGACATCCGATATCGAATGCCGATATGATCTTGCCATGGCGAAATCCGCTGACCTTTTGCAAGGAACGTTGGATCTGCTCATTCTTCGCACGCTGGAATTTCGATCCTTGCACGGCGTCGGCATCGCGGACCGCATTGAACAGGTAACACGCGGCGTTTTCATTGTGGGGCCGGGATCTCTCTTTCCAGCCTTGCACCGGTTGGCGGAACACGGCTGGATCGAGGGTCAATGGGGCGAACTGGAGAACGGACGCCGCGCCAAATTCTATGCTCTGACCGCTTCCGGGCGGGCGCAATTGGCCAAAGAGAAGCGCAACTGGCGAAGGGTGTTTACAGCGATGAACCAAGTGCTTGGAGAGGAGGCATAACCGTGTCTTGGGCTCGGCGGGCGGCAAGCCTATATCGGCGATTGCGAAATCGCGGCCAGGCCGAGCAGGACCTGGACAACGAGGTGCAGGCGTATTTCGAGATCCTGATCGAGCGGAATATGGCTCGGGGTCTATCGCGCGAAGAGGCGGCGCGGGCGGCGCGAATTGAGTTCGAGGGCCCGGAGCAAGTGAAACATAAAGTCAGAGACGCCCGCACGGGAGTCGCGATGGAAACGACGCTGCGGGATATCCGCTATGCCGCGAGAGTGCTGCGCAAGGCTCCGGGGTTTACGGCGGTGGCGGTGTTGACGCTGGCGTTGGGGATCGGCGCGAACACCGCGATGTTCAGCCTGGTCAACGCCTTTCTTCTGAAGCCGCTCAAGATTCTTCATCCCGAGGAAGTGGCCGGGTGCTACAGCGTCGACGTCCATAACCCTGGCCACGCCCGCGCGTTCTCTTATCCGAATTATGTCGATTTACGCGAGAAGAATACCGTCTTCACCAGTCTCGCGGCTCACAACTTAGCGGGAGTCGGGTTGACGGAGGGAGATGTCACGCGCCATGTCAGCGCCGACGTGGTGTCGTCAAACTATTTCGCCACCATGGGTGTTCCCTTATTCAAGGGCCGCGATTTCACCGCGGCTGAGGAGAGGCCCGATGCCGGAACGCCGGTGGCGATTGTCAGCTATTCGTACTGGAAGAAGCACGGTTCCGATGCGGAGCTGCCGGGGAAGACGCTGCGCGTCGACGGGAGGGTGTTTACAGTGGTCGGAATCGCCGCGGAGGGGTTCACGGGAACGACGGCGATGATGAGCAGCGAATTGTACCTGCCGCTGGGAACGTATTCATTTCTCGCAAACGAGATTGAGGGACGCGGGCACTCACTGAGCGAACGCGGGAACTACCGTTTGATTCTGATTGGCCGTTTGAAGCCCAGGTTGACGAAGCGGGAAGCCGATGCCCAACTGTCCGTCGTGGCGGTTCGAATGGAGAAAGCGTTCCCAACCGAGAACAAGGACCAGACCTTTGTCGTGTTTCCCCTGTCCCGCCTGGGTGTCTCACCCGGCCCCATTCCCGACCGCAGGTTCCCAGCCCTGGCCATCCTGTTGCTATCCATGCCCGCGGTGGTTCTGTTGATTGCCTCGCTCAATCTGGCCAACATGATGCTGGCGCGGGGAGCCGCGCGCAGCAAGGAGATCGCGATCCGGCTCGCGATCGGCGGCGGACGAGGACGGATCGTGCGGCAACTTTGCACGGAAGGGTTCCTGCTGGCGATTTTCGGCGGAGCGGCAGGGCTGCTGGTGGCTTCCTGGGGCAGTGCGTTGCTCATAAGGTCGCTTACGTCCATCGTTCCTTTTGATGTTGTGTACTCCTCCGCACCGGACATTCGCGTGCTGGCGGCGACCATGGCGTTCTGCGTGCTCAGCACGATCGTTTTCGGGCTGTGGCCGGCGTGGAAACTTTCGCGTCCGGATGTGACGCTGGACTTGAAAACCGGCGGCGATGACGCTGGCGGAGGGATGCGACGCCTGTTCTCGCGCCGGAACGTTCTGGTGATGGCGCAACTTTCTCTTTCGCTGATGATGCTGACGGCCAGCGGTCTTTTTGTCCGCAGCGCGATGCGGGCGGCGCATCTGGAGCCGGGATTTTCCCTTGAGAACGAAGTGGTGGCGGAGGTCGATCCCAGCCTGGCGGGCTACGACGAGACTCGCGGGCGGCAGATCTACGAGGCATTGCTCACGCGGCTGAAGAATATTCCGGGAGTCGAGTCGGTAAGCCTCGCATGGACGGTTCCGTTCGGAGGTTTCACCATCGGCGGCGGGATACGCCCCGCGGGGGATAATTCGCAGGGGATCCCAGTCGGGGCAGAGTACAACGTCGTCACTGAGGATTACTTCAAGACGATGGGCATCCCGCTGCTGCTCGGCAGGTCGTTTCTTCCGTCGGAGACTGTGGGCGGGGCGCCACCGCGCGTCGCCGTAATCGACAAGCTCGCTGCCGAGCGGCTGTGGCCGAATGGCGATGCGGTGGGCAAGCATCTCCGCCTGGAGGCCCTGCCCGGACAGGCTGCGGAGGACCGCGAGGTGGTGGGCGTGGTTGGGACTGTGCAGGAACGAATTATCGAGGGCGAGTTGCGGCCTGACCTGTACGTGCCCTTCGGGCCCCAGTATCGGGCGGACATGCACATTCACCTTAAAGTAGCTGCGCGTGGAAGAGAAGCGCAGGTGCGCATGCTTGAAACCCTGCGCCGGGAGATCCGCGAAGTCGACGACGGATTGCCGGTGCTGGAGCTAAAGACGCTTCGCGACCATTTGAATGAGAGTCTGGATCTGTGGCTGGTGGAAACCGGCGCTCGGATTTTGGGGGTTTTTGGGGCGATCGCGCTGCTGCTGGCGGTCATCGGGCTGTATGGCGTGAGGGTCTACACGGTGGCGCACCGCACGCGCGAGATCGGCATTCGCATGGCGCTGGGAGCAAGCTCCGCGGACACGCGACGCATGATCCTGCGGGAAGGATTCATGGTAACGGCGATCGGATTGGCGTGCGGACTGCTGCTGGCGCTGGCGCTCGGGCGGGTTTTGGCAGGGTTCCTCTATGACGTGCAACCGGTGGATGCGATGGTGTTATCGACCGCGATGCTGGTGCTGACGGTTGTAGCCATGCTGGCCTGCTATCTGCCTGCCAGGAAGGCGGCGCGGGTGGATCCAATGGTCGCCCTGCGGTACGAATAGGCTTCGTGGAAAGACACTTCGGCTGTCAAGGATGTCTGTGCGCAATCGTTACGCGGTGGGCCGATTACATGCAATCGAGCCCACCGGGGTGGAAACCATGAGTTACTGCGACTGTTCGTA
>Ga0209415_10008163_pt1 | contig 18182 bp, 14 predicted proteins | sample PeaSoiSIISIP2007_FD_187696 | JGI IMG/M metagenome (GOLD analysis project Ga0209415, IMG submission 187696) | Peat soil microbial communities from Weissenstadt, Germany - SII-SIP-2007 (SPAdes) (version 2) | ecosystem: Environmental > Terrestrial > Soil > Wetlands > Peat | place: Germany... | reverse complement strand
ACCCCGAAGTGGCGGTCGAGCACGCCGATCACGATCCGGCCCTTCAGCGGCCCGAAGCCGGGAAGCGCCGTCAGGCGGCGGTGCAGCTCCGCCGCAGTCCCGGCCTCGCGCCACAACCGCGAGGCGTCACCACCGTAGTCCTCCACGACGATGCGGCAGAGGCCCTGGACACGCTCGGCCATGCTCACCGGGAAGCGGTGGATCGCGGGTGGAGTGCGGAACGCCGCGGCGAAGGCGTCCGGGTCGAGGGTGGCCAGGCGGCCGGCGTCCAGGGTGCCGAGCCGCTCGCGGATGCGCAGCGGCCCCAGGAAGGCGTGCTCGATGGGGACCTGCTGGTCGAGGCAGAAGCCGATGAGGAGCGCCAGGGGGTCCTCGGCGATCAGCCGGTCGGCGGCGGGGTCCTCGGTCCACTCGAGGCGGGGCGGCGGAATGGGTGTGGGCATGACCAATAGAGTACGGCGCCGGCCCTGACGGTCCAGGGAGGAGAATCGAGCGCACATGCGCGAATACATGGTTGACGTCGGGACCCTGCAGCTGTCGGTCCGCGATCACCCCGGCGGCAGCCCGCCGATCATGGCCCTGCACGGACTGGCCAGCAACGCGCGCTGGTGGGACCTGGTGGCGGCGCGGCTCAGCCCCCGGTGGCGGGTCCTGGCCCCCGACCTGCGCGGCCATGGCCGGTCGGATCGGCCCGAGGCAGGCTATTCGTTCGCCGAGGTCGCCGGCGACCTGGGCGGGCTGTGCGACGCGGCGGGCTTGGACCGGGTGATCGTGGCCGGCCACAGCTGGGGGGCCTCGGTGGCGCTCTGGTTCGCCGCCGCCTCTCCCGAACGGGTGATCGGCTGCGTCTGCGTGGACGGCGGCGCCGCCGCCATGCGGGAGCACTTCTCGACGTGGGCGGAGGCTGAGGAGCGCCTCCGACCCCCGCGGATCTCGGGCATCACCGCGGCCTCGGTGCGGGAGTGGGCGAAGGGCGGGCCGCTGGCGGAGGGGGGGGATCCGGAGGCGGGGGCGGAGATCCTGCTCGGCAACTTCGAGGCGGGGGAGGACGGCACCCTGCGACCGCGGCTCCAGATGGACCACCACATGGAGATCGCCCGCCGGCTGTACGAGCTGGACTCGTTCGAGCTGATGGCGCGGGTCGAGTGCCCGGTGCTGTTCATCCCGGCGCGGGGCGGGCCCTGGCCCGCGGAGGAGAAGGCTCGGGGGCTGCAGCGGGCCCAGGAGGTGCTGGGCACCCGTGCGCAGACGGCCTGGGTGGACGGCGGCCATGACCTGCCGGTGCAGCGCCCCGCCGAGGTGGCGAAGGCGATGGTGGGGTTCGCCGGTTCCCTGGGGGCGCGTCAGGGCGCGTAGGCGACCGCGCCGCCCCGGCCGCCGGGGAGTGGATCAGCCACCGGCTCCACCTGGTTGCGGCTGACGACCCACGCCACCGCGGCCGCACCGATGAGCACCCAGGGAACCAGCTGGAACGGGGGCGAGGCACCCCCGTCTCCCAGGCTGACGAAGGCGGCACAGGTGAGGAGCAGCCAGAGGCTGACGGGAAGAAGAGAACCGCGCCACCCGCCCGGCCCCGGCGTCTCCCGCGCGTGGGCGACAGCCAGGGCGGTGCACCACGCCATCGCCGGGGCCAGCATCACCAGGTCGTGGATCCCGGCGTGAGGAGAGGCCAGGATCGACAGAGCGGCAGCGCCTGCCAGGGCGACGTCGAGGCGCGCCGGGATGCTCCGCACCATGGTCCCGAGGGCCGCTGCCACACCCAGCGCGATGAGGTCCCCGATGGCCCCGATGACCTGGGTGGCGCCGGTGTTGCCCAGGAACGACCCGGGGATGCCGACGAAGCTGCTGAAGGTGCTGAGCTGCCATTGGGTGTTCGATGTAATCGCCAGCTCGACAAACCTCACGGGGCCGGCGGGGCCCGCCACCAGGACGCTCAGGACGACGACGGCGAGTCCCGCGCCCAGGGCGCCGAGCAGCACCTGGCGGTTGCGCCAGCCGAGGATGAAGGCGACGAGTCCCAGGGCCAGATGCGGCTTGGCGATGCCGGCGCAGAGGATGAGCCACATGCCGCCGCGCAGATGACGGCCGTGCTTCCAGTCGCGGTACGCCAGGGCAAGGCCGAGCGCCAGGACGCTTCCCCACTGTGCCTGGAGCAGCTCGACCAGCGTGCCGGCGCCGCCGAGGGCCATCACCGCGACCGCCATCTTCGCTGCCGGTGGGGTGCGCGCCGGCCATGGGGCGCTCCACGCGGCGATGCCCACGGCCAGGGCGAGAACGGCGAGCTGCAGCAGCCCCCAGAGGCGATACGCGAGGTCGAGGCTGAGAAGGGTAACGGGGGCGGCGAGCGCGGCGGCGACGGGGGCGTCGACGAACGGCAGGTTCCCCTCCGTGTCGGGGGCGATGAGCTGTGCGTGGAGCCGGCTCTGGGCGGTGAGATCGTAGAGCTCGGCGGAGTGACCCTCGCGCAGCAGCAGCCCGCCGACATAGGTTGACGTGAAGTCGCTGCGGCCGATCTCCAGCTGGGTGATCGTGGACCAGAGGATGGCGTAGGCGGCGAGCAGGGCGACGGACACGCCGAGCGTGATGCGCACCGAGCGAGGCATCCGCGACATCAGACTGGCCTCACCGTGAGACCGTACCGGTCGCCCCGCCCGTGACGCGCCGGCGCGCCGGTGGGGGTGCGCCGTCCGCAACGGGGCCGGCTCGCCGCCATCGTCCAGGTCGGAGCAGGGCGCCGAGGTCGGGCAGGGCCACCTCGCCCGGAAAGAACTCGATGCCGGCGCCGGCCACGGCCGCCATCAGCATCATCGCGGCCACGTAGTAGTAGTCGAAGTAGGCCCATTTGGCGAACAGGAACGCCACGAGTACCAGCACCCCCGGTGAGCGGGCAGCGCCGCCGCCCCGGCGGCGGCAGCGATCAGGGCCAGGATCAGGACCAGGTGTACGGGCCAGTCGCTGCCCACCCCCTGAGGCCACCATAGATAACGGAGATTGGTCACCCCGACAAGGGCGATGATCGCGACCCACACCCACGCCTTCTGATCCCAGGGGCTCCGACCCGCCCCCGCCAGGGCGAGAAGCGCGGCCCCCAGCGCAAGCAGGACCGGCAACATGGCCGGGGTCGAGCAGGGTGAGCGAGGCCAGGCAGGCGATGACGGCCGGGTGCCCTTCCGCGCGCGTCCTTTGCCAGCTGGCGACCACGGCTGCCGCGATCGCAGCGATCCGTGCGCTGCCGGGTCGCTGCGACGGCGGGCTAACCGGGTTCGAGTCGGACCGCGGTGTTACCGGTGCTGCCATCTCCGATGGTGGGGACCTCGTCGCCCCGGGCACTTCCAGGTCCGGGCACCCACCACGTCGCCGAGCGGCAGCCGGGTGGCGAGGCCGGGCACGCCTCGTCGCTGTGGAGCCGGGGGCCACCGCGATGGTACGAGACGCGCGTGGTGCCCCTCTCACGATCGAGTGACGATGAGGCAACGTGGGCATTCACGTGCCGCCCGCTCGACGATCGGCGCTGACGTCGAGGCCGAGCAGGTAAGCGATCAGTGATCGCCAACTCGCGACCGTGCAGCGCTCACCGGCGTGACGCCTCCGGGCCGGCCCTGGTCGGTGATGGTGAGGGCCCTGGGCCCGGCTGGCCTAGGCGCCCAACGCCCCCACCAGCTCCCAGGAGAGGGGGGTCCCGGGGCGGATAGCGCGCGTGGCGCGACGTCCCGTGACCATGGGGAGGTACTTCGGTGCCAACCCGTTCCCGGGCCGGATCGAGCGCACGTTCTCCACGGTGAACACCTCGTCCTCGGCCATCGATGCGACCACGAAGAGGGAGCGGCGGAACGCCACACTGCTCATCTCCGCCGGCGAAGGACCGTAGCGCAGCCCTCCCAGGGCCGCCTCGGTCTCGCGGACGGCGCGCACCATCGCGGCGAACTCAGCCGGTTCCAGGGAGAACTCCGAGTCTGGCGAGGGATCCTGACGGCTGAGCGTTAGGTGCTTCTCGATCAGGGTCGCGCCGAGCGCGGTGGCCGCAATCGCCACCGTGGTGCCCAAGGTGTGGTCGGACAGCCCCACCGGCACCGACCACGTCGCGGCCATGTGGGTGATGGTGCGCAGGTCGAACTCCGACGGTGGCGCCGGATATGCGCTGTTGCAACGGAGGAGGGCGATCTCCCTCGCCCCCGCCGCCCGGGCGGCGGCGACTGCCTCATCGATCTCCTCCAGCGTCGCCATCCCCGTCGACATGATCATGGGCCGGCCTGTGGACGCAACCGCGCGGACCAGGGCGTGGTCGACGATCTCGAACGAGGCGATCTTGAAGCACGGGACGTCCAGCCCGAGAAGGAAGTCCACCGCATCGAGCTGACACGGAGTGGAGAAGCACTGGAGGCCCCGAGCCTCAGCGAGCCGCTTGAGGCCTGCCTGCCACTCCCATGGCATCGATCCTTCCGCGTAGAGCTCGTGCAGGCGGCGACCGGCCCACGGTGTGCCTCTCCCTACCAGGAACGGCGGTTCGGCGCTGTCGAGGGTCAGCCCGTCAGCCGTGTATGTCTGGAGCTTCACGGCGTCCGCGCCGGCGGTGGCGGCAGCCTCGACCAGCTCGGCGGCCCGCGCGTACTCGCCGCCGTGATTCGCCGACAGCTCCGCGATGATGTACACGGGCTCTCCGCGCCCCACCCGGCGACCCCCGATGCTGATCACAGGGGCAACCGCCGGTGCACCGGTCCCGTTGACGTCAACTCGATCAGCGTCGGACATCCGTATCCTCCTGGCGCAGCCGCCACTGGGTCACGGGCTCGCCCGGTCCGGGCACCCAGGCCTGCACCTGCTCGAACCCAGCGGCCTTGAACGCTCTCTCAGAGAGCGTGTTGTCGACCTTGACCAGCCCCACGACCTCGCGAATATCGCCCCAATGCCCGAAGGCGCGGGCGGCTCCGACGCGCACCAGCGTAGCACCGTACCCCTGCCCGCGACGGCCGGGTGCAACGCTGACGTGCACCTCCGCCACCGCCCCGGTCCTCTCGAACCGGATCTGACCGACCGGTTCGCCGGCGTCGTCCGTCCCCACCAGGAGCAGCGACGTCGCAGAGGCGAGGTGCGTGGTCAGCCAGGCGAGGTGATCCTCCCACGGTATCAGCGCGGTCGAGAACGACGCCCGGCGCGTGACTGGATCATTCGCCCATTCCCAGAGCAACCGGGCATCCTCGTGCGTCGCCAGGCGCAACGCGAGGCGGGGCCACAGCTCATCGACCACCCGCCGGGACCCCTCGCCGTCGACGAGCGCCATCGCCTTCGCCGCCATAACGGCACGACGATCGGCATCGTGGGCGAGGATGCGCACCGCTCGAACGATATGCGCCTCGGTGAGCTCCTGCCACCAACCCAGGTCGATCGCGGCCCCGGCGCGGCTGATCGCGCGCGCCACCCGCACCTGATTCTCCGCAACCGAGGTGAGCAGCGCGGGAAGACCGGCGCAGCAGATCTCCCACGTCGTGCTGCCAGCCGCAGCCAGGCAGATGTCGGCCTTACGCATCTCCGAGACCACATCGCCGCTGAAGCCGCACCAGGTGACGCCCTTATCGACGCCGGCCTGCGCAGCCCCGACGACACGGACCGCGAGCCCGCCCCCGGCGATCCGCTCGGCCGCCGCGCCAAGACGGGCCACCCACGCGCGTCGGGGGCCGCCGCCCAGGACGATGAGGACCTTGGCCGCCGGCCCGCCGCGGTCCCTGCGGCCTCGTCCGGCGAACTCCGGGTCGACGAGGGCGAAGCGGCTCCCCAGCAAGAACCGGCAGCCGGCATCCCGGTCGGCGTAGGCGTCGGCGTCGGCATCCACGTTCTGATCGAGGACCATCGCCGCGCCGGCGGCACCGGTTCGAGCATGATCGTCGATGATCAGCAGGCGGGCAGAGCGACCCACCGCGGTCCGGAAGGGCTTCCCGAAGTGATAGCCGTCGGCCACCACCCACGCGGGCCGGGCTCTCCGCACGTGGTCGAGGACCAGCGCTGCGTCGACGCCGCCTCCGGCTTCGACACCGGTTATCGAAGGCAGCACCTCCAGTCCCTCGGCCCGGTAGCGAGCGTCGACCACATCCGGGAGCCCGGTGGTGAGCGCCTGAACGGTCCCCCCGCGGGCCATCCACGCCCGCGCGAGATTCAGGCACCGCATCGCGTGGCCGATTCCAGCACCGCCCGGGGAGCGCGTTGCATCGACGCGCACCAGCAGATGTGGCGCGCCGCGCGTCATGGACGGCATGAGCTCGTCACCACAGCCGTAACCCCACCGAGCGGAGCTCGCGCCGCTCATCGGGCTGCAGGGACCAGCACAGGGCAGCGGCGCAGAACACGCCCCCGCCCACGACCGCGCCGATCACCAGAGTGGCGATCGCACCCCATCCCACGAGCAGAACGACCACCAGGGTGACGACCAGGAGCAGGGCCGGAATCAGTGCCGGCGCCAGGCACCGGGACACGAACTCGCGTGCCGTGCCCGCGACCTCGTGGAGGACCGACCGCATCACCGGCACGATGAGGATGGCCGTGCCGACTAGGGTTCCCAGGAAAGCGCCGGCGACGCCGATCAGCAGCACGAGGACGATGCTCGCACCCAGGTTCACCGTGGTCGCGAGGGCGAACGGGCGCAGCACGTCGCGAGCCCTGCCCACGCCGGTGAGGATCAGCGAGCCCACGTGGAGCGGGGCGACCATCAGCATGTAGAGCATCGCCAGCGGGATCAGGAGGCTGGCTCGACTGTAGCGGGGGCTCACCCAGGCGTTGACCAACGGGCCGGCAAGCAGCGCCGCGCCGACGATGAACGGGGTGGTCGCCAGCATCACGTACTTCGTACCACGATAGAGCAGCTGCCGGAGCTGCTCGGCCGAGTGCCGGGCGGCGAACCAGGCGGCGGCGGGAACCACCGGGGACCCGGTGGCGGCGAGGACCGCATCCGCCCCGTTCTGCACCTGGGTGGCGATCTCCACGAGGCTTACGGGGGCCGGTCCGAGGATCACCCCGACGATCAGACGGTCCATGTTGCGGTGCACGACGCTGAAGATGTTGGTCCCCCCCACCGCCCATCCGAAGCGCAGGAGGTGGCGCACCTCGCCCCAGGCGGGCGCGGCCCGCAGCGACTGGCGCTTCATGAGCAGCGCCAGCGCCAATCCGGTCCCGAGAACTGTCGCCGCCAGCGAGACCTCCTCGACGACGCCTAGGTTGGAGGTGATCACCGCGGCGGCGGCGGCACCCGCGATCAGCATGGTGCGCTGGCAGGCGTCGGCGACCCGGGCGAGGTCGATGCGCTGGAGACCCTCGAGAGACGCGAAGGTGCCCTCGCTGACCATCTCGAACGGCACCCGGATGCCCAGGGCAAGGATGGCGACGACCAGCTGGCCGTGCAGTGTGCTCGGTGCGTGGAAGAGGCCCGGAAGCACGGGAGGGCCGATCCCGGCGACGGCGATTCCGCACAGCGCGCCCGTGGCCGCCAGGAGAACGAGGGAGCTCGTCATCGTTCGCGAGACCCCGCCCTGATCTTCGAGCGACTGCCGCCGTGACACCTCGGCCCGGGTGGCCGTGCTGAACCCCAAGTCGGCGATCGACAGCCACCCGCGACCCGCCGAGAACGTCTCCAGCAGCGCCCAGGTTCCGAAGCCCACTGCACCGAGCCCGTGCAGCATCACGGGCAGAGCGACAAGGGTGACGATCATGGCCCACACGTTGCCAGCGCCGCTGAACAGCACGTTGCGCACCAGCCGGCGTCGCATCGCCCCACCCCCGGGCGGCGGGGCGCTCCCGGTCACTGGTTCGACCCTTCGGCTCATGGATCTGTGGTAGCGGCGGCAGGGCTGCTCGTGCGGACGGACCGTCAGCCGCTCGGGTGGCCATCCGCCGACTGAGGTACGGTCCCCAGGACGTCGGCGACGATCTGATCGAGGCTCGCATCGCGTCCCGCATCGAGGTGGGACACCGACTCGACGAGCACGCGCGGGCGGCTGTGGCCCTCCTCGTGCACCTCGCCCATCACCCGGTGGAACTTGAAGAAGAACGCGTAGGCGTAGCGACGAGCGAGCGAGCGGACCCTCTGGTCCGCCTCGCCGGGCACGGCCGAATTGAGCAGGCCGTCGACTGCCGCCCAGTACTCGTCCGGGGTCACCGGATCGGTGGTGAAACCGAGGCCTCGGTAATGGGTTCCAGCGCCAACCACCACCGGGATCCCCCGAGCCGCCATCTCCAGTCCCACCGTGGAGGTGTAGACGAGCCCGACGCGGGCTGCATCGATCAGCGAGTAGGAACTGATGGGGCTCTCCGGCGGGACGATCCGTACATTCGCGGGCAGGGTCGGTATCTCCCGCCGGATGTGGTCGGTCATGCGCTCGAGCGTCGGGTGGTTGGTCAGCTTCACCTCGGCGGGATGCAGGCGGACCACCAGGTACAGCTCCGGGTGGGCTCGTGCCCAACGGATCCCCGCGATCACCCAGTCGCCCATCGAGGCGAAGCCGAGGTCCATCCCCACCACGGCGCTGTCCCACAGGATGTTGGGGAACATCACGACCAGCGGTCTGGCGTCCGCTAGCCCCAGCTGTCGGCGGATCCTCTCCGGATTCTCGACCCGGGTCGTCCAGAGCTTGTCGAACGTCCCCTCTCCGCGGCGGCGCTCGCTGAGGTACCCCTCCAGCTCGCCGTCCTCGGCTGCCGTCAACGGCCGCGCCAGGGCGCGCCGTGCGCCGTCCCCGGGTATGACGAGGTCGCACGCGGGGGCACCCGGCGTGGTGATGATGGTGTCCGGCCGGAAGCCCCGCTCGTACGCCGTCCACCCCAGACCCCGCCGGGACGCCAGGGCGGTGATGATCCCCTCGGCGAAGAAGCGGCCGTTGAGGACGAGCAGGCGATCAGGCCTCACCTCGTCGAGGACCCGCTCGAAGGCTTCCGTCAGAACCAGCCCGCTGACCAGGAAGGAGCGGTAGGTCCGCAGCACCGCCGGGTCCTCGGTCAGGGAGCCGCGTGACAGGAACCAGGCGACCGAGGTGCGTACGATCTGCCCCAGGGCAAGCCCGCGGGCGACGAACCGTGCGCAGTCGTCCACCGAGCTGAGCTCCGCCACCAGCCTCCGGGCGCTAGCGGTGGCCGGTCCGATCTCGACGACGTCCCGGAGCTTCAGGACGTCGAAGCCGGCCGCCCCGATGGCGCCGGTCGCGTACTCCGAGCACGAGCGGCAGGGCATCGGTGGAGCCGCGTGCACCGGCATGACGTCGCAGACGGGAAGCCGCCCCCCGCAAGTGACGAACATGGGGACCCAGCCACGCCGGGCGACCGCGTGCCCCACCACCGTCTCGATGGAAAGATGGGTCGACCAGCCGCGAAAGCTGAGGACGAGAAGCCGCCGGCCGCCATCCGCGGCCGGCCCCGCCGTCGCCGCCAGCCGCCTCAGGTCGCCGAACTCCCGCGGCTCCAGGAGACGGCCGGCGTGAAGCCGGCGTCCCACTGCCCGCGCCATGGCCCAGGCCTCCCGGGCGCGGCGCTTCCAGCGAGGATGGGCCCACGCCCAATCGAGGGCACGGCCTCTCAGGTTCACCGCAGGCTCCTGGCCTCGGGCACCCGGTTACCCGGATCCGCCCCGGCGAGGGGGCCCGCCTTCCGGCGCGACGTTCTTGCCGTCACCGCGTGCTCCGCAACCCACCATCCGCGTTCATGGACGGCGCGACACCTCTCCCGGGGGAATCCCCCGGAGGACCTCCGCCACCCTCCCGTCGCGATAGGCGCGGCCGGCGTCGCCGAGCGCTTCATCGAAGACCGCGAGAGTCCGAGCGATCACCTCGTCGTCGTGCGCAAACGAGATGAAGTTGGCGTTGCCGAGCAGCACACCGCGGTCGATGCACCCCTGCCAGATCAGCCCCTTCAGGGCAAGAGGATCGGCCCCCGGCCGGGGCGTCAGCTCCAACACCCGGCGCGGGGGCAGCCCGACCATCCGCGCGGGAACCCCGTGCGACGTGGCCAGCACGTTGAACCCGTCGCGCACCGCCGCTCCCTGGCGCCAGAGGTGCTCGCACACCGCCTCCCGGCGCACCTTCTCGAGGGTGGCCCTGGCCGCGGCCAGGGCCACGGCGTCTCCGGCAAACGTCCCGGAGATGTACGTCGCGGCCGTCACCAGCTCCATGAGATCGGCGCGGCCGACCACCGCCGATAGGGGGTAGCCGTTCGCCATGCCCTTACCGAAGGCCGCGAGATCCGGCACCACCCCGAACAGCTCCTGCGCCCCCCCCGGCGCCATCCGGAAGCCGGTGATGACCTCGTCGAAGATCAGGACGGCGCCGCGCTCATGGGCCAGCTCGCGCACCGCGGCCAGGAAGCCATTCTCCGGCTCCTCGACTCCGATCGGCTCCATGATGACCACGCCGACCTCGCCGGCATGCTCGTCGAAGATGCGCCGCAGCGAGTCGAGGTCGTTGTACGACCACTGGTGAGTCAGCTCGCGCACCGCCCGCGGAATGCCGGCATTACGCGCCGTGTGGCCCACGCACCATTCGTGCCACCCGTGGTACCCGCACATGGCGATGTGATCCCGTCCGGTCGAGGCGCGTCCCAGCCGGACCGCCGCGCTGGTCGCCTCCGAACCGGTCTTGACGAACCGGACCATCTCGGCGCAGGGGATCATCTCCACCAAGAGCTCGGCCACCTCCACTTCCAGGGGATGACCCAGGGAGAAGGACGGCCCCCGATCCACCTGCGCTCGAACGGCGGCGTCGACGTCCGGATCGCGGTAGCCGAGCAGCACCGGCCCCAGGGCGCATGGATAGTCGATGTACTCACGGCCGTCCACATCCCAGACGCGGCAGCCGTCTCCCCGCTCCAGGTAGACGGGGTACACACCCTGGACGTGCTGGTCGGGAGCCTTGCTGTACGTCTGCGTGATACCCGGCAGCACCCTGCGCGCCCGCTCCAGGAGATCCCGATCCCGCGACCCGTCTGCCCAGCTCATTCTCCAGCAGCCTCCGGCTCGGCACCCGTCTCGCCCGGATGCGCACCGAGCAGCGCACCCGGTCGGCTCGACCCCTGGTCGGGCGAGCCAACCTCCTCTCCCATGAGACGGAGCACGGCCTCCAGACCCGGCGCGGTGTCGGGGAGGAGGGAGCGGAGCAGCTTGCCAATCTTGGCCAGATCGTCCGGGTAGTCGACGGTGAGCCGCATCTCCGACAGGTCCCGCGGCAGGCGCAGGCTGGCCCGGCGATAGTCGGCGGGGTGCTCTCGCACATGCAAGGTGACGTGCTCCCGCTCGTCGGCCAGTGTCACCTCCCTGTCAAGGCGTTCCAGGCACTCCCGCGACATCACCTCGACGTCGTATCCATCCGGGTAGGTCCGCGGATCGATGTTGCTCGCGTAGTCCGCCTCCTCCCGTGAGCGCATCGCCACAAGGGTGTCGACCAGCACCGGGTCGACCAGCGGGCAATCGGCCGTGATCCGCACCACGGCCGACGCCGAGAACTCCCGCGCCGCCATCACGAAGCGCCGCAGGACGTCGTCAAGCGGCCCGCGTGTCACCGATGCCCCCCACCGCTCGGCCAGCTCGACGACCGTGTCGTCCGAGGGTGAGGTGCTGGTGGCGACCACCACCCGGTCGAGGCTCCTGCACCTCCGCACACGCTCCACCACGTGCGCCAGCATCGGCCGGCCGTTCAGGTCGGCGAGCACCTTGTTGGGGAAACGCGTTGACCCCGTCCTCGCCTGGATCACCGCGATGGTGGTCACAGGTCCACCTCGCCCAGTGCCGCCAACGCCACATCGACCGATTGGGCCGCGCGCGCGATGTCGTTGCAGGTGGCGCCACGGGTGGCCACCGCCGTCAGCATGTGCCTCATCTCGGCGACGTACTGCAGGTTGCGGTCGGCGTCGACTCCCACCGCCAGCGGCTCGGAGCGTCCCCCCGACGCCCTGATCAACTCGACCACGCCGCGGGGCACGTCCCAGGTGATCTCGGCTTCAGACCCGATGACCGTGCAGCTGCGCGCCGGTCGCCGGCGGAGGTAGTCCAGATGGATGTGCGAGTGAGCGCCGCCCCGATGGGTGATCACGATGTCGGCGACGTCCTCCACGTCGAGGTCGAGCACGCCACTGGTCGCGCAACGGGAGCGCACGTCCGCCGCTGGACCGGCCAGCTCGAGCGCGTAGTCGATCTCGTGGATGGCGTCGAGGACGATCCCACCGCCCTGCGACCGCCGCGCACTGTACTGCTCGCGGTAGTCGTGGCCAGGGCGCCAGGCGGGGAGCCACCATCCGTAATCCACCAGCAGGACCGCGGGCCTGCCTACCGCGGAGAGGTTGGCGGCCAGGGCGCGGTAGCCCTCCGAGAAGCGCAGGTTGCAGCCCACCATCACCACCCGGTCGCCGAGCCTTCCGGCGAGCGCGCGGGCACGCGCCAGTCCCGCCTGGGAGGACGCGAGGGGCTTCTCGACGAAGACGTCCGCCTCGCGCGTCAGCGCCCACTCCAGGTCGTCGATGTGCTGCGACGTCGGTGTCGCGACCACGACGATGTCGTATCGGCGGGGGTCCTCCCGGGCCACCGGCACAAGCCCGAGCTCATCCGCCAGGGCAACGGCGGAGACCGGATCGACGTCGCATACCGACACGTCGACTCCCAGGCTGGAGAGGTTGCGTGCATGCCGGCTGCCGATCGACCCGCAACCCAGGATGAGCGCGCGCGTCATGAGCGCCGCCCGGGCCGGACCAGGGGCGCCGAGCCGTCACCCGCGGCGCCGGGATGTGACATCACCCATCTCTGGATGCGGATCAATGCCGTCACCACGTCATCCTGATCGGCGTCCGTCATGGCGGGAAACAGCGGCAGCGTCACCAGCCGCGCGCCCAGGCTCTCCGCGCGGGGAGCCATCCCCGGCCGGCAGCCCCGGGAGCGGTACAGGGTGAGGAGGTGCACCGGGGGATAGTGCAGGGTCGCCTGGATCTGCTCGGCGCGCAGCGCGTCGATGACCGCGTCCCGCGGGCAGCCGAATGCCTTCGGGTCGATCTCCACGGCGTAGAGGTGCCAGGAGCTCTGCCGGCCGCGTGGGCGGGGCGGGGGCGAGATCCCCGGAACCTGGCCGAGCAGACGATCGTAGCGATCGGCCAGCTCGCGCCGCCGCCCGAGGCCCACCTCCATCCGCGTCAGCTGAGCCAATCCCAGCGCCGCCTGAAAGGCGGTCATGCGATGGTTGCTGCCCAGGCTGACCACGTCGTACCTCCAGCGCAGCGCGGTCCGCTCCTCCGCCGTGCTGGTCATCCCGTGGTTCCGGCCCCGCCGCATGCTCTCCGCCAGGGCGGGGTCGGCGGTGAGGGATGCCCCGCCCTCCCCAGAGGTGATCGTCTTCACCGGGTGGAAGCTGAACGTGGTGATGTCGCCGAGAGACCCTGCGGGTCTTCCCCGCAGCGAGGCGCCCAGCGACTGGGCGCCATCCACGATCACGGGCAGGGCCCGCGGAAGGGTCTGCCGGATCGCGTCGACGTCCGCGGGCATCCCCGCGTAGTCCACCGCGATCACCGCCTTGGTCCTGGGAGTGACGGCTGCGGCCACCGCGGCCGGGTCGATGCACCTGTCATCGCCGATGTCCGCGAAGATTGGCGTCCCACCGTTGCGCACCACCGCGTTCGCCGTCGCCACGAAGGTGAGCGGGGTGGTGATGACCTCATCGCCGGGGCCGACGCCGAGGGCGGCCACCGCCAGGTCGAGAGCGGCCGTGCCGCTGCTCACTGCAACCGCGTGGGCGACTCCGCACACCTCGGCCAGCTGGTGCTCGAAGGTGGCGATTTCGGCGCCACCGGTCAACACTCCGGAGCGCAGCGATCCCACCACCGCCGCGATGTCGGTCTCGTCCAGCTGGTGCTGGCCGTAGGGAAGCGGCCGCAGTCGCTGGGGCGTGCCGCCGGCGATCGCCGGAAGGCCGGCGGCGCTCATACGGCCTGGGCGGAGACGGCGTCGCGCGAGGCAGCGGACTGTAGCATCTTGCGAAGGGCGGGGACGTCGAGCCAGGAGGCGTTCCGGTCGCTCGAGTACACGAAGTCCTCCGCGACCGGCGCGGCGTCGGCGACCGCCGCGACATCCCAGAAGGAGTGCTCGGGCTGGACCACGTAGGCGTACCCGGCGTCCAGGGTGCGGCGGGCCTCCTCCGCGGTCAGGAGCAGCTCGTGGAGCTTCTCGCCGGGCCGGATGCCGGTGAAGCGTACGGGCAGGCCCGGTGCGATCGCGGCCGCGAGGTCGACCACCTTCATGCTCGGGATCTTGGGTACGAAGACCTCTCCACCGCGCATGGTGTCGAGGCAGCCGGCGACGAACTCGACGGCCTGGTCCAGGCTGATCCAGAACCGGGTCATGCGCTGATCGGTGACGGTCAGCTCCCCCCGACCCACCTGGTCGCGGAAGAGAGGGACGACGCTGCCGCGGGAGCCGACCACGTTTCCGTAGCGCACGCAGGAGAAGCGGGTCGGCCGGCTCCCGCTGTAGACGTTGGCCTGGATGAAGAGCTTCTCCGCGCAGAGCTTGGTGGCACCGTACAGGTTCACCGGGCTCACCGCCTTGTCAGTGCTCAGCGAGATGGCCTTCCTGACCCCGGCGTCGATGCAGGCGTCAGCAACGTTCTGGGTTCCGAGGATGTTGGTCTGGACGGCCTCAAAAGGATTGTACTCACAGGCGGGAACCTGCTTGAGGGCCGCGGCGTGGATGACGATGTCGGCGCCGGCGACGGCCCGTCGCAGTCTCCCCAGATCACGCACGTCACCGAGGAAGAATCGGAGCCTGTCGTCGTGCAGGCTCTGCGCCATCTCCGACTGCTTCAGCTCGTCGCGGCTGTACACGCGGATGGCGGCGGGGCCCCACCGCGCCAGCGCAGTGCGGACGAAGTGCTGACCGAACGAGCCGGTGCCCCCGGTGATCAGAATGGTGCTGCCCTCAAGGGCTTTCACTCGGCAACCCTCATGGTGGCCATGCAAGCTGTCACACGCAACGAAGTCCTCGGTGGTCAAGAGGCGTCCTCGATGGTAGGGGGGGCGTCGAGCGCGGGGCTCCCCTGTCACGATCCTGTGACTGGGAAGTGCCGGAACGCGTGAGAAGCCGAGTCGGACCCGCCGTCTGAGGTCGAGCGTCTCCGCACTGGTACCGGCCCCCTGGAGTGGCCTGACACGGGGCCCGGCGGACGTGCGAGGCCGCTGTTTCCGACCAGGAATCCCACGCCCCACGACCCGTGCATCACGGGGAGGACGAGCAGGAGACCGGCGGCCATGGCGGGGTCAGAGGGCAGCTCCACCAGGGCCCGGCCGGCAACCGTTCCGCCGTAGAGGAGGGCGACCCATCGCCGCCACGGCGAGAGCAGCCCTAAGACCAGCGCCGGCGCTGCCAGTTGCCGCGCGGAGAGGGAGCGTGGATGGCGGCGTACCGTGGCGGCCCTGGACAGGCCGTAGCGGTAGAACTGCCGCGCCAATCCAGGGAGGCTGTCACGCGACCTGTAGGTCGCGGTGATCGCCGGGTCGAACCAGACGCCTCCCTCCGAGGCCAGTCGGAGGGCCAGCTCAGCGTCCTCGTTCACACCGACGTCGAGCCGGTAGCCGCCAATGCGACGTGCCAGCTTGGCCGGATAGCACCCGAGGTACACGGTGTCCACCCAGCCCGGCGCGCCCCCGATGTGGAAGCGGGCGGGCCCCGCACCGAGGCGCGATCCCATGGCCGCGGCGATGGCACGACCGACCCACCCGCCTCCAGGCGCCGGCACCATGGCGCCGCCGACCATCGCGGCCCCGCTCCTGCCGAGGCTCTCCACGCAGCGTTCCACGTAGTCGGGAGGGAGGACGCAGTGCCCGTCCACCCGGACGACGAGGTCGCCGACCGCCTCTGCCAGCGCGGCATTCAACCCGGTCGCCTGTATGCGGTCGGGATTCTCCAGCACCTTGACGAGCGGATACGACTCCGCGATCTGCCGGGTCCGATCAGCCGATCCGCCGTCGGCGACCAGGATCTCCGCGATCGCCGGGTAGGTCTGACCCGCGATGGCGGCGAGGCAGGCGTCCAGGTGCCGTTCCTCGTTGAGCACTGGGACGATCACCGAAACGGTCGGCAGCGACGCCGCGGGCGAGCAGGCATCCATGGCGGCGATCGATGCGGGGGCGCGGCCGCTCATCTCCCGCTCAGGGAGAGGATGGCCATGACCGTCCGGGCCATGACGATCAGATCGAGGCTGATCGACTGGTGCTTCACGTAGTAGAGGTCGTAGCTCAGCTTGACCCGGGCATCGTCGACGCTGCTGCCGTAGCCGCAGTTGACCTGCGCCCACCCGGTCAGACCCGGGCGGACCGTGTGCCGAGTGTTGTAGAAGTCGATCTCGGAGCGCAGCCGTTCCACGTACTGAGGCTGCTCGGGGCGCGGGCCGATCAAGGACATCTGGCCACGAAGGATCGACCAGGCCTGGGGCAGCTCGTCGAGGTGAAGCCGCCGGAGAAGCCGGCCTGCCAGGGTCACCCGACGGTCAGCCGCCTCGGTCCAGGTCGGCAACACACTCGGCTGGTAACGCATCGTGCGCAGCTTCACCACGGTGAAGAGGCGGCCGTGCTTGCCGACGCGGAGCTGCCGGTAGAAGACCGGGCCACTGTCCAGCTTGATGATGCCGGACAGGGGCAGGATGAGCGCCCCAAGCACGATCAGCGTGGGGATGGCAACGAGGAGGTCCAGGGTCCGCTTGACCGCGGCGTAGACGTGGGATGTCTGGCTGCGCATCGGCAGCCCGAGCAGCCAGGTGTGTCCGAGTTGATCGAGGAGCAGGCGCCCGGTCAGTTCCTCGTAGAGGTCGGCCAGCGACCTGACCCGGATACCGGCGTCGTGGCAGGCGAGGATACCGCGGAACAGGGTGCGATCGATGTCATCGCGGAGGCCGAGGACCACCTCGCTGACGTTGCGCTGCTCGACCACCTCGCAGAGCCTCTGGCTGCAGTCGTCGCGAGTCGGGTTGACCACCGCCGCGACCTGGTACAGGCCGGGGATGTGGCCCTTGACCTCCGGCCAGACCCGGGTCAGGGCGTCCTCGTCGGCGACCAGCGCGATCCGTGCCGCCGGGGAGGACGCCGCCAGGAGCCGGACGAAGAGAAGGCGCTCTCCCATCACCAGGATCCAGGCCAGCGGAGCCCAAAGGATGATGGTCGGCCGGGTGATCTGGTAGGGGACCACCAGGAAGACGACGAGGAGGCCCACCAGCGAGAGACCCAGCGCCGTGGCCACGCGCGGAACGGTCAGGCGCAGTGAGAGGGCCGAGCGGACATTCCAGCCGTCGACCACGGTGATGGAGACGGCCCACAGCACCAGCACGATGACCGTGCCGAGCCGCGGCACGTAGAAGCCGGCATGGCGCACCTCGGCGGTGCGCAGGTTGAAGGCGAGGATGAACGCCAGCGCCACCGCGACGCCATCGAAGCCCATGAGAAGCAGCTGCCGCTCATGGATCGACAGCCCATGCCGCCTGACCGCGGGCACGTTGAGGGTGGCGGGGGGATCGGCCACGGGCTCGACGGTACCAGCGGCCCGCAGCACACCGGTGATCGGGCGGCGACGCCAAGTTGACAGGATTGCGACATTGTGGCGGGAACTCCGTCACACGGCAGCGAGGCGGCCACCTCGCCCGTCCTGTCCGGAATTGCATGAGCCACCGACGGTCAACCGCTGACGATGAACCCCGCGGCCCCCGACGTCGACCCCGCCACCAGGCGCAGCCCCGGGATCTCCGCGATGCACGCGGCGTTCCAATGCTGGGGGCCCACCGCACCGCCGGTGGAGCCAACGAAGACCGCCTGGACACCGCGCAGCGCAGCACGGGCGGCTGAGGGATCGGAGCAGGCCCCGGCCATGGCAATCAACCGCCAGTCGTCGGGGTACGCTTCGGCGTAGCCCCTGGGCTCGACCTCCACCTCGTCGGTGAGGGCCGTGATCCACTGCCCGGCGTCGGCGACTCCGTCATTGAGGACGAGTGATCCGGGCGGAAGCTGCGCCGCAAGCGCGTCGATCACCGACACGTCCTGAGCGGGGACGTGGATCGAGCTGGCCAGCTCCTCGGAGAGCATCGCGGAGGAGCGCTGCGCTCCGAGGGCCAGCCCACCCACGGCAACGACGCCGATGGCTGCGGCGGACAGTGCGGAGATGCCCCGGGAGCGTCCCGGCTCGAGCCGCGCGGCGCGGC
>Ga0209415_10008162_pt1 | contig 18182 bp, 12 predicted proteins | sample PeaSoiSIISIP2007_FD_187696 | JGI IMG/M metagenome (GOLD analysis project Ga0209415, IMG submission 187696) | Peat soil microbial communities from Weissenstadt, Germany - SII-SIP-2007 (SPAdes) (version 2) | ecosystem: Environmental > Terrestrial > Soil > Wetlands > Peat | place: Germany... | reverse complement strand
AGAGCAATAGCACAGCCGGATGCGGCCGTGATGGTTACTCGAATCGGTTCCGTAAATGGGCGGGGCAATGACGCTAGTGGATAAAATCTGGCGCTTGATACCCTCCGGCCATAGCCGGTTCCGACCCAAGCCGACTTGGCTAGCGGGATTACGGAACAGCAGTGGTTGCCATGCTGGGGCGGTTAACCATGTTCTCCCACCATCGTTTCAGGTCGGGATGGTGCGCGAGCAATTGCTCTGCCTCGGGAGTGGTGATGAAGTAAGCGAACATCGGTGCGGCATGCAGATCAGCAAGCGTGAGTGTTGGCCCTGCGAGAAATGGCGCGGCCCCCATGATCTGCTCCATCGCTGTAAGACACATCGCTGCCCGTGGTAGCGCGTCACGAATCCGCTCCTCGTTCGACACATGGCCACGTTGTGGAACGGAAACTCCCTCTACGAAGATGTCCCAAACCAGCGTCCGGTAGGCATAGGAATCGAGGATGCTGATCACCTGATTGGCTCTGGCGCGCAGTTCCGGAGATCGGGGCTGGAGGGCCGGTCCAGGGAACGCCTCATCGACGTAGCGCATGATGGCGCCTGCTTCGTAGAGCTGAAAGCCGCGATATTCAAAGGACGGAATGCGCCCGAAGGGGTGTCGTATCAGATATTCTGGCGGAGGGCCGCCGGGTGCGAACACATCGACCGGCACCAAGGTGTATGGGATTTCTTTTTCGGCCAAGGTAAGGCGGACCGCCCGAACATAGACGCTATAGGGTGCCCCATATAGAACGGGCTCGCTGCTCATCCTGTCCCTCTGATCATGCCCAATTAGGATAGGTCCGGTAGGTTGAATTTAAGAGTCCGGATTCCACCACGAACCAACTCACAGCATGATCATCAAGCGTCAGATTTTACCCGCTAGGCGGTCGATCTTCTGCGCCGAAAGGCGAGTATCTGGGCGCTGAGCACCCCGACCACGATCACGGCCGCGCCCAGGAGCTGGATCCAGGCGAAACGGCCGCCCAGCAGGACCACGACCGGGAGTGCCGCCAAGGGCAGCAGATTGCTGTACATGGAGGGAACCAGAACGCCGATCCGGCTGACGGCGTAGTGCCAAAGAAAGTTCCCGAGCGCGATGGGAAACACGCCTGCGAACAGAATGATGGTCAGCGCCTCGAGGCTGAAATCGAACTTGAACGGGACGATGCCGGCCCTGTGCACGATCGGCATGAGGAGGAGCAGCCAGAGCGCCCCCGCCGCTATGGTGTAGGTCGTGATCTGCAGCTGGCTGTAGCCCTTGAGCCAGCGCTGGGCCGCAAGCGACATCCAGGTCCAGGTGACATTGGCGATCACGATCAGAATCTCGCCGCCCTCGAAATGGGCGCCGGTCGTCGACTCGCCGCCAAGTGCCGAGATCAGGCCGCCGGCTACGGCGAGCACCGCGCCCAGCACCATCCCGCGACCCAGAGGCTCACGGAAAAGCAGCGCTGCCGCCAGCGCCGAGGTGACAGGGTTGCTGGTCGAGATGATCGCCGAGGAGAACCCGCTGGACAAGGCGACGCCGACGCTGGTCAGAAGCGAGCCCAGCGCCACGCCGATCCCGCCCATCAATGCCAGCTGGCCGAGCGACCTCAGGCCGGGGATGGGGATTCGCCGGCGTTCGAAGAACAGGCAGGGAAACAGCACCATCGTGCCCAGAAGCTGCCGGCCGGCCGTTGCGGTGTAGACGTCCCAGTGGATCAGGAGTCGCTCGAGCATGGGGAAAAAGGCGCCCCAGACCGCAATCATCACCAGAAGGGCGAGATTGGCGAGAACGAGACCGCGCAACGACAGGGATCTGGCGCCAGCAGTTTGCTGCGCCGCATCGATCCGGGATTCACCCATGACTGGAATTACTGCACTCCCGCGCGCTCGCGATCACTCTATCGAGCCCTGCCGTCGGCCGACAATGGCGTCCGGCGCAAGGCAGCCCGGCGTGGCCGGCGGGCTGGCGCACCGCCATGGGATGCGGCATATCTTGCCCTACATATTAGGTTTAGAGCCTGATTCACGTCTCAAGCCGAGCGGGCTTGAGACGATCAGGTTCTAGGCAAGAGGCCCCGACCATGCCGATCAATCCCACAGACCTCTCCCAGCCGGGGGCGGCGCATGTCCCATCCTATTGGGCGGCGACCGCCGGTCCGGAGGTCGAAGGCGTCGAGCCCGTTTCCAGCGATCTGGACGTCGATGTCGCCATCATCGGCGGCGGCTACACAGGACTGTCGACGGCCTATCATCTGGGTCGGGACGATGGCGTCGTCGCCCATGTGTTGGAAGCGCATCGCATCGGCTGGGGATGCAGCGGGCGGAACGGCGGATTCTGTTCCATCGGCATGGGCAAGGACGATTTCGGCTCCTGGGTATCGCGCTTCGGCCTCGACGGAGCCAAGGCGGTCTTTGAGCAAGGCCGAGAGGCGGTCCGCTGCGTTGGCAAGATATTGGAACTGGAATCGATCGACGCCGACCGCACCGCCGACGGCGGTCTCGAGCTGGCTCACAAGCCCAACCGGATGGCCGAGATGGAAGCCCATCGCCATCGGCTCAATGATCTCTTCGGCATGGACGTGAAGCTGCTGAGCCGCGCCGACCTCGCCAAGGACTTCCTCGACAGCCGCGAAGCCCATGGCGCGCTCCTGCATGACGAGGGCTTCGCCCTGCATGCGCTGAAATTCGCCCGCGGCCTTGCCTGCGCCGCTCAGCGATATGGCGCGGTCATGCATGCGGCCTCGCCGGTGCTGGATTGGCGGCGGGACGGCGCAAGGCATCTGCTGACGACGCCGGGCGGCATGGTCCGGGCCCGGCAAGTCGTCATCGCCGGCAACGGCTATACCGGCGACCGGTTGCATCGAGGCGTGGCCGGACGCTTGCTGCCGGTCCTCTCCAATATCATCGTCACCCGCGAGCTCAGCGAGCTGGAGCGCCAGTCGGTCAATTGGCGCACCTATCTCAAGATCTGGGATTCGCGCAACCTGCTCTTCTATTATCGGCTTCTGCCGCAGAATCGCGTGCTGTTCGGCGCCCGAGGCGGCATCGAGGATACGGCCGCCGAAAACCGCCAGCAGGAGGTCTGGCTGGAGCGGCGCTTCGCCGAGATGTTCCCGCCTCTGGCCAAGGTCGAGAGCGAATATTTCTGGCGCGGCTGGGTCTGCCTCTCCTTCGACAAGAACCCCCATGTCGGCAGCATCGAGGATGGCACGGCCCACTATGCGCTCGCCTATATGGGCAGCGGCGTGGCGCTGGCGACATATTGCGGTCGCCATCTGGCGAACCGGATCGCCGGCGGGCCGGCGGCCGAGGCAGGCCCCTTGCTAGGCACGCCGTTGCCCCGCTTTCCTTTCCCGTTTCTGCGCCGGGTCTATCAGCGCGCGGCCTACGCCTACTATGGGTTCAAGGACGAGTACCTCTAGTGGGCGTTCGGCGGATTTTCCCCGGCTAGCCTCATGACGCGTCTTGTCGTCGAGGAAATCGCCTATGGCCAAAGCCTGCCGGTCTTCGCGCGCTTCGCGGCGCTGCCCGGCGCCCTCTTCCTCGATAGCGCGCTCGCCGGCGGCGCTCTAGGCCGGTACTCCTTCGTCGCCGCCGATCCTTTCCGCATCCTGCGAAGCCGCGACGGCAAGATCCAGGATGGCGCGCGCGCGTTCGATGGCGATCCCCTCGCCTGCCTGTCCGAGGAGCTGGCCCGATACCCGCTCGAAACCCAGCCCGGCCTGCCGCCGTTCCAGACCGGCGTCGCGGGGTATTTCGCCTACGACCTGGCACAGCACCTGGAACGGCTGCCGAAACACCGCGTCGACGATCAACCTCTGCCGGACATGCTGCTTGGATTCTACGGCTGGACCATCGCCTTCGATCACGAGGCCCGTCGGGCCTGGATCATGGCCAATGGATATCCGGCGGAAAGCAAAGCCGAGGGCTTGGCGCTTGCCGGCAAGAGGCTCGCCTGGGTCAAGGAACGCTTGGCGATGCCGGCACCGCCGGCGGCAGCTCCGGCCGTCGCAGAACCGCGGCCGGATATCGACCGCCCGGCTTACGAATCCATGGTGCGGCGAGTCATCGACTACATTCTCGCAGGCGACATCTATCAAGCGAATCTTTCCCAGCGCTTCACCGCCACGCTGCCGGCGGGCGCCGATCCTTTCCATCTTTATTGCAATCTGCGCCGGGTCAACCCCGCGCCCTTCGCGGCTTACTTTCGCCACCAGGAGATCGCTCTCTTGTCGGCTTCGCCGGAGCGTTTTCTTCGGTTGGACGGCAGACATGTCGAGACCCGTCCCATCAAAGGCACGCGCCCGCGCGGCCGAAACCAGGAGGAAGACGCCGCCCTCGCTGAGGAACTATTGGCGAGCAAAAAGGACCGAGCCGAAAATCTCATGATCGTCGATCTCCTGCGCAACGACCTATCCCGCGTATGCGCCGACCATTCGGTGGACGTGCCCATGCTGTTCGGCCTGGAGAGCTTTGCTACGGTGCATCACCTCGTCTCGGTGGTGACGGGGGAGCTGCACCCCGCCATGACGGCCGTGGATCTTCTGCGCGCCGCCTTTCCCGGCGGCTCGATCACCGGAGCGCCCAAGATCCGGGCGATGGAAATCATCGCCGAGCTCGAACCCAACCGGCGCGGTCCCTATTGCGGCAGCATCGGCTATATCGGTTTCGACGGCTCGATGGACACGAACATCGTCATCCGGACCATGGCCGTTCGCGGTCGGCAGCTCAGCTTCCAGGTTGGCGGCGGCATCGTCGCCGATTCCGACCCGGGAGCCGAATACGAGGAAAGCCTGACCAAGGCCAAGGCCATGATCGAGAGCCTGGCGGGAGCGGCGCCGTGACCGTGCTGCTCATCGACAACTACGATTCCTTCGTCCACAACCTTGCCCGCTATCTTCGCGAGCTCGGCCGATCCGTGGACGTCTGCCGGAACGACGCCATCGCGCTCGACGCGATCGCGGCCGCTCGGCCGAGCCACGTCGTGATCTCTCCCGGCCCCTGCCGGCCCGAGCAGGCGGGCATATCGCTCGAAGTCGTCCGGCGCTTCGCCGGCGAGATTCCGCTGCTGGGAGTCTGCCTCGGCCATCAATGCATCGCCCAGGCCTTCGGCGGCCAGGTGCTGCGGGCAGAGCGGGTCATGCATGGCAAGACCTCGGCGGTGACTCACGATGAAAGCGGCATTTTCAACGGCGTTCCCAGCCCGTTTCGCGCCACGCGCTATCATTCCCTGGTGGCGGAGCCCGGCTCGCTCCCGGCCGATCTCGAAGTCACGGCACGCAGCGATGACGGCGTCATCATGGCGATTCGTCACCGCAAACTGGCCGTGGCAGGGGTCCAGTTCCACCCCGAGGCCGTGCTGACCGAACATGGCCATCGACTGTTGCGGAACTTCCTGGACGGCAGCGCATGGCAATGATCCATCTGAACGGGCGGTTGACCGAGTCTGCGGCCGCCAGGATCGATCCCGCCGATCGCGGCTTCCTGCTGGCCGATGGCCTGTTCGAGACTCTGCGCGCCTACGACGGGCGGCCCTTCGCCCTGGAAGCGCATCTGGTTCGCCTTTCCGATGGGGCCGCGGCACTCGATCTGCCGATGCCGGCGATGGCGGAGCTTGCCGCGGCGGTGGCCGAGACGCTGCAGGCCAACGGCCATCGCGAAGCCTCCATCCGCATCACGCTCACCCGCGGCGCCGGCCCGCGCGGATTGCTGCCACCGAGAGAGCCGAGGCCCACCTGGATGGTCACCACGAGCCCCTTCGCCGATTCTGGGCCGCCGGCCTGGACCGCGAAGCTGGTCACGATCCGACGCAACGAGCATTCGCCCTTGGCGCGCCTGAAGTCCCTCGCCTATCTGGACAATATTCTGGCGCTGAAAGAGGCGGCGGAAAGCGGTGCCGACGAAGCGCTGATGCTGAATACCGCCGGCCGGCTTGCCTGCGGCAGCCGCAGCAATCTCTTTGTCGTGCTCTCGGGCGCGCTGGTGACGCCGCCGCCATGCGAGGGCGCGCTTCCCGGCATCGCCCGGCGCCAGTTGCTCGACCTTGCGGGAAGGGCCGGAATCGAGACCCGCGAGGCTCCGCTGTCGATCGAAGATATCAAGCTGGCCAGCGAGGTCTTCGTCAGCAACAGCTTGATCGAGGTAAAGCCGCTGGCAGACGTCGACGACAGCAGTTTCGCGCCGGGGCCGGTCGCGGCGAAGCTTGCGCAACTCTATGCGGGCCTGACGCGCGATCGGTAGCCGTGGCTTACTTCATGCGGATGACGGAATGGCGCCCAGCAGGGCCTCCGTCGATGGAATCAGAAAGGTGGAAACGCCAAAGCCGACAAAGAAAGCCTCCTGAAACCCGCTCACCGAGGCGGAACTGTCAGCCAATTACCCTCTCTGTACACCCTCCCTAAGCACTCTTGCCAATCCTCGCTCGATAATTGGTGCCATCAATCTGTAAAGACAGAGATGCGCCTTTATCATCGTCTCTAGCTCATCGGAACTACGGAATGTCCGATAGGCATTGAAGAAGCCAGGCACGACAACTGCGTAGCGGATTTGCAGGTATTCACATGCCTCGGCCTTGCTTGCGCTACCTCGCAAATTTCGATGCCGGACTTGCAAATGGGGCATGAAACGTCCTTCAAAGGGACTCCAGAAGAACATATTCGGCTCTTCGATGGCCCAGCACAAATCCCACTCGCCTGCCACGGTTTTCGAGAACACAGGAAAGTTGGGCCGCGACTTGCGCTTGTCGTAACGGAACCCCAGGCAGGCCGCATCTCGTTCCATCACCGCACTGAATAAGGCATAGCGCCCATCCCGGTCGGGGAGATGGACCTTCGAAAGGTCCGTGGCGAAGTATGCTGCCTCCTTTTGGACTCGGAGTTTCATCGCTTCGACTGCTTCGGTCCACCTTGCGTCATAAATATCTGGATGAGTCACTTGGAGGTAGGCTGCGTGTCGGCCGCACGCGTCTATTTCTCTGCGCCATAAAGACTCTCCTCCTGAATAACGCTTTTCTAGTCCGGACTCAGGAACCTCATTTTCCACGTCGCGTTTAGCTTTCAAATCCTCAAGCAGCGATGATTCAAACAAAGCCCGTCGATACTCCGGCCGCACATAAAGCGGAGGCCATGGGTTTCCGAGCGCAACCTTTGCCTTTTCGGTGTGAATTTGCCGATGAAGATCAAATTCATCAGGAGTTTCCGCGAATGACTGGAAAAAGTTCTCATATGGCTGAAATGCGTCGAAACCGGACTCTTGAAGCCGCTGCGCGTAGTCATATGCCATCTCGCCAACGGGAATCCATTCTCGGCAGATCGCATAGATCTGATCGACAGTTAGCTTCGTGGGGGAAGGTTTCTTCTCTTTCACCATGATGCCGATGATCATTCAGTCGCTCACGGAAGCACCGGAACCGGCAGTGGCAATGGGCTCGGCCCTCCCGCCGGTCGCTGCTGGAAGGCTTGTACAACATCCTGGAACACCGATTGATTGTTGACGGTGTAGGTAATAATTCCAGGATATGAGCTCGGAGTATACGTGTAAGTGGTTCTTCCAAAAAACCACTGAGATGAAAGCGTCAGGCTAGGTGCACTACCAAAGATGAGGCCGAAAGGCCCGGCAACAGCGGCACCGTCAGAGGTGCTAACATACCTCTGCAATTGCCCAGCACCCGCAGCCGCGGACCCGTCTGGTTTGATCTCGTAAACAGACAAAGGATCCGTATCCGAATAGACAAGATCGGGGCGACCTGTTCCGAACAGCCCGTCCCAAATCGTGTTGCCGGACCACAAATCGCCATCCCGACGACTCTGCAGCCAGTCGAGTAGAACTTGATGGGCATCCTGGCCCACCAACAGGTGTCCAAGGTTATTAAACAGATACCCGAACGCCCCTGTGATGGCGCCGTTCGCGAACTTTGCGCCACCCGCGACAGAGCCGATTCCCCCACCTACGGTGCTAGCAACCAAGTCTTCGGCTTCATTCAAGCTCGCGTTCGATATTTGGATTGCTCCGGCGACGAAGCCAGAGGCGACTCCAACCGCGCCGGCGAGCGCCTGCGGGCCGCATTGCCCGCCGCTTGCGACAGAGGAGACACAGCCCACCGCGGCATGACCGATGATATTGAACGGGATCTGGAGATCATTGCGAGCCAGGAAATCCGAGACGCTGTTCGGCGTTAGCGTCGGTCCGTGACTGCTCATCCCGGGAGTGCCCCAGGTCCCGGTCCCGACTTCCCAGAACGCGGCGGCAGTTACGGCGCCTATGATAGCGCCCTTCAAATTTCCGCTGCCTATTGCGCCGCCTATCGCACCCCCTATCACGGCTGCGCCAAGCGTGTTGTACGCGAGGCCGAACAAGGCAGACGCTAGATAGAACTGCCCGAACGCCGCTCCCGCTATCGCTAACAGGGCCCTGCCGATGGTGCTGTGCCAGATCTCGCTGAACAGGTGCCCGATGTCTCGGAACAGGCTGCCGAAGAAGCTGCCGAAGCTGAAGTAGCCGCTGGGATCCACCCCCGACAGCGGGTTGTTGAACAGGTAGGAATACCGGTTGTAGCTCCGGCTGTTGTCGGGCGCCTGGATGAAGGGGTCGGCCGAGAGGAAGCGTCCGATGGTGGGGTCGTAGACCCGGCCGTTGAAGTTGACCAGGCCGACGCTGTCCATCTGCTCCTGGCCGGTGAAGCCGCGGGTGAGCTGGCTGACCAGCGTGAGGGTCGGGAGCGAGTCCAGGCCGGTGGGGTATCGGCGCTTGCCCCAGGCGTCGTAGCTGTCGCGCTCGAGCACGTTGCCGTTGGCGTCGGTGACGACGGCGATGGAGCCCAGATGGTCGCGGTGGAAATACTCGATGGGGTCGATGCCGCCGGTGGCGATGGCATGCATGGCCACCATGGCCCCGCCGGCCATGATGTAGTCGTTCCAGGTGACGTTCATGCCGGTCGCATCGGTGCTGCGCTCGGCCATGGCGCCGCTGACGGGATCGTTCAGGTAGTACTTGAAGGAGCCGTCGGCGGCGGTCTGCTTGATCCGGGCATGGTCGGAGCCGTAGACGTAGGTGAGGCTGCTGGTGCCCTGGACGACCTCGGCCACCATGTTGAAGGAGGTCCAGGCGATCGTCCTTCCCCCGCCCGAGGTCATGTTGCCGTCGGCGTCATAGACATAGGCCGCGCTGAAGCTGCCGGTGATGCCGGTGACGGCGTGGACATGGACCGGGTCGTAGCTGTAGCTGCCCAGGTCCGAGCGCGAGGTGATGTTGCCCGTGGCGTCATAGGCCACGGTCTTGGTCAGGTTGATGGTCTGGCTCGGGTTGCTGGTCACCACCTGGGTGAGGCGGTTCATGCCGTCGTAGGTGAGGGTGTCGGTGAGCCCGGCGGCAAGATCGATCCGCTGGGTCAGGTTGCCCAGCGGGTCCCAGTGATAGCTGGCGTTCTCGACCGCGCCGCTGGCGCCGGCCTGGATGGTAAGGAGGCGCCCGGTGTTGGCGTCGTAGCTGTAGCTGTCGGCGAGACCGTTGCCCAGGGTCTCCTGGGTCAGGTGGCTCTCGGCGTCGTAGGTGTTGGCGGTCCAGTAGGCAAGCCCGCTGACGCTGTCGGCGACCTTGTTGAGGTAGCCGGTGGCCGTATAGCTGTAGGTGACGCCGAAACCCGAGGGGTAGGTGACGCTCTGCATCCGGCCGTTGGCGTCATAGGTCGTGCCGGTGGCGTAGAGGGAGCCGTCGACCGTGACCGCGGTCTGGATCGGGCGGCTCAAGCTGTCGTAGGTGAAGCTGCGCTGGAAACCGGCGGAGGTATTGGTCGCGGCCAGCTTGCCGACGCCGTGGGCCTGGCTGTCATAGGCCCAGGTGCTGGAGAGATCGGGTTCCGTCTTGCTGGTGACCCGGCCGAGCTGGTCATAAGTCAGCGTGCTGACCTGGCCCTTGGCGTCGGTCTGGGTGACGAGCTCGCCCAGGGTGTCGTAGCCATAGGTCCATTGGCCGAGGTCGGGGTCGCTCATCCCGATCTTGCGCCCGCGCAGGTCATAGCTGGCCGAGATGACGTGGCCCAGGGGATCGGTCGTGCTGACCAGGTTCTGGAAGGCGTCGTAGGCGAAGCTGGTGACGCCGTTCAGCGCGTCGGTCACCTGCTTCGTGTTGCCCTGGCTGTCCTTGACGGCGGTGCGGGTCTGGCCCAGCGCGTTGGTATCGGTCTGGGATAGCCCGTGATAGGCATGCTGGGCGACGCTGCCGTCGGGGGCGGTCTCGGTCAGCACCCGGCCGAGGGCGTCATAGGTATAGGTGACGTTGTGCGCCGTGCCGCCCGTGGCGAAATAGGGCCGGCTGGCCGTGACGACCTGGCCCAGCGCGTTGTAGGTGGTGACCTGCTTGATGGCGCTGCCGTCGGCGCCCTGGCTGTCGGCCTCGATCTGGCGCTCCAGCTTGTCGAAATAGGCCGTGGCGACGGGGCCGATATGGGTGACGCCGTCGCTGGCGAGCGGCGTCTGCTGCATGAAATAAGCGGCACCGGTGGGGCAGGTGGCGGTGCCGCCGTTGACGCCCGAGCAATAAGTGTATTGGAAGCTGGCGCGGGTGCCGTCGGGGGCGATGGCCAGGGTCTTGCGGCCCAGGGAATCGTATTGGGTCTGGGCCACCAGGCTGTTGGCGTCGGTGGCGCTGGCGGGGTTGCCGAACAAGGGCTCGAAAGTCTGGCTCGCCTGCTGACCCAGCGCATTGGCGACCGTGATGGGGAAGCGGCCTTGGCTGTCATAGGCCGTGGTCGAGGTGCGCGAGGCGATGTCGATGCCGCTGACCGTGGCGCTCACCTTGTTGCCGAAGGCGTCGTAGCCGTAGTCGGTCTCCAGCCGCAGGCTCGGGGTGTTGGGCTCGATCACCTCCTGGGTCAGGAGGCCGGTGGTGGGATCGTAGGCGAAGGAGGAGGTGCGGGTGACGGCCGTGCCGCCGCCGGGCGGGACGCTCGCCACCTGGGCCTGGGTCAGGCGGCCGAGGAACCAGTGGGTGGTGTCGTTGGTATAGGTGCTGGGGGTGGTCTTGCTGGCGCCGTCGGGCGTCGATACGACGACCTGGGTGTTGTTGCCGAAGCTGTCGTATTGATAGGTCGTGGTGACGGTGGGCATGGCCGAGCCGTCCAGGTCGGTCGCCTGGGAGACGGACCGGGAGAGATAGGGGAAGGCCCGGGTGCCGGTGAAGGCGATGTCGGCATAGGTATTGGTCTTCTGGCTCAAGGTCGCCGAGTTCAGGATCTTGCTCTCGGAGGCGACGAGGCCCGTATAGGGGAAATCCGTGCGGTAGTTGGTAATGCTCGCAATTCCGGTCTGGGGATCGGTCACCGTCATCTGCTTGAAGCCGAGGAAGCCGCGGCCCTCGGCATCCACCTGGGCGCCCTGATAGCTGTAGGTCGTTCGGTAGGTGCCGCCCTGGCCGTTGGGCACGTCGACTTCGTTGACGACGTAAAGGGATGTGTCGATGTCCACCGTCGGGTAAGTGGCGCTGCTGCCCTTGGTATAGGGCGCCCCGTTTTGCGCGATGGATTGGTAGGAGACCGTGGTCGTGGTGCCCAGCGCGCCGGTGATCCCGGTCAGCACATCCGGCTGCCCGACGCCGGTCCAGGTGGCGACTTGGTACTTGTTGGCGCTGTCGACATAAACGATGTCGGGGCGGCCGTCGCCGTTCAGGTCGACCAGAGAAGCAGTCCCGGCCGAAGGCATGGTTAAAAAGCTGGCGAGCGAACCGATGTTCGAACCGTTCGACCTTGCGATCGACAACGCGGTGGAGCTGGTCTGGCAGACCATGTCCGTGAGGCCCGAGCCGTACATATCGGCGAACTGAAGGCCGTTGGGACAGTTACCCCCCACTACGGGGGCCGTTACCCAAGTCCATCCCCCGTTGCCTTTCGGAATATGAATGTACGCATTGCCGTCGGCACTCCACACGTATAAGTCTGTCAAGCTGTCGCCGTTAACGTCGGCGGGCGCGGTCGCTGTGGACACATTGCCGGAGTAATGAATGAGCTCGGCCGTACCCCAGGCGGACCCCCACCAGGGTACGACCCAGACTACCCATGGGCTTTGAGAATCATTACCGTAATATCCGACCTGCGATTCATCCTGATAGGTTAGGACCAAGTCGGTGGCCCCATGCCCAGTGAAATTTGCCAGCTGGACGCTGTTTAGTGTTGCTTGAGCGGCAACGTAATGATCAGTACAGTCACCCGCTTTATTACAGGTTACGTGATCCCAATACCCGACGAGATTCATACTGCTCGGGAGTGATATCGACTGGGCGGTGCCAAACGCGCTGCCGTTCCAAAGGGCATAGTGGAATCCGTCTGGGTTAGTCGTCCAATAGATCAGATCCGGCCGACCGTCGCCGTTGAGATCAGTGACGAGGTAGCCGGTATAAACAGAGACCGGCAAAGTGAAGACCGCCGTACCCGGGCCGAAACCACTTCCGGTCGAGGGATAGTACATCAGTTGGTTCGAGGAATTGACCGTCAGCAAGTCGGTCTTGCCGTGCCCGGTCATGTCCACGAGCTGCGGCTGACTGCCCACGATTCCCGTGTTCACCGGGGTCGAGAAGCCGGTTCCGTTCGAGAACGCCAGCCAGAGCTGGTTGCCGCCACCTTGGATCACCACGTCCGTCTTGCCGTCGCCATTGACGTCGCCATAGATGGGCGTGCCCGCGACGCCGGTCATCCAGCTGCTGAAGCTGCTGTAGCTCAGGGCGCCGCTGTTGCTTGCCCAGGACAGGTTCGTCGTCTGCGGACAATTGCTCCGCGTGTTCCCGGTGCAAAGCGCGAATGAGGCGAGGCGCTGGCGGTTGGTCGCCGGGCTGGCAGCGTAGGTGAGAGCGTAGTCCAGGACCGGCGTCGAGCCGTCATAGGTCTGGATGTCCGTCAACTCCTGGGTCTGCTCGACCATCGCGCCGGCGAGATAGACGGGGATCTGATCCGTCGTCGGTCTGGCGGCGTAAACGAACTGCACCGAGGCATAGGTCGCCAGGCCCGCCGCCGCGTTGCCGGTGTAGTCGATGCGCGTGGGATAATACTCGCCCGTCGTCGTGTTGTTGTTATAGGTGACGGTGAAGTAGTTGCCCTTGCTGTCGGTCACCTTGTCGAGAGCCCAGATGCGCGCGCCAGAGGGTCCCACAGCCATAATCCGCGAGTCCGTCGTATTGCCGAACTCCATGGTCTGGCCGGACTTCGTGTGCACCTCGAACCAGGCCGGTCCGTTCCCCGCCGTGCCGTGAGAGATCACCTCGGTGAAGCTCTCGACCTCGGTGCGGTATTGGGTGCCGTCGGCACCATAGGTGCCGCTGATGGCCATCAGGCGCTGGTCGTCCAGGCAGAAGCGGTCGCTTGCGCTGTAGCCGACCGGCACGAAGGCTCCGTCCTGCTCGATGGTCTGGGGACAGCGCCCGATGCCGAGCAAGCCGCCGAGGGACCAGCCCACGCCCAAGAGACCGTCCTGGCTGCGGCTGTCGTAGTCGAGGGTGAGGGACGGCTGCATGCCGGCCGTTCCCGGCGGCACGGCGATGGGCAGTTGGTAGGTCGCCGATCCCGTGGGGCCAACGGAGAACTGGCCATCGAGCTGCATGGCGCCGGCTTGCGCGTCGGACAAGCGCGGCGGGGCGAAACTACAGAGTGCCGCGCCGAGAAGGACGGCTGCCACCCAGTGGCGCTGAAGCCGAGACATGAACTCCCCGTTCGCGGACAAGGGATGCCCGCGCCGTCCGACCGCTTCGCTCATTGTCCCCTCCGGCCCCGCCCGCACGGGCGCGGTTCTGTTCCCCTACATGTCCGGTTCCGTGCGACCGAGCCAAGCGGACCGGTCGTTCACTTGCCGAAGGCTTCCTCTGCCTACGGCACTGTCGGCGCTCGCAACGATGTCCAAGTTCATTGTCCGAGAAGGCTCGGAGAAGTCCGGGAGTCCGGGCGAAGCAGCGTGGGGCAAATGCAGTATCTCGACCACGATGCTACCCCCTCGGCCTCGACCGGCAGTCGAGATGATCCCCAAGAGCCCTCGGTCGCTATCTGCCGATAGTCCCGCTTTGCAGTAATACCGGCAGACCAATGCGACCCGAGAGACGAAACCCATGGTTGTCGATTCGAAAACCGCCGTCAATCCCAAAAACTGCAGTGTTATCCACAGATGCCGGCGCGAGGTAGCATCCAACCAAACGTCACGTTCGTGCAATGCAACCGGCCGCACTCGCGTCACTGCAGTATCGAGCGGCTTCGGGCGATCCATGGCTGGCGATCCCCTGCAACCCAGGGCTAGTTGACGCTGCGCCGGGAATTATAGCCCGTGCCGGTTGCCGAATGACAGAAGGGCAAGCGGACGGCCTTTGCCCTTGACTCGGGCGCCGTTTAATCCCTAAGGGTTATATTACTTCTGGGGGCTTCACGGGCAAAAGTAACACAAATGAACGCCAAGACGCGTAGCAGTCCAGTCTATGCTGGCCGAGTGGACGCGCGGGCGAACATTGCGCCAGTTCACGCCTCGGGCAACGCGAGCGGGGGGCGGAAACCTGCCTTCGTAGACGCTCACCCATGCTGGGTGGAGCTCAGTGATTCGATCTGCGCCCGAGGTGGCTTGGCGGCATCGCGTTTGACAGGCCTACCCGACTTGGTACGATCCCTCAGAATCCTTCGCAGATCATTGGAGAGAACGGCATCGTGGCAAGCGAATACAGCTTTTCGGTGGTTTTGGAGCGGCAACCCGAAGGCGGGTTTGCCGTGCTCGTTCCGGCATTGCCCGAAGCGGTGACCGAGGGCGACACCGAGGAGGAAGCCCTTCGCATGGCGAAGGAGGCCATCTTGGCGGTCATCGAACACCGAAAGGCGCATGGGCTTCCAATCCCGGACGATGCACCGCCGGAAGTGAGACGCGTCACAGTAGCTGCAGCGTGACGAGCGGGCGCGTGGCCGTCCTCGAGGGACGGGAGGTAGTTCGCGCGCTTGAAAAGGCAGGCTTCGCCGTCGAGCGGATTGTCGGAAGCCACCATGTCACTTCGAGGGAGCCGGCGCCGCGCGGTAATCGTTCCCGTTCATGGAGGGCGAGATATCAAGCCAGGCACTTTAAGAGCAATCCTTCGCCAAGCCGGGCTGAGCGTCGAGGAATTCACCGATCTTCTGTAAGGCATCGGGGGAAGAATCCCGATAAAGCGCCACCCTCTGCGAACGGAGGTAAGGACTCTCTGTCTCGACCGTGCTTACGTTTATTTGACGGTTTGGGCAGACTGTCTGGAATCTTGTGTGCAGGGCCTGATTATCCATCAGGCTGCGAAGAATGTGCCTTCGAAGACGATGGCAAACTGGGTCTTTGCGGCGCTCCATTCGCGCGGGGCCATTTGCCAGTCTCGTGCCGGCGGCGCGGAAAAATCCACTCCGATCCCAGATCTTCCTCAAGATATGGAGCTGGCAAGCGAAGCCTTCGTGAGCAACAGCCTGATTGAGCTGAAGCCGCTGGCGAATCTTGACGACAGCGCTTTCGCGCCGGGCCCGGTCGCGGCCAAGCTCGCCCAGCTCTATGGCCGGCTGGCGCGCGATCGGTAGAGGTGCGATTGCCTCAAGGAGCCGATGGGCTGCCGTATGGTGCGTATTGTGCTCCCGAACTATCTGCGTTTACCCAATGTGGGCCAAAATGCGTCCCACGCATCTCTGATCCGCGCCCAAAAATCCTCGTCTGGACGAACTTCAAGCGCTTCGGCCTGGCCGCTGTGCGCGTCCCATACCCATAAGTGCGCAACGTCGGCCTTGCAAACCATCAACTGATGTTGAATCTGGGCGTAGTCATGATCAGTGATGCGCCCGTCGGCAGCCATTCGCCAGCGATCGCTGTTACGACCCTTAAATGGCGTCTTGATCTCGATGATCGTCGAGCCGTCCTCATTGATGCCATCCAAGCTGCATCCGTAGTCGCCGGATACAAAGAATGCAGGGCGCATCTTTTCGTGGGCTTTCTCATATGCAGCGCGGGCGTATGGCTCTTGCTCCGTTCCTTTTCGCATTGCCGGATTATTGAAAAGCTGGACGCCCTGTTTCGCGTCGCGCACATGCTTCGCCGTCTTCTTGTAAAGAGACATTCCAAGGAGATCGGGTGTCTCGCTGGCCATGCACAGGCCCTGCCGTAGGTTGAGCCATTTGGATGAGCCTTGTACGACCCGAATTTCGCGACAGGCCTGATCCAGCCTGCGTCCTAGCGGATATTCGTTGGTGGGCGCATCGACGGCAAAACGGATTTGGCATGTCGGACACCGAACCGCAATCTTCCCACGCAAAGGCGGCTTGACAGAAGCCCCGCAATCGGGACATCGACATCCTGTGCGACGCATTTTTGCTGCTCCCCCTGGTGAATTTATCGAGCTTTCCGTGAAGATCTGGGGAGTGGACATGGATTGCCGTCGCGGCGCGAGACGTCAAACGGTCCTCGATCAGCCGACACTGCTCTCTGCCAGATCGATCAGATGCAAAAACGACCCGCAGACTCTGCCCCAGCGCCTGCCTACCAGACCTAAGACCTCTCCGCGCGAATCCCGCGCTTCGAACAGCGGCTCGCCCTCCCCTTCATCGGTTGCCGTCGCATAGTGGAATTCGTGACCGCGATAGAGCGTTCCCCGGGGGCCGAGCGGGCCGTCGCCGACCAACCGGGCCTCGCGATATCCCAGATGCAGACGGCGCTCGGCGAAAGAGGACTTGAGCGGCAGGAGCCCCGCCATGGCGTGGCGTTGACCGGCCTCGTCGACGAGAAAACTGCCCAGCACCATGTAGCCGCCGCACTCGCCGAAGATCGTGGCGCCGTTCGTCGCGGCGTTGTTCAACCCGTCGAGGAATATCCCGTTGCCCGAAAGCCGGCAGGCATGAAGCTCCGGATAGCCGCCGGGAAGATAGACGGCGTCGCTACCGGCTGCCGGCGCTTCATCGGCGAGAGGCGAGAAGAAGCTGAGCTCGGCACCCGCGGCGCGCCAGGCCTCGAGCTGGACCGGATAGGCGAAGGCGAAGGCGGCATCGCTCGCGACGGCGATCCGCTGGCCCAGCGGCGCGATCATGGCGCCAGGCTTCGACAACGATCTGGCTGGCCCGATTTGCGCGAGATTTAGCAGCGCCTCTACCTCAACCGATCGAGCCAAGCGGTCGGCAGCGGTATCGAGAAAGGACTCCAGGTCGTCCAGCTCCCCGGCCTGGACCAGGCCCAGATGGCGCTCGGGTCTGGCGAAGCAAGCATCCCTCGGCACGAATCCCAGCACCGGAATACCCAATGGATCGACCGCGCGCTGCAGCATCTCGGCGTGGGATTCGCCGCCGACCCGATTGAAGACCACGCCCGCAATGGAAAGTCCGGGCCGGTGGGTGGCAAAGCCGCGCAGGAGGGCGCCGGCCGAGGCAGCCTGCCCGCGGGCATCGACGACGAGAACCACCGGCCAGCCCGAGAGCTCCGCGAAATCGGCGGTCGACCCGCGCCCGTCGGCGGCGGCGTCGAACAGGCCCATGACGCCTTCGACGATCACCAGCCCGGGCCTCGCGGTGAGCAAGGAGAGAGTAGACTCCACTGTCGCCGGCCGCATGGCCCAGAGGTCGATGTTGACGCAGGACTTGCCGGTGGCCGCGGCATGAAATGCGGGATCGATATAGTCGGGCCCGAGCTTGGCCGCGCGGACGTCGTGGCCGCCGCGCACGAGATGGCGCAACAGCGCCGCCACCAGGATCGTCTTGCCGCTGCCCGAGGCCGGCGCCGCGAAGACGAGTCCCCTGGCGCTCATGCGCTCTCGCTTCGCCCGCCCCGGCCCAGGGGGTTGGACTGGAGCTTCCGGCCGGATAGAGCGCCCAGCCAATCGAGCGCCGCGCGCAGCCGCACGACCTCGCCCAGCACGACCATGGCCGGCGGCTCGATCCCGGATTCGGCGACGGCTTCGGCCGCCTTGCCCAATGTGGTCTCGATCACTCTCTGGCCGGCCGTGGTCGCCTTGCTGACGATGGCCACCGGCTCCGCGGCCTGGCGCCCCGCGGCAAGCAGGCGCCGGGTGATCGGCTCGATATGCTTCAGGGCCATGTAGATGACCAGCACCGGCGCGCCCCGGGCCAACGCCTCCCAATCTATGGAATCGGGCACCAGCCCGCCGGAGTCATGGCCGGTGACGAAGGCGACGGCGGAATTGATGTCGCGATGGGTGACCGGAATGCCGGCATAGGC
>Ga0209415_10008160_pt1 | contig 18187 bp, 12 predicted proteins | sample PeaSoiSIISIP2007_FD_187696 | JGI IMG/M metagenome (GOLD analysis project Ga0209415, IMG submission 187696) | Peat soil microbial communities from Weissenstadt, Germany - SII-SIP-2007 (SPAdes) (version 2) | ecosystem: Environmental > Terrestrial > Soil > Wetlands > Peat | place: Germany... | reverse complement strand
CCCAGCAGCACGATCCCTTTTACAAAACCGACCGCGTACCTCCAGGCCGCGCTAGGCTGACGAATACGTCAGGCTAGTGTAGGAAAGGATCATCAGCGGGTATGAACGGGGTGCTACCTAGGTCTAAGTGGAGTGAGCCAGCAGGCATTCCGCGTGCCCCCTGGAGAACAGGAAGGGCGACGCTTCGGCTGATGGTGCGGGCCGATGCCATGGTCGCGATCAGCGACGTGACCGGCGAACGGGGACGCAATGGGACGCAGCGCCCGGGCGCTACGGAAGGGCAAGGGCACAGCGCGCACCACCAAGTCGCTCCTGACGAGCACCTTCCGGTCCGCTGCTGATCATCCCGGCGCCGTATGGTATCCCTAGCGCATAACCCGGTCTCGGCCATCATGGTGGCGCGCGAACCTGCGGCATCCAGCGACAGAGCGATATCGTTCGGTCCCTTTCGTCTGTCTCCCCGCCAGCGGCTCCTGCTCGAAGCGGGGAAGCCCATCCGCGTCGGGAGTCGCGCCCTCGATCTTCTGATCGCTCTCGTTGAACGGCCGGGAGAACTGCTCAGCAAGGACGAGCTGATCTCCCGCGCCTGGCCCACGACTCACGTCGTCGAGGGAAACCTCAAATTCCAAATCGCCGCCCTGCGCCGGGCGCTTCGAGACGGGCAGGAGGGCCGCCGCTACTTGGAATCCAGTCCCGGCCAGGGATATCGGTTCGTGGCGGACGTCACTGTCGTCAGCGACAGCGCTTCTTCGCCGCAGCCCTCGGCGCTCCGAACGAACAAACACAATCTATCGCCGCGGCTCACGCCTTTGGTCGGTCGGGCTGATCTCATCTCAAGATTGTCCATTCGGCTGCGGACGCAACGCCTCGTCACGATTGTCGGACCTGGCGGGATCGGAAAGACCTCCGTGGCGATCGCGACAGCCGAGCAGCTGATCGACGATTACCGGGACGGTGTCTGGAGCGTCGATCTTTCGCGGCTACCCGATCACGCCTTTGTTGGGAGCGCCGTGGCCGCTGCGGTGGGGATTGACACAAATCCCGAAAATCCGCTCGAAAGCCTGGTCAGCGGCCTGCGCGACGCGCAGGTCCTGCTCTTACTCGATGAATGCTCGCACGTGATTGATACCGTCGCACGCTTGGTGACCGCTATTCTAAAGACGGCGCCAGGAGTGAGCATTCTTGCCACCAGTCGAGAACCGCTGAGAGTGCAGGGGGAGCACATGTACCGCCTAGGGTCACTCGAGAGTCCGACCGCCTCGGAGCACCTCACCTCCGTCGAAGTGCTGCGGTTCCCGGCCGTGCAGCTCTTCGTCGATCTCGCGGCGGCGAGCCATAGCGGGTTCGAGCTGCGCGACGAGGATGCGCCCGTGGTGGGCGAGATTTGTCGGAAGCTCGACGGGATTCCGCTCGCGATCGAGCTCGCGGCGGCCAGGATCGAGGTTCTCGGCGTGCGCGGTCTCACGGCGCGGCTGGAGGATGGCCTTCAGGTGCTCACGGGCGGGAACCGAATGGCTCTGCCGCGTCACAGGACCATGCGCGCGACGCTGGACTGGAGCTACGGCCTGCTGACGCCGACTGAGCAGACGGTGTTCGCCCGGCTTGCGATCTTTGCCGGGGGGTTCACGCTCGCCGCGGCCGCGGCGATAGTCGGCGACGGGGCCGAATCCGACGAGCAGAGTGTCGATGTCGTGATGGAATTGGCCGCGAAGTCGCTCGTCGCCGCCGATTCGGATCTCGTCGAGCCACGTTTTCGGTTGACCGAGACGACGCGCGCCTATGCTATCGAGAGATGCAAGGAGCGGGGCGAGCTGGAGTCGCTCGCGCGGCGTCACGCCGGGTACTTTCTCAAAGTCTTTGAGACCGTCTCCCGCGACGATGCGGCCTTCGACAACACGTTCGCCGGACTCGCCCTAGAGCTGAACAATCTTCGTGCCGCACTGCGTTGGGCGTTCACCCCCGCCGGCGATGCGGTCGTCGGCGTCGGGCTGGCAGCATCCTCCGTACCCCTTTGGCTTTCGATGTCGCTGATCGGCGAATGGCATCGATGGGGCGAGCGCGCAACCCAGACCCTCGAGAAGGCGAGGCTCGGTGGTACTCGCCAGGAAATGCAGCTGCAGGCGGCGCTCGGGATATCGTTCCTGATGGTCATGAATAGGGCAACAGAGGCCCATAAGGCTCTGACCCGGGGGCTCGAGCTTTCAGACCAGCTCGGCGACCCGGAGTATCAGCTGCGCATAGTCCACACCTTCTGGATTTATCACATGCGCCTCGGGGAGGTACGGGCTGCGTTAGAACTCGCCCGGCGGGCCAGTGCGATCGCCGCCCAGTTGGCAGATGGCTTTGCCTCGGCCACGGCAGAGTGGATGCTCGGCATCTCCGAGCACTGGCAGGGTGAGCACCGGACCGCGCGGCAGCGCCTCGAGCATTTTCTGCAAAACTCGCCACTCGTGCCTCGAAGCCGTTTCCGTCACCGGACCGGCTTCGATCACTGCGTCGTCGCTCGATATAATCTGGCCCACATACTTTGGCTTCAGGGTTATCCCGATCAGGCGATCGAAGCGATGGGTGCGTCCGTGGAGGATGCGCGCCGACTGCAGCACCCCATCACCTTGTGTTCTGCACTGGCGTTCGGGGGCTGCGCTCTTTGTCTGCGGGCGGGGGACTTGGAAGGGGTCCAGCGGTTCGCCGCGGAGCTCGTGGCGGACGCGCAAAGATATGCGCTGGCGGACTTTCTCGCTTACGGCAGGACCGCACAGGAATTAGCTTCGTTGCGCAAGGGAAACGCAGGCGCCAGCGCCGAGCAGCTCCGGGCCGCTCTGACGTATTGGCGAGCTTCCGGATGGCGCACTCTGCTCAGCGGCAGCGATTTTGGGCAGAGCATCATGGGCCCGAAAGATGTTGACGAAATATTGGGGGCTGTCGACGGGGAGCTGGAGCGCATCGAAACTCATCAGGCGTTCTCGACTCTTCCTGAGATGCTTCGCATAAAAGGGGAACTCCTCCTGCTACAGGGAGAGTCGAAGCGCGCGCTTGCCTCTCAATATTTTCTGCGCTCACTCGATCGCGCGCGCTCTCAGGGCGCACTTTCCTGGGAACTGCGGAGCGCAATGAGCCTCGCGCGGCTCGAGCAGGGTCGGACGAGCGACGCTCGCCATCTCCTACGGAGCGTCTATGACCGCTTCACCGAGGGATTCGGCACCCCGGACCTGACACACGCCAAAGAGCTCCTCGACGAACTCAACGCGGCATCAGGCACTTAACGTGTCGCCCACGACCCGTGAGCCGCGTTCATCGAGGCGTGCCTGACAACCTCTAACCGCATTTAACTACACCTTACCCCAGCCCGGCGCGCCGGCGAAGTATTGAGGGAGCATCAGAGCGCCCGAGATGCTTACGCCCGGCGCTCGTAGCGGCCGGTCTCGCCCCCAACACCGCCGCGTCTCGGATGGAGGTAGGTAGCCGTGGTCTCACTGCGCGTCCTTCAGGCAGCCGTGCTGATTGCCCTGATCGCGATTGCGACCCGTCCATTGCCGGCCGTGGCACGCGGCATGAGTGGCGGGTCCGGCGCCCACGGACCCGCCGTCTCGTCCTTAAATTCCAGAATCAATTTCGGCCTCCGCCGAGATCGGTATTTTTCAAATAGGAGAGCCGGACACTTTCGCGATTTTCGGCAATTCCATCAGCGCCAACGTACCGACTATGCGGACGGGTATTATCCCTATGGATTCGATGACTGGTACTATCCGTACGACTGGTACTATCCCTACGGCTATTACGGATACATGCCGCGCGACGCACCGTCGGATGCCGGTGATCGCTGGCCTCGCTTCCAGCGCTACGAGCCCCCAACGGTTGAAACCGCGCCTTCCGGAGTCGTGATCATGCGCGGGCCAGGATCGCGCCACTGACTGTCCCCGGCGTTCATCAGATCATGCAATGCAGAGGAAATCATGACGCGATCTTTCGCCCCGGATTCCGTAACTGGTATCGCACTCGACACTCCGGATTGGTGTCGTCGGGAAGCTGAGAAGTGCTTCCTGCTCGCCGAGAAGGTTACCGACGACAAGGCTGCCGACGCACTTTTGATCTATGGCAGCGAGCTGCTCGCTCGGGCGGAGCGGATGGAGGAGACATGACTCAGCCGGGGGCCACCATGGGCATCTATCATCTGCGCTCGTTTGATGCCACGGGGCGGATGATCACTGCGCAGCGATTCTTCGCCCCCTCCGATCGGGAGGCGGCGGTGGTCGCCCGCGATATGACCAAGGACTCCGCCGCGAGCTTTGAGGTCTGGGCGGGAAAGGATTTGGGCCGGCGCTGTGTCCACATCGAGCCGGACAAGATCCCGGTGAGCGAAGCCGAGATCAAGGCGGAGTGGGAGCAGCGAACTGAGCACATACGCCGGCAGCATGCTGACTTAAACTTCCGCAAATTGGGGGCATTGTACACGCGGGAGTTCGGGCCGGATCCGTCCATGCTGGGTGCGGCGATTGCCGATGATCGTCCCAGCGCGGTCGGAGCCTCGCGCCACGGCAGCGCGCCCGAACCGGATCAGGAAGCGGATATCGAGGCCCTAATCCTCAGTTGCCGGGCTCCGGCGCCAACAACGCGGGAGGAAGATATCGAGCTATTCCGCGCGTCCCATCTCGGTCATGCCGGTGCTCGTAACCGGTCCAGGTCTGAGATAGGGCGCCGGGACCTCGTCGATCCGCAGACCGTTCAGAGCGCGCTGAAACACCGCAAGCCTGTCCGCCGCAGGATCATGTCGGCGCTCGCGATGCTGGCGACGTGCGGCTTTGTCGCCTGGCAGTACCATTTTATCTCCTCCGCCGGCGAGGTGCTTGCGCGCACTGTGGCAGTCTCGCCCGGCAAGTTGGTCGTTCTGCCTGGCGAGATCGCGACATCCCCGGTAGCCGCCATTAGGGGAACAGAAGCCGCAATACTTGACACGTCATCGCCCAATCAGATTTCGCCCGCACTCGACATTCCAGATCATGGCAAAGTTGCCCCCATATCGTCGACGGACGCGGCGAACCCCGATCCTTCTACTCCGTATGCGGAAAGTTCGGCTGTTTCGACGCACATCTTCGGCATCAACGGCGATGGCGGCTCTCGCGTCACTTTGCGCGCTACCGCCGTGACATGGCTCGAGGTCAAGGACGGCGAAATCTCCATCTTTGGCCGGCTCTTGCAACCGGGTGACGAGTATCGACTGCCGGAGAGATCCGGGCTCATCATACGAGTCGGCAACGCTCAAGGAGTTGAGGTGCTGGTCGACGGTAAGCCGCTGCCCGCCTCCGCGCAGCCGAGCCAACGCCGTCGCACCGTGGTGAACTTGGATCCCCGTGACCTGGTCGCGCGAGCTGCGAGTCAGTAGCGAATTTAGACGACTTACCCGCTCAAGACAGGCTTCGGCCAATGCGGAGACCAGCTGTCTCATAACGAAATTGGGCCGGACGTGGTTTCTCGCCTGTGCGTGTCTCGCCACCGTCCAAGGAGGCGTGCTGCCGATGCTCTGCCCGCGGATGGCTCTACGCACGCGCACACGATCATGTTCCGCAAATTTGACCGCTCGGACCCCAAGCTGCCGTTCGCAGTCGACAAACTCGACGTGGCACCCGGAGATGAAGCAGGCAGCGGCAGGTGCGTGAGCCCGCGGTTGCCGTGCTGCCAATGTCTAACCGCAACTAACCGCACCTTACCCCACCCCGGCGCGTCTTCGGCGTATGAGACATGCGTCCGGATGCCCGGGGAAAACCCCCTGCCCTGGGCTGAAGCGGCCGGTCTCTCCCCCGAGACCGGCCGCGCCTCGGATCGATGCGGCGAGAGATTTCGAATCAAAGGAGTATGCCCATGCCAATCCAAACTGTCGGGATCATCGGCGCCGGGACGATGGGCAGCGGAATCGCGCAGGTTTGCGCGGTCGCTGCACTCGACGTGGTACTTACCGACGTGAAGGATGCTCTGGTTGAGAAGGGCGTCACGGCCGTTGGACGGAACTTCGACCGCCTAGTAGCCAAGAGCAAGCTGTCGGTTGCCGACAAAGAGGCGGCGATCGCGCGCATCAAGTGCGCGACGAGCTTCGACGCCCTCGCGCCGGTCGATATCGTGATCGAAGCCGCAACCGAGAACCTCGACGTGAAGCAAACGATCCTGAAGCGGATCGGCTCGGTGGTTCGGCCCGATGCCATCGTTGCATCGAACACGTCCTCCGTCTCCATCACCAAGCTCGCGTCGGCGATCTCGCGTTCCGATCGCTTCGTCGGTATGCATTTCTTCAACCCCGTCCCGATCATGGAGCTGGTCGAAATCGTACTGGGCATGCAGACGAGCGACGCCACGCATGACGCCGTCGAGGCGCTGGCGAGCAAGCTCGGCAAGACGCCCATTACGGTGAAGAGCTCGCCTGGTTTCGTTGTCAATCGCATCCTTCTCCCGATGCTCAACGAGGCATTCTTCGTACTGGGGGAGGGCAATGCGAGCGCAAACGACGTCGACCAAGGCATGAAGCTCGGGTGCAACCACCCGATCGGCCCGCTCGCCCTTTCCGATCTCATTGGGCTCGATGTCCTCCTCTCGGTCATGCAGACGCTGCATGAAGAATTTGGCGATCCGAAATATCGGCCTGCTCCCCTCCTTAGGGAGCTCGTCGCCGCAGGCTACCTCGGACGAAAGACGGGCCGCGGCGTCTACCGCTACTGAGCGCGACCAACCCAAAGAGAATGCGGTCATGAGCAACGACGAGAAGAAGATGGAGCTTTGCAAACCGGAACCCGACGCAACTCGGGCCATGCCCGAGTTGAGTCCGTGGCCGGATGCAAACGGTCATCCGCTCCAGGGTTGGGCGCGGTGCAACGCCGCGGTGGTCGAAGGCGCGGTCGAGCTCGCACAAGAGATACTGGCTTTCACACGGACCCATGTGGCCAAGGCCCAAACCGAATGGGACTGCTGGCTCGGCCGCCATTCGAGGGACAACGCCGCGCCGGCCTCTACGAATGCGGCCGAGGAAGCCTGCGCATCGAGCCGAGATGTGTCGCCCTCTCACGCCCGCCGGCCCTAACACTCGCATCGCCGCAGGAGACGACCATGGAGCGCAATGACTGCATCGAAAACCGCCCCTTCGACGAAATCGCCATAGGCGAATCCGCGTCTTTGATGCGGGTTCTATCGAAGGACGACATCGCTCTATTCGCGTTGATATCGGGCGACGTCAACCCGACGCATTTCGAGGAGCCTTTTACGGAACACGGCCTCATCGGGCACGGGATGTGGGCCGGAGCGCTCGTTTCGGCGGTGCTCGGAACGCGCCTCCCTGGGCCAGGGACGATCTATCTGGGACAGGATCTCCGCTTTCGGAAGCCGGTCCGCCTCGGCGACGCCATCACGGTCACGGTGACCGCAAAAGAAAAGCGGCCCGCAACGCACGTTGTCGTATTCGATTGCCGCTGCGTCGATCAGAAAGGCGACGAGGTGATCACCGGCACTGCGGTGGTCACGGCGCCGACCGAGAAGGTCCGGCGGGCGCGTGTCCCTTTGCCAGACCTCCAGCTCCAGCGCCATGACAAGTATCAACAGCTTGTCGCCCGATGCGCGGGGCTCGAGCCGATCCCGACCGCCGTCGTTCATCCCTGCGACCAAGTCTCGCTCGAGGGAGCCGTCCGCGCTGCCGAGGCTCGCCTCATCTCGCCCATCCTCGTCGGCCCGGAAGCGAAAATCCGGTCGGTCGCCTCATCCGAGCACCTCGATATTTCGGGATACGAGATCGTCGGAACCGAGCACAGCCACGCCGCTGCAGCGAAAGCCGTTGCTCTGGCACGAGCCGGCAAAGTGGAGGCGCTGATGAAGGGGTGTCTGCACACAGACGAACTCATGCACGAGGTCGCCGCGACCGAGACCGGCCTCAGGACTGCACGGCGAATCAGCCATGCCTTCGTCATGGACGTTCCGAACTACGTGGACCCGATCATCATCACGGACGCTGCAATCAACATTTTCCCGACCCTCGCGGAAAAGAGGGACATCTGTCAGAACGCCATCGATCTCGCGCTAGCGCTAGGGTTCAAGGAGCCCAGGGTGGCGATCCTCTCCGCGGTGGAAACGGTCACCGCAAAGATCCCCTCGACCCTGGAGGCGGCGGCGCTCTGCAAGATGGCCGATCGCGGGCAGATTACCGGCGGCCTCCTGGACGGGCCGTTAGCATTCGACAATGCAGTGAGCCTGCAAGCAGCCCAGGAAAAGCACATCGTCTCCCCGGTCGCGGGCAGGGCAAACATCCTCCTCGTCCCCGATCTCGAGGCCGGGAACATGCTCGCAAAGCAGCTCACCTACATGGGGAACGCGGACGCCGCCGGGATTGTGCTTGGCGCCCGAATTCCGATCATTCTGACGAGCCGAGCAGACAATCTTCGCGCTCGAATGGCCTCGGCGGCCATCGCCGTCCTGCTGGCGCATTCGCGGCACAAAGCGGCTTCGGCCGCGCCTGCGGCGGAGTGACGCCAATGCAGGAACCTGTGCTGGTCATCAATGCCGGCTCCTCGAGCATCAAATTCTCCGGGTATGCCGCCATGACCGGGGAAGAGCCGAAGCTCCTTTTCAAAGGTCAAATCGAAGGGATCGGTTCCGCGCCGCACCTGGCCGCCAAAGACTCGCGCGGGGCGGTCATCGCTGACGAGCATTGGCCTGCGGCCCTCGATCGCGATCACGCGGATTTTTTCGATGTCCTGCTCGATTGGCTGGAGGAGCATCTCGATGGCAACCAGCCCGCCGGTGTCGGACACCGCGTGGTCCATGGTGGAACTGCTTTCATCTCCGCCACGCGCATTGACGATCAGGTCCTGCTCGAGCTTCAAGCGCTGTGTCCGCTCGCCCCGCTGCACCAGCCGCACAGTATCGCGGGCATGCATGCGATAGCTGCCCTAGCTCCGTCGCTGCCGCAGGTCGCCTGCTTCGATACGGCATTTCACCACGGCCAGCCCGACGTCGCGCAGCGCTTTGGGCTGCCGCGGGAGCTCCACGAGCACGGTGTCCGGCGATACGGCTTTCACGGACTCTCCTACGACTACATCGCATCAGCCTTGCGCACACGAGCTCCCGATATCGCGAGCGGCCGGGTGATCGCCGCCCATCTCGGCTCGGGCGCAAGCCTCTGCGCGATGCTCAATGGCAAGAGCATCGACACCACTATGGGATTCACCGCGCTCGATGGGCTCCCCATGGGGACGCGCTGCGGCGCGCTCGATCCCGGCGCGATCCTATACCTACTGCGCGAGCGCGGCATGAATGCCGATGCCGTCGAGGATCTACTCTATCACCGCAGCGGGCTTCTCGGCGTCTCCGGTCTCAGCAATGACATGCGCGTACTCTTGGCCTCGCGCGATCCCCGCGCTGAAGAGGCAGTCGAGCTGTTTGTCTACCGCGTGTCCCGCGAGTTCGGGGCTTTGGCAGCCTCGCTTGGAGGGCTCGACGGGCTCGTATTCACCGGCGGCATCGGCGAGCACGCACCAGAGATTCGCGCGCGGGTGTGCGAGCGGAGTCGCTGGCTCGGAATTAACCTCGATGCTCGCTCCAACGAGCGCGGCGATGAATGCGTTTCCGCGCGGGGAAGCCGCGTGCCCGTCTGGGTGCTACCCACCGACGAGGAGCTGACGATCGCCCGGCAGACGATCGCGCTGCTCAAGATCGGCGGCAAGACCCAGCGCCCGGCGGCTGATGTGCGCGCCTCCGATGAGATGTCGCTGGAGACACGGGCATGATCGATATCTCGGGCCAACCCCTTTCTGGAAAAAAGGGGCTCATTCTCGGCGTCGCGAACGAGGATTCGATCGCATATGGATGCGCGGAGGCCTTCCGGGCCCTCGGCGCTGAAATCGCGATCACCTACCTCAACGAGAAGACCAGGCCTTACGTCGAGCCACTCGCGCGAAAGCTCGAGGCACCGATTTTCCTCCCGTGCGACGTCCGCGAACCAGGCCAATTGGAAGCGGTGTTCCAGGCCGCCGAGCAAGCCTGGGGTGCGATCGATTTCGCGCTCCACGCCATCGCCTTCGCCCCAAAGGAAGATTTGCGCGGCCGGCTCGCCGACTGCTCGCGCGATGGATTCCTCGTAGCCATGGACGTCTCCTGCCACTCGTTCATCCGCATGGCGCGGTTGGCCGAGCCGCTGATGCGCAACGGCGGTGCGCTATTCACGATGAGCTACTACGGGGGCGAGAAGGTGATCGAGCATTACAACGTGATGGGACCGGCGAAGGCCGCGTTGGAAAGCGCCGTGCGCTATCTCGCCTACGAGCTCGGCCCGAAGGGCATTCGCGTCCACGCAATCTCGCCAGGTCCGATCAAGACCCGCGCCGCGTCCGGGATCGCTCATTTCGACGATCTGATCGAGCGTGCGGCGAAGCGCGCGCCCGAGCGGGGTCTCGTCAGCATTGAGGACGTCGGCATGGCGACGGCCGTTTTAGCGACGGATTACGCCAAGCTGATCACAGGAGGAACGGTCTATGTCGATGGCGGATACCACATCCTTGGGTAGTGCGCGTGAGCCCATCACGGCTGGCGATGTGATGACAGCCAAGGTCATCGCGGTGCACCCGGATACCTCGACGCGGGAGATCGCCCGGCTCCTGCTCGAGAATCATATCAGCGCGGTGCCGGTCCTCGACGGCAGCGGCGCGCCGATCGGGATCGTCAGCGAGGGCGACCTGATCGAGCGCGCCGAGACCGAGCGCCGGGATCGCAGAGATTGGTGGCTGGCACTCCTGGCTGAGGGCGGGGCGCTGAGTCCCGAGTTCATGGCCAATCTGCGCCAACCGGGTCGCACTGCCCGGGAGGTGATGTCTCGGCCAGTGCTTACTGTCACGGAGAACACCGAGACGGCCGAAATCGCGCGCATGCTCCAGACCTACCGGATCAAGCGCGTTCCCGTCGTGCGGGACGGCCAAATGGTCGGGATCGTGAGCCGCGCGAACCTGCTGCGGGCCCTTTCCGGTGAGGTCACAGCTCATGCCGAGGTCAAGCCGAAACCAAAGTTCCTGGAGGACATGCTTGCGGATCTCGATCGGCGCTTGGGGCGTCGGAATCGTGAAAGCGAACGTCGGTCCGAGACACCCCTCTCGAGTGACGGACTCCTCTCAGTGGCGGATTTCCGCCGGCTCGCCTCGGATTATGAGAGCAGGGAGGCGCAGCATTCAGAGGAGATGCGCCGGAGCACGGCAGAGCAGCGCCGTCGCTCTGTCGAGCAGCTGATCGACCAGCATCTCTCGGACGAGAACTGGCGCAATCTGGTTCAGCAGGCTCGCGTGGCCGCCGAGCGTGGAGCGCTTGAATTCATGCTCTTACGCTTCCCCAGTCAGCTCTGCAGCGACAGTGGCCGCGCCATCAACGCTTCCGAGCCCGATTGGCCCGATACGCTGCGCGGCGAGGCGGCGGAGCTCTACCTACACTGGGCGCGCGATTTGAAGCCGCAAGGCTTTCGTCTCGCGGCCCGCGTCCTCGACTATCCCGGTGGCATGCCTGGAGATGTCGGGCTGTTTCTCGCCTGGAAACAATAGGAGCAAGACATGACCGAGCCATTGGCCCACGCAACCCCAGTTGCGCCTGGAAACATCATGAAATCTACGGAAGCGCAGCCCAGCATCAGCCCCACGGGGGTTGAGCCTGGCCGCCTCTGGAGCGACGCCGTCGAGTATGCCGTCGACGCAGTACAAAGGACCGTTCTCTTTTGGGACGTGATGCGGCAGCGCGGCAATCAATACGAGCAGCAGCAGAAGCGGACCACACCGAATGTACTGAGCTTCCCGTACGAGATCGTGATGGACGGGCGCACTCTGCCTCGACCGGTCAACTATGGTCTCGTGCGGATTCTCCCGCTGGACGGCGTCCAGATTGATCCGAAGAAGCGGCCTTTCGTCATCATCGATCCACGTGCCGGGCACTCGCCCGGGATCGGCGGATTCAAGGCCGATAGTGAGATCGGAGTCGCTATGCGGGCCGGCCATCCTTGTTACCTCGTGGGATTCGGTCCGACGCCGGTTCCGGGACAGACGATCGAGGACGTCGCCGCCGCCGAGGCGGCCTTTCTTGAGCGCGTCATCGAGCTCCACCCGGAATCCGAAGGCAAGCCGAGTGTCATCGGCAACTGCCAAGCGGGATGGGCGGTCATGATGCTCGCCGCCATCCGACCCGAGCTCTTTGGGCCGATCATCATCGCGGGCTCGCCGCTCTCGTATTGGAATGGCGTCCATGGCGCCAATCCCATGCGCTATACGGGCGGCCTCTTGGGCGGCAGCTGGATGGCGGCCTTGGCGAGCGACCTAGGCAACGGGACCTTCGACGGCGCTTCGCTGGTGCAGAATTTCGAGAACCTCAATCCCGCAAACACGCTCTGGACCAAGCAGTACAACCTCTATTCCAAGATCGACAGTGAGGCGCCGCGCTACCTGGAGTTCGAGAAGTACTGGGACATCCCCACCCGGCTGACCGCCGGCGAAATTCAGTTCATCGTGGACAAGCTCTTCGTTGGCAACAAGCTGAGCTCGGGCGAAATCGTGACGAGCGACGGCACACGGGTGGATCTGCGCGCCATTCAGTCGCCCATCGTCGTGTTCTGCTCGAAGGGGGACAACATCACGCCTCCGCAACAGGCACTCGGCTGGATCCTGGACCTCTACGGCAGCGTCGACGACATCCGGATGCACGGGCAGACGATCGTCTATGCCATCCATGAGTCAGTCGGGCATCTTGGCATCTTCGTCTCCGGCGCCATTGCGCGGAAGGAGCACGATGAGTTCGCCAGCAACATCGATCTGATCGACGTTCTTCCGCCCGGGCTATACGAAGCGGTCCTGCATGAGAAAACGCCCGACGACGTGAACGCGGAGTTGGCGCACGGCGGCTACATCGCTCGGTTCGAGGCGCGCACCCTCGACGACATTCGCGCGCTGGGCGAGAACGATGATCAGGACGAGCGCTGCTTCGCCACGGTCGCGCGGGTTTCCGAGATAAACCATGGGATGTATCGAACCATGGTGAGCCCTTTCGTCCAGGCCGCGACGAATGAGTCTTCAGCCGAGATGTTGCGGAGGCTGCATCCGCTCCGGCTGCAGAACGAACTCGCCTCGGACAGCAACCCCCTGATGACGCCGATCGCTACCCTTGCAGAACAAGTCCGCGAAGCGCGCCAAACGGCGGCTCCCGACAATGTGTTCCTCAAATGGCAGGAGAAAGTCTCGGAGTGGATCATCGAGAGGCTGAACTCTTGGCGTGATATGCGCGACCGGGCTTACGAGCAGACCTTCTTCGGGATCTACACCTTGCCGGCCGTGCAGGCGGCCGCGGGCGAACGGAGCTCGGTGGAACGGTCGCACAGAGGCCAACCCAAGGAGCCGATGCATCGAGGACTGGTCGAGCGGCAGATCGGGGAACTGAAGGCACGGATGACGCAAGGCGGCATGCGTGAAGCGGCGGTCCGCGCGATGCTCTACCTCGCGGCTACCCACATGGCGGCCGACGAGCGGATGTTCGCTGTGCTTCGACAGATCCGTGCCGAGCATGGCTATGACATCTCGCTTTCCGAGTTCAAGGCCCTCGTCCGCGAGCAATTCTTCATGCTTCTGGTCGACGCCGACGCGGCGATGGCGGCGCTCACCGAGCTCGCGAGCCGCGAGCCCGCGCGTATCCCTGAGACGATCGCCGCGTTGAAACGCGTGATGACGGCGGCAGGCGCCGTTTCCGGGGATGAGGCGATCCGCTTAGCTCGCATCGAGCGTCAGCTCGAAGACGCTTCCAGACTTGCAGGTCGAGCAAAATCGTCGGGCGGCATCGAATTGCATCGAGGCGCCCGGATCAACCGCCGCGACCGCTCGGGAGAGAGGACTGAGGCGCCTGCGAAGAAGTCGCCCAATGCCGTCGGCTCGGAGGCTGCATCCCGCGAGTAGCAGGGATGACCGATCAGGTGATCGGGGGCTGACGATCGCCCCGGCGGACAGGGAAGATCGTCGGCCTCTCACTAACCACAACTTACCACGCCTTACCCAAAACTCGCCCGCCACGGTGTATCAGAGTGCCGCGGACAAAACGCGAGCAGCTGAAGGAGAGGACGTTATGTCGTCGACGGATATCGGATCCCTTGAGTGCTCGAAGCCCCGGTCGGCACCTCCGGAACAAGAGACGGAGTCCAAGGCCCCGGATCTGCCGAAGGCAGTAGCGGGAAAGAAGAGGCGCCTGATTGCGCTCGCCGTCGCGGGCTGCGTTCTGGCATCCGGCGCCGCCCTTGCCGCGCTGGGTTTTGATCCGCTCAAGATGGCGGGCGGGCCGGCACCGCTTCCGCCGGACATCAGACCCGTCCAGACCATCGTCGCCGCCAGGCACGCCGAGGGTGAAGCGGTCTCGCTCACCGGGCACATCCGTGCGCGCACGGAGGAGAATCTCGCCTTCCGGATCGATGGCAGGATGATTGCTCGCCTAGTCGACGTGGGTCAGCTCGTCCAAAAGGACCAAGCGATCGCCCAACTGGACCCGCAGCCCGAACGCGATGCCCTGCGCGCCGCCAAAGCAAAGCTTGCCGCAGCGCAGGCAGCGCTGCATGAGGCGTCCAACAACATGGAGCGCAAGCAGACCTTGGTGCAGGATGGATGGGCGACCCGCGTTCAGTTCGACGCCGCGCAGAGGACCTTCCTCAGCGCGAAAGCCGATGTCGATGCGGCCGCCGCCCAGCTGCACAACGCCGAGGACCAGCTCGGCTACACGAACCTGTTGGCGGACGCCTCAGGGTCGGTGATCGCCACCGGAGCAGAGGCTGGCGAGGTGGTGCGGGCTGGACAGACGATCATAGCGGTCGCGCACGACGACGGCGCCGATGCCGTGTTCGACGTGCCCGCGACCCTGATGCGTCAGGTATCTCCCGACGCGATCATCAGCATCACGCTGACGGACGACCCAAGCGCCCACACCGTCGGACAAGTTCGGGAGGTGGCGCCGCAAGCGGATCCGGTGACGCGCAGCTACCGGGTCAAGGTCGGATTGACTGAGCGCCCGGATGCCATGCGGCTCGGCGCGACGGTCTCCGGACAGACCCGCATGCTGGCTGCCAGCGGTATCAAGCTGCCGGCGACCGCGCTGACGATGGCGGACAGCAAGCCTGCGGTGTGGGTGGTCGATCCCGCGAGCCACGAGGTGTCGCTGCGATCCGTCGATCTGCAGCGGCAGGACTCGTCCAGCATCGTGGTGACCGGAGGGCTCGACGGCGGCGAGCTCGTCGTCACGGCCGGCGTGCACGCCTTGCGGCCGGGCCAGAAAATTCGCCTAGCCGGAGAGGTGCCATGAGCCGGATCAACCTCTCCGCCTGGGCAATCGGGCACCGGTCGATCATCTACTTCTTCATCGCGGCGCTCGTCGTCGTCGGCATCAACGCCTATCAGAAACTGGGGCGCAACGAGGATCCCACCTTCACCATCAAGACGATGGTGGTGCAGGCGCAATGGCCGGGTGCCACGCTGGAGGACACGCTGCTCCAGGTCACCGAGCGGATCGAGCGCAAGCTGCAGGAGACGCCGCATCTCGATTACCTCAAGAGCTTCACCAAAGCGGGGCAATCGACGGTCTTCGTGTACCTCAAGGGATCGACCGGGCCGAAGGAGGTGTCGGACACCTGGTATCAGGTCCGCAAGAAGGTGCACGACATCGAGCTGACTCTGCCAAGGGGCGTGATCGGTCCTGTCGCCGACGATGAGTTCGGTGACACCTATGGCATCGTCTACGGCTTCACGGCGGACGGATTCACCAATCGCCAGCTGCGCGACTATGTGGAGGACATTCGGTCCCGGCTGCTGCAGGTGCCGGATGTCTCCAAGGTAAACCTGATCGGCGCCCAACCCGAGCGAATCTACATCCACTTCTCGCCCGCGAAGCTGGCCGGTTATGGCCTGACGCCCGCGACCCTGACGGCGGCGCTCCAGGCACAGAACATCGTGATCCCGTCAGGCGTGATCACGACCGACTCGGAGGAGGTGAAGCTCCGCGTCAGTGGCGCGCTCGCCTCCGAGAAAGACATCCTCGCCGTGAATTTCGCTGTGGGCGATCGGATCATTCGGCTCGCGGATATCGCCGACGTGCAGCGGGAGGACGCAGATCCGCCCGACCCGATCTTCCGCATCAACGGCAAGCCCGGCCTTGGGCTGTCGGTTTCCATGCGGGACGGCGGCGACGTGCTCGCGCTCGGTCGCAATATTCAGCAGACCATGCAAGAGCTGAAAGCCAACCTACCGATCGGCATCGACCCGGCGATGGTCGCCAACCAACCGGAGACGGTCGGTCACTCGATCAGCGACTTCATGGAAGCGCTGTGGGAGTCGATCGCCATCGTCCTCATCGTGAGCATCGTCAGCCTCGGCCTGCGCGCCGGCACGATCGTCATCATCTCGATTCCACTGGTATTGGCGATCGTCTTCGTGGTGATGGAGGCGCTCGGAATCGATCTTCAGCGCATCTCGCTCGGCGCCCTCATCATTGCCCTCGGACTGCTGGTGGACGACGCCATGATCACAACCGAGAGCATGGTGAGCCGCTTGGAGCGCGGCGACGACAAGCCAACCGCCGCGGTCTTCGCTTATTCGTCCACCGCCATGCCGCGACTCACGGGGACACTGGTCACCATCGCGGGGTTCCTGCCCGTGGGCTTCGCCCGCAGCGATGCAGGCGAATACACGTTCTCGTTATTCGCAGTGGTGGCCCTGGCCTTGCTGGCCTCCTGGGTTGTCTCAGGTCTCTTTGCGCCGGTGGTTGGAGTGGGCCTGCTGCGCCCGCCCAAGAATCCCCATGGCGAGACACTGGGTGCACCCATGCGCCTGTTCCGCCGCTGCATCGTGGCGGCGATGCGGGCCAAGTGGATCACGATCCTTGTCACGGCTTGCTTGTTCGCCGCAGCGCTGGTCGGGACCCGTCTGGTGCCGGAGCAGTTCTTTCCCTCCTCGGACCGCCCCGAGTTGCTCGTCGACCTGAAACTTCAGGACAATGCGTCGATCCTCGCCACGCGTGAGGTTGCCGAGGCGGTCGACAAAATGCTCGGCGCGGATCCCGATATCGAGCGGTTCTCGACCTATGTCGGCCAGGGCGCCATCCGGTTCTATCTGCCGCTCGACGTCGCCTTGCCGAACGCCTTCTTCGCCCAATCGGTCGTGGTCACCAAGGGCCTGAAGGAGCGTGATCAGGTGCGCGAGCGCCTTGAAAAAGCCTTAGCGACACAGTTCCCGCAGGTCGTTGCTCGCGTTTATCCGCTCGAGCTTGGCCCGCCGGTGGGTTGGCCGGTGAAGTACCGCGTCAGCGGGCCGGACCCGCAGCGCGTGCGCGCGATCGCCATGCAGGTCGCCGGTCTTCTCGGGAATACCTCGGGTGTGCGCAACGTCAACTTCGATTGGATCGAGCCAGCGCGTGTCATGCGCATCCGCATTGATCAGGATCAGGCGCGGCAGCTTGGCCTGAGCTCGCAGGACGTGTCGCTCGCGCTCAATGGTATCGTGACCGGCGGCACGGTGACCCAGGTGCGCGACAGCATCTACCTCATCGACGTGGTCGCGCGCGCCGAGCAGGCGCAGCGAACCTCGCTCGAATCGCTCCGCTCGCTGCAGATCTCTTTGCCGGGCGGGCGGGTTGTGCCGCTGCGCCAGATCGCCAGCTTCGAATTCGATCAGGAGTATCCGATCGTGTGGCGGCGGGATCGCGTCCGGACCCTGACCGTGCAGGCCGATGTCGTGCCGGGCGTGCTGCCGGCGACCGCGGTCCAGGCCGTGCAGCCGGCGATCGATAAGCTCTCGGCAACCCTGCCGAGCGGCTACCAGGTCGCCACCGGCGGCTCCGTGGAGGAGAGCGGCAAGGCGAAGGCGTCGGTGCTCGCCGTCATGCCGGCGATGCTCCTGGTGGTGCTGACCATCCTGATCTTCCAGTTGCAGAGCTTTCAGCGCGTTCTGCTGGTGTTGAGCGTGGCGCCGCTCGGTCTGATCGGCGTGGTCGCCGCGTTGCTGCTCGCACAGGCGCCGCTCGGTTTCGTCGCCATCCTCGGCGTGCTCGCGCTGAGCGGCATGATCGCCAGAAACTCGGTGATCCTGATCGACCAGGTCGAGCACGAAAGAGCGGCGGGCATGCATCCATGGGACGCCGTCGTCACCGCGGCGATTCACCGGACGCGCCCGATCTT
>Ga0209415_10008159_pt1 | contig 18188 bp, 9 predicted proteins | sample PeaSoiSIISIP2007_FD_187696 | JGI IMG/M metagenome (GOLD analysis project Ga0209415, IMG submission 187696) | Peat soil microbial communities from Weissenstadt, Germany - SII-SIP-2007 (SPAdes) (version 2) | ecosystem: Environmental > Terrestrial > Soil > Wetlands > Peat | place: Germany... | reverse complement strand
GCTGGTGAAACCATGGCAAGCGCATCAGTCATCGCCCCAAGGGTTGACACACTTTTAAGCATCCGGGGGACAAGCACCTCAAACCAAGTACACAACATAGAATTCTCAGGGATTGATTTTCTGTTTGCCAACTACCTGCGTCCGAGCACCTCCGGTTTTCTGGACGCACAGGCAGGCCAATACAACGTGGCGGCGAATGCAGCCAACCAGCAATACGTCGGTCGGCCGGCCGCTGGCGTGTATGTGGCGTGTGCCAACCACATCCGGTTCGAACGGAATATTTTCGCTCATATGGGCGCGACCGGTCTCGACTTCAATTATGGAACGCACGACGATATGATCATCGGCAATGTTTTCACGGACCTCGCTGGAATTGGTGTTTCCATAGGAAAATTCACCCAAGATAGCACAGTTGAATACCATGTTGCCTATACTCCTACGGATTCCAACGAGCGTTGTGCCCGTGACACCATTCGCGATAATTACATTTACAATGTAACAACCGAGTTTTTCGGTGGTTGCGGCATCGCCTGTGGCTATCCAAGAATGGTGAATATCGTACACAACGAGGCGTGTAACACCAGCTATACCGCTATTTCCGTTGGCTACGGATGGACATCAACCATAAATCCGATGAGTGCCAATCATATCGATTCCAATGATGTTCACAATTTTGCCCTGATGCTTGGAGATGCGGGGGGAATTTACACGCTCTCGAATCAGCAGCCGAATTCTACGATAGGATACAACTACCTCCACGATTACTTTCCGGTTGCTTGGGCCGACAACGGTATCAACGGGATTTACTTGGACGAACAGACAAGCGGCTATTCCGTTATCGGAAATGTTTTTGTGAATGCGGTTGGGGACCAAACCGTGCATACTAACCAAGCGCCTAACAATACAGCATCGAATAATGATGGTACGAGTGCGACAACCATAGCAAATGCGGGGATCGAGGCGACTTATCGAGATATTAAAAATTTCACCATTCCTGCAACCGATGTCGTCTCGACATCTGGGCTGATTCAAAGAGAAGAATCGACAAAACCAAATTCTGCACGATCCTACCGAGTTTATTCTCTCGCTGGACGATACCTTTGCACGGTGGGATCTTTATCCCAAATAGCAACAAGTCCATCAACTGCTTTTGGCATCTACCTAGTACGGCCTGAAAATCCAACAGCGGCAGATCTTTCCGGTGATGTACGCAGAATTCTCATCACAAAGCAATAGATTCGCGGGAATCCCTCGCACCTCACTGGAGCGGCGGATGTCGCACCGCAACATATTCCGGTGGTACATTGAGGTCGTCGCGCCTTCGTTCCGCGAAGGCCGGCAGGGCCGAAACGAACGATATCTCTCCCAGACAGGATCCGTCCCATCCCTGGCTCCACCTGGAGTTCACCCACGAGCGAACCAAGTCTGCAATCTCAGAAAAGAAGACAACATGATGAAATTCGCCTCGATCTTCGCCGCATCCGTCTGTTCCGTGGCATGCATCGCCTCCGGGGCCGACATCTACGTCTCACCGACCGGCAGCGATTCCGCCGCGGGGACATCCAGCGCGCCACTCCAGACCATCGCGGCGGCGCGCGACAAGGCCGACGGAGTCAAGGCCAGCGGACCCGTGACGGTCCACTTGTTGCCGGGCACCTACTACTTGACTTCCCCGTTGGTCTTCGGGGCGTCCAACTCGGGCACCGCCTCGGCTCCCATCACCTACCATGGAGAGGGCAAAGCGGTCATCAGCGGTGGCATCAAGGTGGCGTCCACATGGACCTCGACCACCCTGAACGGCGTCACCGTGCAGACGACCAAGATCGCCCCCAACCTGCACGTCGATCAGCTCTTCCTGAACGGGCATCTCCAGATCCTGGCCCGCTACCCGAACTACAACTTCAACACCAAGATCCTGAACGGCACCGCCAGCGACGCGCAATCGAAGGCCTCGGCCTGCGCGAATCCCGCCGAGGGCCCTGGATATCTCCGCGGCATCCACACCAGCAGCTGGGGCGGGAACGACTACTACTTCACGGGCAAGACCACCACCCAATGGGTCGGCGACAACAACCGCGGCAGCGGCATGAACAGCAGCGTGATGGCGGAGAACATCATCGAATTCCTGGATTCCCCGGGAGAGTGGTTCTACAGGAAGTCCACGGGCGACCTCTGGTTCTATCCACCCGCCGGAACCGACATGGGCACCGCCACGGTGGAGCTGGCTTCCATCTCCCAACTGGTCCGGTTCACGGGAACCAGCGGAACGACGGCCAACAGCGTGCAGTACATCACGTTCGACAATGTCGTGTTCACGCACGCCTACCGGTCGTTGTTCGACAGCACCGGCCAATTCTACGAGAAGGTCACGGGCTCGGACTGGGGCATCTGCCGCAAGGGCGCTGTCTTCCTGCAGAACGCGGAGAACATCACCATCCAGAACTGCTTGTTCGACCATGTGGGCGGCAACGCGATCTTCATGAGCGGGTACAACCGCCACGACGTCGTCGACAACAACGACTTCGAGGGCACGGGCGCAAACTGCGTCGCCATGTTCGGGCTCCGCAGCTCCATCCGGTGCCCGAACAGCTGGAGCGCCGACGGCAACTCGCTCACCGGAACCTGTCCCAACAACGATCGGACACAGGGCCCGCTCACAGCGGATTATCCCGCCTACAACGTGATCGAAAACAACCTGATGGATACCCTGGGGACCTTCGAGAAGCAGGTCGCCGGCGTCACCAGTTCCGCCACCCAGTACGACACCATCCGCCACAACACCATGGCGCACATGCCCCGCGCAGGCATCAACTACTGCGATGGCGCGTGGGGTGGCAACGTGGTCGAGTACAACTGGGTCTACGATGTCGTCCGGGAGACCGCCGACCACGGTCCGTTCAACGCATGGGGACGCGATCGGAACGCGATCTACGGTTTGGGAGACGTCACCGCTTCCCTTCTGGACGCTTGGAATCCGACCAGAATCCGGATGAATCGTTTCGAAACTCCGGACGGCATGTTCGGCATCGATCTCGACGACAATGCCACGAATTATTTCATGGAAAAAAATCTCATCCTCGGAGGCGGTTACAAGGTCCAGGCCGAACGGTACAACACCTACATCAATGGCATTCTCGTCACCACGGGAGGCGGGGGCGACGTCCAGTTCCACGAACTCGTTTCCAATTCGCACAACTACGGCGCCCGCAACGTCATCGTCGGGCAGAAAACCTGCATCTACCAGGCCTTCAGCGCATCCGACGTCGCCAACGCCCCGACCTATCTGGCCCAGTGGGATTCCAACACGGTCTATTCCAAAGGCGGGACGGTCGTGATCTCCGGCTGGAACAACTGCGGAAGCGGATTGGGTACCTGGGCTGGATGGACAAGCTCCGGTCTGGACAAGCATTCCATCACGTCCGATCCGGTCTTCGTGGATACCCAGAAGGTCTTCAGGGCCGGCTACCTTCCCCGGGGAGATTTCAACCCGACAAACACGACCATGCTGAACGCGCTCCATTTCCAGACCTTCCCCATGGATTCGTTCGGCGTGTTGACGGTTCCGGGACCGAACTACCAGACGAGCGCCGGGCTCCGATCCTCCGGTCGCGAGCCAGCCGCGTTCAATTTCTTGTCCGTCAGTTGCCGTTCCGGACACTTGATGGTCTCGATGCCCGGATCGTACGATGCATGGATCACCACGGTGGCTGGACGCACCCTGGCGAGTTTCAGCGCCAGCGGGGATCACAGCTTCGCCTTGGATCCGAACCGTTTCAGGAGCGGGGTCTACATCCTGGCCGTCCGTACGGGCGGCGGGACGGCATCGAGAAGGTTCCTGGTCGCCAACTCCCTTCCGTAAGCATCGGAAGGCGATGCAGAGGGTACCGGTCGGTTGCCGGAGAAGTCGAGGTGAAACCGGTCACTGCAGAACGGGAACCGCGTGGAATCCGTCGCCCTGGCCGCCCAGGACCCGGACCTGGTAAAGTCCCCTGGGCAACCCGCGGAGCTCGGCGTTGCCGCCCGAAAAGGGGACCAGTCGGGTTCGGCCCGCTCCGTCGACGATCTGCAGCGTTCCCGACTCGACTCCATCGATCGAAAACATCCCCGGCGAACACCGGATCGAGATCTTCTTTACCACCGGTGCCGTTCGAGAAGACGTCCCCAAGGTGCCGAGGTTCTCGTTGCTCACCTCGAACTCGGTCAGGGAGGTGTAGTTACCGCTACCCTTGTTGGTGAACAGCGCCCGCACGTATCTCGCGGTCTGGGCGGGGAAGGTCACGAGGTTCGTCGTGTTGCCCAGCGGGGTCGCGAACGCCTTCACCTGGCTGGGCGCATCGGTCCAGGTGCTGCCGTTGCTCGACACCTGGATCCTGTAGTCGGTGGGAGCCTTCAGGTTGCCGTTCTCGAAGAAGGAAAGCTTCACGTTGTCGAAGGTCTTGGTCGATCCGAAGTCGACTTGGTACCAATCCTGGGCGTTGTTCGATCCGAGGCAGGACCATCGGTTCACGGTGTTGGTCCAGTACCAGGTCCTGCCGTCGATCGCGTCGTGGAGATTTCCGGTGCCGTTCGTGTAGGAGGCGCTCGGCTTGGGATAGTTGGTCGTGTCGGTCAGGCTCAGGGCGAGGTTCACCGGCGAATCCACCGCCACCTGGACGGGCGACCCCACATCCACCGATTGGCTGCCCATGGGGACGGCATCGACCTTCTTGACGCCGTCCACCCAGATGGAAAGACCTTGTCCCTGGCCGTACCGCGATCCCGTGGCGTCGTAGACGATGGTCAAATCGTGTCCGTGGTAGAGGACGTTCTCCAGGGCGAAATAGGAAAGGGAATTGGTGTCGCTCGCCGACCATGCCGGTGCCATGGGGTTCACGGCAAGCATGTTGCCTTCGCTCGGACGGATCCCGCACAGCCCCGTGATGATCAGGTTGTCGAACTGGGAATGGTTGTAGTGCTGGCTGCGTTCGGCGAAGTTGACCAAAGGCGCCGGAGCCGCCTTGTCGGGGTAGTAGTCCTCCACCAGATTGAACGAACCATCGGTGAAGTAGTGCTGCGCCGCATACTTCTTCAGGACGGACATGTAATCGTCCCTGCTGACCCAAGTCTGCGTGTAGTCCGCGAGAAGGTTCGCCATTCCCTGCAGGACGAAGGTCTCCTGGAACGGCCAGCTCGGTCCGTTCCATTGGCATTCCGGCAAGCTTCCCCCGTACCGGTATTGCTTCATGTAGTACTGGTAGGAAGGCTCCACCGTCCGGACTCCGTTGATGCCGTAGAATTCCGTCGGATCCATCAGGTGCTGCCACGCGGCGTTGTAGGTGGCGTTGTCGTCGGGCATCTCGAACGCCCAGGGAACGTAGCCGACCAGTTCTCGACCTCGGATGTACGCCCAGGTGGCGACGTACGAATTCGTCACGTCGTACCGGTCCACGAAATGCTGGAGGGACGTGTTCCACAGGGAGTTCTGGAGATTCTGCTTCAGGGCTGCGGCCTTGGACGCGTAGCTCTTCATGGTGGTGGAGTCGCCGGTCAGGCGTGCGGTGTTGGAGATCGCCAATGCGTTTCCATACTGGTAGCTGTTGATGGACGGACGGAACGCTTCGCCACCTGTGAATCCGTCGATCCCACCCGAGGCGTCGATGGAGGCGATGGAGTATTCCGTCGCGTCGGAGATCGGCGTCTGGTGGAAAAGCCCGTGCGTGGCATCGAACTTGGACCCCACCCACTGGCCGTAGAGGTTCTCCATGTTGGGGAGTTGGCTCTTCACGAACGAGGCGTCCATGTTCACCAGGTATCTGTTCCAAGTCGCGTCGGCGATGTTTTCCGAATAGGCGCTGATCCGGAATCCCTTGGTGTTCATGAAGTCGATGTAATCGTTCAGGTAGCGCTGGTTGCGCAGCCAGCGGCCCTCGTAGATGTGGTGGCCCGTCGCGTCCTGCAAGGCGGCGTAGGGTTTGACATCCCAGCTCATCTCGTTCAGGAATTCGGTGACGATGTAGTACGACCCCTCGTTCCTGATGTGCGACTTGTAGCTGGCCCAGCGGTAGTAGTAGACGTCCTGCAGGGCCTTGTTCGAGCACTCGAAGAAGGGGATGTTGTCCTTGAACCACTGCTTGTCGTTCCCGAAGTATTGGATTCCCAACGAATCGGTGGGCAATAGGGACGTGCCTGCTCCCGAAAACTGGAGGAGGGCCGAAAGCAACGTGCCGGTTGTGGCGATCATCATTTCCCCCGTGGTTCCTGCGGGATCAGCGATTCAGGACGATGTTCCGACTCCAGGTCACGCTTCCATCGATCTCCATCACCACGGAATAGATTCCGGAATGGACCGATTTCGCCTTGAGGCTGGCCATGTGCTGTCCGGCCGGAACCATGTCGTTCACGAGCGTCGCCACCTCGCGTCCCTGCATGTCGAAGACGCGAACCTGGACAGTACTCGAGTTGTCCAGCCCGTAGTTCACGATGACCGCTCCGTTCGCGGGGTCGTAGCGAGCGGACGTGGTCGACACCGTCGGGGCCTGGCCGGAGAGGGATGTGGTCACGTTGCTCCCGTAACCCGCCTGCACGATGTTCGTCTGGATCTGGTTTTCGGTGCTGTCCTGCGGGAATCCCGTGGTCACGGCACCCTCGAAAAAGGTGCCCTCGCCGTTGTTGCTGTCGTCGCCCCCGATGCCAAGGAGAATCGCGCCCTGTTTTTTCATGGGGCTGTACCCGCTCGGACGAACGCCGTTGTACATCGTTTTCAGGCTTCCCGACTGCGCGTTGCCGGCCTTGATGGCCCAGCTGTTCCCCGAGTTTCCCTTCACCATCGCGGTGACGTAGGAGTAGGTGACCGTGGTGTTGCCGGTGTACGAGGTGATATTTCCGGCCCAAAGCCCGTTCTCGAGGTCGCCCATCACCCAGGGCCCTGCTCCGCTACCGTGGCCCCACTGGGTGCTGTTCCCGAAAAAGATCGCCTCCATGGTGGCCGCTCCGTCGTCCGTGTCGTTCGTTTCCGCGTTCCCGTAATCGAAGCAGCACCACTGGTTGTAGTGCGTCCCGCTGGCGACCATGTACAGGCCCTCCGGTTGATCGCCCGTGGCGACCCCCTTGGTGGCATTGTTGCGGTAGCCATTCCCGGGATTCGATGTGAAGCCGCTTCCGGCGATGTAGACACCGTAGACGGCATGACCATCGACCTCGATCTTGGCTTGGGTCGCATTGGACTCCTTCGCCCCATTTGCCAGCCACGTGCCACGAGGGGCCACGGTCAGATGGTTGCCCTTTGGAGACTGGTCGTAGATCTTGGAGATGGTGCAGGTGGTCTTGGCGCAGAAGGAGTCTTGGGCAGCGGAATTGGCGTATCCTCCAGTTGTCAGGACCCCGATGTCCTTGGTCTGGTTGGCGGCATTCCGCACCTGGTACAGACTCCCGGAATAGGAACCGTACAAGGCGCGAACCGTGCTGTGCGCGGCCACGCAGGGGGTTCCTCCCGCCGCGTAGATGTCACAGGTGCCCGCGCTTGCGGTGCACGACGGTCCGACGAGGAGGACCAAGAAGATCGCAGCCGATGCCGCGCCAAATGCCGTCCTTGAGAATTTCATGCGATGCCCCGGCGATGGAAGGCGATCATGGATCGTCTCCGTGTTTTGTGGTGAAGCGATTCGATCTCCACGATTTGGTCGTGGGTGAAGGTACCGGATTCCGTTCATGCGCAAACACCTTTTGGATCACGGACTTTTGCGGAATTGACAACCTGCCGAACCCTGGCTGGACCAGCGAAATCGAATGTCGACCTGGGGTGGGGTCCGGGTTTCGGAGCTTCTAGGCTGCACCGGAAGTCCGTCTTTGCGGATTTGGGATACGACATGTGGAGAAACGCGGACTGCCGCCGTGATTTCCCAGATACCCTCATCAACAGGCCTGTGACTCGAGCGAAAAGGAACGTGGCTTCCGATACCGATTGGAACCGCAGGGCGTTCTTGCTTGTCGACGGCGCCGCACACCTGAAGAAAGGGGACATTCGATGGACGGAAAATCGACGATCTTCGCGCCCGGCACGGGCACCAGGACGCTGCTTTGGATCGGGTTGGCCGCTCTGTTCGCCAAGGATGCGATCGCGTTGAGCGTCAAATCCTACACCGCGAACACGGACGGGATCACATTCACCTGCGACAATGGCGTCATGAAAGTGCAGATCTGCCAGGCGGACATCGTGAGGGTCGCGTACTCCCCAACCTCCACGATCCCCACGCGCCCCATCAATGTTGTCACGAGGGTGTGGCCTACGCCTACGTTTTCGACGACCGAGGTGGGCGATACCGTGACCCTCGCGACCAGCAAGCTCAAGGTCAAGGTGAGCAAGTCGACGGCGAACGTCGCCTACACGGACCTGAACGACGGAGTCATCCTGTCCGAAGGTGCCAAGTCCATGACGCCGGTCACCGTGTTGACGGCCAGCACCAACACCGTGCGCGCCGAGTTCCTTTCCCCCGCGGACGAGGGGTTGTTCGGCCTGGGCCAGCACATGGACGGCAACTACAACATGAAGGGCAAGACCGAGGTCATGGACCAGGATTACGGATCGAAGTCCACCGCCGTTTCCGTCCTGGTTTCAACGAAGGGATACGGGATCTTCTGGGACAGCTACGCGAAGGTCACCTTCGACGGAACCGTCGCAAGCAACTCCCGGTACGCGTTTTCATCGGAATGCGGAGACGAGCTGAGCTACTACTTCTTCTACGGCCCCGAAATCGATCAGGTCATCTCGGGGTACCGCACCGCGACCGGCAAGGCGCCCCTGTTCCCCAAGTGGGCCTACGGCTTGATCCAATCGAAGGACCGCTACATGTCCCAGGCGGAGATCCTGGCCGTCAAGAACGGCTACCGCAACAACAAGATTCCACTGGACGTCATCGTCCAGGACTGGCAATACTGGGTCGGGGCAGGACAGCAGGGGTGCTATTGCTTCAACTCGGGATACGGCAACGTCAAAAACGAACTCGATTCGTTGCACAATGCGAACCTCCACACCTTGATCTCCATCTGGAGCGAGTTGGAGCAGGGTTCGCCCCCGTTCAGTTCCTTCAGCGCCAACGGATGGCTGTGGCCCTCCAGTGGCACCACCCGATTCATCGATTCGTACAACTCCCAGGCCCGCGAGACGTTCTGGAACAACATCAAGAGCGCCATGTTCGACACCACCGTGCTGGGATGGGACGGCTGGTGGTTCGACAACGACGAGCCCTATCCCTACCCGGACAATTTCGACCGCCGGACGGTCCAGACGGCCATGGGTCTGGGTGTCCTCTTCTACAACACCTACTCCTTCGAGATGACGGGGATGGCCTACAGCAACTGGCGCAGGGACATTCCGGGGAAGCGGTTCGTCATGCTGCATCGCTCCAATTTCGCCGGCCAGCAATCGCATTCCCTCATGCAGTGGAACAGCGACATCAACTGCGACTTCCCCACCTTGAGCAACAGCGTGACCAGCGGAATCAATTCAACGGTTTCCGGCATCCCCTACTGGACCACGGACATCGGAGGGTATTGGGGTTCCAACGCCGACTTCACGACGGCCACGAACCAGGAACTGATGACGCGCTGGCTCCAATACGGGGCGTTCTGTCCCATCTTCCGGATCCACGGGAACATGGAGTCCGGACAGGGCAAGGAACTCTATTCGACCACGTTTTCCGCCGCCACCAGGGCGAATCTCCTCGTCGCCGACAAGCTTCGCTACAGGTTGATGCCGTACACCTATTCGCTCGCCTGGATGACGACGAACGCGGACTACACGCCCATGCGCCACCTGATCCTGGATTTCAGGACCGACCCCAAGATCAAGACCGTGGGCAACCAGTTCATGTACGGCCCGGCATTCATGGTGAGTCCGGTGACCACCTACGGCGCGACGTCGCGTTCCGTCTACCTCCCGGCGGGGACCTGGTACGATTTCTGGACCGGGCTGACCGTCAACGGAGGGGCGCAGATCACGGCCAACGCCCCGTTGTCGCAGATCCCCCTCGACATCCGTGCCGGATCCATCGTGCCCATGGGGCCCGACATCCAGTACGCGACCCAGCGAGCCGACACCATCGAACTCCGCATCTATCCGGGTGCCGACGGCACGTTCACCATGTACGAGGACGAAAACGACAACTACGACTACGAGACGGGCAAGTACGCCACGATCCCGATCACGTATGTCGACGCCACCAGGAACGTCGTCATCGGCGATCGCGCGGGAAGCTTTCCCGGGATGGTCGCGAAGAAGGTCTTCAACATCGTGTTCGTCTCCAGCAACCACGGGACGGGCATCGGGGTCACCGCACAACCCGACAACCAGCTCGTGTACACGGGCACGCAGGTCTCCCTGGTCCCCACCGGATTGAAGCAGGACCAGCTCGGGGCGAATCCCGGGAGAGCGGTGCTGAAGACCAGCGGGAACCTGGTGACCTTCCCCGAGGCCTTCGCCGGAAAGACCAAGAGCATCGCGGTGCACGACTATGCCGGAAAGCTGGTCTACCAAGGCGTGGTTCGCTCGAACGAGGTGGACGTCCGCAGGGATCTCGGCCTGGCGGCTGGCGACTACATCGTCAACGTCGAAGCGATCCGGTAGCTCCCAAGTCCCGGACGTTCAGCGTCTCGAAGGGAACCTTCGCGAACCCCAAGAGGTACACCACTTCCAGGGCTGCCTCCTGCGTACGGCCGAGGGTGAAGGTGGCCGGGTGGAGATGGACCTCTCCGGATTGCGGGAGGGAATCTATCTGGCAGTTTCGGGAAGGAATTCGATTCCGGTGTCGATCGTCGGCCCCTGAATTCGATTCGCCAGATATTGTCCATCGGGCCCCAGGAACGTTTGTCGTTTTGGGATACAGGGCGGTCGAAAACCGTGCGCTCCCCTCCCCCCCGACGCGCTAGCTTCAGTCTCGTAAATCACCGGAGGTCAACATGATCGCTCAATGTCGTCAGGCGAGAATTCGTGATTTTGCCAAATTCTGCAGGGAGAATGCGGCGGCTTCCGCGTTCTGCCTGGCAGCGACACTCCTGACCCCTTTTGGGGCTTCGGCGAGTCTGCAAGACAGTGTTTTCGTGACCACTTTCACGCCTGGCGAAGCTTTGGGTTCCAAATTGCTGCAGGCTGCCCATGTTCGCCCCGGCCCAGCCCAGATCAAGTGGATGCAAAGAGAACGGAATGCCTTCCTGCATTACAACATGAACACCTTTGGCACGGCAGATTGGGGCACCGGAACGGAGCCCGAAACGAAGTTTGCACCTACCGCTCAAAATCCCGATCAATGGGCACAGGTCATCAAAGATGCCAAACTGTCGATGGTTGTACCTACAGTAAAGCACCACGATGGTTTTTGCATCTGGAATACCGCGTTGACCACTCATTCGATCAACAATGCGACGGTGAAAACGGATGTCGTTGATGCGCTTCATCAAGGATGTGTCAATCATGGGATTGACTTGGGAATCTATCTTTCACCTTGGGATATGAACCAGGGCGCAAAAGGTGTTTGGCCGAATGCGGCCTACAATACCTATTTTTTGGGTGAATTGAAAGAATTGCTGGGCGGAAAGTATGGCCCGATAGGGGAACTGTGGTTCGACGGCGCTTGCGGGGGCACCGGTTGTCCAGCCACCTTCGTTCCCGTACCAGCTTATCAGACCAGCAAGTGGTACGACACCATCGAAGCCCTTCAGCCAAATGCCGTCATACGGTTGTATGATGGCGTTTTCTACGCGGATACCGCCCGGTGGGCGGGCATTCAAAACGGCACCCAAACTTTGCAATGGCGTGGAAAAGAAATTCGGTGGTGCGGAAACGAGGATGGCAGCGCACGCTCGGATGAATGGTCGGTGCAACCTGTCTGGAAACAGATATTTGGTGCGGAGCAGCAAAACACGGACTTGGGTCAAGAATCCTATTACAATACAGCTGTTGGTGCCTTGTGGTACCAAGCTGAGGTCAACACCTCCATCGCTTCTGGACAGTGGTTCTGGCATGCGGGGGGATATTGGACTGGGCTGAAGAGCCTCGCCGACATGAAGACGCTTTATTACAACTCCATCGGGAACAACTCCAATCTGTTGTTGAATCTCTTGCCAAATGACACCGGGTTGATTTCTTCAGATCAAGTTGCTCTTCTAAAAAACTGGAACAATTGGATCGATTCCACGTTCACCAAGAATTTGGCCAAGGGTGCGACAGCGACAGCAACTGCAGAGAATACGTTTCCGGAGGCGACTGGTCACGAGGCCAATAATATCATCGACAACAAACGATACACCTACTGGACAACCGAAGGTTCGTGGAACCTCGCGACCAGCACGGCGACCGTTACATTCCAATTGCCAACGCCGCAAACCTTCGATAATGTCATGATCCAAGAATATGTCTACGACGGACAGCGCGTTGCGGGTTGGAACCTGCAGTATCTTGACGCCAGTTCCAATACCTGGAAGTCCTTGGTGACCGGATTGAAGGTGATTGGTTACAAGCGCATCTGCAAATTCAATCCTGTCACCAGCAGCAGCGTCCGGTTGAACATCACCAGAAGCTGGGACAACCCGGAGATCAGCAATTTCGCCCTGTACCGGACCCTCTCAGGCATCGATACGACCTCCGAAGACACAACTCGGCCCACGACCTCGCTGGCGCCGGAGGTAAAAGCCCAAGAGTTCTCCGTGCAGCCGAAAATTTCCATGAATGACCACCAGCTCATCGTCGATCCGATGGGCTTGATCATCAGCGGAGTTGAAATCATCCGTTTGGACGGTCGTTCCACTCCCCTCTCCATGAATTCCGGATTGCAGGCAACCTTCCCTCGCTTGGTGCCTGGAGTGTACCTGGTCAGAGTTCATGCGGGGAATCGTGTGTTCCAGGACAAGGTCGCCGTTCCACTGTGAGGAATCGCGTGGTGGGGAGCCTTTGTTTTTTTTGCATAAAGCCCCCTTGAAATCGGCAGGTTCGCGCCCGACCCTCTGCGGTAGCTTCGAGCCAACGTCGGAGAGCGATCCGCGGGGGAGGCGAGGAATGATCACAAACTGCAAAGCCATCGGCTGTCTTTCGTTCGCCGTCGCCTTCGCGTGCCCCGCGATGGGGGCCAGCTTCAGCCTGTCGGTGAACCTGTCCGACAGCCTCCGACCCGTGACCCACTGCGCCTCGGGATCCCTCTACGGCATCACCGAAACCCTGCCCTCCGACATCCCCGGCATGGTGGGAGCGCTCCATCCCAACGAATTCAGATGCCCGGCACTGGATGGCAACGGGCACCAGCACGGCATCGGCGCGGCCATCCCCGTTTCGGCGAGGATCACCTCCACGACGGGCAAGGTCCAGTTCCTGCTGTCCGACGTCTATCCCGGATGGCCCTACCAATTCGCGGGAATCGCCGACTACAAGAGCCAAGTCACGTCCGTGATCAACGCCAAGATCGCCTCCGGACGGACGAACTACGACGGGTACGAGATCTGGAACGAACCGAACGGGACGTGGCAGACCTCCAACGGCGATTTCAATTCCGCCCTCTGGAATCCCATGTACACGCTGATCCGATCCCTGGATCCCACCGCCAAGATCATCGGGCCCTCCTACTCCTACTACGACAACGGCAGCATGCAGACCTTCCTCACGTACTGCAAGGCCAACAACTGCATTCCGGACGTCATCTGCTGGCACCAGTGGGGATCCGATGGATTCGCGAGTGCCTACAAATCCTACCGGGCTCTGGAAAAGACCCTGGGGATCGGACCCCTGCCGATCTCGATCAACGAATATTCCTCCAACACCCACACCTACGAGGGCTGCCCGGGGGTGTCGGTCCCCTTCATCGCCAAATTCGAACGGGACGGGGTCCAGAGCGCCATGATCTCCTGGTGGTTCACCGCCTATCCCGGGAGGCTGGGAAGCCTGCTCACCGCCGGGAACGCCAAGGGAGGCGGCTGGTACCTGTACAAATGGTACGGCGACATGACCGGCTACATGGCGATGACGACGCCTCCGAACGACGCCAGCGACGGGGTGGACGCCTTCGCCTCGGTGGACAATTCGCAGCAGTACGCCAGCATCGTGCTGGGCGGCAACAGCGTGGGTACGGTGAACGTATCGGTGGGCGGGATCCCCGCCTGGTTCGGATCCAGCGTGAACGTGGAACTGGACGATGTCGTTTGGGTGGACAAGGATTCCGCGGTCTCCGGGACCAACACGCTCTCCACCACCAAGTACGCGGTGACCAACGGTTCCATCACCGTACCGGTGAACGTGACCAGCCAGTTGAACGGGTACCGGCTCTACTTGACGCCCTCCGCCACGGGAATCCTGGGCCAGCGGACCGCGGCGAACGTGAATTCTGGATCGTATCGGATCCGAGACCTGCGCGGGCGCGATCTGGGCACGGTGGCAATCGAAGCCGGCCAGAACCTCCAAGCCGCCGTGGCGCGGATCGTCACCCGTCCAGGCATCTACCTCGTCCGACCGAACACCGCGGATGGCGCCGCGCAGAAGATCCTGGTGGGAGCCAGGTAGGCTTGCACACCGTCAAACGAACACGAGGAGTCGCCGCCATGATCAGAACCGTGGAACGTGGATCCATCGTCGCCGCCTTGGCGATCTCTTGTGCCGCCACCATCCTCGGCGCCCAGGGCCCCTGCGACATCCTCCAGGCCGCGGGAACCCCCTGCGTGGCCGCGCACAGCACCGTTCGCGCGCTGTATGCCTCCTACGACGGCCCGCTTTACCAACTTCGGCGAAGCTCCGACGGCAAGCTTGGGAATGTCGGTCCACTGGCTGCGGGAGGGGTAGCGGACGCCGCCACGCAGGATTCGTTCTGCACGGCCACCACCTGCACGATCTCGGAGATCTACGACCAATCGGGCAAAGCGAACCATCTGACGAAATCGCTGGGCGGCGGTCAGGTCTGCATGCATGTGGACCAGGAAGCCGTGGCCAATGCCCTGCCACTCATGCTGGATGGCCACAAGGCCTACGGCATCAAGGTGATCGCGGACAACAACGGCGGCTGCACGCCTCCCGCGGGTGGCGAGGGCACCGGGTACCGCCTGAACAAAACCACGGGCATCGCCACCGGAGACCAGGCGGAGACCGAATACATGGTCACCAGCGGAACGACCGTGAGCTACCAGAACAGCGGTTGCTGCTTCGACTACGGCAACGTGGAGACCAACAGCGAGGACGACGGAGCCGCGACCATGGAGGCCATCTACTTCGGTGGCGGCGCCGGGTGGGGTCACGGGGGCGGATCCGGACCCTGGGTCATGGCCGACATGGAAAACGGGATCTTCTCCGGATCCACATCCGCCAACACCGGCAATACCTCCGTCGCGTATCCCTACGTGACCGCGGTGGTGATCGGGCGGTCGGGAGGGACGTACGCCCTGCTGGGCGGGAACGCGCAGAAGGACACACTGACCACCATGTACGATGGAGCCCGCCCGAGCGGATACACGGTCATGAAGAAGCAAGGAGCGATCACTCTGGGGACGGGGGGGGACAACAGCGACCACGGAATGGGATACTTCTTCGAAGGCTTGATGACTTCGGGCGCGGCCTCGATCTCCACCATGAACCAGGTCCAGGCGAACATCGTGGGGGCCGGATACGGAAGCACCACAACTTCGATCGGGGAATCTCCCTCCCGGAGCGCACCGCCGGTGGCGCTGCGAAACGATTTCCAGGATGCCACGACCCGGATCGCCTACACCCTGGCGACGACATCCCTGGTTCGCTTGCGGGTGGTCGATTTGCGGGGACGGGAGATCGCCAGGATGGTCGATGGAGTGGTTCCCGCGGGATTCCACGAGGTGGTCTGGGACTCGCATGAAGCGCGTGCAGGAGTCTATCTCCTGTCGATGGAGATCGAAGGCCGAGTGGTTTGGAGCGGAAATGTCCTTGTCGGGCATTGAGATCCGACCCGCCGCGAGTCCGGCGTCGCGGATGACCGAGAGGTCGATGGATCAAACGAGATCAGGGAGGGAGTGACCCGATGAAATTCGTCAACTGCGTGTTTTCGACCATGGTCGTCGCCATCGCGATGGGGGCGCAAGGAACGAGTGCCGCGGCCAGCGGGCCCTGCGACATCTACCAGGCGGGCGGAACTCCGTGCATCGCCGCCCACAGCACCGTTCGAGCGCTGTACGGAGCCTATTCCGGAAACCTCTACCAGGTGCGGCGGTCCTCGGACAACGACACCCTCGACATCGGGGTGCTGAACCCGGGCGGGGCCGCCAATTCCGCCGCCCAGGACCAATTCTGCAAAGGCACGAGTTGTGTCATCACCATTCTCTTCGACCAGTCGGGCAAGGGCAACTTCATGGACTACCAGGGATCCGGAAGCGCGGTCGGAGGATCTGCGGCTCCCGCCCCGGCGACGACGGAATCCTTCAACCTGTCGGGCCAGAAGGTGTATTCGCTCTACATCAATCCCGGCAACACCTACTGGAGGGACGGATCGGCCACGGGAGTGCCCACCGGCAGCGCTCCGGAAGGCCTGTACGAGGTGACCAGCGGCACCCATGTGAACGGTGGATGCTGCTTCGATTACGGCAACAGCGAAACCACCCGGACGGCCGTCGCCGCCGGCGCCATGGACGCGATCTATTTCGGGACCAGTTGCTGGTTCGGATCGCCGACGGAGGTCTGCACCGGGACGGGACCATGGGTCCAGGCGGATCTCGAATGGGGACTGTTTTCCGGAGGAAGCTCGGCTTGGAACCCGAACCAGAAATCGTTCAACAACAAGTACGTCACCGCGATGCTCAAGAACAATGGCACGACCCAGTTCATGCTGAAGGGGGCGAACGCGCAATCCGGTGTCCTGACCACGCTTTGGAGCGGAGCTCTTCCTCCGAACGGATACAGCCCGATGAAGAAGGAGGGGGCCATCGTGCTGGGAAGCGGCGGAGACTGCTGCAAGGCAGGGGGTGGCGTGAACCAGAGCCTGGGAACCTTCTACGAGGGGGCCATCGTCTCGGGATACCCGTCGAATGCGACGGACAGCGAGATCCAGGTGAACATCGTCGCCGCCGGCTACGGAAGCAACACCTCCTCGCTCGTGGACGGGAATTTCGCGGATTCGCGGACATCCGTCCAGTACGATGCTTCGAACGGCACCGCGATGGTCGGTTACGCGTTGGCGACGCCGCAGGTCGTCCGGTTGCGCGTGCTCGACCTGCAAGGTCGCGAAGTCGCGAGACTCCTGGACGGAGAAGTGGCCGCTGGTCGGCATGTCGCCATCTGGGATGCCCGGCAGGCTCATTCCGGCGTCTACATCCTGTCCATGCGGACTGGAGCGGGGAACGCCTGGAGCGGGACGATCGTCGTCCAGCGGTGAACGCGGGGACACTAGTTGCTGCCCTCGAGTGCTTGGACGGGCGATTTTTGGCTCAATGACAATCGAATCCTGGGGATCGATCCATACGACCCGGGCGGAATCGCACCCTTTCCGACCACCCCACGTGATTCGTTGGCGATCCAACAACGGAAAATCGGAGAACCGTGTGCCGATCGGAACGCTCGGGTCCATTTTCAGACCTGGACCCATCCACGGCGCCCACGAGTTGGAACCGGAGGTGGGGTCGGCCATTTGGAGAGAGGGGCGAACGATGGGAACGTTGCGGAACAGGTCGATCTGGACGCTGGCGGCTGGAGTGATCGGTTTCATGGCCTGTCGGACCCAGGCCGCGACGGGACCTTGCGACATCTACCAGTCCGCCGGCACCCCGTGCGTGGCGGCCCACAGCACGGTGCGCGCCTTGTACGGCGCCTACACAAGCAACCTTTACCAGGTCAAACGCGGATCCGACAGCACCACCAAGAACATCGGGGTGCTGGAAGCGGGAGGGTTTGCCAACTCCGCGGCCCAGGACTCCTTCTGCACCGGTACCACCTGCACCATCTCCATCATCTACGACCAGTCGGGCAAGGGGAACAACCTCACCAGCGCTCCTGGCGGCGGCGCCAAAGCCGCTGCGGACCTGCGGGCGACCGCGACTGCACTCAAGTTGAACGCGAGCGGACATATGGTCTACGGGGTCCACATCCCCGCGGGTGTCGGCTATCGCGTGGACAAGACCTCGGGAATCGCCACCGGCGACCAGGCGGAAACCGAGTACATGGTGACCAGCGGTACCTATGTGAACAGCGGGTGTTGCTTCGACTACGGAAACGCCGAAACCGACAA